>Ga0265798_10000901_pt1 | contig 47426 bp, 54 predicted proteins | sample P3T30metagenome_FD_192430 | JGI IMG/M metagenome (GOLD analysis project Ga0265798, IMG submission 192430) | Plant litter microbial communities from East Loma Ridge, Irvine, California - P3 T30 | ecosystem: Environmental > Terrestrial > Plant litter > Unclassified | place: USA: California...
GTCCCGCGCGACTGACCTTATTCCGGCGCGGCGTCCTTACGCCGCGCCAGTCGCAGCACCGTATAGCCCGCGATCCCCGACAGCAGCGACCCGAGCAGCACGCCCAGCTTCGCCTCGCTCTGCAGCAGCGGCGCATCGGGAAAGGCGAGCAGCGTGATGAAGATACTCATCGTAAAGCCGATCCCGCACAACAAGGCGACGCCGAACAGCTGACCCCGCCCGGCATGCGCGGGCATGTCGGCGAGGCCGAGCCGGATCGCCAGCATCGCGCAGCCGAACACGCCGGCGACCTTGCCGATCACCAGCCCGCCCAGCACCCCGAGCGTCACCGATGCGGTCAGCGCCCCCGCGGGCAGCCCGAGCAGCGGCACCGCGGCATTGGCCAGCGCGAACACCGGCACCACCAGAAACGCCACCGGCCGGTGCAGCGCGTGTTCGAGCCGGTGCAGCGGGCTGGGATCGTCCGCGTCGGACCGCCCCCGGGTGGGCCGCATCGGGATGGTCAGCGCCAGCACCACCCCGGCCAGCGTCGCATGCACGCCCGAGCGCAGCACGAACACCCAGAGGACCACGCCGATCGCCAGATAGATCGACAATCGCTGCACCCCGTACCGGTTGCAGCCGACCAACAGCGCGACCGCCACCGCCGCGCCGGCAAGGTCGGGCCACGACAGGCCGGCGGTATAGAAGATCGCGATGATCAGCACCGCGCCGAGATCGTCGAGGATCGCCAGCGCCGCGAGGAACACGCGCAGCGACGCCGGCACGCGCTCGCCGAGCAGCGCGATGACGCCCAGCGCAAAGGCGATGTCGGTCGCCGCGGGGATCGCCCAGCCCGATGCCGTCGGCCCGCGGTTGACCGCGAGGAACAGCAAGGCGGGCACGATCATCCCGCCCGCGGCGGCGATGCCGGGCAGCACGCGGCGCGGCCAGGTCGACAATTGCCCGTCGACCATCTCGCGCTTGATCTCCAGCCCGACGAGCAGGAAGAAGACGGCCATCAGCGCATCGTTGATCCAATGGCCGAGCGACAGCGGGCCGATGCCGGCATGCAGCAGCGCGGCATAGCCCGGCCCGAGCGGCGAATTGGCGATGCCCAATGCGACGACCGCGGCCGCCATCAGCACCAGCCCGGCGGAGGATTGCGCGGCGAGGAAGGCGCGGATCGCGCTGGTCCGCGCACGTGTGATAGAGGTCATGCGATCATCGTCCGAAGGCGGGCGGCAGGTCCGCCCGACGTGAAACCGTGCCCGCTTCTGGACCGGCAAGCCGCCGACACCAAGCCGATTGTCGCGTTTATGAGATGCGAAGACCCGATGCCGCGGCACCGGGAGGCCGAAGTGGCTCTATCCGATCCCTCTGGGGTGGAGGGTCCTGTGACGGATAGAGCCAAATCAGAATGGTGGGCGTGGCAAGGATTGAACTTGCGACCCCTGCGATGTCAACGAACCGTCGTCAGGCAAAAACCACGGTTTAACGCCGATTAAGGTAGCCAGCCGCAGCAGAACATTAAAAGAACATCAGGCGAGAAACGATGTTTTTACCGCAGCTTTACCGCACACGACAGAGCGTCGAATTCGTGGCGGGGCAGCTCACCTTTCGTTCCGCAGCGGCAGGAATCAGCGGTTCCGCAATGCGACGCCACTAGCGACGCAGACGGGCTGGAACATGCACCTGCCCAGCCTCCTGCACGGCGCCGAAATACAGGCGGCACTCCGGGCGCCGACACGCTCATGGGGCAGCGCAGTAGCCGCGGAAGTCGTTGCCGTCTTCGAAGCCCAGTGCGGCAGCCAAAGCTTGGAGATCGACGGCCACCGAGTTTGCAGACATCTCACGCTCGAAGCGCGAGAGCGTCGCTACGCTGACGCCGATGCGGGACGCGACCTGCTGCAACGACAAACCCGCGTCGCGCCTGCGCTGTCGCGAGCGGGCGCCCAGAGCCGGCGTTCCGATCGGGCTCCACTCAGGCCAAGCCGGGATTGAAGCATAGGGCTCAAGTTCCAAAGCCGCACGCAACCGGAAGACCGTGTCAGCCTCAGGCCGCCGATGCCCGTTTTCGAGCCTCGCAATCGTTTCCCGCGTCAGTCCGGCTGCCGACGCAAGTCTGGCCTGCGTCCACCGACGAGCTGTCCTGGCTTTCAAAAGTTCGAAGCCGAAGCTGATCGGGATAGCGGATTTCGGGAATTTGAAGGAGGGAAGAAATGACATGTGACTTCTTTGCAGAGCACATCTCCGTCCAACCTACAACCCCACCCGTGATGGAACAGCTTGTCGAACAGCGTCGCGGGCAGCCTGCCCGCAAGGCCGAAGAGGTGAATCGTGGCTAACCTATCCGAGCTCGACCGCCGCCTCTCCCGCAAGATCGAAACGGGCCGAGGCATCCAGCTGACAGCGGAGGAGCTCGATCTGATCGTCACCACCGGCGCTTACCAGGTTTTTCGCGACGCAGTCGCCGCTCAACAGAGGGAACTATGCCAACATCGAAGCGCAAGAAGCCACTCTATGAACGTGGTGGATACAAGCTATTCAGACGCGAAGATCGAAAATCTCTCGAAATCATCTGGTATGATGACGCCCGAAAGCGCGAGCGAAGCTCTAGCGCGGGTACAGAGGACCTCGAGGAGGCCAAGAGCGCGGTAGACCGCCTGTATATGGAACGCACCAAAGGTCATGCGTTCTGTCCGACATGTGGCCAGCGCCGAAGCTCGGGAAGCGTTTTCGTGACGACGGCGATCGCCGACTATCTGACCCTAGTGATAGAAAGGCCGTCTTATCAAGCCATTCGGGCCCGCCTCATGCATGTACTGACGTATCTTCTGGAGAAGGAGATGGCGACATTGCTATGCGAGTCGGTCGACGACGCTTGGATCAACAGATTTCGCTCGTGGCTGTTGAAGCAACCGATCATTTCGCCGACCGGGATCGAACGCAGTCGAGCACTTTCCACTGCGGAAAACAGCATCCTACAGCTGGCTGCAGCCATCAATCAGTGCAGCGGCGCATCTGCGAAGTTCCGCCCGATCCAGCCGAAGAACGTGAATCGTACGCCGCGCCATCGTTCGAGCATAGCCGAATTGGCGGCGATGTTCCGGCATTGCATCAACCCGGCGCCGGGCAAGCAACCGCTCGATCGGGCTCGTCGCGATAGGTCTGCGCTTCTCGCCTTTCTGCGCATTAGCGTTGTTACCCTTGCCCGTCCGGACGCGGCGTTGGATGCGTCGACCGATCCACAGCGGCGACAGTGGAACTCGAAAGCCCGCATTCTCGACCTCAATCCCGATCGGCGACCGCAGACCCGCAAATACCGGGCCATCGTCCCGATCGGAGAACGAATGGCCCGCATCTTGGATGAGACGGTCGGCAACGTCGTGCCTGCTCAGAGCGTACGATCGGCCTGGGCGACGATGGCGCGCTCCCTAGATTTGCCTGCAGAGGGTGAAGCGGGAACGAAACTCATCCGTCGGTCGATGGCGACCATCATCAGGGGACGCGTCCCTGAGGAAGCGTGGGGCGAACTCGAGGTATTCCTAGGACACGCCCGCTTTAATGAAGTTTCAGAGCTCTACGCCCCTTTCGAACCCCATTATCTCGGTCGCGTCTTGGCGGAAATCGACCGGGTGGTGGCTGAGATCGACGCCCTCGTACCGGGAGCGTTCCCGCTACCTGTGCCTCCAGCCGCCTGATGGACCTGCCTAGACATCCGCGAAGCTCTCAGAATGCCGACAGAGCAGACCTCTCCATACAAGTAAGGAGACCTCAGATGACGTCCTATACCATTGCGCTGCTGTTCGCGCTGGCGATCAGCAACAGCTCCTCTGCCACGCCTTCCACTGCGTCCTCGATGCGGCAGAGGATCACTTCGGCCCCGGCAGCTTCCGCGCAGACGCTCCTTTCTCCAGATACGCCTAGGTCGACGATCGCTGCCGCTCCCGAATTGAGCGGCATGCACATCGAAATCAGCAGGTCCCTTGCCGGGCTGTTCCTGGCCACCCTTGGAACGCTGAGCCTTCTGACGATCGTCGTGGGCTACGCCACCTGCATTACCACGCCGGGCTCTCACCTCCCGGCGACCGGCTTGGCTGGGATCGCATCCGGCACCGTTGGCCTGTCGATCACAATCTTCATGGCCATTCTGACGCCCTAATAAGTTTCAGCATCCCAGATAGTGACTCACGGAGCATGGGAGCAGTACGCGGCATCGGTCGGGAACAACCGCTATCGGAAGGTGCGGTGCTCCAAAGTCGGCAGTTCACCGCCTTCATCTACGACAATCCCTCCGGCCGTGGACCCCGCGCCGATATCGATCGCTAAGCCGGCTGCGGAGCTCCTGATACGAACCGCACCATCTCTTCCACCAACCACGACGATGTTAGGCGTTTTCTCCCATTCCTGTTCTGGTCCGCTTTGCTGCCGGCCGATCCAAATTTGGGCAAGGGGCATCAGGATTGCGGCGTCCACTGCGATCACAGCAAATATGCCGGCCAGCTTCGTTGTGGGATCGTTGCCAGAGCTGGTGAAGAACAGAAACATTCCTAAGGCAGTCAACAGACCCAAAAGCACAATCACAAACCATGTCGTTCGAAGCAACCTTTTGTTCCTCGCATCCGTCATTTTCGTGCTTCAAACCTCATCAAAGGGAAAGATCCCACTCACTTGGCATTCGGCGTACACGTGGGGGGCGACCACAGCAGATAAGGCATGCCGGTTAACAAACGCCTGAAGCTTTTCGTCAGTCCGGATTTTTGATCCCTTCTTAAAGAGGGCTGATCCTCCGGCGTTGGAGCCGGATGACATGCTGGCGCTTCAGCGATGCGTGCTCGGCCGGAGTCCGTTTGCCCAGCCAAACTACTGGCGCTTCGGCCACAGGAAGGAGCTTAGCTCGCCTGCCTGGGTGTAAGCATGCAAAGGAGATCCACTGCGGCTAAGAGCGTGCCACCGGTTAACGGACCACGCTGAGTCCCACTGTGTGTTCCGGTAATCCGCCAGACTGACTGTTGTTGCCCCCTGAAGGCCTGACAGGGCCTCGCAGGTTTGCGCGATGAACTCGCGGGGTGATCGATAGCGCAAAGCGCGGTGCGGATGCACCTCGTTATAATGGTCGAACCAGCCGGGCAGTTGGTCGATGACACTCTGCGCATTCGGCCTGGGGTTCACACGGACATAATCGCGTTCCAACGCAGAGCCCACCCAGCCCGCACCGGCCAACATTCCGCGGGCGCAGCCACGCGTGGAGCTTGGAGCCCCTATGCCGTCCGTCGCCTCGGCAGTCCCGGCAGCTTGGCCGGCCCGAGCCGGTTGATCAGTCTCAGCCGGTGCAGGCCCTTCAGATAGCCGTCGCACCGGTCCGCTGGTCGCCAAGACATGGCCGGTCGCGGACCGCGCATCGGCCGCTTCCGTTTGCGAAACGATACAGGAGGGGCTCTGTCGCCCGCGTGCAAGGATGTGACAGATGAGCGGCGAACTTGAACTCGTCCGCTCCCATGCGGACCGGATCTATGAGATCGCCCGAGCTGCCGGCCCGCCTGTCCAGCGACCCGCACTGGTACATCAGGCTCGGCCTCGTCGTTTCCGCGAGGGCTTTGATTATCTCGGCGCGTCTGACCTGCAAGGATCTCGAGCATCGACAGCCACTGTGCTGCAATCTCATCGCTGCCGTGATCGGATGACGTCGACCGGCGGCTGCCACATGGGACGAAGCGATGTTGCTGTTTCATCGATTCGACGGACCCGGGGCATTCGCTTGGTCGCCCGTGCGCCGCGACGCAGTCTGACCCCGGGTTGAGTAAGGTCGAACGTGAGCTTGACTCCTATATGCACATGTGCATATTTGGGGAGGAGGAGATATCCTATGCAAACTTCACATGCTCACGACGAACAACGCCACGAGATACTCTATGCCCAAGAGTTCACGCACAGGGCAGGCAACATGCTTCAGGTGGCGATCGCCGCACTGCATTACGGTCAGTCGGGGGGCGAACGCGGCATTGCAAAGGCGCTGGATGTCCTGACCGGCACGGCTGACCTTCACCGTCTCTTGACGCGAATGCAGATGCCAGTCGTAGACCTGGAGGAGTTCCTTCTTGATGTTTGCGACGCCATGAGACGATCGCTGGGCAAGCAGGCGGACGTCGAGATCTGCGTCTTTGTACCGGCCGTACCGGTACTCGCCGGAAATGCCATGAAGGTGGCAATGATGATTGCCGAGCTGGTCGGCAATTCGATGCGCCATGCATTCCGGGATGGTGGGGGATGGATCACGGTCGAAGCAGACGATGACGGGATTAGGACCGACGTCATCGTTGAGGACGATGGCAGATGCGAGGACTGGACACGCTCGGGAGGGCAAGGCCGCGGGATCGTCGATGCTATCGCCGAAGATCTGGGAGGAAGCGCTCGACGTTCCATAACCAAAAAAGGCTCTTTGCGGGTAGACATCGCACTTCCGAGCATCGCAGCGGCCGCGCAGCCATTCCAAGGCAGCGCCTAGGAGGCGCGGAAAGACTGCCCGGTCGCCAGAAGGCGTTTGCGGTGATCTCGCGAAGCGGACCTAAACAATGAGCCGCTTGGCTCGGCTGATCAACCGGAGGGCGCCGCTCGCGGGTTTGTCAGTTGGCGCGGAACGCATCTCCAACATGATTGTGACACTGCATCATCATAACATGCTACTGTGCGCGCCACTGCAAAGGTGCTGCATCACTTTCGCACGCGACGCTCGACGATCGCGGGATCGATCGTGACCCCTGAAACGAAGCGATCCATCGAGACGCCAATGCCGAGGGCCAACCGCGCCAGCGTCTCCAGCGTGATGTTCAACTCACCTTTTTCCGCACGGAACATCGAGCTCTTGTCGATGCCCGCATGAGACGCGCATTCCGCCTGACCAATGCCCGCATCCTCTCTCAGGCTTTTGATCTTCGCGCCGACCTCAACCTGCAGATGCCGACGGGCCCGCTGCGCATCCGATTCATCCGCCGACACAATCCCCTGCCCATCGAGCCTGTTTTCCATGTGTCACTTTTAAGATGACTTTCTCCGGGTTCAAAGAACTTTGAACCAAACTCGAGTTAGATATATTTTCGCCTGCCCTTGCCTTTGTAACGTATATGCATATGTGCATACTTATGGACCGCGGCAACGATTTGATCTGGCATGGCAACCGACCAGCGAACGGAGGCGCGAAGCGGAACCGAGGATCGCATGACGCCGCGTCCCGGCGTGGTTCGTCGTCACATGTTCCGTGGCGATCGAAGCGGCGAGTTTGAGGAAGGTGAGCGGAGCAGTTCTTCTCGAACCTGCCCCAGTCCTGCCCATGGGAAAGGAACACAGCTTATGCAGTCCATTTCGGGAACGATGTTGCGCGACCTGCTCCTCTGCGAGCGCCGTTTCGAGTTGGACCTCCGAGAAGATGCATCCGCGCGCGAGTCCACCTCCGCATTTGTCGAGATGCTGTGGCGCGAGGGCCTAGCGCACGAATCAGAGATCCTCTTCGCCCTGCCCGGGCCGGTCTCGGATTTCCGCGGCTTGAGCACAAGAGAGCAGGAAGCAGCCACCCTTGAAGCCATTGCCGCTCGGTCGCGGACCATACTCGGGGCAGCCCTGACGTGCGGCGACATGGTCGGCATGCCGGACGTGCTGCGTTGGACCGAAGCAGGCTATGTCGCGATGGACGTGAAGGCGGGCTCGGCCATGGAGGGGCCTCGCGAGAACTACAAACCTGCCTATCTCGTGCAGGTCGCTCACTACGCTTTCCTTCTCGAGAGCACCGGCCTCGGACGCGGCGACATCGCCGGGATCATTGACCGCGATGGCAAAGAGACGATGTACGATCTGAGCCGCCCGTTCGGACGAGATCGAGCCAGTGGACGGGACCGGCATCTGAAACTGCTGGCTCAGGCGAGGAGGATCAGAGATGGACAGCAGGACACGCGCGGAGCTCTCTCGGCGATCTGCGGCATGTGCGATTGGCGCAGGCTATGCAAATTAGAACTGCGGGAGACCGACGATCTCACTCAGCTTGCCGGGCTCGGGCGATCGATCCGGGATGCCATGGAGCCGATCGCGCGGACCGTCACTCAGTTGGCCAACGTGACACCGGATACCTCGACTCTCAAGGATGTGGGCGGGATCGGAGCGGAGCGACTCGCCCGTTTCGTCGCCCGGGCGCGCCTCTGGTCAGACAAGCACTCTGGTCCGGTTCGCAATGCTCCTCTGCGGCTTCCATCCAATCCCCACCGCATCGACTTCGATGTGGAAGCCGATCCCCTGCGTGGAATCGTCTACCTCCACGGCTTCTGGCACGATCGTACAGGCACGGACGGCGAGTTCGTGCACTTCTTCGCGCCGACGATTGACGAGGCAGGCGAAAGGGAAGCGTTCGCTGCGGCGATGGAGCACTTCAAGGCCCATCGTTCCGCCCATTGGTACCACTACTCAGCCTATGAGCGAACCGCGTATCGGGGATTGCAGAAGCGTCATCCATCGGTGTGCAGCGAACATGACATCGCGGACATCTTCCTTCCGGAGCGCTGCACGGACCTTTATCAGGTCATCTCAAGGCATACGGACTGGCCACTCTCGAGCTACGGCATCAAGAGCATCGCCAAAGCCTGTGGTTTCGACTGGACGGATGTCGATCCGTCCGGCGCAAATAGCATCCAGTGGTTCGACGACTTCGCGCGAACGGGTGACCCAGCGCTTCGGCAACGCATCATCGACTACAATCGGGATGACGTTATCGCTAGCGCGCGGGTTCGGGACGCCTTGATCGAACTTGACGAGAAGGGTCAGGTCGACAACTTCAGAAGGCCAGAAAAGTGAATTCCGGCGGCCGAGACTGGTTGCTCAGCTGCCCGTACGTCGTCCGGATCTCGGAATTGGTTCGCGATGCTCACGCGACCGGCCTGATTGATCTTCCGGCTTCCCTTGCGGACGCGGTTGCCACGGATCTGCGCAGTCTCGTCGAGGCGCCACCGCTGCGCAGCGGTGGCGAGGATCGCGCTCGGCGACTGGCCCGCCATCATGCTCACCGGCAGAGCCGATGTCGGATCCTCATCGCACAAGGGACAGCGACGCTTGTGGGCGCGATCGGTCCAGGCGCCGCCGTGTATCCGTCGGGATCACTCACCATCCTTCACTTGACGACCTGCTTTCCCGCAAGCCTTGTCAACACTTTCGCGAGTAGGCGACTATCGGAAATCGTCAGCAGTCCCACCCTCGCCATTGGAAATTACAGGGTGCTTCGGGCAGAGCATGAGAGGGACGGCTGCGCATTCTGGTTCCATGCCCGCAGACTTCCGCTGCCACGTGACAGTTCGCTTCGCTGTTCGGGCTGACGAGCCGTCCTTACCGTTGGTCAGGACCGAACGCTGCTTCACGCTGTCGACCGCGGTTCCCCGCTACCCAATCGTCGCCGCACAAGCTTTTGAAACGACAATCGGCCATCGCTGTCAAAAACGGTTCAGCGGCTCGGGCCGCCCTCGTCCAGCGACTGCATGTCAGACCAAAGACTTAGCACGTGATGGGCTGCTGGTACTCCTCGCGGCCGCAGCAAGAAGGGAGAAGTCACTGCATTAGCAGAGCAGATGTGAAGTTTAGCGGAAGGGAAAAGGCGGAAGCCGAGCCCGGCCCCGTAGCTTCGCTATAACCTGCAAGGAGTTAAGAAATGGTAAGCAAAGAGAAAGAAATCTCACCGACGGCCGCTTTGGCGATCGAAACGGTAAGGCAGAACCTTGAGGCCCTCGATCGTGACGGTATCGCTTGGGAGGTCAGCCCAGCCACGCTGAACTTCGACTCGGATGGCTACATCGTATGGCAGGTCCAGCCTCGCATCGGGGGACCGGTCAGGATCAGTCACGGCTTTCGCCGCATCAATCAGGCAGACGCGGCTGACCTCGTCGAGATTGCGGTGGAACTGCTCGAATGCGGCAGGGAAGTTCAGCGCTACAGTCGCGAGCGTGCGGACTACGAGCAGGAATTCCGCGCGCTTGCAAAGTCGCTGCTCCGACGGAAAGCCGCTCACGAGATCAGGCTGCGGAGCGTGCTGTCCCAGCCGATCGCAACGGATTACTACAGCAACATAGGTCTGGATGTGACCTTCGAGTGGGATGACGAGGGCGCGGTCCGCAGCAAAACCTTCGAAGTCTGGGAGGTCGATGAATTGCGCGACGCTTTCGACAGCCTGCTTCGAGACGTCGACGCGATGCGCCACAATATCTCGGCTTGATCATTAGAGCGGCGTCGGACGTGGACCGACGCCGCTCCCGTTTCCCGCCCGACGTTTGCCTGTGGCATCGACCGGCAGAAGCAGAAGGTTTTCTGGCACGAAGAAGGGTCAACCTGCGCAATGCGGTGGGTATGACCAGCCTGAGGGGAAGGATGCCGGCGCAAGCCCGCCGAACCGTCACGCGGTGATGGCGTACGCGTCGGATCGACTTATGTAAGGAGGGGTGGAATTGCGATGCTCTACCGCACTGTACAGCTCGTCCTGTTCACCTTCGATAGAGGTCAGCCACCACCCTATCGAGCCTGAATAAAGCATCTGGGAGGTTGGCAACGCTGGCGAGGGAAGATGCGGTCACGGTTGATGCAAGCGCAGACGGGAACGACGATCACTGTGGAGCAGGCAGCGGCGGAGGGGCGCCTCCATGTCCCATTCTGGAGTCGTGTTCGATGGCTTCTCGAGTGTCACCGGGCTGCCAATTGCGAGCGCGAATCCGCCGCCTCCACCTTCGGGGCACCCGACTACGTCACGGCCAAAACGGCCGCCTATCTCGACTACATAGCGTCGCCGCCCGCGGAGCATGCGGAGGCATACGCTTGGAGGCTTACCAATCATGTTCAGGTGGGCCCCGCCATACGGTGGCTGATGCACTCGAAGGTCGCCGCTCCATCGCCGCTGCCGGAGACGATCACCCTGGCCGTCGCGGACGCCGTCCGGGCAGAGATCGGCGGTCGAGCCAAATTACACGCGATGCTTTCGACTGCCGCCCAGGGCTTCACGCTCCGGCTCGACACATCCTTCTCACAGGCAGAAATTCGAGCAGACGCTGCCAGGAACCTGCGTTCTGAAGGAGCGAGCGTCCTTCTCCTACACGAGGCCCTCGCGCATCCCGGGCGTCATTCGCGTTTTCTCAGCCAGCCATTCGAATAAGCGCTTCATCGACAGCACCGGCGCCAAGCTGGCTGACCCTCGGCAGCACCGACCTGATCAGGCGGACCAAGCGGAGTGGGTCGATCATCACACGAACGCACTGCCGGTCGGCATCCGCGATGCTGTAATCAGGCAGGATCTCGAGATCCGCTCGTGTCGGCTCGAGCCACTCGGTGAGGTTGTAGCGTGATCGAGGTTCGAGAGCATCCGGAGCCGCGACCGCTCCCGACTCTTCTTGGCCGAGCGTGGCCAAGGCCTGCGGAGTGAGCACGAGCATAGGCGGCGGATCGACGCCGCCGCCCGCCGCGAAGACCGCGGCGGTTCCAATCGCCTCCCGCAGTTCGGGCCAGTTCCGCCTTACCGACCCCACAATGCGAACCGGCAACGCCCAGAGTTCCATCAACTGGAAGGCCAAGACGAGTTGCACAACATCCTCGAAGCCATAGCCCACGCGTGACCCCCGACCGACCTTGGGCCGATGCGGAAAATCCATGCGCTGAAAATACTTGAAGCGGGCGAGCAGTGCCTTCTCGCCTCGATCGCCAACCACGTGAAGGACGCGCACCAGCGCCTCCGTCTCCGCATAGCTCAACGTCAGCCCCTCAGTCATCCATCCCCCGCAATCCATCAGACCCGACACACATGCCAGGAGACCCCAGATGCATATACGATCGTTGCCGCAAGGCGAAGTTTTCGGTGTCCTCGACATTGAGACAAGACCCGATCCGCTCGCGCTGACGCTGATGCGTCAGCGGGACGGCGCGCGTGCACCGGCCGCGCTTCACCAGCTCACGGCGGCGTCGCTCCTCGTTGCCAGTATGGACGCTGACGGCGCTTGGTCCGACATGCAGCTCGTCAGTCTCTGCGAACCCGAAGCTGGCGAGCGCCGCATGCTGATCGAGATCGATGAAATCCTCGCCGAGCTATTTCGGGATGGCGGGACCTGCGTCACCTTCAACGGCATGTCGCACGACCTGCCCACCCTAAGGCGACGTGCCGCGCGTCATCACCTCTTTCATCTTGAAGGCATCAATCCGAACCGCCCCATCCAGCATATCGACCTGATGCGGCGGTGCACGAGGGGATGGCGCGACGACTGGCCCTCTCTGAAGGCTGCATGTGCCGGGCTTGGCATTCCGGTCAATCACATGCTTGCCGATCCCCGCAGCCCCGGCGTACCTGCTACCCAGCGCAAATGTGAGACGGACGTCGTCTGCACGTTCCTCCTGCTGCTTCACGAACTCGCGATCGCGTACCGTGACCACGCGGTTCTGGAGCGAGGCTGGAAAGCCCTCGCTGAGCTGCTTAACCCTAGGAGCCACCCCGCACACCTCGCTCAGTTCGCACACGCGATCCCGACGTTCGCCCGACCCTAAACCTGAGAGGTCTGACGTTTGCAGTTCGCGCCGCAACCTTCGCCCCAGCAGCGATGAACGATTGAATCCGTCGACCCCTGCCCCACCGTTCCATCAAACTGCCAACGCTGTGGAGGGGCTCCCAGGCACGATCCTGACCATCCGCCGCATGACCAAGTTTTTGCGACAGCGTCAGGCGAAAGCTCATTGACCGCGCGTTCCACAATCGAAGCCGTTCAATGCGATTCCGCCCGGTACATTCCGACGCCGAGACGGAGACCATGAACGCTATTGCTCAACGATGTGCGTGATCAGATTGCCACCAATTATCGCGCGCATGCATAGGCCGTAGACGGATAGAGACGCCTGCGGTCCGCCCGTCTGCGGGGTGCGTAACGTTGGACCACCTCACACGTATGCGGACGTCTGCCCACCTCAGACGTTGAGTTGGTGACGGAAAACCTATGATCCCATCACCGCTCAACGTCTGAGGGGGTCTTTAATGGCATGAATCTCCGACCTGCCGACCTCTACCCAACGTCTGACCGCCTCTGATGTAGGGAAGCAAACGGGTATCCTGAGGATTGCGGACGATGGCTCCGAGATGGCGTTCGAACGCCTAGGTCGTGATCGGCATGCCTCAGCAACACCGCAAGAAGACCGATCATGTCGGAACGTCAGGCGTCGACCACCGTCCTTACGGCGCGATCACGACGCCAACGAGATGATCACTGCTCTGGTCTTGGACTCCCCTCACCTCGATGGCATCTCGCATGAGGTCAACGGAGCGATACTCAGCCGCCATGACCGGAGAAGAACTGGATCGGGACACTCTAAACATCCGGCCCCCGTCAGAGGAAGAGGCTCCAAGGATCATACCGATCATGACCTAAGGGAACAGGCCGCGCAGCCTCCCACCCGCCTGGTGATTGGAACAGGTCGCCATGGCGCCGGTCAGCGCTCGCTTCCAGATGCGACACAAATCCACAACGCCTGGAGGTAGTGCTGGCCGACGTCCCCGTACATCCACACGATACACATGAAGAGCGCGACCACGTTGACGGTGGAACGAAGCCTCGTTTCGCTTCAGTGGCGCAGGACCGAGCGAGCGGCACCATCGCATTGACTCAGACGGGCGGGTTCGCCGATCAACGTCACCGGACGGAAACCGGCATACGCCTCGCAGGCGCCGACGGATCGCACGTAGAACTGACGACGATGGCAACCCACCTAACCTATCAGTTGGAATAGGTTGGCGAACTCCTATATGATGCTCCTATGCGAGCTGCGCTTACATCTGCGAGAAATCACAAAGGCGACCTCATTGTCCGGATCAACGGCGTCGAGGACGGCGAACTGGCGTGTCGCTTCGAGGAGGTTCTCGCGACGCGCACCCCAAACTCTCGCCCAAACTATCTGCGCCTCGCACTTCGTTACTCGAACGCGCGAGTGGCGGCCGGCGCCGCTCCGCATACCCTTTTTAAGCATGGGACGGCCTACTTTAGGTCAGCGGTGTCGCGCTGGCACAAGAATAATTTCGGCCGCTTCGCATGGGAATGGGATGGTGACCGGATCATCGTGTTTATCGACGACCAGGAGGACGAGGATGTTACCGAGGCGCTGAACCACGTCCTGGGATCACATTTCAAGAGCAGCCGCCGCAAGTATCTGCCGTTTTTGATCTCCTTCATCAATTTCGAAGCCGAGGCCGACGAAGCAGCCCATGCCTTCGTCACTGAAGTCGCCGACCGTGTGAATTACCGCGTCGAGAAGTGGATGGAGGAAGAACTCGATCTTGTGATCGACGTCCGCAACGGCCAGCCGGACAGCAGCGTCGACGTGAGGAGTAAAGATGGCCCGATCGACCACAAGGCCTTAGGCATCGCCGCAATCCGCCAGCTTTACGAGGTTTTGCGGAACCGCTGCAGGCTAAGAACCGGGCCCAACCCGCTCGACATCGACGGGCTGGAGGACATGGGTTTCCTCGAGAAAATGGACTTGGCGCGCACAAAGTATGGCTTGATTAAAAGGCTGCCAAAATACTTTGGCGCGCAGTATGCAATCAAGGGACGTTCCTTCTACGCACCAGTTCCACATGATCCTCTGACGACCTATGTCGTCCTCAAGAAAGCCGCGGACGAACTGGGGACCTTCCCGCCAGTGCTGTACAGCGTGCTGGGGCTCATGGATACGCAGGGTCCGCGCCACCACGACATTCGAAAGAAGTGCATGGACGCGTGGAGTGTAAGTGGCTTCGGCGACTGGATGTGGGCGGACAACAAGAACAGCCTAGACCCGGAATACAAGAAGCTTGTCTTCGGACCAGAGGTAATGGCGCAGATGCGGTGCCGGGTCGACAAAGCTCACTTCGCCAGCAAGGCGCGCCCAATGTCGCTTGATGAACTCGTCGAGCGGGTTCAGCTTGGCGAGTATCCCCGCCCGAGCATTGCGCAGCTGGAGGCGCTTCGAGCAGCGGGTCGCACGGACATCCTCGCGCGCATACCGCTTTTCCCCGCCAACCACGGCCGTCCCTATAGCTACTCGGGATGGAACAAGTGGATCAGGAAGGCCACCGAGACCGCAAACGATGGCCAGGGAGCGTTCATCGCCACATCCATTGGAGACGTTCGTCCGACAGCGGTGTGGCTACGCCGATCCCACTTAACGGAGCGCGTCAAGGATGCGGTGGTCAAGGCGAAAGACGCCAAGGATCTCAAGTCCCGCATCGATGTCATCCGCGACGACGTGGGCCACCGATCGGAAGATGCGATCTACCGCTACATCGGCTCAATTGCGCCCGACTTGTTCGACAAGCTCCGCCACGAGCGGGCCGCCGAGGACCGTGCCCGAGTTCAGGCATTGCGTGACAACATACCCCTCCCGAACCCGGCGCCCGTCACCATTACACCGCTCTCAGCCAAGTCGCAGCGCCTCCGCGCCCGTGCGCGTGCCTGAAGCTACCAAGCCGATCCTGACGAGTGACTCAACCGCGAGATGAACCATGAGCCTTACGATAGATGCCTTCCCTTTAACAGAAGGCCCTGTTCCGAAGATGAACTTCGTCGTGCAGCACGAGGACGGAGCGGAGCTCGCTTTCAATGAAGAACGGGAGGTACCGTACCGACTACCCGCAGATTGGCACCTCAGCCGCTTCAGCCCGGATGGCGCGGTCGAGGTATCCAATCAGGCAGTCGAACGCAGGTACCGCGGTTCAGAAGGCTGGCAGGGACGCGTCAACCTCGCGGGGCTTGCAGGCAAGCGGATAGGTCTCAAGCGGTCGGCGATCGAGCAAATCATAGGGCAGGATGCTCGACATTCCGTTTCAGCACTCATCAGGCTGAAGCTCATCGAGGAACATCCCGAAACAAGGAAGGGCATCGGCAAATTCTACTGGTACGATCCCGGCTGGTCGCTGCAGGACATCTATGACCTTTGGGTAGAACATTCGCTGAACAAGCCGGCCCGCCACCACGACTTCGTGAAATACCGCGAGGTGAGGCGAGCCTGCCGCATACCGGCCGACGACCCCGTCGCGGAGTGCGTGATCGAGGCAGCCGTCGAGATGCTCGCCGACCTTGGGACAACGGAGTTGACGGAAATAAACGCTTTCCTGCCACTCGGAAGGAATGAAATCGAACGATGTCAGGCCGTTCGCCGCAGGCTCGATGCGTTCTGGCGACGGCGAGCGTCTACGAGCCTCCCACTGATTGATCGCGCGACCGTATTAGATGAATTTCCCGGGCTCGCCGATGCGCGCAACACCAACTTGATGACCGGGCTGAGTCACGAACGGCCCGCGCCACCGCCCGAGGCACTGGCCCGCGCCTGGCGTCTTGGGCCTCTTCGCAAGTCGCTGATCCTCCTTCTCTACGTGGCCGCCGCTAAGGGGGAGCGACGCGACTTCGTCATGAACCTTGTCCATTCATTCGAGTTGATCGACGAAACCTTTCGAGCACTGCGCCCCGATGGTATAGCGACCGACGCCGAAGATATCGACTTCGTGCTCGGGACGTTCGTGTTCGGACATCTCGAAAGCAAGGTGCGGATGAACGTGCGCGAGCATGCGGCGCGCAGCTTCATGGTTGGCGTGGCTTGGTTGCGGCGATGGATCAAGCATACGGGCGGCACCGCGTTCGATGCGTTCAATTGCGCGCAGGTCTCGGAACGCGGGGTTTTCCTGTCACAGATGAGGGAGGTCTACAGCCACATTTCCGCGGCGGGGCGAGCCGAACGACTCCGTCGGTCGGCAGAGGCGGCGAGCCGCTACGTCAGCCTTCAGGAAATCGCCTACATGCGGAAGGAGAGCGTGTGCGATACCGCTGCGACCGCACGTCGCGCGATCAAAGAGATGGGCGATGCGCCCTGCATCAAGTTCTCCGTGTACGACCGCGTGATGGGCCCCGATGGATCGCTCTTTTCCGGTGCACAGCGCAATGACTGGATCATCTGGCGGCGCCCCCCAACCGGCTGCGGCCTTCCCGAAATCCCCGAGCGCCCGCCGCTGTTCACGCCTCTCGCGGTTGAGCAGGGAGCGGAAGAAAACGACAATGCCGGTGATCTCCTCGACTTGTTCGAGGTCGACCTCGACGGCTACATCTTCGAGTTCGTCGGCTGCGCACCGGTGATCGGCGGCGACTGCTACGATCCTTGGTACATCACGTGCGCTGAGCACGGAACGTGGGTCTCGCCAGCCTTGCTCGACCCCGAAATGCAGGAGGCCCGCCACAACCTGATAAAGGCGTGGTGCCTTCCGGCCTATCCATCGACGCCGGCCGGTCTTCTGCGTTTCGGAACGTCCGACAGCTCGCTTTTCAGGAGAACGGCGAGAGAGCGTCGCACGATATTTCCGCTCGGTCAGTTCGAACTGGCTATGCGCTTCGCGCACCTTTCATTGCGAGCGGCCGTTGAGTCTTTTTGCAGGTCCGGCGAGTTCAGGCAAATGGTGCATCGCGTCTCGCGGTGGCCAACCAAGGAGAAAGATGGCGTCACCCGGTATTATTTCTCTGCCTTCAAGAAGGTTGCCAACAGCGATGGCCGCCCGGACGAACTCGACGAGTTCCAGGTGGCTGAGCAGACACACGATGAGGCATTCGAGACCGCTGAGGCGGTCATCGCACGATGTTACGCCGACTTGGGCTACATACCCGACATCGACCCGCCCAGCGCCCTCGACTGGAAATGTGAACCCGGGCCCCTGATCCTCTCCTGGCGCGGAAGGCACCTTCAGCTTGCCTCGTTGCTGGTGTTCTTCCGCTATCTCCTCGCCAACACGGGCGAACAGTTCGGCTTTCACGACCTTCGTCACGCAAGCGCCAAGGACGCCCGGATGATCGGTCTGCCGATGATCATGATCCAAGACTCGCTGAAGCACGCCTTCCCGGAGATCAGCGCCTATTATGCGAGCCTCACGCCCGAGTTGATCGCCAGCAGGACTGAGGACGACCTGTCGCGCCGCCGGGCGGAGATCGCCAAGCGCGCCACCTACAGGATCGCAGCATGACCGCCCTTATAAAGACCAAGCTGATCAAGTCCGCTCAGATTGCCGGTATTAAGCGTAGCGCAGCGAAGAGGAAAAGCAGCAAACGCCTGCTGATCGAGCAGGCATGCCGGACCGTCTACGCGTCGCGCAGGCCTTCCGTCGATAACGTGCTCGTCGCGGGTGCCGGGCAGTTCAGTCGGGCTTCGATCGAGAAGCCCGAACGCCACGGATCGGTCCTGCGGTGCTGGCAGAAAACATGGGACGAGCAGCATCCAGAGGAGGCCGAACGCCGTGCTGCACGCGTCAAGACGCCGCAGGCGGCAGCGACGGTTGACGGTTTTCACGCCAGCGAGCCTGTTCGGTCCTACGACCTGGCGGTAGCCCTCGCGGACCGGGATCGCGAGCGAGGTCGCGCCGACAGGCTGCAGGCGCAACTGCGCGAGGCTCTCAGGCATGTGGAGGACCGGGACAACCGGCACGCAATGGATGCCGAGGAGATCGGACAACTGAAGGCGGATCTGACGCGGGCACGAACCGAACCGCGGCCCAGGCTTCCGAAGCGCTTTTCCGATTCAAGCAACGACACGGCGCAACACTGATCGCAGCGCGGCAAGGATGAGCAATGCGTGGCGCATTGTAAGGGCGCCGCGGTCCACTCCGGCCATCAACGCGCGGCGCACCGGCGTGATGACCAGATCGGCCTCGACAACAAGATCGTGCTCCGCCTTCCAAATGCTGCCGTCGTATCGGGGCGGAAGGCTCCCTTGCTGGCAAGCCCATACTCTGAGTCCGTCGAGCGAGGCATGGACGGTGCACCCGTCCGGAGCGCTGACAATGAACTCGCCGCCCAACGCGCCGATGCCTACGCTTAGCCCGAATGCCCGTATGTCAGCGGCAGCCGTGGCGGTCTCGAAACGGGAGTCGCAGAACTCCTCGCCCGCGAACGGAACGAGGCACCGCCACTCGATGCGGTAAGCGGCGGGCATGGCTCGCCGCCAAGTCCCGATCGCTTGGGGCAGCCCACGTGGCAGGCAGCAATCGGCACCGGCAACATTTCCATGAGCGGGACGCGCTTCAGCCCATGTCGAGGCCGAGACCTGCTTCAACGTCCTGTCCAGCGGTTAGCATCCGCAGCTCTCCGGAGGCAGGCGTCGGACGGAGCGTGGCATGACGATACGTCGCGCCCATTGGAAGCAGTCATGGAAATGGGGTCGGGAAAAACGTGCGAAGTTCGTTTCCCAAGGGCGGTTTCCGAGGTCTTCTCAGCATCTGCGACGACTGACCACCGCCCGGTCCACTCGCTGGGTCCAGTGTTCAGCGTCACCCGGCGGTTCGACCTGTACGAGGGCACTGATTTGTCGCGGGACCCGGCACGGCAACTAGTCATGAATAGCCTCCCTTCGTGATGCACATCGGGCGCCATGCTTTGGCGGTCCGAAAGATACGCTTGGGAGCTGCGTTCATTCCCGACACTCCCTACGGAGGCGGAACAGCATGCCACGCAAGCCGTTGGGTTCTTCGAGTAATACATTGATGGGCGAACGCCCGAACATCACCGCATTTGATGTCCGAAGCCAGGTTGCCGCCTCGCTTCCCACTGCGACACGTATCAAACCGCAAAGTTCAACCAAGTGACGAAGGCGCGCTTCCTGCCAAGCATCGGGTCGCCAGCGTCGCGCCCGGGCAGGCGATAGGGGCCACCTTCCCGGAGGCAGCAGCAGCATTGATGCGACCTCTACATCACTGATGTTCAGGTCGATGCAGCTATTTGACGCCTGTGAAACCAAGAGGATTATCTCTGCAAAGGCGGATTGAGAACGATTGTAAGCCATACAAGCTAAATATGCACATGTGCATATTGTTCCGCGCGAGCCTCTTTTCGTCCTCCATCTTAACGCGCCGATCGTTGAGGGTCGTCAGCCGGTAGCTCCGGTTCTGCCGGCGCAGTCCGCGACGCCGACCCGTATTTTCATCGCCTCGAACAGGCGGAAAGCCCTCGAAAGAATATCATCGGGCAGTAAACCTCGCCTACCCGTCGGCGTCGGTGCGCTCGCGAATGCCGGGACAACACCTCCACGAAGGTGAGCATGTGCGCGTACTTGGTGCCGTAGCGCGCGTCTCGTAGGGGTCCGTCATAGCGGTACTGCTTGGGGGCCTTGACGTTGCCCCGGTGCCTAGATGTGGCCGCGCCCGTCGGCGCAGATCCAGACATCTGTGTAGGCGGGCGGGATGCCGATCCCACTGCTGCCTTCATTCACCGTCTTGTCGCTGATCTTCTCGGCATTCGCATTGCGCTAGCTCCAGCCTTTACTCTCTTTTGCGGCGAGTGATGCCGACACCTCGATCGTTAATGGAGACTAGCCCCTGACCCTCCGCGGCGTCCCTCACGACGACGATGTTCTTGCCTGCCTCGTCAGCCATCGATCGCACCCTTCCTCATGGTTGAAGAAAGTCCTGTCTCGCCGCTGTCGCCGCTGTCGCCGAAGCGAACAGCGGAGGATGCCTTGATTCCTACCAACCATGGACCGGCGGCTGGCGACCTTGCCCGATTGACAGGACCGGGCGTCACGGGACTGGAACGAGGGCGCGCATCAGATCCTTGGTTGGACACCCGAGGAGATCTGCGGCCGCGACCTCGACGCCTTCTTCACGCCCGAAGACCGGGCGGCAGGCATCTCCGACAAGGAGATGGAAGGAGCCAGAACGGTCGGCCGCGGCATCGACGAGCGCTGGCATTTGCGCAAGTGCGGGGAGCGCTTCTGGGCCAGCGGCGAGATGATGCCGCTGCGTGGACCTGATGGCGAGCTACAGGGCTATGTGAAGATGCTGCGCGACCGCACGGACGCGCGGCTCGCCGACGAGCGATTGGAGATGGCCCTGACCGCCTCCGGCGTCGTCGGCCTGTGGGACTGGATCGTCGACACGGACCTGCTGCACGGCGATGCGCACTTCGCCCGCCTCTACGGACTGGACGAAGCGCAGACTAAAGCTGGTCTGACCATGGAGAAGTACCAGGCTCACGTCGTCGAGGAGGATATTGGCCCCTTGCGTGCCAGGATCCGCAAGGTGTTCGAAGCCGGTGCCGACTTCCTGGTCGAGTACCGGCTCGCCATCCCCGGCGAGCGGCTGCGCTGGGTCGAGTGCAAAGGGCGCATGATCCATAACCAGCAGGGCCAACCTGTCCGCTTCTCGGGAACGGCCGTCGATGTTACAGAGCGCAAGGATCACGAGGAGCAGCGTCAGCTGCTGATGCACGAGCTGTCGCACCGGGTGAAGAACACCTTCGCCATGGTGCAGTCGGTGGCGTTCCAGACACTGCGCGGGACCGATCAGGCGGTCTCCATGGCCCTGCAAAGCCGGCTGGCGGCGCTGAGCCGCGCGCATGAGGTGCTGATCCAGACAAGCTGGTCATCGACCTCGCTCGCCGACTTTATGGAGCGTGTCCTGCGGCTTGAGGCAGAAGGTGACAGGTTCCAGCTCAACGGGCCTGATCTGGTGGTCGGATCACGGGCAGCGCTGTCGCTGTCGCTGCTGCTACACGAACTGGCGACCAACGCAGTCAAGTACGGCTCGCTGTCAGTGCCGGACGGCGTCATCAAGGTCGCATGGTGGATCGAGCAGGAAACGTTCTGCCTGTCGTGGCAGGAGGAGGGCGGACCACCCGCACGCGCCTCAACGCGTACTGGCTTCGGATCGCGGCTGATCGGCATGGGCATTGCTGGTGCCCGCAGGCCGAGCTGGATTATACCGAAGAAGGCCTGCGGGCGACCTTCCGCTGCCCCCGCACATCGCTGGAGGAGGAATAACGCCGCCGGGCGAGCGTCAGCAGCGCCCGGCGGCGCCGATCGCAGTGATCACCCGCTCGGGCTGAACAGGTTTCTCCAGGATCGCGGACGCATAGTCGCAATCAACGCAATCCACAGCAGTTGCGGTGATGAAGATCACGGGGATTTCACCCATCACCAAGCGAATGGTGGCCACAGCGTCGGGTCCGCGCTCGCCGTGCAGAAGGTTCACGTCGGACAGGATCAAGTCGGGCGTATGGCTGCGAGCAGCGTCAACTGCGCCCCTGACCGTGTCGACGATGGTGGACGAGGTCGGGCGGGCCATCTCGGCCAGCGCCGCCACATATTCCGCGATCAGCGGCTCGTCCTCAATCACAAGCACATGGCACATCGACGTTTACCCTTCACATGCGTCAATGCTTGGGGTGAGCAATAAGACCCGTGGTGCCGACACTTTGGCAACACTGCGGCCTTACTGGCGTAAGGTGCTGGGCGGATTGGTCGACGAGCTGGTGGTGATCGCGGCGCCGCGCACGCTCGGCGAGCTGCGCAAGCACTAACACAAGACGCTCAGCGCCAAGCTGGCGGGCGAAGTCGGGAAGGATCTCACCGGCCATTCCGTCGCGGACATCGAGAAGGCGGTCACCGCCGCCTGACAGATCGGGGCAGCGTTGCGGAGCCGGAACGGATCGCATCTTGCGGGATTGAGGGTTGCACAAGCGGCACTGATCGCCGCTTTCGAGGAGAGTAATATGGGCGAGATGACAGACAAGCTGAACGCGGCCGGCAACAAGATCGCCGGGAACGTCAAGGAAGCCGTCGGCAAGGCAACCGACAACGAGCGTCTGGAAGCAGAAGGCGAGGCGCAGCAGCTGAAGGGTACGGGTCAGGACGTCAAAGGCAGCGTCAAGGGCGCGCTCGGCGACGACATCTGATCGCGAGCTTCAGGGTCGCAGGTCGGTCCTAACCGCAAAAACAAGGCCTGCCGCAGCGATGCGGCAGGCCTTTGTCGTCAGGCTTGTGTCTTGGTGGGCGAATCGCTCGGCGCGTTGCCGGGATCACCTGGCTCAATCATCGGGGGCGGGGATTGTCCGCGCCGGAAACGTCTCAGGCTGATCGTCAGGGTTGGACGGATCCGGTGGGATGGTGGCCATGTTAGTCTCTCCTACAGGGAGCTATTGAACCGCTGATCCTGCTCTCGGGGTCCGCCGGGTAGGTCATCAAGAGGAACACCGCATCCTGATGTTGCTAATGTCCTGAGTTTCGGACGTCGCGTATGTCGAGACTTTTGCGACAACGTAGGGGCGAGAATTGGGGACTTTCCTGTCTGGCAGCTCTCGGGATGCGGGAAACGGATAGCTGCCGCTCGTTACGCCGTTAGCCTTCCGAGAGTGATGGATTCCCGAGAACGGCCTTCGCCTCGATGAGCGCCTTCAGACGTTCGGCATCTGCGAGTGAGGCGGGGGTGTAGACGATCATGCCGAGCTCGGGCCGCCCGTCGACTGCGAAGGACGAGAATTCGAGATCGAGCGTGCCGGCGTCCGGGTGTCGGATGCACTTCACGCCCTCACCGTGCGCAACCACATCGTGGTCCTGCCACAAAGCTTCGAACTCCGGGCTTGCCCGGCAGAGTTCGTCGACGAGCGCCGTTACCGCCGCACTCCCGCCCGCCCCCGCTCGCGCTACGTCCGCCCGGAATGCACCCACCACGAACCGGGCGACGCTCTCCCAATCTTCCTGCCTGGCGCGGACACGGGCGCTGTTGAACATGAGGCGGAGGATGTTGCGCTCCTGCCGCGGCAGCTTGGAATAGTCGGTCAACAGCGCCGCAGCTGCCCGGTTCCAGCCGACGACATCCCACATCGCCGTCTTGATGATGGCCGGACTGAGCGGCATGGCGTCGATTACGCGTTGTAGACGCGGGCTGACGCCCTCGACCGGCTGGTAGCGCGCCTCCGGCAGATGGCCGAGGCCCAGCATGTAAAGGTGCTCGCGCTCCGGCTCGGTCAGCATCAGCCCCTTGGCAATGCGATCGAGCACCTCGGCCGAGGGCGCACCGCCGCGACCCTGTTCCAGCCAGGTGTACCAGGTCGGGCTAATATTCGCGCGGGCGGCGACCTCCTCCCGGCGCAGTCCGGGCGTGCGGCGGCGACCACCGACGAAGCCGAACGACGCCGGATCGAGCCGGGTTCGGCGATCGCGTAGATAGATGCCGAGTTGGTTTGGGGTCTCGTCGGACATGATCGATCCTGTTGGCGGCTATACCATGATAAAGTCACTACTTTAACAGCCTGCGATCGCCCGCGAAAAGCGATCCTCTTCGAGACAAGGATCTTCCATGCGTGTTTTCCTGACCGGCGCAACCGGCTTCATCGGCTCCCGGATCCTGCCCGAACTGCTTGCGGCCGGGCATCAGGTGGTTGGCAACACCCGGTCCGATGTCGGCGCCCGCCGGCTGGAGGGCGCCGGCGCCGCGGTCCATCGTGGCGATCTCGACGATCCGGCGAGGCTGGCCAAGGGCGCCGAGCTTGCCGACGCCGTGATCCACACGGCGTTCGACCACGACTTTGCGCGCTACGCCGAAAATTGCGAGAAGGACCGGCGCGTGATCGAGGCGGTCGGCGACGTGCTCGCCGGATCGGATCGGCCGCTGCTCATCACCTCGGCGGTCGGCATGGGCAGCCCCGGACAAGGGCAGTTCGCGCGCGAGGATGTGCTCGACCGGGACCACCCCACTCCGCGCATCGCCAGCGAGCTTGCGGGTCTGGCAGTCGCTGAGCGTGGCATCTCAGTCGGCGTGGTGCGGCTGCCGCAAGTACACGATCCCGTGAAGCAGGGTCTAATCTCGCCGCTAATCGATATCGCCCGGGAGAAGGGCGTCTCCGCCTACGTGGGCGAGGGCCGCGTCCGCTGGTGCGCCGCCGCCGTCGAGGACGTCGCCCGCCTCTATGTGCTGGCGCTGGAACGACACGAGCCGGGCGCCCGATGGAACGCGGTGGCCGAGGAGGCGATATCCATGCGCTCTATTGCGGAAGCGATCGGTGCTGGACTGGGCGTCCCGGCCTCTTCCTTGACGGAGAACGAAGCCGGGGAGCATTTCGGGTGGATGGCGGGGTTCGCAAAACTCGACATGCCGGCCTCGGGTGCGGTCACTCGTGATCAGCTCGGCTGGGAGCCCGCCGGTCCAACGCTTCTCGATGACCTCGCCCGCATGGACTATTCAGTCAGCGCAGACCGACTGATGTCATGGAATAAATGACACTCGAGAGTTTCTGACGGACAGCTACCGGGCGCTCCCAAGCGAATAGCACCACTGGGCCGGAAGAAGATCACTCAGACCCGACCTCGCGGGGCAGCGCACCTGCGCCTGTTCCGCGAGCTTTGGGACACGCACAGCACCTCTGGCTTGGCCTTCGTCAAAACATTGTTGGAGCCGTTTACCAGATGGCAGCTTCAGCGCCTGCGCAAGGTGCTCGCCCACATACCGGACTGCAATGCCAAGCCTCTCGTCGTTGTCGACGCTCTCGATGCGCCAGTCACAACCTCAGCGCGCGCCTAGAAGCGCTTCGAGCCCGTCCGAGCGCCCCGCGATGCGCTCTAGCCGTGGATATCGTAGGCCGCCGTGGTAGAAAATCGTACGGGTAACCCGCCGCCCATCCTGTTCCCAGGTAACGTCCACCGGACGCTTCCCGGCGTTTCTGACCGCGTCAAGCAGTGCGGCGCGCGTGTATGGAGCCCCAGCGACCGCAACGATCTTGCTCCCCGCGGCCATACCCGCCCGGAAAGCCGGCCCATTCCAACTTACGTTGCGAACGGTGCCGCTATCCGCAACTGTCAACCCGATCGAGAAGGAAAGGTCGGAACTCCCGAGCTCCTGCTCGTTCTGGATGAACATAGCGGTCGGCTGGTCGGTGTAGGCAAGATGCCATCCAAGCCGCTCCAGCCCATCCAACGTCTTCACCTCGCCATGGCCGTCGATCCAGCGCCGGAGGAAACCAGCCCAGTCATATGGGGCGGTGCGGTCAAGCGCCGCGCACAGCTCCTCGAAGTTGTAGGTCCAAGCCGGACCGGCGGGTGAAGTCCCTGCGAAGAACACGTGCGCGAAGTCGTCGATGCCACGGCGCCCACCGCTTCGCTCGCGCAGGATCGCCTCGATGTCGAGCCACAGCATGACGCCTTCGAGGTAGTAATCCTTGCGGCGCTGCCAGTCGCGCCAGGGTACCGATTGGCGGAGCATGAAGGACGGGTAGTTCACGTCGTCGGACAGCGGGCGCCACGCGCGTCCGGGGCGGTTGGCGACTTCGGCGGCGTCGAGCGCGAGCTTGTCCAGCGTCTCGCCGCGGCTGCGCAGGCCGGCGCGGGCGGCCAGAATGCGCGCCCAGAACTCGGTCTGCCCTTCGTACATCCAAAGGAGGCTGCCGCCCACCGGCACGTTTGGCGTGGCAGCCCACAGGTCGGCGGGTATTCGGTAAAGCCCGTTCCAGGCGTGGGCGAACTCGTGGGCGACGATGTCGCGGTTGTTGAGCTGTCCCGCCCAATCGCGAAAGTAGCTCGATGCCATCGCGATCTCACTCGACCTGCGGTGCTCGGTGCCGCCGGAGGACCCGTCATCGCGCATCTGCGCAAGAATGTCATAGCGGGCGAAGGGCGCGGCGCCGAAGACCGATCGGGCTTGCACCACCATGCGCCGCAGTTCCTCCAGGCGCTCGGAAGGGACCGCAAGGTCGCCTGGTCTGGTTGCCACCAGATCCAGCGTCACCGCGGCCGTTGGAGAGGAGCCGAGCGGCATGCTGGCCGCGTACCGGCCCGACAGGACGGGCGAGTCCAGCAGGCGCTCCAGTGAAACCGGTGTGAAACGGGTGTGGCCATTCGCAGCCGCCGCAACGTCCAGGGACGTGAAGGACTTGAGCCCCGCCGGAAGCTTGGCGGAGGGCGCGACCACGATGTTCCGGGCGTACCAGCCGGCGGGGTACAGGAGCAGGCGTTGCCATGCCAGCGCCACCACGTCCGCCGACAGCTGCTCCTCGTCCGCCACGATCTGGAAGCGCAGCTCCAGCGACCGCGCGCCCTTCGGAACGTCGAGGTGGAAGGCATGCGGTTCGACCGCGTCTCTGCGCCACGCGAGCGGCCGTCCGTCGGACCGGATCTCGAGCCCGGTCAGATCGGTGACGGTGAGGCTCGGCCCATGGCTGGCCGCTTCCCAGCGCGGATACAGGAGAGTCAGCGCGCCCGACCGCTGGACCGGCACGCGTTCGCGAACGGCGAACACCCGGTGCGCCACGTCGGTCGCGTCTACCTCCAGCTGGACGACGCCCGTGAATGGATGGTCGACCGGGGAAGCGATCGGCGTCCGCGCCAGCACCTGCACGGGCCCATTCAGTGGTCCGGACGGAGTCTGGGCGGCGGCGCTCGCGGCTCCCGCACACAGCGCGACGCTCACGCCGGCAGACTTCCAAAACGGCAACGTCGTCATCAACTGCGGTCCTCTCCGGTGAGCAACTCTGGGACGGCATCTAGCCGACGCTGCGGCGGTGCGCTGCCGAAGGTATCAGTAGCCCTTCGCAAAGGACCGGACGGTCGCGGGTACGCCGACTTCGAACGGCGTCGCGGCAAAGTCGAAGCGGCGCGCGAACTTGCTGCCGTCCACGATATAGGGCCGGTCCCAGGTGAAGCCGACATCGGCAACCTCCTTGGCGAAGCGATACACCAGCCCGATCGGCCGCAGCAGCGCGAGCGGAATAGCCCAGAGGCGAAGCCGATGGCCGAGCGCGGCAGCGCCCATCTCCAGCAGCGCGCGCGGACTGCGCGTGGGCGCACACGGCATGTTCCACGCCTGGCCAAAATCCTCGTCCGGGGCATCGAGCAGCATGACGGCCGCGCGGGCGATGTCGGGAACATAGGCGAAGTCATGCGGCGTGTCGGCGGGCACCATCAGCTGCGCGGGCTTGTCCTTGGCCAACTCGCCAAACGCGCTCGCGCCCAGATGCGAGACTTCCACGCCAGGACCGTAGAAGTCGGAGCAGCGCAGCGTCGCGATCTGCACGCGGCCCGCCGCGCGCTGCCAGATGCGCGCCACCTCCGCTAGGATGACGGGCTTCTCGCCAGCCATGGCGAGCGGCATGGCCTCGGTGCGCGGGGTCGTCTGGGGTCCTAGCTGATAGAGGTTGTCGATAAACACCAGCCGCACGTCCGCGGCGTCGCAACCCTCGACCATGTTGGTCATCGTCCGTGGCCAGGCGGTGCGCCACAGCCGCGAGTCATACGCAAACCCGACCGCCAGCACCGCCTGGGTCGCCCCCTCCAGCGCGGCAAGGACATCGCCGGGATCCAGGACGTCGCAAACCACATGGTCGACATCTGCAGGAAGGTTCGTCGGCCGCCGACGCGTCGCGACGCGAACACGGTCGCCTCGCGCGACGAGCCGCTCGACGATTGGGCGGCCTACCGCACCGTATCCGAATACCGTGATCTGCTGGGTCATCATCTGCACTCCGTAAGTGGCACGCCGGAGATACCCCGTGGTGGCATAATCGCAAATTGCCGAAAGGCGTTGTTCTGCTATACGCAAACCGATGAGCAGCGATCCTGATTGGGCATTATACCGCACGTTGCTCGCGGTTCTTGAAGAGGGCTCGCTTTCCGCGGCGGCACGCAGCCTCGGGCTAACGCAGCCCACCATCGCCCGCCACGTCGACGCGCTGGAGGCCGCATTGGGAGCCGACCTGTTCGTGCGGTCCCAGCGCGGGCTGGAACCCACCGACCTCGCGCAGTCGCTTCGGTCGCACGCGCGGATCATGGCGACCACCGCCGCCGCGCTGCTGCGCACCGCCAGCGGTGCGCGCGGCGAGGTGGCGGGAACGGTGCGGATCAGCGCCAGCGACGTCGTCGGCGTGGAGCACCTGCCACCGATCCTGACGCGATTGCGGTGCGAGCATCCTGCGCTGGTGATCGAATTGTCGCTCTCCGACCGCCTCGACGATCTGCTCGCGCGCGAGTCCGACATCGCGGTGCGGATGACCGAGCCGACACAGGTCGCGCTGCTCGCGCGCCGATTGCCGCCGGTCGAACTCGGATTTCATGCACATCGCGGGTATCTCGAACGACGCGGAACGCCCAGCACCCTCGCCGATCTCGCCGCGCATGACCTGATCGGCTACGACGCCGAAACGCCTGCCCTGCGCGCCATGATCAAGCGGCTGACGCCCTTGGACCGGCAGCGCTTCGCATTTCGGGCGGACAGCAACCTCGCCCAGCTTGCGGCGATCCGGGCGGGATTCGGCATCGGCATCTGCCAGGTCGGGGTTGCCCGCCGCGACCCGGCACTCGTTCGCATCCTCCCCGAAATCGCGCTCCAGCTGCCGCTCTGGATCGTGATGCACGAAGATCTGAAGACGAGCGCGCGGTTCCGCATGGTGTTCGACGCCATCGCGCACGGACTGGCAACGTAGCTTCCAGCGGCGGCTGCCGCCACACGCACCGAAGGAGCGGAACGGCTGGCGTCCTTCGAGCAGGTCCGGTGTGGCCACATCAGCTATAAGATCCTCATTTTCACCGACGGGCATCATTAATGATCGGTTCAAAGCGAGAATGACTTGGGAGCAGGTCTTCCACGCTCGCCTGATCGGAGGCGTCCTGATGGTTCCAGTCGGCCGGCTGAGCTGCTGCCGGTCTCATGTACGCGGGGCGGCGCTGTCGGCCATTTTAGGCGTGGTTCGCGAGGACCGCCGACTTGCGCTTTGCGGCAGCACCGAGGTCGGCTGCCGCAGTCCAGCATCGCCGACTATCTAGGATCGCTTCTGCCGTCATTCCTCCTTCCGCCGAAACGCCGCGACGAACGCGTCCATGACTGCGGCGAGCGCCGATCCTGCGGGACCCGGCGCGCGCAACATCCACACGGCCCAAGGAGGCGGTGCGTAGGCTTCGAGCATCATCACGAGACCGCCGGATGCTAATAGCGCCGCAGTGCCCTCCGAGCCAGCCTGGGCGATCCCAGCTCCGAGCGACGCCGCTGCGCGCATGGCGTCCGATCCGTCGACGACGAGTGCGAAATCGGGTTGAAGGCGGCGCGTACCGCCAGGCGCGCGATACAGCCACGGCATCATGCGCCCCGTCGCCGGAAAGCGCACGCCGATAAGCCGATGCCCTACGAGGTCGTCGGGGGTCTGTGGCACGCCATGCTTGGCGAGGTAGGCGGGCGCGGCGAGGGTGACGAGCGGCAACGGTGCGAGGCGCCGGGCGAGGAGGCTCGCGTCAGCGATGCGGGGCGCGATCCGCACCGCAAGATCCCAACGGCCGCCGCCGAGGTCCGCGAAGTGGTCATCGAAGGCAAGCTCCACACGTAGCGCCGGATGAGAATCCAGAAGCGATGCCAGTGCGTGCAGAAGGGTCGGAGCGAGCGAAGCGGCGGCGGTCACGCGCACCGTACCCGCGACCCCGACCGGCGCGCCGAGCCGGCTGGCAGCCGCAGCGAGCGCGAGGGCCGGGCCGCGGACCTCAGCGAGGAAGCGCTCACCGTCCGGCGTGAGGGAGAGTGTGCGGGTCGAGCGTCGAAACAGCCGCGCACCGTGCGCGGTCTCGAAGCGACCGACGAGGCGCGCGACGGCGGCCGGGGTCACGCCGAGCAGGCGCGCGGCCCCGGCGAAGGAGCCAGCCTCGGCAACGCGGAGAACGACGACAGCAGCGCGTAGAGTGTCCATACGGCATTCGATACATCCTGTTGTGTCAGCTACAACACCGCTCGTCCTACCCCCATCGACTACCGGCTCTTACCTTTTGGGTATCAGGAGCGAAGAGACCATGCGCATTGGGATTGTAGGCGTCGGGCCGGTAGGGCAAACCTTGGGGACCACCTGGGCACGCGCGGGTCACGAGGTGGCCTTTGGCTCGCGTGACCCTGTTCGCGCAGCGGCGGCGGTGATGGGCTTGGCCGGTGCGCACGCGATGACCCAGGAAGAGGCAGCGGCGTTCGGCGAAATTGTGTTGTGGACGCCGCGCGGCGTGATGCCCGCCGAGCCCGACAGCCTCGCCGGAAAGATCGTACTCGATCCCAACAACCGCGAGCCCGATCCCAGCTGCGATTACGCCTCACCGCCGTCCCAGGGGCCAAGCTTCGCCGAGCAACTCCAGGCTGCCGCACCGAGGGCGCGTGTGGTGAAAGCCTTTAACACCGTGGTGATGCGGTTGCTGAGGGAGGATCCTGAGCGCCTCACAGTATCCGGGGCGCAGGTTTTTCTCGCCGGAGAAGACGTTGAGGCCAAGACGGTGGCCGCCGCGCTGGCCGCGGACATAGGACTAGGCGCGGTGGATCTCGGGGGGCTGGAAGCGGCGTGGCTGGCAGAGACTATGGCCGACGCATTCCGCCAGGCCATGAGGAGCAGCCCTGCCGGATGGCGCCAGGCTCTGGTGTTCGCTAACCTGTCAGAGCGGCCCAGCTGAGATGGACCTCATCGCACGGTCGTCGCTCGGCAATATCCAATCAACTGCGTGCATATCATCAGGTCTAGATCGGAGTAGTCGGCCGGACTGTCAAACGACTCCACTTCGGGCTGGCTCATCTCGGCGGGCGGTCAATGAAGCCGAGCTGCTTCAGGCGGAACAGCAGTTGAGCGCAGAAATTGCCCCCCTCCTCTTCAAGATGGAGCGCTGACGCATGCACGACCACGTAATTTGGCCTGAGCAGTTTCACCCCAAGATCTCGGCGATCTACGGGCTGAACGATATCGACGTGGCAGCCCCCGCCCAGACGGTCTGGAAGCTGCTCGTGGATGCCGAGAACTGGCACCGTCACTTCACCCCTGAGAACCAGGTGAGAGTCCTTGGCGGTGAGCGGGAACTTGCCCTTGGTACCCAGCTGACCCGTGTGACTGCGGGCTATCCGATGAGCCTTGAAGTCACCGAATGCCTCCCTGGCAGAAGGCTCGCATGGGCCACCACGGTCGACGGTGACGACACGGGCTCCACCGCCTACCACGGCTGGGTCATAACTCCGACGGCGCAGGGCTGCCACGTGCTCACCGAGGAGACCCAGCAGGGTCCCTTCTTCCTAGAGATGGTCGGACGTGCGAATCCCGGCCTCCTGTACCGCTACCACCAGGAGTGGGTCGAGAGCCTAGCTCGCGCGGCGGAGGAGCTTCATCGCTCCCAAGCCTGAGCGTCATCAGCCTTACCCTCCAGTCGAACCGGATCATCGACCTTCGTGTGGAGGCGCACGCGCGCCGGCTTTCCTCCTAGAACGAAAGAACATTAGCCATGAGCAATCCCGCATCCGTGCAAGCACGTCCGCCAGCACCGTCGTTCGACCTCACCGGCAAGCGTGTCGTCGTCGTTGGCGGCAAGAAGGCAATCGGCCTCGGGGTCGCGCAGGCCGCTCACGCTATGGGGGCCGCCGTCACTGTTGCAAGTCGCCGCAGCGTCTCGGCCGAGGAGCATCCCGAGCTGGCGGCGTTCGACCAAGTCGTTCTGGACATCAGCGACGAGGCCGCCGTGCAAGTCGCATTCGAGGCCATTGGCCCCTTTGATCACCTCGTCGTCACCGCCGGACCGGCGCTCGGTTCCTGGGGATCGTTCTTGGATCCCGACATTCACGGCGTCCGCAGCTATTTGGAGGGCAAGTTCCTGGGCACATGGGCCTGCGCTCGACATGCCGTCCCGCACATGCTGGTCGGCGGCTCGATGACCTTCCTTACGGGCGGTACCGGAGCCCGGGCGAAGCTCGGCTTGGCTGCTGTCACATCGACCTTTGCGGCTGTCGAGTCCCTGTCGCAGTCGCTCGCTCTGGAGTTGGCCCCGATCCGCGTTAACACGATCCGACCCGGATTCATCGATACCGATTTTTGGGACGTGCTGCCTCCCGCAGACGTGGAGGAAATCCGTGCCAAGGTCCGCACTAACTTCCCGGCCAGGCGGCTGGGAACGGCAGCCGACGTCGGGCACGCGGCCGTCTTTCTCATGACCAACCCGTACGTCACCGGCACGGTGCTCGAGGTCTCCGGCGGCGAGTTGTTAATCGATTGGGTCTTCTGACTTCAATTTCACAGAGACAGGGGGTGAGCTCTGCTGCCTGTTCTGGCGAGCGGACAGGAGCGGGTTCTCTCGATGAGGAAGACTAGGTGGTCAAGATCGAGGAACTCGTGCCTGCTCAGGGTCAAGGCGAGATACCTTGGCCCACAAGACGACATTCAACCGTCGTCTCCTCAGCACGGTCGACAGCTTCCAGCCCAAACTCCTCTTACGCGATGGCGCAGATTTCGTCGCTGTGTTTACAATCAGGCTCGGCGATCAATTGATCGACGGCATGGACCACATGCATTTGAACAATGAGGGCCTTGTCGACAGCATGACTGTGGCGTGGCGTCCGCTTCCGGCGATCGTCGCGGTACAGCAGAAACTCGCCCCGAAGCTCGGCGGAGCGGCGATGAAGCTCGTTCCTGCCGATCAATCTTCCTAAGGTCCGACGAAAGCAGTGAACGGGAGATACGCTATGCGGGCAGCGTTTTACGATCAGGTGGGCACTGCCCGCGTCGCCGCCGCCTCTGGTTCAAAGCTAGCTTGCCTGGCAAGGCGGCATCGAGAGATAGCCGAATACGGCTCGACAAACCCGCGCCACAAGCGCCTCTTGGTCGTACTCTCCTCGCTCGCCGGCGGAATCGATCATCCCCCGCATAATAGCGGCGACGTCGGCGACGGCGATCGACAGGTCCGGCTGCCTGGGGAGCTCCGGACGGTCGAGTATCTCCGCGAGGATGGCCATGAACCGCATCCTGACGAGTTGCGTATCGTCATCCAGCGGCAGACGACCCTCCTCGAAATCGAGCAACCGCGCCAAACGCGGGCGACGGAGTTGGTGGCGAACGGCCGCCCGGATCAGGGCATCGAGCGCTTCTATTCCCGCAGTGGCCAGGCAAGCGGCCTCGGCTTCCTCGACAAGGCGGGTGGTCTCGCGTGCGATCAGCGCGCCGAGCAGCGCATGCTTGTCAGGGAAGTACTGGTACAGCGTTCCGATACTGACGTCTGCCAGTTCGGCCGCAGCGTTCGTAGTCAGGCCGCCATGTCCGCGCTGCTCCAGAATGCGAGCTGTCGCTTCGAGGATCGCGTCCACGGTGTGCCGCGCGCGCGTTTGCAGGGGCAGTTTTCGGGGGCGTGCGCGCTGATCGGGGAGCTGTGTTGTCAGGGAACCGGATGCGAGTAGCGGAAAATGAGCATATGCTCACATTCTGGCAGCGTCAGTCAACGACGCAAGGATGCATCATGGATACGCAGCCCGCCCGGTTCGAAGCCGCACTCACAACGTTCTTCATGGTCAAGACTTCCCCTGAATGGCTCGGCTTCTCGTTCGAGACGCGATTGGCCCATACCCGCGATAACTTTCAGCCCATCCTCGACGCATTTACGGGACACGTCCGGCTGAAGTGGTACGATGTCGAGTTCTACACGGCCAAGATCAGCGACATCTGGATGGTCGAGGCAAAGGATCACCACAGTTACCAGCTCTTTTGCGAGAAGCTGCGCGAAACGCCGTTCTGGGACCGCTTCTTCTTGGTGCACGATATCTTCCCAGGCGAGTTGAACGCTTGGGCGAAGAATTACGAGGTCGACGCGCTGCAATCGTAGGTGGCGTGGCAACCCTATGAAGGTTGAAGCCGCTCACGCAGCGTGTCGAGCAGCCAGCGACCGGCGGAACCCAGGGCGTGGTCCCGCCGATGTGCGGCGTAGATGACGAGCCCTTCCGCTGGGGTCGGATCGTCCTCGATCTCAATTGCGACCAGCCTCCCTTCGGCCAGGGGAGCTGCGACAAGGTGCTCCGGCATGCGGCACCAGCCAAAACCGGCAAGCAGAAAGTCGAGCCGACGGCCCAGATCCACGAACCGCCAGAGCCGTGCGCTCGCCAGACCGTACGTCGCGCCACAGGGATCGACGGGATCGGAGAGGACGAGCTGGACGTGCGGCTCCAGGTCGTGGCGCTTTGCGGGACGCCCCAGAGACGCCAATGGATGACAAGGCGAGACGACCGGCAGCATGCCGATCCGCAGCAGCGGGTACGCGGCAATATCCTCCGGCACGTCGGGAAGCAGCAGGCAGATCGCCAACGCGGCCGAGCTATCGCGCAACCGCCGAAGCGAACCACCCAGCCCCTCCGTCGAGAAGCTGACCGGCAGGTCGGGGAACGTCTCGCCAACGGCACGCAGGCTGTCGATCAGCGGTGAAGTCGGCACCAGCGGGTCGATGGCGAGCGTCAGTTCGGCTTCGAGCCCCTGACGGGTTCCCGCTGCCACCGCTTCGAACCGGGCTGCGCTGGCCAGCACCAGCCTGGCATGATCGACGAGCACGCGCCCGACTTCGGTGAGGCGCGGCTTGTAGCCAGCGCGATCGAACAGCGCGACGCCCTGCAACGTTTCCAGGGCGGCGATCGCCTGGCTGATCGCCGACTGTGCCCGCTTGAGCTTGCGGCCGGCGGCAGAGAAACTGCCGGTGTCAACGATAGTGACGAGCACGCGAAGCTGATCCAGGCTGAGGCTGCCGATCATGACCCATCATCCCCGCCGATGGAGACGATCACAATTTGATCGCTCCTGCATGGTGGTCGTGGCGCTTAGAACGGCGCCATGCAACCGACCTTCTTCATCAACCACGGTGGTGGCCCGTGCTTCTTCCTCGACCCCGGTCCGATGCGGCAGGCCTGGATGGAACTGGAGAACTACCTTCGGGGCTTTGCGGCCACACTGGAGGAGCAGCCGCGCGCGATCCTCGTCATCTCGGGGCATTGGGAGGAGGCACGGCCGACGGTCAACGCCGGGGCGGCGCCACCTTTGCTGTTCGACTATGGCGGCTTTCCCGAGCACACCTACCAGGTGACCTGGCCCGCACCCGGCCATCCTGAGCTGGCAGCACAGGTCCGCGAACTGCTTGCTCGTGCCGGCATCGACAGCGGTGCCGACGCCACCCGCGGCTGGGATCACGGCGTGTTTGTGCCGCTCAAGGTGATATTCCCGTACGCGGAAATTCCCACGGTCCAGATGTCGCTCCAGCAGGGCCTCGACCCTAAGGTGCATCTCGCCATCGGTCGCGCTCTGACGCCACTGCGCGAAGAGGGCGTACTGATCGTCGGCAGCGGCCAGAGCTACCACAACATACGCGGCCTGATCGGCCGGGGCGGGCAAGCCGACCCTGCCGCAGAAGCCTTCGACGCCTGGCTGCGCGAGGCGATGGTGGACGGCAACGTGCGGGACGGTGCGCTGATCGCCTGGGAGCAGGCGCCCGGCGCCCGCCAAGCAAAGCCGCGCGAGGATCACCTGCTCCCGCTGATGGTGGCGGCAGGTGCCGCGTCCGGCGAGCCCGGCCGGACCGTCTTCCACAAAGACGTGCTCGGCAAGCCGATATCCGGCTTCCAGTTCGGCTGATCTCTGAAGGAGACTACTATGACCAAACTTCTCGTCGTCGAGAGCAGCCCGCGCGGCGATCATTCCATATCGCGCAACATGACCCGCCGCTTCGTGTCGCGGTGGCTGGAGGCGCATCCGGATGGTGAGGTGGTCGAACGCGACCTGATGGAAAGCGACCTGCCGTTCGTGACCGCCCCCTGGCTCCGAGCCTATTTCACGCCGGCCGAGCAGCAATCGCCGGAAATGAAGGAGGCGCTGCGTCTATCGGACGAGTTGGTTGGCGAGATCCTCGATGCCGACCACATCGTCATCGCCACACCGGTCTATAACTATAACGTCCCTGCCGCGCTGAAGGCCTGGGTGGATCACATCGTCCGCAAGGGGCTGACGCTCGGACAAGACGGCAGCGGTTTGGTCACCGGCAAGAAAGCGACGGTGCTGCTTGCCTCGGGCGGAGTCTATACCGATGCCTCCCCGATCCGTGATCGCGACATCGCCACCCAGTACCTCCGCCTGATCCTGGCTGTTATCGGTATCACCGACGTGACTGTTGTCGCCGGTGGCGGTGCGAAGGTTGTCGATATGGGCGAGCGGACGATGGACGGCTTCATTGCCAACATCGAGCCCGAGATCGAACGCGCTGCTGCCGCCTGAACTTGTGGCGAGAGAAGTATCCCATAAACGGGATGCTAGAGCGATGGTGCACACATAACGCTCGGCTCGACCTGAACGAGCGACCGGTATTGGAGCGCAGAGAGGCGGCCCTGAACGGCCGCCTCTGGATCGATTGTCGACAGGGCCGCCCGCAATCCCATGCAGATGACCACGTTCATGCCACGGCCAATCACGGCCGTGGAGACGAACATGGGACACGCACAGTATGATCCTGCCACGCATCGCCGCCCTGTGTGGAATGCGGGCAAGACGGTCGGCACAAAGCGACCGCTGACGCAGAAGCAAATCTGGGCCGTTCGCTTCTTCCTGGATCGGGAGGGCCGCCTTCGCGACAGAGCGCTGTTCGACTTGGCCATCGACAGCAAATTGCGAGGCTGCGATCTCGTGAAGATCAAGATCGGCGACCTCGTCTCCGGGCCTGATATCAGAACCTGAGCTATCGTCATGCAGCAGAAGACCGGACGTCCTGTTCAGTTCGAGCTTACGGCCGATGTCAGAGCAAGCCTCCTTGCGTGGCTCGAACGCCGCGGCGGCACAGTCCATGACTACGCGTTCCCGAGCCGCGTCAATCACACGGGCCATCTCAGCACGAGGCAGTATGCTCGACTGTTGGATGAGTGGGTTGTTGCGGTCGGACTTCGCCGGGCCGAGTACGGCACGCACTCGCTTCGCCGCACAAAAGCATCAATGATCTACAAGGCTACCGGGAACCTTCGGGCGATCCAGATCCTGCTGGGGCACACGAAGATCGAGAATACTGTCAGATACCTCGGCGTGGACATCGAGGATGCCCTCGTCCTCGCAGAACGGACCGAAATCTGACATTGGGGCGGCCCATCTCAATGAACGGTGGGTCGCTTCCACGCCAGGACCCGTCCGGCTCAATCCCGGGCGTTCAGTAGATCGACGCGGCGTCCCGAGACCGGCCTATCCGGCAACTCGCAGCAGTCCTGTTTCCATGTCCACCCGGCCAATTCGATGAAATTCATTCGCCCGGAGTTCGGGAAAGCCGCCCCGCAGGACGCTTTAGGAAGACGGATGTTACTCGGAGCCGTCCCGTTCAACCTTCGTTACCCGGAAAACACGAACCTCAGAATGGCGGTGCATCGGGAGCGCTTGCGCGCAGTGCGTTAAGATTGGCTTGCCTCCCGAAGATACCCAAATTCTCTTCGGCGACCTCGTGGATGACGACGTAAACAGGCGCGACCGACATTCCGTCCGATCGTCGGTCGAGGATTGCGATTGCGCCTTCAATGAGCCGGCGCTTGCCGACTGCATCCAGCCCGCCGGCCAGGACATATATCTGGAGGGTGACGACCGGCAGCCGGGCGGGTTCGTCGGCCATGAAGACGGCATCGGCCGCATAGTCGGCGAAGTAGGTCCACACGGTGCTGCGTACCATGGGCGAGGACGGTAACCCCTCGCAATCGAGCCCCAGCGTCGTCAAAGCGCCGGCGACGCGTTGCCGATCTGCGGCATCGAACGTGCCGGCGGGCGAATGGATGATGAGCTTCGGCATCGTGCAGCCTCCGACGTGGGGTGCGGGTGCCGTCATGCGGCACCCGCCGATGGGCGTTAGATGGTCTGGCCGCCCGACACCTCGATGCGCTGACCGTTGACCCAACGGTTATCGGGGCCGAGCAGGCTTGCGACCATCGGACCGATATCGTCGGGCAGACCAACGCGGCCGAGTGCCGTCATGCCGGCGAACGCCGTGTTGTAGTCGGGTATGTCGCGCACCGCTCCGCCCAGGAAGTCGGTTTCGATCGCGCCGGGTGCGACGGTGTTGGCGGTGATGCCGCGCGCGCCCAGCTCCTTGGCCATGTACACGGTCAGGATTTCTACCGCGCCCTTGGCAGCCGAGTAGGCCGAGAACCCGGGGAACGACACACGGGTCAGGCCCGACGAGAAATTGACGATGCGCCCGCCATCGGCCAGCACCGGCAGCAGCGCCTGGGTCAGAAAGAACACGCCCTTGACGTGAACGGCGAACAGCTTGTCGAACTGCTCCTCCGTCGTGGCGGCGAAGTCCGCCATTTCGCCGTGGCCGGCATTGTTGACGAGGTGATCGATCGTGTCACGGTCAAAGGTGCCGGTCAGCGCGCCGCGCAAGGCGTCCTCGAAGGCGGGGAAGGTAGAGACGTTGCCGGTGTCGAGCTGCAACGCCACGGCCTTGCGGCCCAGCGCCTCGATCTCGGCCACGACGGCATCGGCATTGTCCTTGCCGCTATGGTAGGTGAGGATCACGTCGCCACCATGGCGGGCGATGCTGATCGCGGTGTTGCGGCCAAGGCCACGGCTGCCGCCGGTTACGAGGGAAATGGTGGTCATGGATACCTCCGGTTGGTGTTGCCCGACCTATGCACTGAGCCAGGATGACGGTGTTGCGCGATCGTCCGTAAAACTTGCCTGATCATCCAGGCGCGTTGTCGCCTCGCCGCTCTCCGTTTATCAACGGCCCATGACCGACCAGCTCCTCGACCATGCCGGACGCTACGCCGACGCCCATGCCGACCGGACCGGGGTCGCGGCTACCCCGGTCGAAGGACTGGTGATCCTGCGCGAGACGGCACCGACCTTGCTGCAATATGCGGTTTCGAAGCCGCTGGTGGCGCTGGTGCTGCAAGGCGACAAGCGTGTGACGATGGGTAACGCCACCTTCGACTTCGGTGCGGGTGACTCCCTGCTCATCACCACCGACGTGCCGACCGTCAGCCAGATCACGACGGCCAGTCGCGCCTTGCCTTATTATTCTCTCGTGCTCGAACTCGATCCCGTCATCATCGCCGGCCTGGTGGGCGAAATCGGCCCGGTGCCGTTCGAGGCGGATCGGCCGGTCAGGGTGGATCCGACCGAGGCGGAGGTCGCCGACGCGGCCCTGCGCCTGCTTCGGCTGCTCGACCGGCCGGCCACGTTGGCCGTGCTGGGACCGCAACTCAGCCGCGAGCTGCACTATTGGCTGCTCAGCGGACGGCATGGTGGCGCGATCCGGGCACTGGGCGTCACCGACAGCCACGCCCAGCGGGTCTCGCGTGCGGTCGCCATGCTTCGTGCGCACTACGCCGAGGCTGTTAGGGTAGAAGCTCTGGCCGAAGCGGCCGGCATGAGCCTTTCCGCCTTCCACGTTCATTTCCGCAGCATCACGTCCTTGTCGCCGTTGCAGTTCCAGAAGCAGCTTCGGCTCATCGAGGCACGGCGCCGGATGCTCGCGCTGGGCGAGGCGATCAGCGACGCTGCCTATGGCGTGGGCTATGAAAGCGTGCCGCAGTTCACGCGTGAATATGGCCGCATGTTCGGACAACCACCCGCGCGTGATGTCCGCCAAGCGCGCGCGCAGATGATCGCAGCCGCATAGGGCATTTTTGGAGCGCCGATTGAGCATAGCGGGCACATCGATCGCCCCCGCCGCCCGCAAAATGCTAGCGAGAATAATCCGGCTGCTCGATATCGGCGACAATGCCGATCTGCTCAGGCGATCAACCCAACACCTTCTTCGTCCATTCGTTGGAAGCGGGTCCGTTGTTCGCGACCCATGTGGCCAGCGGGCCGAGATGCACCTCCGCCTCTTCCGGGGTCAGCGACTGGGCAGGCAGGCCGAGTTGACGGCCGATCGCTTCTGCGATCTCACGGTAAGGCACTCCTTCGTCGGCAACCGCATGGTAGACCTCGCCACGGGCGCCGCGTTCGAGCGCGAGCCGGTAGACTCGTGCGGCGTCCAGATGGTGAACCGCCGGCCACAGATTCGCCCCATCGCCCACCTAGGCAGACACGCCCTTCTCGCGTGCCACGCCGGCGAGCATTGGCACAAAGCCATGCGCTTCGCCCTTGCCGTGAACGGAGCGCGGGTTGCGGACGACATTGGCGTGGATGCCGCGTCCGGCCAGTGCAAATGCAGTTTGTTGGGACGCGCGCGGGAAGGCAGGCATCACCTCGGGCCGGTCGGTTTCCAACGCCTTCTTGCCCGTCAGGTGCAGGAACCCATCGGTGACGATAATCGGCCACACTGATCCGGCGAACACCTCGCCGAACGTCTCGATCGCAGTGCTGTCTTCAGTTGCCAGCTCGCCGATGCGCAAGATGTCGAGGCCGAATGCGGTATGGAAAATGCCGTCCGCATCCAACGCGCCCCGGCGAAGCACATCCAGATCGCGGAGCTCACCGACGGCCGCCCCTCCACTTGCGGAGACGAGCGCGGTTCACCTCACCAATCGCCCCTGCCGCGGCCGCCTGCTCCTGTTTATGAGCTCACCACCACCAAGGAAGCCGGCTGCTTGCCACTCAAGAAACGCAGGGCAAGCAGCGCGGGGGAGGGAACGAGACTGGCGGCGTCAGTGCTGTGCCGCCCGACTGGATGGAAGAAGATCGCCGAAGCCAAGCCTGGCGACAAAGCGCGCCTGCGCCTGCTTCATGAGCTCGGCGACACCGTCGGCACCCTTGGCCTGGCCGTCGACGAAAACATGATCGGGCCGTTCGCCAGATGGCAGCTGCAGCGCCTGCGCCAGATGCTCGCCAACGGACTGGACCGTCAAAATGAGGCCTTCCTCCCGATCGATCCTCTCGATCCGATCGGTCAGCGCGGGAAGACGGTCTACCAGTGCGGCATAGGCGGCGTTTCGCTCGGGATCGTCCCCGCAACGCGCGTCGGCGAAATGATCGGTGCCGACCGGAAAGGCGCCCGGAACGAGGAACAGGCTCTCGATCCCGAACGGCAGGATCTCGAGCGCCATGGCCCGTGCGAGCGCATCGCCTGCGGCCTTGCTTGCCTCGTACACCCCGATGAACGGCTCGGGGATGTAGCTGGTCGTGCTGCCGACATAGACGATCGTACCGCGACCCTGCGACCGCAGGACCGGTAGCGCGGCGCGGTTCACGCGCAGCCAGGAGACGGCATTGGCGTCGAGGATCGTGAGGAACTGGTCCGGCGTGAAGCTTTCCGCCATGCCGTTCATGAACATGCCGGCATTATTGACGACCACGTCGAGGCGACCTTCGGAGCGGAAGGCCTTCTCGACCGCGGATACGCAGCTTTCCTCGGAAAGGACGTCCATCTCGACCGGGTGGACGAGGCCGTCGCCTTCCGCCTGAAGCGACCGTGCGGCCGCCTCGTTGCGACCGTCGACCCCTCGCATGCCGGCATAGACGATGTAGCCTGCATTCCGGAGTGCTTCGGCAATTGATCTCCCGATGCCCGACGCCGATCCGGTGACGAGCGCTACCTCGCGCTCTTCCTGACGGGTCGTCATGCCATGCCTCCATTGGCGCGCACGCTCTGACCGCTGATCCACTGCGCCTTGCCCGAGATCAGCAGCTCGATAGCGTCGGCGATGTCGTTCGGCTGGCCCAAGCGACCCGCAGGCGCACCCGCGGCGCGCGCGGCGATCTCCTCCTTGCTCTTGCACTTGAGGAAGAACTCGGTCTCGATCGGGCCCGGCGCGACGCAGTTGGCGGTGATGCCTCGGCTCCCGACTTCCTTGGCAAGGATCGCGATCATGGCTTCGATCGCACCCTTGGCGGCATTGTAGATGCCGTAGCCGGGAGGCTTCAGCGCCAGCGTCGTTGTGGAGATCGCGACGATCCGGCCGCCATCGCGCAGCCGGCGCGCAGCCTGAACGAGGCAGAGAAAGGTGCCGCGCAGGTTGACCGCCATCTCCCGGTCGAAATGAGCCTCATCCGCTTCGGCGAAAGTGGTCGGCTTGAAGATGCCCGCGGCGGTCACCAGGACATCGACGCCGCCGAAGGCTTCTTCCGCCTTGTCGAAGAGCGCCGCAACGCCGGCCGCGTCCGCCACATCGGCTTTCATGATCAGGACCTTGCCGGGCAGGCTCTCGCTGTCGGCCACGAGGGCCTGAGCCTCGTCTTCGGACGAGGAATAGCTCGCCACGACGTCGTGGCCGCTCGCGGCGAGCCTCAGCACGGTCTCGCGGCCGATGCCGCCCGACCCGCCGGTGACGATCGCGACCTTGCCGGTGCCGCTCATTGCTCGTCTCCCGCAGGCTTGACGGGCCAGGCGCCGGTCTGGTTCAGGAAGCCAAACCAGTCCTCCATGTGCCAGGTATAGGCGATCTGCGAGCCCTCGAAGGCATGGAACTCGTGCAGGCGGATCGCATAGGGCTTGCCGGTCGCGGCGACGCCGAAAAAGTCCTGCGAATGCGTGCCGCGCATCTCGGCGCGGACCGCGGCCTTGTCATCGCCGAAGACCACATCCTTGATCTCGATGGTCAGGTCGGGAAGCGCCTGGCGCACGGCTGCGATGAACTGCTTCATCGGTTCGCGGCCGGGATCCTGTCCCTGGTTGCGAGGCTCTTCGTCCCAGTCGGCGGTGAGCGCCTCGTCCAGCCGCGTCGCGTCCCCGGTCGAGAGAGCTCCGTAGAACTGGTGGAGCGCTGCAAGCCGGGCGGCCTGGAGCGCATCCCTCGTATCTGTCATAGTGTGCATGGAAACATTCATCCTTCTTCAGATGGTGAAATGAGTGGACATGCTTGGCAGGCTCGCATCATGGCCCCGCCACCGTCCCGTCGCCCGGGTCAGCCCTGCGGCGTGAAGATGATCTTGCCCTTGGTGCTACCGCCCGCCTGGCGGGCAAAGGCGTCGGACCCTTCTTCGAGGCCGATCATCCGGTCGATACGGACTTTGATGCCGTGGTCCGCGCGCTCCGCGACGTGCCCGAGCTTGACCGCATCGGACGCGTGGAACACGAACTTCGCCTGCACCCCCGCCTGGCGCGCGCGCTCCTCGTCGGGTGGCATCGGCGTGGCTATCAGCGTGCCGCCCTGCTTGAGCACCTTGAGTGAGCGCTCCTCAACATCGTCACCGACAGTGTCGATGACGAGATCCATGTCGGACAGGTGATCCTCGAACCGTTGGGTGCGATAGTCGATCACCTGCGTGGCGCCGAGAGCGCGGACGTAGTCGGCATCTTCCGCGGACGCAGTGGCGAAGACCTCCGCCCCCGCCTGCGCGGCGAGCTGGACGACGAAGGCACCGACCGGCCCGGCAGCGCCGTGCACGAGCACCCGCTGACCGGGAGTGATGGCATGTTCCTCGAACAGGATCTGCCAGGCCGTGCCGCCGACCGTCACGAGCCCTGCGCTCTCGGCGAGCGGCATCGAGGTCGGCGCGCGGACCAGCTGCCCGGCGGGCACGATGGCGTACTGGGCAAAGGCACCGCCCTCGAACGGATCGAGCCGGGCGATGATCTCGTCGCCCTGCTTCCAGCCCGACGCGCCGTCGCCGATCGCCTCGATCGTGCCGGAGATGTCAGTGCCGGGCACGTGAGGAAAGGTGACCGGGAAGAAGTCGGTCATGTAACCTGCGTGGATCTTGGTATCGAGCGGATTGAGCGCGGCACCCGCGATCTTCACGAGCACCTCGCCCATCCTGGCCTTCGGTACCGGCCGTTCGGCAACGATGGGGGTTTGGCCGTGGCCGGAATATTCCAGGGTCTTCATTGCGGCTTGCTCCTTGAGTTCAAGGTGGATGTGGCAAGCCGCTCTTTATTATCTAACTTAATAATGCTGATATGACGTCATCCGTCACGCTTATGGCGCCAGCACGCGAAGGAGCATCGCCCGCATGAACCTCAGCAGCATCGATCTCAATCTGCTCGTTGGGTTCGAGGCGTTGATGGCTGAGCGCAACGTGACGCGCGCCGCAGCACGCGTCGGACGTACCCAGCCGGCGATGAGCGGTACGCTGGCCCGCCTGCGCGAACTGATGGAGGACGAGCTCTTCATCCGCACGGCCGACGGCTTGCAGCCGACCCCGCGGGCTCTCGAGCTACACGAACCCGTCGGCAGGGCGCTGGCTCAGATCGAGGCGGCCTTCTCCTTTCGCGACCGCTTCGAGGCGGAGAGCGCGGAGATGGCATTCACGGTCGCGATGTCCGATCCGCCGACGATCTCACTGCTTCCGGCTTTGTTCGAGGAGCTGACGCGTGCGGCGCCGGGCGTCACCATGCACGTGCGCGGCTTCGACGACCGCGACGAGGCGATCGCCCTGCTCGACCGTGGCGTGGTCGATGTCGCGATCGGTGTCCCGCCGACCGAGAAGGCGGGGCGTATCCTGTCGCGACCGTTGTTCGAGGACGGGTTCGTCACGATGATGCGGGCCGGGCACCCCGCTGCCGCAAAGGCCCTGACACTGTCGGCTTTCCTAACCTGGCCGCACGTGCTGTTCTCGCCTGAGGATGACCGCTTCGGCATTGTCGACGAGCGCCTCGAGGAGCTCAGTCTTCAGCGCAGGCTCGTACTCACCGTGCCCAACGCCTTCGCCGCGGCACTCGTGGTGGAGCGAACCGATGCGCTCTGCACCATGCTGACCGGTCTCGCGTACCAGTTCGAGGCGGCAGGCAAGGTCATCCTCGCCAGAACGCCGCTTGATCTCCCATCTGCGCCGTTCACCATGAACTGGCATCGACGCAACGACGCCAATGTCGCTCAGCGCTGGTTTCGTGGCCTGATCGGCACGGCCGCGCTCCGGCGGGCGCGCTCGTCGACGCGGGAGCAGAATTGAGCCTCCGGAACGGCAAGGTCCGACCATCGGTCTCCAGGCCGCTCCAAGGTTGCGCGTAGGGTCAGTTCTGGGCAGTCGGCCGGACGACGATGCTGCCAATCTCGACGTCGTCAGGCTGACCGATCGCATAAGCGACGGCGCCTGCGATCGCCTCGGGAGGGATGGCGATCTTGGCCATGTTCTCCTCGATCGCACTCCGCACTGTTTCATCTGCGATCGAACCGCTGAAGTCAGTCGCCACGAATCCCGGAGACACCTCGGTCACCCTGATGCTGGTGCTCTCCTGCCGAAGAGCCTCGCTTAAGGTACGAACGGCGTTCTTCGTCGCGGCGTAGACGCCCATGGTCGGTGAGATCCTCAGGCCTGCGGTCGAGACGATGTTCACCACGTGCCCGCTGCCTTGGCGCCGGAAGACGGGCAGAGCCGCTCCTATGCCATAGAGAGTGCCCCGCAGGTTGACGTCGATCATCGCCTCCCAATCGTCGACGCAGAGGCTGTCGAAGCGCGAGAGGGGACCGATCCCTGCATTGTTGACGATCACGTCAAGCCTCCCGAACCGCTCGACCGCCTCCGACACGAACCGCTCGACATCGTTGCGCTCGCTGACATCCACCTGTGCAACAGCAACCGCTGCACCGGTCTCCGCGATCTGTTCGGCAACCTGCGTCAGTCGGTCTTCTCGGCGTGCACCTAGCATCACCGACGCACCTTCCTGCGCCAGACGGATTGCTGTCGCCCGGCCGATGCCGCTGCTCGCTCCGGTGATCGCCACCACCTTGTTCTTGATAGCCATGAATTTCCTTTCTGCTGATTGACAGATAGAACCGGCCCCGAGATGGTCTATGTTCGTTCGACCATGGTTTTGTCGAGTTCGTCCACAACCGCGTCCGACCCGCTCTCCAGCGTCCTAGCCGTGCTTGAAGCGAGGGCGGCGGGCCTCAGCCTTTTGGAGGCCGGAGGCGATTGGGCCCTGCGCTTCCCTGCGGCCAGAAGATTGAAGTTTGTCGCGGTGCTGGAAGGCGAATGCTTTTTCCACGCGGATGGCGCGACATCATACCAGCTTGGAGCGGGCGACATCGTCCTGATCGGAGACGCGGCCTATACGGTAGCGAGCAGTGATACCGTCAGGCCGCAGGATGGCGCCAAGCTTTATCGTGAGCAAGGTAGCACCCTGCGCCTTGGCGATTCCGACACCGTGTTACTCGGCGGAAGCGTGCATTTTGGCGCGAACGCTGCCTTCTTCCTCCTGCGGCTGCTGCCCGACCTGATGATCGTGAAGAGACAGCACGAAGCGGCCTCGACGATCGCGACCATCCTGCGCCTGCTCGACCGTGAGGCGAAGGCGGACCGGATCGGCAAGGAAGCGATCATGCATCGCCTGGCCGAGTTCCTGGTGGTCGAAGGTCTGCGTCAGTACGCTGAGATCGGCTCGGACGGTCGGTCCGGATGGCTCGCCGCACTTGCGGACGCTCGCATTCTCAGGACGCTGCAGGAGTTTCACGGCGATGTGGCCGGTTCATGGACGGTGGAGCGGCTCGCGGGCGTCGCCGGCATGTCGCGAGCCTCGTTCGCGGCCAACTTCTCGCAGCTGATGGGGATGCCGCCCCTCGCCTACGTCCGGCTTTGGCGGTTGACGCTCGGGCGTCAGAAGCTTTCGCGCGGTGCCGCTGTCGCGCATGTGGCGCACCAGGTCGGCTATGGGTCCCAGAGCGCGTTTGGCCATGCATATAGGCGGCTGTTTGGGACAAGCCCCGGCGACCAGCGCGTTGCGGAACCCTAAGGGTTGAGAGAACACCGGCGCACGGCTCCGGCTCAACGCCACCATCTTCGTTAAAGACGACACGCAGCAGACACCATGAGGCACTTCGCGTCTTACCATTGAGACGGCTTGTCCAATCATGTCGGCTATTTGAATGAAGACGGATCGCTAACTTGGAAACAGCCAGATGGCTCAACCAAGGAATACCCCATGACCATTCTCGTGACCGGCGCGACCGGCAATGTCGGCCGCAACGTCGTCGAACAGCTCGTCAGCCGCGGCGCCGATGTCCGCGCCCTCGTCCGCGACGCCGCCAAGGCAGACTTCCCGGCCAG
>Ga0265798_10000902_pt1 | contig 47417 bp, 40 predicted proteins | sample P3T30metagenome_FD_192430 | JGI IMG/M metagenome (GOLD analysis project Ga0265798, IMG submission 192430) | Plant litter microbial communities from East Loma Ridge, Irvine, California - P3 T30 | ecosystem: Environmental > Terrestrial > Plant litter > Unclassified | place: USA: California...
AGAAAGTCCTGAAAACAGGAACCCCAGATATGCCGCAATATAAAGCGGTTTTACACTGAATGCCGTAATGCCGGTAAAGGCAAACGTAACCATTTTTTTAATGTTATAGCTGCTTTGCCCTGACAGTCTTTCATTGGCGGTAAATTCTATTCCGGCCTGCTTAAAGCCCATCCAGCTTGTTAATCCTCTTAAAAACAGGTCATCTTCATTGAAGCTTCTCATCACTTCCACAGCATTGGCATCCATCAGCCTGAAATCTGAGCCGCCGCCTTTGGTAAGATTGACATCTGATAATTTCGACAGTATTTTGTAAAAAAAGTCCGAGGTCCTTCTTTTAAACAGAGAAATTTCTTTCGGGTATTTCCTTACGGTGAATACAATATCATTGCCTTCCTCCCATTTTTTAATCAGTTCCGGGATCAGTTCCGGCGGATGCTGAAGGTCGCCGTCCATTGAGATCACCGCATTTCCGTGGGCATGGTCCATTCCGGCTTTTACGGCAGGCTGATGTCCAAAGTTCCTTGAAAACTCAATGAATTTTACTTCATCATATTTCCGGGACAGCTCCTCCAGTTTTTGCTGGGTCTGATCCCTGCTTCCGTCATTTACAAAAATAATTTCAAAATCATAATCGCTCAGTCCGGAAAAAACCTGACTGATTTTTTCATGAACCAAAGCTACATTTCCTTCTTCATTATGGGCAGGAATGACGATTGAAATCTTTTTCATAGAATTATTTGAGGCTGTAGTTTTTTTCGAAATCTTTGGTTAAAAGTTCATAGATTACCCTCAGCCAGATGACAATGCAAGGTACAGCTTTTAGAGAATATTTAATGATATAATTCTTTTTTACAAACTTCGGAAACAGGTCTGAAGTTGAAAAACAGGTGAAAATAATAACGAAAACCAACAGACCGATAATGAAAGGCGTTCTTTCTTTCTGCAGGAAAAACCAGATCAATACGCCTGTAACGGCAATGATGTAGGTAGGCGATTCTGAGCTTGAACTGAACAATACCAGAAAAAGTAACGTCGAGGCCAGGATCATCAGCTGGAATGCATAATTTTTATACTGCTGGATCCTGATGTAAGGCAAAGCGAAAAGCGGTAACCCGAATGCCAAAAATATGACATTGGAAATGGAAGCATCCCCTAAAATTCTTCTGAAAAAGCCCATTAATGAAATATCCTGCATATTGCCCAGGGTCTGGTTTGCACTGTTCTTTTCAATAATCGACTGGTACCAGTCTGAATAGCACTGTATCACAAACTGCGGACTTGAATACAGCATAGGCAGCACAAAAAACACCCCTGCAATGATCAGTCCTGACACGATAAATTTTGTTTTGTTCTTAATGAAAAAGAACTGGGAAAACCCTACAATCCCATATATTTTCACAAAAACACCTACTAAAATAGCGGTAACGGATTTTGTTTCCTTTCTTTCGTAAATGTAGATTGCGGACAGCAGAAGAAGTCCCGTCAATGCAATATTAAACTGGAGGCTCAACGCTGCCGTAATGTATTCCTGAAGGCAGAATAAAGCAAAGAGTGCTTTTTTAGCATCGGAAAAGGGAAGCTTATGAATGGCATAAATGAAAATAAAAGTATTGGCCGCGTTCCACAGGGTAATCCCCAGCCAGTCGGGCATCAAAGCAAACGGTGCAATCAGTATACTGAAGAAGACACCGTAGTGGTTCATATCAAAAAACCGGTCCGGATATTCACTGAATAAATTGCTCTGATGGTACGTATTCAGAAATACGTTTTTAAAAATCAGGTAATTGTTGATTGCATAGCTGCCTCTGAAATATTTGGAAAGTGCCGTAGCTACGGCTATAATAAGATAAACCCCAAATATATATTTAGGGTTTAGCAGTATTTTAAGAAATTTATCTTTCAAAATGGTGAAGTATTGGTTTACAATGGCGTTTTAAACAGCTACATTATTATCTCTCAGTGCATCATTTAAAGAAGTTTTTTTATCGGTAGATTCTTTTCTCTGACCGATGATCAGTGCACACGGCACCTGGTATTCCCCGGCCGGATACTGTCTCGTATAGCTTCCCGGAATTACCACGGAACGGGCAGGAACCCTTCCTTTGATTTCTATCGGTTCAGGACCGATAACATCAATAATTTTCGTTGAAGCTGTCAGTACAACATTCGCGCCCAGAACGGCTTCTTTCTCTACATGAACCCCTTCTACCACGATACATCTTGAACCGATAAAGCAGTCATCTTCAATAATAACCGGAGCAGCCTGAAGCGGTTCTAAAACACCACCGATTCCTACACCACCGCTCAGGTGGACATTTTTACCGATCTGTGCACAGCTTCCTACGGTTGCCCACGTATCTACCATTGTTCCTGAATCTACATAAGCTCCGATATTTACGTAAGAAGGCATTAAAATAACGCCTGATGCTACAAAAGAACCTTCTCTTGCAATGGCATGGGGAACTACCCTTACTCCTTTTTCTGCATAGTTTCTCTTCAAAGGAATTTTATCATGAAATTCAAACGGGCCTACTTCAATCGTTTCCATCTTCTGAATCGGGAAATACATTACAACTGCTTTTTTCACCCATTCATTCACCTGCCATCCGTTTTCTGTAGGTTCGGCTACGCGAAGGGTCCCTGAATCCAGCAGAGAAACCACTTCTCTGATGGCTGTTTGGCTGTCTTCATTCTGCAAAAGGTCTCTGTTGTCCCAAATATTCTCAATGGTTTGTTGTAACGACATATGTATAGTTTAAATTTATTCGCGCCAAAGATACAAAAAAAGTTCAGGAAAATATTTTGAAAGTATCTGTATTAAGGAGCTTAAATATCTGCTTAACCTGAATATAAAATAAATTACCGGTTAACAATTATGGCTTCAGGTTTTCGATATAATCTTCGTATCCGCTTTTTTCCAAAACTTTTTTAGGGGTTAAGCTATAGATGTCTTTCCAGGAATTGCTTCCGTGTTTCTCCACATATTTTGAAATGATCCTGAAACCCAACCAATAATTCAGGGATTTCGGAGCATTCGGAAACAGTTTTAGGTGTTCATTTCTTAATAGTGGATTATTTCCTGAAGTATCTGAAAAATAAGTTTTCACTTTTAAAAAGATTTCTTTCTCATTTTTCATATACCAGTCCCAATTCGCTTTTGTCATGTTTTCAACAGCCTCATATTCAGGTATTTTCTTATCAAAAAACACGTAGGTAAAATAACAGGCAAAGCCTTCGTCTATGGTCTGGCTCAAAGCCGAATCTTTATTGGGATCATTATTCCTGAATTTTTCATACACCAAATGATTCAGCTCATGTGGCAATCCTTTTTCTAAAGTATAATTGATATTAACCGATGTATTATTCAATTCCAGGGCAAACTGTTCTGCATTGCATCCTCCGAAACCGATTCCTGTAATGGGTGTAAAAAGAAGACTTATTTTAGCGCTGGGCTGGTAGGGAACCAACCGGTTGAATTTTGCCAGGTTTCTTCGAATCAGCCTGTTGATATTAATATCGGTAATGCTTTTTGTTTTATCTATAAATTGTAATTTATCTTTGTCGAAAAGTGTTCTGTTCCATTGCACAAGGCCTTCTGCATTGTTGAAACGGCCTGCATTTTCATCTCCAAAAATAACTCCGTAGCAGCTGTCCCACAATTTCCTGTGCGGTAAATAAACATTTTTCCTGATCATGGCAGAATCGAAGACACTATTCTTATGGGCTAAAACCTGGTATTTGAACAGGTTGACAACAGTGATATTCTGAATTTTAATACTGTCGGAAATTTTTTCCACCCTGCTATATTCAAAATCTGTTTTCTTCGTGGGTGCTACTGAACAGGAACTCAACAAAACAAGACCTGTTATTACAATAATTTTTTTCATTATTTCTTTTTGAGCCGGAGATATACTATACTGATGCGGATATAAGCTACCTGACAATCCGGCAGTATATCAGGTTAACATCCCTATTTCAATATGACAATTCTGGAAGATGTTGTGTTACATGGATAATACAAAATTATCCCAGCTCTGAAATAAGCATTATTACAATACACCGTTCTTATTTCTTATATAAACGCGCTGTTGAAATTACAGTATTCTCTGTGCATGAAGATAGGCTTTATTCCAGTATACTTCATTTAAAGACGATATGATTACCCCTTTTGTTGTTGAGGCGTGGATGAATTTTACCTCGCCGTTGTTTCCGATATCATGAACGATACCGACATGGGATACGCGGCTTCCGCCTGCTGTTGAAAAAAACAAAAGGTCGCCGGGTTTCACTTCCCTGATGTCAATTTTCTTTCCTGCTTCTGCCTGATCTGATGATCTCCTGGGAAGCTGGTAGTCATTTTCTTCAAAAACTTTCAGGGCAAAACCGGAACAGTCGAAACCTGAAGAGGTATTGCCCCCGAACTTATAGGGAGCACCAAGGTATTTTTCAGCATCTTTTAAAATTTCGCTGATTGATTTCGGAACACTGCCGTTAAAACCGGAATCAAGTTTACGGAGGTTTTCAGTCTTTGGTACAGACGGTGAGATGCGCGGATTTCTTTTTACCGCAACATTTTTTGAGCTTCCGCACGAAACAGAAATGGTGGAAGCAATGAGCAAAGCATAAATGGCTGTTCGTTTTAGATTTCCATGATTCAGGCTGTTCTTCATATTTCTTTTATTTTCTGCTCTAAGGTGCCTACAAATATAAATAAATTATGCTTTTACCATACTTAATTTATGGTATGAATTAAACCAAAAAAGCTATTCCGGAGAATAGCTTTATATAATGTAATGGATACAGATTTATTTGGATGTCTTTTCACCTTTCCAGGTTCCTGATCTTGTAGGTGTAGGAACTGAATTGGTCCAGCTGCCAGTGGCTTTTTTATCTTCTCTGGTAAGGGTCCCTCTGAACTCTCCGTCCTGAGGCATGCCTACTGTTGCCGTTAATTCTCCCGATTCACTAAGCTGTCCGGAAATGGAATAATTCTCAGTACTCTGGTCTGAATGCATGGTTCCCGTTACTTTTCCGTCTGTGGCTACGACGATGTTCCAGTTGCCTTTTTCGGTGCCTTCATAAGTTCCGGCCCAGGTTCCGATAAAATCATAAATGGTGTCTTCATCTTTACCACAACCAATAAATAAAAAAGCAGTCAGTAAAAGTAAAAATATTTTCTTCATAGTTTATAAGTAGTTTTAGCACTTAATGGTTTGCCCGGATTGATGATGTCAGCAATGACCGGTACGCTTCAAATACATGTTTTTGAATGGTGACAAATATAGAATTTTTATTTGACTTAAATACTTTTTAACCCTTTAAAAATAGTGTTCTTTGATAAAAATTAAGCTATGTTTGAAATTACTTCACTTTTTTACCGCATATTATTCTTTATTGGGTACTGATCCGCAAATAGTATTGTTCTTTTAACAAAAAAGAATTTGGAAGCTGGACAAAAAAATATTCCTGACAAAAAATGCCAGGAATATTTGGAGTTCCTTATTATGTATTTTTAATAGTTAATTTTTTATTCTCAATTACTGTGCCACAATTATATATCTTAATTAAATTGTTTATTGCTTTTAATTATCTCGGTTTAAATATTTGATTATCAAATAGTCAAAATTACATGACATTTTTTTTAATAAAAAAACAGGAAGAAAATATCTAAAACATTTGTTAATCTCCCAAAATTGCTTACTTTTGTACCGCTTCTAATTAAAGTATTCAGGGGGATTGGCGCAGTTGGCTAGCGCGTTTGACTGGCAGTCAAAAGGTCACGGGTTCGAATCCCGTATTCTCCACTAATGATATAAAGCCCTTCTACTGAAGGGCTTTATTTTTTTTCTAAAATTTCTTAAACTGTCATCTTCTGTATATGCTTTACATAAGCATTTTAAAACCTTCAGTAACATTTTTATCATTATTTCAGGACTCAATTTTATCAATAAAAAACGCATGTCAGAAATAACATGCGTTTTTATCATATATTTTTCAGGACGAAATTACTTCCATCCGCCTCCAAGTGCCTGATACAGCTCTACGCCGGCGCTCATTTTATTATATTGTGCATTGGCGATATTCAGTTCTGCATTTAAGGAATTTACACTGGCATTCAATACTTCAAGATAGTTAGCCATTCCGTAATTAACCAGTTCCTGAGAATATTCAACCGAATTCTTATAGGCATTTAATTCTTTCTGCTTTAATTCAATAAAAGAATCCTGCACGGAGAACACCCTGATGGCATCCGATACTTCTTTCCCGGCATTCAGGACTGCTTTCCTGAAGTTCAGATAAGCCGTTTCCTGATTGGCAAGGCTTACATCGTAATTGGTTCTGATTGCCCTCCTGTTTAAGATCGGCTGCGCCAGACCTCCCACAACATTAGCGAACAGGGAATTTACACTGAATAAATGATCAATGTCCACTGACTGTACACCACCGCTTCCGGTAAGTCTGAGGGTCGGGTAAAACTGTGCTTTTGCCGCATTGGTCAGTTCAAACGTATTGATCAGTTCATACTCTGCCCTCATCACATCCGGACGGTTGGCAAGCAACTGAGCCGGATATCCAAGTTTCACATCAATAGGAAGCTGCTGTCCTTCCAGTGTGGATCTTTCAATGGAACGTGAAGGTTCACCCATCAGCATGCTCATCGTATTTTCCAGAAGCTGGATCTGTGTATCAATATCAATCAGCAACGATTTAGCATTGAATACCAGGGCTTCACTCTGCTGAACGGCAACTTCAGTCAACGTTCCGGCTATCTTCAATGCTCTTGTCGTTTCCAGATTCCTTTCGCGCAGTGCAATGGTTTCCGTAATAATCCTTTTCTGGGCATCATAAGTCAGCAGTTGGTAATAAGAGGAAGCAATAGAAGCAACCAGGTCACTCTTTACTGCTTTATGGGCAGCAACCGTGCTTAGGTAAGCTGCCAGCTGTGCCCGTTCCTGTGATTTCAGCCTGCCCCAGATATCGGCTTCCCATGCGATGTTGGCGGTAATATCATACTGGTTGACATACCTTCTTGCCCCGATAATCTGCCCGAACTGCGTGTTGATGGACTGTGTCTGGAAGGTATAATTAGGGCCCACTGTTAAGGTAGGCTGGTAAGCTGCTTTGCTCTGTTTTAGATAAGCCTCTGCCGAAGCAATGCTCTGCAGGGCAATTCTTATATCCAGGTTATTATCCAGAGCTTTGGAGATATGGCCCTGAAGTATCGGATCCGTAAAAATCTGTTTCCATGAAACATTTGCGATATTGGTGCTGTCCGAAGGAAGCATATCGGTACGGTACAGTTTCTCATCCACCACCTGATCCGGCCTCTGGTATTCTTTTCTTATCGAACAGGATGATACCGCTGCAAGAATAGTTACTGAGAAAGTGATTCCTTTTATAATATTTAAAATACTTTTCATTGTAGTAAATAGAAGTTATAAAATCCGGAAACCAGAAGCCGTTAAATACCAACTGCTGATTTCCTGATCATTAATTTATTCTGCTAAATTGATATCTTTTTGCTTGATCGGTTTTATTTTTTCCTGCAATGTCTGGAAAACCACATACAGTACCGGGATTACAAATACCCCTAAAATAGTACCTATCAGTAATCCGATTGAAGCACCGGTCGCAATCGATCTGTTACCTACGGCACCAATCCCGCTTGCCAGAACTAATGGAAGCAAACCGAAGATAAAGGCCAGTGAGGTCATCAGGATCGGTCTTAACCTTGCTTTCGCCGCGTTGATCGCAGACTCCACAATGGTTTCACCGTGATGTCTTCTCTGAACCGCAAATTCGATGATCAGAATCGCATTTTTAGCCAGTAACCCTACCAACATGATCAGGGCAATCTGGAAATAAATGTTGTTTTCAAGACCCATGATTTTCTGTCCGAAATAAGCCCCCATTACCCCGAGCGGAAGTGAAATCACCACCACCAGCGGTAAAATATAACTCTCGTACTGTGCAGAAAGAATAAAGTAAACAAACACCAGACTCAGAGCAAAGATCAGTAAAGTCTGAGACCCGGAATTTAATTCTTCTCTTGTAAGGCCGGTAAATTCAACATCATAATTCTGGTCAAGCGTCTCCTTAGCAACATCCTGCACTGCAGTAATGGCATCCCCGGAACTGAAACCGGCTTTGTTGGCTCCGGTAATCTTCACGGAAGTAAACAGGTTATAACGGCCTACCGACTGAGGTCCGTAAGTTTTGGTCAGCGTCACAAACTGTGAAATCGGCGACATCTCCCCGGAACTGGTTTTAATATAATACTGGTTAAGATTATTTGCATCTACCCTGTCTTCAGGAAGTGCCTGGATCATTACCCTGAACTGTTTTCCGTATTTGGTAAAGTCGGCTCCGTAAATCCCACCGATATATCCCTGCATCGTCGATAAGATATCATTCACCGAAACACCTTTCTGTTTTGCCAAAGGAACATTAATCTCCATCATGTACTGAGGATATTTTGTATTGAATGAGGTCTGGGCGAATTCAATTTCAGGTCTCTGCATCAAGTTTCCGATAAATTCGTTCGTTTTTGCATCTAATTGAGCAAAATCGCCTCCTGATTTATCCAGAAGTACCATTTCAAAACCGGCACTGTTACCGAATCCCGGTACACTCGGCGGCTGGAAGAATACTACTTTTGCATCCGGCACTTTTCCTGCCAGTCCGAATAAACGCTTGGAAATTTCTTCTGAGGATAATCCGTCGCCTTTCCTGTCGTCAAAAGGTTTTAATTTAATGAAGGCAAGACCGTTGTTACTTCCGTTTCCGGACAGTAGTCCTCTACCTGTAGAAATCGTCACGTTCTGGATTCCCGGAATCTGCATGGCATTTTTCTGCAGTGTTTTAAGGACATTGTAGGTTCTTTCCATTGATGCTCCCGGCGGAAGCTGTACATCGGTAAAGATAATCCCCCTGTCTTCTGTAGGTACAAAACCTTTCTTCATGCTGCCGTTTGCCCAATAAATAATTCCTCCGGTAATGACAAGAATAACCAGAGTTACCCACTTGTGCTTAATCAGGAAATTAAATCCTCTTCCGTAACGGTCTGTGGCTGTTTTAAAGCCGATATTAAATTTATAAAAGAATTTCTGAATGAAATTTTTATTTTTATAATCCTGGTGGTGATCTTCGTGCGGCTTTAAGAACAATGAACATAAAACCGGACTCAGTGTCAATGCATTAACCGCCGAAATGATGATCGCAATAATCAGTGTGATCCCGAACTGCTGATAGAATACACCGGTAGGCCCTGTAATAAAGGTAACCGGAATAAATACCGCTGCCATTACCAGCGTAATTGAGATAATAGCTCCGGTGATTTCATCCATCGCTTCAATGGTTGCTTTTTTGGCATCGGATATCCCGTGCTCCATTTTGGCATGGACCGCCTCGACGACGACAATGGCATCATCCACTACGATACCGATGGCCAGTACCAAAGCGAAAAGCGTTAAAAGGTTTAATGAATATCCGAAAAGATTCAGGAAGAAGAATGTCCCTACAATAGATACCGGAACCGCAATGGCCGGAATTAAGGTAGACCTGAAATCCTGTAAGAAGATATATACTACAATAAATACCAGGATAAATGCTTCAATTAAAGTATGGATTACTTTTTCAATAGATGCATCCAAAAATTCATTGGTATCAAAGTTAAAGGTATATTTTACGCCTTCAGGATACGTGCTTTCATTATCTTTCAGCTGTTTTTTAATGTTCTCGATAATTTCCTGGGCATTGGATCCCGGCGTCTGGAAAACTCCCATACTGATGGACGGGTTATCGCCGTTCTCACCGATTCCGCTGTATGATAAACCTCCCAGTTCTACTTTTGCAACATCTTTCAGCATTAAATTCTGCCCGTCCGGAAGAGATTTGATGATGATATCATCATACTGTTCCTTTTCACTGAACTTCCCGACATATTTAATGATGTATTCAAAAGAGCTTCCGCTGTTCTGTCCTAAAGATCCCGCAGCAGCTTCCCTACTCTGGTCATTGATTGCCGTGGTAACTTCAGTGGGTGTAATGCCATAGGCTGCCAGTTTAGCAGGATCAAGCCAGATTCTCATGGAATAGTTTTTCCCGCCGAACACGTTGGCTTCCCCTACTCCGTTGATCCTCTGAAGATCCGGAATAACGTTGATGTTCAAAAAGTTCTGAAGATAAACGTCATCTATATTCTTATTTTCTGAATAAAAGGAAAGGTACATCAGGGCACTTGTCTGCTGTTTCTGCGTAACTACCCCGGAACGGGTAACTTCACTTGGAAGCAGGGGGCTTGCCCTGGCCACACGGTTCTGAACGTTTACGGCAGCAATATCCGCATCTACTCCCTGTTTAAAGAATACCTGGATCTGGGCTGAACCGTCATTCCCGGCTGTTGAAGTAATATAATCCATCCCTTCAACCCCGTTGATCTGTTCTTCAAGAGGTACCACAACACTCTTCATTACCGTTTCGGCATTGGCCCCGGTATAATTTGCCCTTACACTTACCGTTGCCGGTGCAATGTCAGGATACTGTGTAACCGGCAGCGAGATCAATCCTAAAACCCCGAGAATCACAATCAGAATGGAGATTACGGTGGATAAAACCGGCCGGTTGATAAAATTTTTAATCATTTTAGAATTTCGGTTTTATAGATTGAACAAGACTATCCATTTTTACGGGCTTCGGCTTCACGGCAGTTCCCGGCTTTAAAGCTCCGATACCTGCTGCTACAATTGTTTCGCCTTTATTCACCCCGGATTTGATAAGCGCCAGATTGTCGATCCTGTCGATAACATTGATAACAACATTTCTTGCCGTGTCGCCTTTATCCACTTTATAAACATACACGATACCCTGCTGCTCGTACGTAGCACTTTCCGGAACTACCAGTACATTGTCATACGCTTTCGGCAGTCTGATGGTTCCGCTGTTCCCGTTGCTTAACAGTTTCTGGGCATTGGTAAAGCTTACCCTGAACTGGATGGTTCCCGTTGTAGGATCAATCTGTCCGGTAATGGCTTCAATCCTCCCTTTTTCAGGATAAAGGCTTCCGTTGGCCAGCTGAAGTTCAACCATCGGAAGGTTTTTAATTTTTTCCGGCATGGTAGCGCCTTTGGATTTTTCAAGGAAGTCAAAATATTCTTTTTCGTTCATTGAAAAGTAAGCATACACACCTGATGTATCGGAAATGGTTGTTAATGCCGACTGGTCAGTTGGCCCTACCAAGCTTCCCACCTTTAACGGAAGCTTCCCGATTACACCGGAAATAGGGGCACGGATGATAGAATATTCGATATTGGCTTCTACGCTTTTATAATTGGCCACGGCCTGGCTTTTTGCTGCTCTCGCCTGCTGTAACTGAGCCTGGGCCTGGGCAAGATTTGCCTGGGCCGTCTGCAGCTGTACATTGCTGATGATATTTTTCTGAACCAGCGGCTTCAATTTGTTTACTTCTACATTGGCAGCACTTACGGCAGCCTGAGCTGCTGCAATATTAGATTCCGCCGCACCTACACCTGCCCTTGAAGCAGCTGCGTTCTGGCTTAAAATATTGGTCTCAAGACGGAATAAAGGCTGACCTTTGGTAACATACTGCCCTTCATCTACCAGCACCTGAGTAATATATCCCTGGATTTTAGCCCGTACATCATTGTTTACCCTTCCTTCTATGCTGGCAGGAAATGTCTGGTAGCCGACTATATTTTTGGTCTCCACATTCACTACAGGGTAAGGCTTAGGGCCTTCCTGCTTGGGAGCTTCTTTTTTGCAGGCAGTTAAGGAAAGTGCCGCAACAGAAAGTATAAATAGCTTATTATTCATATTATAGTTTATTAAGAGATTCCTGAATATTAATTATGTTTTTATTTAAAAGCGCTTTATAAGCTTCCATCTTTTCGTCATTACCCTCATCATCATTTTTCTTTTTAAAATGATCTAAGTCATCCAGTAGTTTTAATTCGTCTTTCATTTTTTGGACAATTTTTTCAAATCTTAATTTCTTATATCCGTCATTGATGAAGAAATATCTTTTCCGCTCATCCATTTTATTGTGGTCTACAATAAGTTCCGCATTCAGCAGTAAGGTAATACTGGTAGATACCGAACTTTTGCTTGCACAAAAAACTTCGACAAACTCGTCAAAAGTTATGCCTACCTTATCATAATCAAACAACAGGTACGCATAGATTTTTGAAGCCAGCGGAGGTATGCTGAAAACAGCACCGTAAAACTTAACGGCTTCCTGGAAAATTTTTTCATCAATTTCTATACGCTTATTCATGGTATATAAATTTTGATGCAAAAATATAAATTAGTTCAGAACTAAACGAACAAACTTAATAGAGTTTGTAAATGAGTCATGTTTTAAAAATTCGATGGCTGTTTTTAGCCTCTTTAATTCAGTATTGGAAACCTTATAAAAACTTTTAAGCGTATTTTTTAAATCAGTTTTTAAATTGAGCAGGTTTATATAAATGGTTGTAAAATCCAAATCATCTACCAATAATTTTATGAAATAATTTAAACAGACTCTTAAATAATAATCTTTTCAAAAGCTTTTCTCATTCCGCCTGCCAGAAAAACTTCCCCGCAATAGCTGTAGCCTTTGCTTTCCAGGATTTTGAGCATTGCCGTATTGTCAAAATTGGTATCGACCTTTATACTCTGGATTCCCTGAGACCTGGTGAAATCTTCTATCAGGTCAAATAATTTCTTTACCAAGCCCTGTCCTGCGAATTTCTGATCTACGGCAACGCGGTGCACGACAACAAATTCCCCGTTGCTCAGCCAGGCACCTTCAATGGTACTGTAGGCAGGCTCGTCATTAAGGATGAGAGCTGTGTAAACTGCAATTTCGCCATCTACGGTCATAACGTAACCAAAACCTTTTTCAATATCGCTTTCCACGGTTCCCAGGTTAGGATAGCCCTGCTGCCACTGGGTACTTCCGTCCTGTTTTCTTCTTTCAATAGCCTGCTGTATGATGTCCCAGATTGCATCACGGTCTTCAGTTTCTGCTTTTCTTAATCTGATTTCTGAATTCATGCTGTAAAATTTAGTCGTAAGATGATACTCCGCTATACGGTTTTAACCTTAAAATATATATGATTTTAATTCTGTTAAAACCTAAACTAAAAAAACCGAAAACTAATTAACATTAGTTTTCGGTTCGAAGTAGTAAAATTTAAAATTATGAAATTGTTTATTTATTTTCGCTCTGCTGAAGGTAAGCATCGATAACTTCAAATGCTTTTTTTTCATCCTCCAGATCTACCATTACCTTTAACGATGTAGCCGTTGGTGTAGTGGTAAAAGTAAGATAATTGTTTTCAACTTCATTAGTGATTTGCGCGTCATCCAGTTTGGATTTTATCAATTGGATTTCTGACGGTTTGTCGCTTTCAAAAACTGATACTCTTGTACTTCTTTCCATGTTCTATCTCGTTTAAGTATCTAAATTTATAACATTTTTTTGAAAATTACAAGTCTGAAGTTTAAATTTTGTTAATATTATGTTCGATTTTATCCAGTGCAAGACGGATTTCTTCTTTGGAAACATTCAGGTGCGGCCTGAAACGGAGCGACTGTTCACCGCAGGCAAGAATGATCATCCCATCACGCCAAAGCTCCTCTCTCAGCAGGTTTCTCTGGTCAGGTGTAGGCAGATCAATGGCGCACATCAACCCTCTTCCTCTGGCATTCGTCAGCTTGCCCGGATATCTCTGTTCCAATGTTCTCAGGCCTTCCAGTAAGTAATCTCCCACTACCCTTGCATTTTCTACGAGGTTTTCTTTTTCAATAACTTCCATCACCAGCTGGAACCGGAGCATATCTATGAAATTACCTCCGAATGTAGAGTTGATCCTTGAGCTCTCCCTGAATACATTATCCGGTACTTCGTCAAACTTTTCCTTATTGGCCAGAATTCCGCATACCTGTGTTTTTTTACCGAAGGAAATGATATCCGGTTTCGCTGTAAAATGCTCGAAAGCCCACATTTTTCCGGTCATTGCAATGCCGGTCTGCACTTCATCATAAATGAGAAGGATTTCATGCTCATCACAGATATTTCTCAGACCCATTAAAAATTCATCCCTGAAATGGTTGTCGCCTCCTTCTGCCTGAATTGGCTCGATGATGATGCAGGCCACTTTGTTGGGATTCATCAGGATGGCTTCTTCAATGTTCAGCAAAGCCAGCCTTTCATTTTTTATGGTTTCTTCTAAATTTTCCTCAGTAATCGGGAAGGTTAATTTCGGGTTCAGGATTCTCGGCCAGTTGAACATCGGGAAATACTGGTATTTTCTCGGGTCAGACGTATTGGTTAAACTTAATGTATAACCGCTTCTTCCGTGGAATGCCTGCCTGAAATGGATACAGATCCCGGCCTCAATATCAAGATCTTTTTCAAAATTCTTTCTTGTTTTCCAGTCGAAACACGCTTTCATGGCATTTTCTACAGCTAAAGATCCGCCTTCGATGAAGAATGCATACTGAAGCTCTTCAGGAATGGCTACCCGCTCAAACACTTCCAGGAAATGGGCGTATTCTTCCGAATAAACGTCTGCCAGTGTAGGCTTATTGACCGCCATTTTCCCCAGCCATTCTGATTTTTCCATCAGGTAAGGATGGTTATAGCCGATAGAAGCTGATGCGAACATGGAAAACATATCCAAATATTCTCTGTTGGTCAGTTTATCGTATAGCCATGATCCGTGGGATTTTTCAATGTCCATTACGAAATCAAAACCATCCGCCAGAACGTGCCTGCCTATTGTTTCTTTAACTTTATTTGCCTGTATATCTATTATAGTCTGTTCCATTTTTGCTTTGAATTGAAATTGATTAAAAGACTGAAACTGAAAAATCAGAGAATTCTGACTTATTAAGGATTCAGTCTTTTAATTTTTAAATAGTTAAAAACACTTTATAAATCAAACTTAATCCCCTGTGCCAAAGGCAGACTAGCGGTGTAATTTATGGTATTGGTCTGGCGTCTCATATAGTATTTCCAGACGTCTGAACCTGATTCCCTACCGCCTCCGGTTTCTTTTTCACCACCGAAAGCGCCGCCGATTTCCGCACCGGAAGTCCCGATATTGACGTTGGCAATTCCGCAGTCTGAACCTGCATGGGAAAGGAACAGTTCTGCTTCTCTCAGGTTCTGCGTCATGATGGCTGAGGACAATCCCTGAGGAACATCATTCTGAATAGAGATCGCTTCGTCTAACGTACTGTATTTGATTAAATATAAAATCGGTGCAAAAGTTTCATGCTGAACGATTTCGTAAGAATTCTGAACTTCGGCGATACACGGTTTTACATAACAGCCGGATTCGTATCCTTTTCCGTTCAGCACTTCACCTTCAACCACGAAGTTTCCGCCCTCCTCTTTACATTTCCTGATAGATTCCTCATACTGTGTAACCGCAGCAGTGTCGATAAGCGGTCCTACATGGTTTTTTTCATCCAGCGGGTTCCCGATTTTCAGTTGTCCGTAGGCTTTTACCAGTCTGTTTTTTACTTCGTCATATACTTCTTCATGAATGATCAGCCTTCTTGTTGAGGTACATCTCTGCCCGGCAGTTCCTACGGCTCCGAAAACCGCTCCGATGATCGACATATCAATGTCTGCATCTTTAGAGATAATGATAGCGTTGTTTCCTCCCAGTTCAAGGATTGATTTCCCGAATCTTTCGGCAACTTTTGATGATACCATTCTTCCTACTCTTGTAGAACCGGTAAATGAAACCAGGGAAACCCTTTTGTCATCCACCAATTTCTGTCCGATTTCATGGTCTGCCACCAGGACACTTGAAATTCCTTCTCCAATGCCATTTTCCTTTAACACCTCATTCATAATATTCTGGCAGGCAAGTGCACACAGCGGTGTCTTTTCAGACGGCTTCCAGATGGTCACGTTTCCGCAGATCCATGCCAAAGCGGTATTCCATGCCCAAACAGCCACCGGAAAGTTGAATGCCGTAATAATTCCTACAACTCCAAGCGGATGGTACTGCTCATACATCCTGTGGCCCGGCCTTTCGGAATGCATGGTATACCCGTGAAGCTGCCTTGATACCCCGACAGCAAAATCGCAGATATCAATCATTTCCTGAACCTCGCCCAGGCCTTCCTGCAGGGATTTGCCCATTTCATAGGAAACAAGCTTACCCAGATCATCTTTATATGTTCTTAATTTCTGGCCTAACTGCCTTACGATTTCCCCTCTTTTGGGAGCCGGAATGAGCCTGAACTCTTTAAAAGCTTTTTCGGCAGCTTCAATTACCTTGTCGTAATCAGATGCCCCGGAAGTTTTTATCTTAGCAATCAGATTGCCGTCTACCGGAGAATAACTCTCTATTGTTTTGCCTGATGCAAAGTATTTCCCGCCTGATGAAGTCCCCTTATTTTCTTCTTTAATCCCCAGATTTTTGAGTGTTTTTTCGATTCCAAAATCTTTTACTTTTTTAGACATAAAAATTTTACTTTTCGTTTTCCCTAAAGTTAAAAATATTAAGCGAACTGCAAAATTTTAATTTTAGAGTCTTTTTTATTTGGACTAATTATAAACATGCTTATCTTTGTAAGGTAATCATTTGAATTTCAGAAATGGAAAATAATAACACGATACAGGAGCCGGCGGAAGAAAAGAAACCCTCTAAATGGAAAAGCCTGGTAAAGAAATTCGGTATAGGAGGCATTATATTTTTTACGGTGAAAGGGATTATTACTTCAACGCTGATCTATTTTCTCGGGAAAAATTTCTGGACGGTTATCAGCAATTACTTTTCGACGATGTTTGAGTAATCCAATTAATCATATCAACTAAAAAGCAGGGAAATTTCCCTGCTTTTGTTTTTGTCATCAATGAAGGATGGAATGAGTATTCATTATTATTTCATGTCTTCACTATCGCTTTTCAATCTCTAAGATACCATTCATAAAAAATCCCGGAAACTGCTTTCCGGGATTCATTATAATATATTTTAAGATTATTTTTTATTCAGATTCCTGAACTTGAAATATGATGCTGCTGATAAAGCCAGCATTGTTCCTACTCCAATGTATACCCAAGCCGGAACAGGGACAGGATCTCCTGCTGCGTATGAGTGAAGACCGCTCAGGTAATAGTTTACCCCGAAATAGGTCATTACCATAGAACAGAAAGCAAACATGGTCGCTACGTGGAATGCCCACCTGCTTCTCAATCCCGGAACCAGTCTCATGTGCAGTACAAAAGCATACACCATGATGGAAATGAAAGCCCAGGTTTCTTTAGGGTCCCAGCTCCAGTACCTTCCCCAGGATTCGTTGGCCCAGATTCCGCCTAAGAAATTTCCTACCGTCAAGGCAAACAACCCGATAGTTAAAGACATTTCGGAAACGATAACCAATTCCTTCAGTGTCGTATCATGATGGATTTTATAGTCTTCTTTATTGGAAATAATATAAAATACCAGACTGATCACAGCAATAATCATTGATAAGGCAAAGAAGCCGTAACTGGAGGTGATAATGGCCACATGGACAATAAGCCAGTATGATTTCAATACCGGAACCAGCGGCGTAATCTGCGGATCCAGTGCGGATCCTCCGTGTGCAAACCCCATCATGATAACGGCTACCATAAATCCGGCAGCAGGAATCAGTGCATTGGAATTTCTGTACAGGATCAATCCGGCCGTAATACCTACCCACGAGATAAAGATAATGGCTTCGTACCCGTTGCTCCACGGTGCATGCCCGGAAATATACCATCTGGCCACCAATCCTAAGAAATGGCAGAAATATCCTACTGCTCCTACAGCAACAATCCCTTTAATGATTTTATTTAAATTTTTACCGGGTTTAAACAATTCCACAAAACCTAAAATCAGCAATAGTCCTCCTATCAGTGTATAGAAGATCAGTAATTTGAAGTTAATGTTTACTTTATTCATGAACACCTCCAGGTTTACTTTGGATTCGGCAGGAACTACTGCCTTTCCCCATTTCTGCTGGTATTCTGAAAGCCTGGCAAGTTCTGCATCTGCCTTGCTCCAGTTCCTGCTCTGCTGTGCCTGTAAAACTTCTGCAAAATAAGGCCCCATCACTTTTTGGGATTCAACATCCGGTTCCATTTTCTGGTCCAGCCAGGAATGCCACGTGTGGTTGGCATCGTTTTTCACCGGGACAATCCTCATAAACTGGCCGCTGAAAAACTCGTTGAAGATCTGCACCCTTTCGTTAACCGAAATCACTTCCTTGTCATAATTGGTCTGTTCGGCCGGTTTTTTACGGAATGCAGTGTTGTAATCATGTTCAAGGATATAGGATAAATTCCCATTGGCATCAGCCGGGAAAAGGTTCATCAGTGAAGTATAACCTTCATCATCTGCCTTTGTTTTATTTTTTAATTCATCGCCGCCTTTTGTCCCCACTTTAATCATCGGAACCATCGTCCAGCTCGGCGTATCCGTGTTTACGGAAAGGAACCATTGATTGGCGGTCAGGGATTTCCCGTCCGTGCCTTTAAATTCGTCTTTTTTGTATAGTTTTCTTAAAACATCAAGCGCTTCGGTATTGATCGGAACAATTCTCCCTTCGAAGTTCTGAACCAGAAGATACCCGAATTTATCTGCATGTTCCCTGTCTATTTTATTTCTTGCAATAATTTCATCGGCAGAGATCATTTTCATTTTGCTCAGCGGTGCAGCCAGTGAATTCTGCTGTGCTTTCTGCTGCACACCTGCCTCAGGTGCCGGAGCATGATTGTGGTTGTCACCTTCCTTATGGATGTGCTCCGTGCTTCCGTCAGTTGTTCCGTGTGTTTCAATCTTCTGAGCGCTTAGCCCTAAGCTTAAGAACAACAGGATGATTGTTGCTGTACGCTTTTTATTTACGTCCTTCAGCATTTTGTTCAGCTTCCAGAAGTGGGTTCCTTTCCAGAAGAAAATCGTGAACAGGCCTCCGAACAATAAGGCATACCCGATATATGAAATCAGGGTTCCCCAGAAATCGTGGTTAACGGAAAGTACGGTACCCATCCTGTCCGGATCAAAGCTGGACTGGAAGAACCGGTATCCTTTATGGTTTAAAACGTGGTTCATATAAATTTTAAAAGGCGTCTGCTTGCCTTCATCAATAATTTTAATGTGGCTTTCATAAGCACTCGGGGATGAACTTCCCGGATAAGTTTCCATCACAAAGTCATCCAGTTTCAGTGCGAAAGGGGTATTGTAGATTTTAGGTCCGAAGCCGATCATAATGTTCAGCCCGTCCATGGCAATCTGCTTGTAGGCATTAGGGTTCCCTTTTTCAACGGACAGATCAACCAGCTGTTTTGTTTTCGGGCCCTGAACTTCAACCGTCAGTACATCCGGAAGGTTCTGGTCTTTCTTTCGGTCTCCCTCAAAGGCCAGCAGTTTCCCTTTCTTTAATCCTTCAGGAACCACCAGTTTCAGTTCGTTGATGGTATATAAGCTTCTCAGTGCCAAAGGCTGGAATTCGTCTTTCGCCGTATTTCCTGTAGCCTGGGTAGCCATCGTCATATAGGTTGCATCCACCGGAGTCTTGATCATCAGCTTCCCGCCGTCATTCCTGAATTCCACAGCACCTTCAATCGCTCTGTTAAATGTAACCAAAGTCCCGTTGATGGATTTTGTTTCACCTGGCTTGATATAGATGTTCTGTCTTCCGGTATTTCCTGTAGACACCAGATGAAGGTATTCTGCACCGTTCGGGTCCGCCATTAAACTGTCTTTCTTTCTCTGTACATAGTCCTGGGCAACTACTTTTACGTGTTTTCCGTGGAAATCGTAAGTAGCCTCCAAATCTTTGTGCAGCGGAGACATCAGATACGGGATATCCTGGTAATCTAGGGCATCGCCTTTTTCTTCAATCTTGATCTTCAGGAAATGTTTGTCAGTCACAATCTCATTTGACGTTTCCCCTTCCCTGATGTGCATGGTCCCTTCAAAACTGATATACCGGGTTACCGCGCCACCAACAAAAATCAAAACGAACGCAAGGTGAAATACCAGAACCGGCCATTTTTCCCTTCTCCACAGCCTGTATCTTGCGATATTGCCGATGAAGTTGAGAATGAGCAGAAACATGATAAGTTCGAACCATTTCGCTTCGTAAATTAATGCTTTTGCTGTTGGAGTTCCATAGTCGTTTTCTAAGAACGTTGCATATGCCATCGCAAATGCGTACACCAATAACAACACAGCCATTGTTCTGGTCGAGATAAGAATATCCTGGAGCTTCTTCATGATATATATACTTGATGGGCAAAAATAAGGATGATAAACTACAAAGACGTTAAAAAAAGCTGTTTTTTATCATTTTAGGCACACCGGACGTTATTTTTAAACGTTCTTAATAAGCACGAGAATGATTGAGAAAAACTCAATCCAGCATCCCTCATGTAGAAAAAATTCTACGATAAAAAGCGGTAACGGTAAAGATGACCCTGAATATACAACCTGGGTAATTGTTTCGCCTGTAAAAAACAACAATACGCTGTATTGATCCTTGTCATGAGAATCGTCAACTTGTTATTTACTCTGTTTTTTAAAACAAAAAAGATTCCTTTACTATAGAAAAAACATTAAATTTGCTCACATTGATATTATGGACAAGAATACACCAAAACAACAGCAGGAATCGCCTGAAAAGGGCAAATTTTTATCAAAACCAAGAGTCTTTTTCGGACTTACCTGTATCCTTTTTTCTGTAGTGCTTACCTTTTCATTTGTGTCTTATCTGATGAACTGGCAGGCAGATCAGAGCCAGGCAGGAACGATGCTGGATAAGAGCATCCAGTCCTCCAACCTTTTCGGGAAACTGGGCGACTGGCTCGGAAATATTTTTATTTTCGAAAGCATTGGTGTGGCTTCATTTATCATTGCCTTTTTATTCCTTGTTTTCGGGACGTTAATCCTGAAAAAGAGAATGTTCAAACCGTGGAAAACCGTGGGACACTCCCTGTTTTTTATCTGCTGGCTTCCGATCCTGTTCGGGGCAATAACAAAAGGCCAGGGTGTACTGAGCGGTGTATACGGTTACCAGATTATGGATTCCCTGGATGCAATTATCGGATCTGCAGGCCTCTGGATGGTTCTGGCATCAAGCATTGCCCTGTATTTCATCCTGGAGTTTAATCTCCGCCCGAGCTCCATTAAATCAAAACTGAATGATATCAATGAAAATACCATCGGAAGGGTAAAATCTATGATGCCGAGCTCTGATGAAAATTTTGAAGCGGATGAAGAGCTGATTGAAGAAGCCGGCATTGCTGAAGAAATTTTACCTAAAATTAAGGTTACTGAAAAAGTAAAAACTAAAACTATTGCGCCTGAGCCTGTAGCTGTAACCGTTCCCAAAGGATTTCCTGAAGTCCCGGTTTCTGCGGATCTGGATACCATCGTAACCCCAAACCAGACTTCTTTTGAGGAAGAAAAAAATGATTTTTCACAGCCGTTGAATGTCAACCTGAACCTCAGTTCAAAACCTGCTATGCCCACTTCCAGTCCGGAAGAAGCTTTTGACATGAGGCCTTCTGCTCCGCCGGTAGCACCTGAGGAAGAGATTAAATTCAATGTAGAAGTGGCTAAGGTGGTTGATATCCTGGATGATTCCGACAGAAAATCAAATGAACTGGTACAGAAACACGGCCTGTATGACCACAAACTGGATCTTGCCAATTTCCAGATGCCTACGGTTGACCTGTTACAGGATTACGGAAATGAAGAAATTTCCATCAACAAAGAAGAATTAGAGGAAAATAAAAATAAAATTGTCGGCTTACTGAAAAACTTCAATGTGGGTATTGCTGAAATCAAGGCAACGATAGGGCCTACCGTAACGTTATATGAAATTGTTCCGGAAGCAGGAATCCGTGTATCGGCCATTAAAAAGCTTCAGGATGATATTGCGCTGAACCTTTCCGCTTTAGGAATCAGGATTATTGCACCGATGCCGGGGAAAGGAACGATCGGAATTGAAGTTCCGAGAAAGAACCCTACTATGGTTTCTATGCGTTCAGTGATTGCCTCGCATAAATTCCAGAATACGGAGATGGACCTTCCGGTGGTTTTCGGAAAAACGATTTCCAATGAAATTTTCATGGCAGACCTTTCAAAAATGCCGCACTTATTGATGGCGGGAGCCACGGGCCAGGGTAAATCCGTAGGGATCAATGCCATTCTTACTTCCCTACTCTATAAAAAGCATCCGAGTGAACTGAAATTCGTAATGGTAGATCCTAAGAAAGTGGAGCTTTCATTATATTCAAAAATTGAAAGGCATTACCTTGCGAAATTACCGGATTCTGATGATGCCATTATTACGGATACCAATAAAGTAATCAATACGCTCAACTCTCTGTGTGTAGAGATGGATATGAGGTATGACCTCCTTAAAAATGCGTTCTGTAAAAATTTAAAGGAATACAATAAAAAATTCGCGGAAAGAAAATTAAACCCGGAAAACGGGCACCGCTATCTGCCGTATATTGTTCTGGTAGTGGATGAATTTGCGGATCTGATCATGACCGCCGGAAAAGAGGTAGAAATGCCGATTGCCAGGCTGGCCCAGTTAGCCAGAGCCGTAGGGATCCACCTGATTGTAGCTACCCAAAGACCATCAGTAAATGTTATCACGGGGATGATCAAGGCCAATTTCCCTGCAAGGGCGGCGTTCAGGGTAATTTCCAGTGTAGACTCCAGAACAATCCTGGATTCTCCGGGTGCAGATCAGCTGATCGGTAAAGGTGACATGCTGTATTTCAACGGAAATGAAATTTTAAGGCTTCAGTGTGCATTTGTAGATACGCCTGAAGTGGAAAGGCTGGCAGAATTTATCGGGGAACAGAAAGGGTATTCTTCTGCATTTATTCTTCCGGAATATGTTTCTGAAGATGCTACCAGTACAGTAGGTGCTTTTGACCCCAATGAAAAGGATGCTCTGTTTGAAGAGGCCGCGAGAATTATTGTGTCCACGCAGCAGGGTTCTACGTCCATGCTTCAGAGACAGCTGAAACTGGGATACAACAGGGCCGGAAGGATTATGGACCAGCTGGAAGCCATCGGGATCGTAGGCGGGTTCAACGGTGCGAAAGCAAGGGAAGTACTCATCAGCGACCTTCATTCTTTGGAACAGTTTTTGGAAGACATGCGCAGTTAACGGAAATCTACAGTCAGTTTAACTTTTACCATTTAAGCAAGTCTAAAGATTAAAGAATTAAATAAAAATGAAAAACATTATTTCAAAAGTTATTGTAAGCAGTCTGGTAGTAGGTGCCATAGGTTTTACCAACGCCCAGAAAATTGATGCAAAAGCAAAAAAGATATTAGACGATATTACGGCGAACTATAAATCCAAAAAGAATACGTATTTTAAATTCTCTTTCGGAACCGGGACCAATGGCCAGGTATCCAAAACAGAGCCGGGAATCTATTATGCATCCGGCGATAAGTACAAGCTGAAAATCATGGAAATCGAACAGATTTTCGACGGGAATAAAATCTATAACATCAATACGGAAGATACTGAAGTTACGGTAGCAAAGCCGAACGGCAGCAGTTCTATGTTCTCCCCTATCAATTATCTGTCTTCTTACAGAAATGATTACAACGTTACCTACAACGGTAAGAAAAACATAGGTGGTGTAAATGCAGATTTCATTAAACTGACTCCGGTAAAATCAAACGGGATTAAATATGTGTATCTCTACGTGGATTCGGCTAAGAAGCAGATGGTAAAACTTGAACAGTACGGCAACAATAACGATGTTGCGGTGATTGCCATTAAGGATTACAAGGAAAACCAGAACCTGGATTCTGGAATGTTTGTTTTTGATAAAGGTAAATACAAGAATTACCTGGTTACAGAACTTTAAAATGAATTATTAGGATCTTTAAATCCCGAAAATTTGCCTTTATAAAAGACATTTAAGGGTTTTACAGAAATCAGACTTCATTTAATTATAAAATTTCATAAAATATAAGAGCTGCAAAGGAAACTTTGTGGCTTTTTGATTAATTTTGGCGAATGTTTAAAATATTAGACCGGTATATTATAAAAACTTTCTTCGGACCGTTTATTTTTATATTCAGCGTACTGTTTTTCATATTTATTGTCAATATTGTATGGGTTCAGTTAGGCCAGTTTATGGGGAAAGGATTAAGCTCATGGCAGATCCTTAAACTGCTTTTTTACCTTGGTGTGAGTGTAATCAGTATGGTGTTGCCGCTTACCATTCTCCTCGCAAGTATTATGGCATTTGGTGAATTCGGGGAACGGTATGAGCTTGCCGCTATGAAAGCAGCCGGAATTTCTCTGACACGTGTTATGCTTCCCCTGTTGGGAGTAACCGCTGCCATGGCAGTCATGCTTTACTTTTTCTCCAATAATATCATCCCGGATTTTCAGCGGAAGGCAAAGAATATGCTCTTCAATATTGCCCAGACCAAACCGGCACTGAATTTTACTCCCGGTCAGTTTATCGATCAGATTCCCGGATATATGGTGAAATTTGATAAAATTATCGGGGAGAACGGAGAAAATATTGAAGGGGTTTTTATTCATAAAAAAGCAACCAGTTATGAAAATCAGCGTTCTATTGTAGCTGAAAAAGGAAGATTTGTTCCGGCCGCCAATAAAAATTACCTTAAACTGGTGCTCTATAACGGTTATGTTTATGAAGATAACTTTGCCGGGAAAAGTGAGAATGTCCGTTTAAAACAGCCGGATCAGGCGATTAAATTTGATTCCCTGATTTCGCATTTTGACGTAAGTGAAATCATTAACAGAGCCATTGAAGAAGAAAAAATTACGGATGATTACCGCTTCCAGACCTTCAACCAGCTGAATACAACCATTGACAAAACCAAAAAGGACAACAATAAATTCTTTACCAATGTTAACAATGATGTCCTGAGCCAGACGAATTCCGTCATCGGTTATATGGATAGCAAACAGAACAGGTCAAAAGTGAAACCCAAGCAGATCCTGAAACTGGATACCTTGAAAAAGGAGAAAAAACTGGAAATCATCAGAAATGCGTACAGCAGGCTGGATAACCTGAAAAGCACACTGGATTCTAAAAACAAGGAAATTGATCCGGGAGTAAAATATTATGGCAAAGTGGTTATTTACCAGCAACGGATTGTTACCTATTCATTTACCTGTATCATTTTCTTCCTGATCGGTGCCAGTCTGGGTTCCATCATCAGGAAAGGAGGAATGGGACTTCCCGTAATTATTGCTATTGTAATTTTCATCATCTTCTATATCATCAACGTGGGGACGGAAAATATGTCGTGGTCCGGAAAAATAAACCCTTACCTGGGCGCCTGGATACCAAATATCGTACTCTTCCCGTTCGGACTCTGGATGACCTATAAAGCACTGACGGATTCCCAGTTATTTGATGCTGAAAAATACAAGGCATTATTCAAGCCGGTTACAAAATTATTTGTTAAAGACACAGAGCATAAAAGGTATCAGTAACAGATATTCAGAATAAAGTTGAGATCCGGAAATTTCCGGGTCTTTTTTTATGGTATGTTAAAGTTTCTTTTTATCTGAATATAAAAATTACCTTTGCCGGAATCTAAATACCAACCCTATGAAAAAACTATTACTTATTGGATTGTTCAGCATGGCTTCACTGAATGCATATGCCCAGGATGAAAACACGGAATACGAAATGAGAGTCGGCGAAAAGCCAGGCTATATTATTGATAAAGGCGGAAAGAAAATTGAAGGCATCGTAAGACTTGCAGGCAGTGAAATGAGCCCGTGGACCAACCAGAAGAAAGTAAAATTCATCGCTGCTTCAGATATTGACAGCTCTAAAAAAAGACAGAAATTCAAAACACTGGATACGGATGACCTGAAAGGATATATGGCCATTGATAACAATACGGAAAGACGTTTTGAGGCGGTTAAATATACCAACACCAAAGAAGGATTCAATACAGCCAACGGTGGACTGAGCGGTGGACTGAAAGCTTTTAACAATCTTACAAAAAGCACACAGTTTGCAGAAGTTGTGGCCGACGGGAAAATCAAGGTATACCGTTTATACGGTTTCCCTAATACTTTTTCAGCAGGCGGACAGATTGACGCCGCGGAAAAAGAAAATAAGAGAATGAGGGAAAACCCTTCTTATATTTATTCCAAAAAAGGAGGAAAAGCGGAAGAACTTACGCTGGCTAAAACCAAGATGATTGTGGCAGACTGCCCTGTGGTAAAAGGGAAAATTGCAGCAGGGGAATACGGTTCGCTGAAAACCGATACCAAGCAAAGGTCAGGTTTAGGAAAATTCATTAAGAATGAAGTGGACAAAGCCATGTCTGATAACCTTTCTATCGTGAATGAAGTGATCTACGATTATAATGAGAATTGTAAATAATCCATCTTCAAAAATATACAGAAAAGCAGTCTCAGCTATTGGGGCTGCTTTTTTTATCCTGTTTTCTTTGCACGTTTTTTGCTAGGTACAAGTAACCAAACCGACTGATTTTTATGAAAACCGCACTTCTTACCTTAAGCTTGGCCTTAATGATTTCTTGTAAAAAAGAAAACCGCCCGGATCCTCAGAAAACTGAGACCTCAAACGACAGCATGTCCGTTAAAAGTAATCCGGATGCTGTATCGGATGACTCTATAATATCTGTAGAAGACATTAAGAAAGAATATGCTTTATTGAGCAGTCTCCTGGCTTCAAAAAAACTGGATTCCAGCAGCTTTACTTATTTCTGCAATGAAAGAGAAGGCGAAGTGGTTTTGTATAAGCAGAACGGTAAAATCAGGATGGTGAAGGATTTCTATTCCGAACACAGCCATTTTTCTTCATCCACACAGTATTTTATTAAAGATGACCAGGTCTTTTTCATTTTCCAGGATGAAACTTTATGGAATTTTGACGGCGGAACTCCTGAAAAGCCGGAAACGAAAGATGACATTACAGAAAAGCGGATGTATATCCTCAACAACAAACCAGTGCAATGCCTGGAGAAAACCTATTCCGTGCGGTCCAAAGGAAATAACCAGGATCCGGGTAAGATTGCCAGCCGCGAGACCAAATGTGATATTTCAGGACTGATGAAAAATTACCAGTCGATCATCAGAAATAAAGATAAAAAAGGCGAGATGGGCTGCCTGTAAAAACAAAACCGGCTCCTGAAAAAGGAGCCGGTTTTTTATATTCATAAACTGAACATTATACTTTCATAATTTCAGCTTCTTTTGTCTTAAGATGGTCATCACAGGCTTTCACATATTTATCCGTAAGCGCCTGGATATCTGCTTCCACTCCTTTGATAAGGTCCTCAGAAACACCTTCCAGCCTTTTCAGTTCTTTAATACCGTTCTGTCTTGCGTTTCTTACTACGATTTTAGTATCTTCAGTTTCACCTTTAGCCTGTTTTGCAAGTTCCCTTCTGCGTTCTTCCGTTAAAGGCGGAACGTTAAGAATAATATTGATTCCGTTATTGGAAGGCGCAAAACCTAAATTTGAATTGATGATGGCTTTTTCAATATCATTGATTGCTTTAGAATCCCAAGGTTGAATAGAAATCGTCATGGCATCCGGAACAGATACATTGGCAACCTGGTTGATGGGAGTCAGTGATCCGTAATATTCCACCATAACATCCTGAACCATGTTCGTAGATGCACGTCCGGCCCTGATTCTCTGAAATGCATGATCCAGGTGCTTAACAGCTGCTTCCATGTCGTGTTTTACAGACTCTACTATAAGATCTAATTCTTCCATTATATAATAAAAATTTGATAAATTACACATTTTATGATAATTGATGATAAGTAATAATGACAGGTAATTTTGAATTTGTGAAATTGTAATCTCAATCAGACTTGATTCCCGAATCCTGTTACCCTGATCACTAAATTACAAATCAACTAAAGTACCAATATTTTCCCCGTCTATAATTTTTTCTAAATTACCGATTTTGTTCATATCAAAAACAATGATCGGAAGTTTGTTTTCGTGGCTCAGCGTAAATGCCGTCATATCCATTACCTTAAGGTTTTTAGCATAGACTTCATCGAAAGAAAGCGAATTGTATTTTACAGCATCTGCATTTGTTTCAGGATCGCTGTCATAGATTCCGTCTACCCTTGTCCCTTTCAGGATAACATCCGCATCAATTTCAATAGCCCTTAATGTAGCAGCGGTATCCGTTGTAAAATAAGGGTTCCCGGTTCCGGCCCCGAAGATCACTACCCTGCCCTTTTCAAGATGTCTTACCGCTCTCCTTTTAATAAAAGGCTCGGCCACTTTATCCATTTCAATAGCAGACTGAAGCCTTGTTCTGATGCCTGCATCTTCCAGCGCTCCCTGCAATGCCATTCCGTTGATCACCGTAGCCAGCATCCCCATATAGTCGCCCTGCACACGGTCCATACCTTTTGCAGCACCCGCAACACCACGGAAAATATTTCCTCCTCCAATTACAATAGCGACTTCACAGCCTTTATCCACTGCTTTTTTAATCTCATTTGCGTATTCCTGCAGCCTTTCATTGTCAATACCGTACTGTCTGTTCCCCATTAAGGCTTCACCACTAAGTTTGAGAAGGATTCTTTTATATTTCATTTTAAATTTTAAATAACTTTTTATCTGTGTCAGTTTCCTGTAGAATTTGACTCTGCAAATATAATCATTAATAATATTGATTTTTGCATATCGATTATAAATTTTAAGCGCGGCTTATTTCCATATTTAAAGTTCATAATTCCGGCCTGCTTTATCGGTAACGGCAGGAATTACAGTGTTGACAGGAACACATTTTATCATTTCCCTGTTTTACATAAAAAACATCAGGCTAACCCGTGATGTATTAAGCTTAAATGTAATCAAATATCTGATTAACTGCATTTTAAAATTACTCTTAGATTAAAAATAAATTCTTTTACAATAATTCACAGAGACTATCTGAATTAAAATAAAGCATTTGTTTAAAAGGAATACAATATTTAATAACAAATAATGTACGAAATATTTTGAAAAGTACGAAAAAGGATTATTTTTGCATTACTAATAAACTGAGTTGAAGAAAATTGTCATTTTTTCATTATTTCTGTCAGGAATTGTTTCTTATGCACAAACAGGAACAAATGTTTTTCCGTTTTTAAATCTTCCTGTATCTGCCAGACAGGCTGCTTTAGGCGGCGATGCCATTTCCGTAAGAGATCATGATGTATCCTTTGCCATTGCAAACCCCTCTTTGTTAAATAAAGATTCTGATAACCAGCTTTCTTTAAACGCCAGCGCCTATCTTGCAGATTCCAAATACGGAACCATTGCTTATGCCAAGGACTTTGACAATGGCCACATGGCAACCGTCAATGCGAGGTATATGAACTACGGAGACATCCCCAGGACCGATGAAAGCGGTTTCGAAAACGGAACCTTCAGTGCTTCCGATGTAGCCGTCGGGGCCGGATATGCCTATCAGTTTGAAGAAGACTGGACCATAGGCGGAGGACTGAATTTTATTACTTCAAAAATCGACAGTTATACATCTTCGGCGATCTCAGGAAATGCAGGGATCACTTACCACAACAGGAAAAATAAAGAAACCGCTTCCCTGGTATTCAGGAATTTCGGGTATCAGTTCAAATCCTTTAACGGGACAAGGGAAAACCTTCCGTTCCGCATCGATATAGGATATACAAGGACATTAAAAGCCATTCCGCTGGCCATTACCATTACGGCTCATGATCTACAGGAGTTTGATATTTCCTCTCCTTATAATGTAAACGGCCAGGAAGTAAATGCAGGCAGGAAAATTGCCGACCACTTTTCCCTGGGTGCAGAACTGTTCCCGGAAAAAGGATTCAATATCAGGCTGGGCTATAATGTAAAGAGAGGAAATGAGCTTGCGGTGGCAGACCAGAGAAACTTCTCGGGTATTTCTGCAGGATTCGGGATTAAGATTTCAAGGTTCCGTGTAGATTATGCCCATGTGCGGTATCACAATTCATCAAACGCCAACCAGATCGGGGTTTCAATAGACCTTACCAGCCGCGCCGGTGAATAGTAATTACAGATTACTTTAATCCAGATCAGAAAAATTTATCAAAAATAAAAAGGGCCTTAAGAAATTTCTTAAGGTTTCCTGATTTTTAAGAAAAATTCTTGAAATTTGCAGTATGAAAAAACCTGTTATAGCAATAGACGGCTACTCTTCCACCGGGAAAAGCTCAATATCTAAAATCATTGCCGAAAAACTTGGGCTTATTCATCTGGATACAGGCGCCCTGTACAGAGGCGTTACCTGGTTTGCGCTTCAGAACTGTCTTGATGAAAAAGGTAAGATTGACCTTAATAAGTTATTTTCATCATTCAGCGAGATTGATCTTGAGTTCAGGAATAACCAGGGTGAACTGGTGCTTTTTCTTAATCAGATTGATATTTCAAAAGCCATCAGGACAAATGAAGTTTCAGAAAATGTAAGTTTTATTGCCAAGCAAAAAGAGGTAAGGGATTTCCTGCTTCTGTTTCAGCGCAATCTGGCAGAAGACGGCGGCGTTATTATGGACGGCCGGGATATAGGCACAGTAGTACTGCCTGATGCCGAATATAAGTTTTTTATGACAGCCAGTATAGAAGAGCGGACAAAAAGGCGGTATCAGGAACTCATCCGCCTCGGTATTGAAGCTGACGAAAAACAGGTGATGGACAACCTTATCATCCGCGATAAAATTGACAGTGAACGAGAAATAGCCCCGCTTAAACAGGCTGACGATGCGATTGTTATTGACAATACCGATCTTACCAAACGGGAAACTATCGACGCTATTTTGTCCTACATCAATAAGATTTAACAATTTTTATAGGACAGCAACCCCTTTTGGTATGTTAATTGTACATTTCATCACAAGTAAAAGCTAGTATTATTAACTATTAAAAAAACAAAAAATGTCTAAGAAAAACAATACAGCAGGTGTTTTGGCAGGTCTTCTTGCAGGAGCCGCAGCAGGTGTTATTTTAGGAATGCTTTATGCTCCGGAAGAAGGTAAAGAAACAAGAAAAAAAATTAAAGACAAGGCAGGTGATCTTAAGGATCAGGCTAAAAATAAGTACGGAGAAGTATCTGAGAAAGTAAAAGACCAGTACGGTAACATTTCTTCAACTTTTAAAGAAACGGCCAACAATGTAGCTCATACGGTAAAAGACGGATATGACAAATACAAAGATCAGATTGTTTCTAAAACTGCAGATGTAGTTAAAAACGTAGAATCTGAACTGAATGACTTAAAATAATAATTTATTCAGATAAATTATCCAAAAGGAACTTTATAAACAAAAGTTCCTTTTTTTATAACTTTAAAGAAAAACAATGATTGAAACTTTAAAAGAATATGCGTCCAAAAGGATCGATCTCCTGAAAATAGAAGCCACCGAAAAATCTTCGCTTTCAGCAGGAATGATTACCTATTTCGTTCTTATGCTGGTTGCGTTCAGTTTTTTCATTATCCTATTCAATTTCGGAGTTGCCTTCCTTATCGGTGAGGCATTAGGAAACTATTCTTACGGCTTCCTGATTGTAGCAGCTTTTTATATGCTGATCATGATCATTATTATGGTATGTAAAAAGAGAGTTGTCAACTTTGTGGCAGACAAGGTTATTAAATTTTTAAATCATTAAACTATGGGCAGAAAGTATGATAGCTTAGAAGAATTAAGAAGGAAGAAAAAACTGTTGAAAGACGAAATCAACGGGTTGGAGGATCTTCTTACATTCAAGAATACAAAAGAAAGCCTGAGTGCATTTACCAACGGTTTAACAGATCAGTATCTGCAGGAAAAAGTGGATGAAGACGGCGATGAAAAGGTAGTCCTGAGAAAAGATGTGATTGCAAAACAGATTTCATCTGAAATTAAAGATGTACTGATCAGCAAAAAAGCCGCAATGAGCATTGCCAATACAGCGATTAAAAGTGATGCTTTTGATACCCTGATCAAACTTGGAGTAACTGCCATCGTAGGAAACTATGCCAGGAAAAGCCTGAAAAGCGCCAACTGGAAAAAGAAAATCCTAGGAACGGCAATGATCTACCTCGCCCCTATCGCACTGAGGTTTCTGCGTAAAAAACTGGAAACATACCAGAAAAATAAAAGTGTTTCAAGCATGGAACAGTTAATCTGAAAATCAAACTTAGATTTTAGAAGTTGATAAAATGATATTTGATTTTTACACTGACTTCTAAAATCTAATGTCTTTTATTCAGAAAACAGCTGGCCCAGAATAATTCCGGCTGCCATCGAAACATTGAGGCTTTCCGTAGACCGGGATTTCCCGAATCTTGGGATCATGACACTTTTCGCTAAGTGTTTTTCTGTTTCCGCACGCATTCCGTTGCCTTCATTGCCTAAGATCAGATTCATTTTCCCGGGCTTTTTGAAAGTATAAATATTCTCCCCTTCCATATCGGTACCGATGTTGAAATTTTCCGTACCGGTTAAATACCCGGTTAAATCCGTATACACAATATTTACCCTGGTAAAAGATCCCATACTGGCCATGATTACTTTAGGGTTATAAAAATCTACGGTATCTTCACTGCAGATAATCTGCTCAATCCCGAACCAGTCTGCCAGCCGGATGATTGTGCCCAGATTCCCCGGATCCTGAATACCATCCAGCACAAGCTGCATATTCCTGTCTTCATATTGTACCGCTTCAGAAAGGTAACAGACCGCTACGGAATCCTTCGGGTTCTGCAGGAAACTGATTTTTTTAAGTTCATTTTCAGAGATCTGAATAACAGGTGCATTTGCGCGGTCCAGTTTTTGCGGATCGGTAGAAAATATTTCTTTAATTTTAAAGTCAGAATTAAAAAGTTCGCTGATGATTTTGTTGCCTTCAACCAAAAACAAATTGTATTTTTGCCTGAACTTCTTTTTATCTAAAGACTGTAAAACTTTTATTGTATGAGCTGTAAGCATTATAAGAATTCTCCTCAAAAGTATTATAAAATTATATCATTTGCAACATTTGTAGGGCTCCTTTATGCTTGTAGTACCACCAAAAAAGTTCCTGCAGGCGAATTCCTGCTTACTGAGAACAGTTTTGAATTTGAAGATAAAAAAGCTTTTTTTGACGGTGAGCTAAAAGGTTACGTACAGCAGAAACCCAATAAAAGGCAGTTTCTCTTTATGCCGTTAAGCTTATGGCTGTACAATGCTGCTGACCCGAAATACGATACGATTCTCAATGAATACATGACCTATCCTAACGAACTGAGGAATCAGAAGCTGAGGGATTCTCTTTTTGTTAAATACAACATGAAAAGCAGTGTCGGGAAAAGTCTTTTCTTTGACAGATTATATCATAGCTGGGGCTCTCCTCCCGTAATTCTGGACCAGACAAAAACAGATAAAAGCGCACAGTCTATTGAAAAAAGATTAACCTACCGCGGTTATTGGGATGCTGAAGTGAAATTTAAGCATGACCTGGATTCTGCATCCAAAAAAGCTGCCGTTACCTATTTTATCACCCATAAAGATCCTACATATATTAAGGAGTATTATTATAATATACCGGATCCGTCTTTAAAAAATGTGTATCAGCAGAAAATCCATGAGAGCCTGGTAAAGCAGGGTGAAGTTCTGGATCAGACCATTCTGGAAAAAGAAGTGACCAGGATCAACGACCTGATGAGGGAATACGGGTACTATAAATTCAATAATCTCGGTGATGAAATTTATTTTGTTGCAGACTCGCTTAAAAGCAGGAAGCAGGTTCCCGTAACCCTGGAAATCCATAAAGATTCCCTGGATTCCCCATATAAAATAGCGACTATCGGTAACATTGATGTGGCTATTGTGGATGAAAACAAAGACTATCCGAAGAATACAAGAATGGACAGCCTGCGGGGAATCAGGTTCCATAAAGTGAATAATCAATACGACACAAGGGCAATATGGAGGGCTATAACAGTGGGCCACAAACAGGTGTATGACCAGAAAAAATTTGATCTCACCAAAAGAAACCTCCTGTCGATGAATAATTTCAGCATCCTGAAATCAAGGGATTCTTTGAGGCATGGCGGCGGCACTTCTCCTAATGACAGCATTATTGATGTAATGTATGTCCTGAAGCCACTGCCTAAATATGAACTGAAACTGGGAACGGATATCAATTACTCCCAGCTTTTAAATCTTGGGGTCTCTCCTTCTGTAGATTTGACTACCAGAAATATTTTCGGAGGCGCGGAAAACCTTTCAACCAGCCTAGCCGGGACTTTCGGGTCGATCAGGAGCACAAAGGATATCGACAAAAGGGTGTTGGCGTACGAAATATCTGCCCAGGCCTCGCTGAATTTCCCAAGGCTCCTTCTGCCTTTTGACTATTATAAATTACTGCCTAAAAGATACAGTCCTACTTCATCTATCGTACTGGGAGCTTCGGTACAGAATAACATAGGGCTCGGAAGGGTCAATTTCAATACAGGGCTTAATTATCTGGCCACTGTAAATGATAAAGTCTCTCACAGGCTTACCTTATTCAACACCCAACTGAGCTTAACGAAGAATAAGGATGCCTACTATGATTATTTTGTAAACGACAAAGCAGTTCAGGAAGAGATTTTTAACGATTATTTTATATCTAATCCTTCAGTTCAGCAACAGTTCAATTCCGGGCAGCTGACCATTGACGAGGTTTCCAGGCTGATTACTTTAGACATGAATTATGCCTCCAGCCTTGATCAGGCCGGTGCCGACCGTTTTATTGCATTTGTAGGGACCCTGGTTAACAAAGACCGGCAGACCCAGGATGTTTTGATTTCTTCTTTCATCTACAATTTTGTGTATAATGAAATCGGGAATAAAAATTATCCGAATTCCTTTTATTTCAACGGAAAGGTGGAGCTGGCAGGAAATATATTCAGCATCTTCAATCAGAAAACGAATGAAGGGGGAATCATTTCAAGTCCGGAAAAAACCATTTTCGGTGTTCCGTATGCCCAGTTTGTAAAATTTGATTTTGATGTAAGAAAATATTTTAAATTCAACAACAATACTTTGGTGCTGCGCCAGTTCCTCGGACTGGGGATCCCTTACGGAAATTCTTCCAGCATGCCGGTAATCCGCTCTTATTTTAACGGAGGTTCCAATGACATCAGGGCATGGGTGGCTTTCGGAGGTTTAGGGCCCGGAGATTCCCAGATTGATGAAAGAGTACGTGCCTATCAGACAGAGAATATGAAGCTGACCACGAATATTGAATTCAGGGTGCCTTTCAGTGATATGTATGAAGGAGCGATCTTTACAGATATCGGGAATACATGGAGCTTAAAAAACGATAATGCAGGATCCGGAAACGAATTTAAATTCAACAGGTTTATAAGACAGATGGGGGTCGGCAGCGGATTCGGATTGAGGGTGAATGTTGCGTATATTACATTAAGGGTAGATCTTGCCTATAAAATGTATGACCCGAACAAGCCTGAAGGCGACCGTTGGAGACTGAAAAATTTTCAGCCGTTCAAGCCTACTTTAAATATTGCATTCGGGTATCCATTCTAAAAAATCCTGAAAGTCTTACAGATAATATTAATCCGGTGAAATACCGAAAGCAAGATAAACGACCGCTACCGTTCTTGCAAGAATTTCTCTGAACTGGTTCCGGTAGTAGCTCTCCGGTTTGCTGACATCCTGGGCATCAAATCCTAAAGCATTCATATTGTTATTCCTGGCGAAAAGAAGAGCTCTCAGGTTATGGAATCCCTGGGAGACGATAATGACATTATCTTTTTTGTACACATCTTTGCAGCGCAGAATACTGTGATAGGTATTGAATCCTTTAGGATCTTCAGTAATGATGTCTTCCGGCACTCCTTCCTGATAGATCAGGTAATTTTTCATGGCTGCCGGCTCATTGTATCCCCTGCTTTTTTCACCGCTTACAATAATCTTTCTGATCCGTCCGTGGTGGTATAATAAAGCTGCAGCATCCATCCTTTTGGTAAAGTAAGGATTTGACTGCCCGGATCTCATCTTTGGTGATGTCCCCAGCACCAGAGCAACTTCCCTGGGCGGGATTTTGGAAATCTTAGTGTAGGTTCTTCCGTCTGTAAGGGCAAATACCCATGCATTGGCAAGGCATATCAACAGAACGCCTATTTCTATTGATATACATATCAGATTAAATATGTTTTTTATGATTCTCAACTGAGATCAAAGTTAAGCTTTATTTTCCTGCTTTTTGCTATAGACATGCAGGCAAGGACATGACCTTTCTCTTCTTCTTTTTCCGTTAGATATTCATTTTCGAGCAGTTCCACTTCACCTTCTTCAAGAATGCACTCACAGCTTCCGCAGATACCCGACTTGCAGGAATACGGAACATTAAATTTCTGTACCAGCAACTGCTGAAGGATCCTGTCTTTATTCGTAGGAAGTTCGGTCTTATACTGCTTACCCAGCATTGTGAATTCCACTTCAACATTTTCAATCAGGGGAAATTCTTTTTCTACAGGATAAATATCATCATTGTATTCTTCAAAAAGCTCAAAATGGATGTTTTTCTTCGGAATCCCGTGATGATAGCAGGCATTGGCCAGCGTCTTGATCATTTCTCCCTTACCGCAGATCAGCACTTCATCCACAGCATCCCAGATGGTAGATTCTTCGTCCGTATCATCCAGGTGGAGAATCTGGTTGATGATCAGGCTTAACCTTTTCGCGTCCAGCCTTCCGTAAAAAAGGCCATTCGGCTGTTTCTCCTGAGAATAAAAATAGAAAATCTGAAGCCGGTCTCCACAGGTTCGGGCAAGGTTATCCAACTGTTCCCTGTACATTAAATCTTCAGAAGTCTTATTTCCGTAAAATAAAAACATCCTTGTCCGGGGCTCATTGTGGAGAATATTCTTGAAATGGCTCAGAATCGGGGTAATGCCTATTCCGGCAGCAAATCCTACAATCGTACGGAATTCGCTGGGTTTGGACACCAGTGTAAACCTTCCGGCAGGCTCACTCACTTCTATTTCATCACCAACATGGTAATTTCTGAATAAATGCGAAGTCGCTCCTCCGGCAGAATTCATCTTAATCCCCAATGCTATTTTTTCTTCATAAGGAGCCGAGGTCATTGAGTAATCATTAATGATTTCTTCACCCTGGGACTGAAATTTTATACTGACAAACTGACCGGCATCAAACCTGAAATTCTCCTTCAGGTGCTCAGGAATCTCAAATTCCAGTGCGAAAGTATTTTTGGTCAGTTCTTCCTTTTTCGTTATTTTTAGCCAATGAAACCGTGTGAGTTTCCCTTTATAGATTTGTTGTTCCATACTTCAATTCAAAAATATAAAAAATAATTATGAAAAAGATAATTTTATCCACGCTTGTTCTTTTTGCTTTGGCAGGCTGCAAAAAAGAAGGCGAGAAAAATAATGATGCTGTGGCTGCAACAGATTCTGCTTCTGTCTCAGAAACACCTTCTTCAGCTGCTTCATTGAAAGTGCTTACTCCGGACAACATTTCAAAGATATTGAATAACAAAAACGATACCTTATATGTAACGAATTTTTTCGCTACGTGGTGTGGCCCGTGTGTAAAGGAAATCCCGCATTTTAAAAATAAAATTGAAGAATTGAAAGGGAAACCTGTAAAAATTACTTTTGTAAGCTTAGACCAAAAAGACATCTGGAATACGGAAGTTCCCCGTTTTACGGCGGAGCATGGAATTCAGGATTACACAGTACTGTTAGACGGTCAGCTGATGGATGCCAATTTTTATAAAACTAATTTCAAGCAGTGGGATGGCGGTGCCATACCCTTCACATTTATGAGAAAAGGCGATAAAACAGATGAAACCCTGGGAATGATCAGTGAGGATATGCTTACTTTAAAAATCAATTCCTTTTTAAAATAAAAAGCACATCTGCATTTCTGATAATGTCAAAAAAATTTAAAATCCTGTGTTTACTTTTATTGATTGCGATCTTATCAGCTACAGTCATTAATCTGAACACAGGATTTTTAAGTCTGAACCTTAACGATTTCTTGGGGGAAGCAGCCAACAGCCAGATTGCAGAAATCCGGGTAAACCGTGTACTGGTAATGCTTTTGGCAGGAATTTCCATTCCTACTTCCGGCTTTCTCATGCAGGAATATTTCCAGAACCCTTTAGCCGGTCCGGATATTCTGGGAATTACTTCCATTGCAAGTCTTTCGGTCGCTTTTTATATTTTCTTTTCGTACAATATTGATCTTCCGGAATTTCTTCAGAACAGCTTCCTGAGCCTGTCGTCAATTGCCGGCAGCTTCGTCCTTATGCTGTTGCTGCTGTCCATGTCCAAAAGATTTACGGATAAATCACACCTGATTATTTTTGGTTTTTTAATTTCGGCTTTTGCCGGCGCAATCGTTTCCCTCCTGCAGTTTTACGCGGAAAACCAAAGCCTTAAAAATTATGTATTATGGTCTTTCGGAGCGAATAATATGGTTTCGAGAAGCCAGATTTATGTGTTGACTTTATTGGTTTTGATCGGGTCATTCATGAGTTTTAAAAGCATAAAACCTTTGATCGGAAATTCTTTAGGCACTGCTTATGCGCAAAGTTTAGGCGTTAATTTAAACCATTTAAAGCTCTTTATCATCATCGCCTCTTCTCTCCTCTCGGCTTCTGTTACCGCTTTTCTAGGCCCTATCTTATTTGTCGGGATTATTGTTCCGCATTTCTGCAGGCTGATTTATAATCCGGCAAAGCTATGGCAGCAGTGGGGACTGAATATGCTGCTGGGCATGCTGATGATGATGCTGTTCTCTATCATTGCTGAAAAAACGCAGATCCCTTTAAATGTAATAAGTTCCCTATTCGGGATTCCTGTTATTCTTACGATGCTGTTGAAACAGAATAAAGTGTGAGATGACAAACATAATCAGTTTAAGAAAAATAATTTAATAAGGAAAAAATAAGACTTCTCTGAATCTTTAAAGATTATATGTTGAATACGATGTACCTACAAATCAAACAAGCGGACATAGGCTATGACAAACCCCTGATTTCAAATGCAGATGCAAATCTGAATTTAGGGGAAGTATGCCTGTTAATCGGGAACAATGGTGTAGGAAAAACCACTTTAATTAAATCTGTGCTGCATCAGACGCATTTACTGAGCGGGGAAATTTCAATCAACCATAAAAATATAAAACATCTTTCCGTAAAAGAAATTGCAGAGTATATTGCCATTGTTTTTTCAAAATCGGTCATTCCGCAGAATCATACGGTTGAAGATCTTATTTCATTGGGGAAATACATTTACTATCCCTATTATTTTGAGCTTAAAAAAGAGGACAAACAAGAAGTTTCGGAGATTATCAGGGAACTGAATCTGGATCAATACAAACATACCCTTTTAAGAAACCTTTCAGACGGAAATCTCCAGAAAGCATTTATCGGAAGGGCTTTGACCCAGAACTCTCCTATCATTATCCTGGACGAACCAACGACCCATCTGGATGAAAAAAATAAAATTATCATTCTTAAAACACTCCGGAAACTGGCAAAGCAACAAAATAAACTAATTCTTTTTTCTTCTCACGACTGGCGGCTGGCCAAGGAATTCGCAGACAAGATCTGGTATGTAAAAGATCAAAAACTTTATTCAGGGATGGTGGAAGATATCCTGCTTCAGCACGAAGAACTGGTTAACCCGTCCTTGTTTGAAGTCAATAAAAACTTTGTCCCTCCACATATCGCCGCCCCTGATTTTTATAAAGAAATGCTGTATTCGATCCTTCAGAAAAATTTTCAAAAAGATCTTTCATCTTTGCATTTTGAACTTCAGGATAAGATTTGGGTTATTTCTCATGATTCTTCAGAGCATCAATGCGAATCTTTTGAAGAAATTGTTAATTTCGTAAGAACCATTTATTAACAGGCGTTTTTCTTTGCTTAATTCACATACTATGCATGCATAGTATTATGCTAATCATACAATTTAACCAACTCATTATCAATTTATTAACAAATTTTAACGTTAATAAATACTATGCATGCATAATATTTGCTACATTTGAATAACACCTTTTCAATAATAACAATGGATAACAAAGATAAAATAGAAAATGTAGATTTAATCTTAAAACAGACCTGGCTGGCTGTTTCTAAAATGTATACTGATCTTGCCCAGGAACATGATTCTACAGCCGTTCAGGCTCTTACTCTTCTTAAAATAGATCCTAAAGAAGGTACACGAAGTACAAATCTGGGGCCTAAAATGGCTATTGAGCCCACTTCCCTGACAAGGATTATCAAACTTCTTGAAGACAACGGCTATATCTATAAAGAAAAAACCACTACTGATAAACGGGAAGTAATTATCAAGCTTACAGATAAGGGACTGAATTCCAGAAATATGTCCAAGGAAGTTGTGGTGAACTTCAATAAAAGGATTATGGAGAAAATTGCTCCGGAAAAACTTGAAACGTTTAAAGAGGTCATGACTGAGATTATGAAAATCGCGGTAGATCTTAATAACAAAAAATAGTCATGATTTTCAAATGCCGACAGGACAGGTAATGAATCCTTATTAATAAGACATACCGTTTGGAACGGCAGATGCATAAACCAGAATAAATAATAAATATAAAAATAATGAAAAGAAGAATCAAACACGTTACCGTTCTTGGTTCAGGAATTATGGGAAGCGGTATTGCAGCACACTTTGCCAATATTGGCGTTGAAGTTTCGCTGCTGGATATCGTTCCGTTTGAATTGTCTGAAGCAGAACAGAAAAAAGGTTTGACCAAAGAAGACAAAGCCGTTCGCAACAGAATTGCTTCGGAAAACTTTGAAAAACTGAAGAAGGCAAGTCCGGCACTGCTCTATTCCCCGAAATTCGCGGAGAGGATCAAGGTTGGAAATTTTGATGACGATTTACAGAAAATAAAAAATACGGACTGGATTATTGAAGTAGTGGTTGAAAAACTGGACATCAAAAAATCAGTATACGAAAAAATTGAACAGTTCAGAAAACCTGGAACCCTGATTTCTTCAAATACTTCAGGAATCCCCATCCATCTTTTAACAGAAGGAAGAAGCGATGATTTCAAGCATTATTTTGCCGGAACACATTTCTTTAACCCGGTAAGGTATCTTCCTCTGTTGGAGATTATCCCTACTCAGGATACTGCACCGGAAGTGATTGATTTTTACATGCATTACGGTGCAAAGTTCTTAGGAAAAACAACCGTTTTAGCAAAAGATACCCCGGCATTTATCGCCAACAGGATCGGCGTGTTCTCTATGATGGACCTTCTTCACAATGTACAGAAGTTGGGACTGAATGTTTCCGATGTTGATAAATTAACCGGTCCGGTAATCGGACGCCCGAAATCGGCGACGTTCAGAACAGCTGATGTGGTAGGGCTTGATACTCTGGTGATGGTGGCAAACGGTGTCAGCCAGAGCGGTTTTGAAGCTAATGATTTTAATAATGTTTTTTCCCTCCCTGATTACATCCAGAAAATGGTTGATAATAAATGGTTAGGTTCAAAAACACAGCAGGGATTCTATAAAAAGGTGAAAAATGCCGACGGAAAATCAGAAATCCACGGACTGAACCTTGATACGCTGGAATATGAGCTTCAGGGGAAATCTTCATTCCCAACCTTGGAATTAACCAAAGCTATCGACAAACCGATTGACCGTTTTAAAGTCCTGATCGGCGGAAAAGATAAAGCCGGAGAGCTGTACAGAAAGTCTTTAGGAGCCTTATTCGCTTACGTTTCCCATAAAGTTCCTGAAATTTCTGACGAAGTTTATAAAATCGATGATGCGATGAGAGCCGGTTTTGGCTGGGAAAACGGACCTTTTGAAATCTGGGATGCCGTTGGAATAAACAAAGGTATTGAACTGGCAAAAGATGCAGGGTACGAAGTTTCCGACTGGGTTAACAACATTGAAACCTTTTATAAAGTCAATGAAGAAGGACAGAGTATTTACGTTGATAAAAATTCAGGGGAATACAGCAAAATTCCGGGACAGGATTCTTTCATCATCTTAGATAATATCAGAAAAAACAAAACACTCTGGAGCAATTCCGGTGCTGCCATTGAAGATCTGGGCGACGGAATCATCAACTTTGAAATCCGTTCTAAAATGAACTCGCTGGGAGGCGAAGTGCTGGACGGATTAAACCGGGCGATTGATCTTGCTGAAAAAGAATATGACGGATTGGTAATCGGAAATCAGGGGACTAATTTCTCCGTAGGTGCAAACCTGGCCATGATCTTAATGATGGCCATCGAACAGGATTGGGATGATTTGAATATGGCGATTGCTTATTTCCAAAAATCGATGATGAGAGTTCGTTATTCTTCAATTCCTGTAGTCGTAGCTCCTCACGGAATGACGCTGGGCGGCGGCTGCGAAATGACCATGCACGCCGACCGGGTGGTTGCCGCAGCAGAAACCTATATCGGATTGGTGGAAACCGGAGTCGGAGTAATTCCCGGCGGCGGCGGAACCAAAGAGCTGACGCTAAGGACTTCAAGGGAATTCCACAGTGATGATGTTAAAAACAACAGGCTCCGTGAAGCATTCATGAATATTGCGATGGGTAAAGTGGCAACATCTGCCTATGAAGCCTACGACATGGGCATCCTTGAAAAAGGAAAAGACATTGTTGCAGTTGACAAGCGAACCCAGATCATGACGGCAAAAATGCTGGCCAAAAGCCTCGCGGAACACGGATACACCCAACCCATCGAACAGAAAGTAAAAGTTCTGGGTAAAGACGCACTGGGCATGTTCTATGTGGGAACCGACCAGATGTTAACCGGGAAATACATTTCTGAACACGACAAAAAAATTGCAGATAAACTGGCCAACGTTATGGTCGGAGGAAACCTTTCCGAACCTACCGTTGTCACTGAACAGTATTTACTGAACCTCGAAAGAGAAACGTTCCTACAGCTTTGCGGGGAAAGAAAAACGCTGGAAAGGATTCAGTATATGTTACAGAATGGGAAACCGCTGAGGAATTAAAGGGAGCTCCGTAGGAGTGAACTGTTAATAGCTGAAGATAATTATAATTTTTGCAGAGCCTCGTAGAGGCGACCTGTTAGTTTTATGGCCAATACGTATACAAAAATTTATATTCAAATTGTTTTCGCCGTTAAAGGCAGACAAAATCTGATTTCAAAAGAAAACAGGGAAGAATTACATAAATTTATTACAGGTATCGTTTCTCATAGAAACCAAAAATTATATGCAGTATTTGCGATGCCTGACCACGTTCACATTCTAGTAAGTATGAGCCCGGCAATTTCGATTTCAGATTTAGTAAGAGATATTAAAGCAGGTTCATCCAAATTCATCAATGAAAAGAGATGGATAAACGGAAAATTCAACTGGCAGGAAGGTTATGGAGCATTTTCTTATTCTAAAAGCAGTGTTGATTCAGTTATCAATTATATTTTAAACCAAGAACAGCATCATAAAAAGAAATCATTTAAAAATGAATATCTGGATCTTTTAGAAAAATTTGAAATTGAATATAGTCAGGAATATTTATTTGAATGGATTGAAGATGGACAGGTCGCTCCTACGGAGCTTCATATATCGCAAAACAAAGAACTATGAACAGTTTACCTCTACGAGGCAAAAATGCTCAAAATAAATTAATTAAATAAAAAATGAAAACAGCATATATAGTAAAGGGTTTCAGAACGGCCGTTGGAAAAGCGCCAAAAGGAAGTTTAAGATTTACAAGACCCGACGTTATGGCAGCTACCGTAATTGAAAAATTAATGGCGGAGCTCCCGCAATTGGATAAAAACAGGATTGACGACCTTATCGTAGGAAACGCAATGCCTGAAGCTGAACAGGGGCTGAATGTAGCCCGGTTGATTTCCCTGATGGGATTGAATACCGACAAAGTTCCCGGAGTTACCGTAAACCGGTACTGTGCATCAGGAAGTGAAGCGATAGCCATTGCTTCTGCAAAAATCCAAGCCGGAATGGCCGACTGCATTATTGCAGGCGGTACGGAATCCATGTCCTATATTCCGATGGGCGGTTACAAGCCAGTTCCTGAAACGGATATTGCAAAGACAAATCCTGATTATTATTGGGGAATGGGTTATACGGCAGAAGAAGTTGCCAATCAGTATAAAATTACCCGGGAAGAACAGGACCAGTTTGCTTTTGAATCCCACCGGAAAGCATTAAAAGCCAATCAGGAAGGAAGGTTTGCGGATCAGATTGTCCCGATTCCCGTAGAATATAACTTTCTGGACGAGAACCAGAAAATGCAGACTAAAAAGTTTGATTTTTCAGTGGATGAAGGTCCGAGAGCCGATACCTCTTTTGAAGGCTTAGCCAAATTAAAGCCGGTATTTGCTAACGGAGGAAGCGTAACGGCAGGAAACTCTTCTCAGATGAGCGACGGAGCCGCTTTCGTCATGGTCATGAGCGAAGAAATGGTAAAAGAATTAGGGCTTGAACCTGAAGCAAGGCTGGTAGCCTATGCCGCAGCTGGACTGGAGCCGAGAATTATGGGGATGGGACCATTATATGCGATTCCAAAGGCATTGAAACAGGCAGGTTTGGAACTAAAAGATATTGAGCTTATCGAAATGAATGAAGCATTTGCCTCTCAGTCTGTAGCCATCGTCAAAGAACTGAATATCAACCAGGAAATACTTAATGTCAACGGCGGAGCCATTGCTTTAGGCCACCCGCTGGGATGTACCGGAACCAAATTAACCGTTCAGCTGCTTGACGAAATGAGAAAACGCGGCAACAAATACGGTATGGTAACCATGTGTGTAGGAACCGGACAGGGCGCAGCGAGCATTTTTGAACTTTTATAGATAACAGATTGTTAGATGATAGACCTATAGATAATAGATTTAAAGATGAGTAGTTTCAAAAGGCATAATTTTAAAAGACTTAAAATCTGGCAGATGGCATTAGACTTATCAAAAATTACTTTGGATCTGACTGATACTTTTCCTGCTTATGAAAAATATGGTTTGAAAAGCCAGATGGACAGATGTGCAATTTCTATTCCTTCAAATATCGCTGAAGGGTCAAGCAGAACCAATAAATCTTTCAGTCACTTTTTAGATATTTCTTTAGGTTCTTCATTTGAACTGCAAACACAGATATTGCTGGCAAACCACAGAAAATATTTATCAGATCAAAGAAGTGAAATTTTTGAAATCAAAATAGAAGAATTTCAAAAGGCAACAATGGTATTTCAAAATACATTGAACCTGTAAACTATCTATTCGTCTATGATCTATTATCTATCTGTCTATTATCCATCTGTCTAAGATTTATATATAAAATATCTTCACAATAATTAAAAAAATAAAACAATGAACAACATACTAAAAGGAGGAGAATTCCTGATCAAGGAAATTCCTGCAAATGACATCTTCACGTTAGAAGAACTTTCAGAAGAGCAGAAAATGCTTCGTGATTCCGCAAAAGAATTTATTGACCGGGAAGTGATCCCTCATAACGTGAGGTTTGAGAAGAAAGATTATGCCTTAACAGAAGAAAAAATGCGTAAGCTGGGTGAAATGGGTCTTCTTGGTGTAGCGGTTCCTGAGGAATACGGCGGCCTGGGAATGGGCTTTGTAAATACCATGCTGGCCTGCGATTACTGCTCCGGAGCAAACGGCTCCCTGGCAACTGCCTACGGTGCCCACACCGGAATCGGTACCCTTCCGATCCTGTTATACGGAACAGAAGAGCAAAAGCAGAAATACCTTCCGGATCTGGCTACAGGTACGAAATTCGGGGCGTACTGTTTAACGGAGCCGGATGCCGGTTCTGATGCCAATTCAGGAAAAACGAGAGCCAAGCTTTCCGAAGACGGAAAACACTATGTCATCAATGGACAGAAAATGTGGATTTCAAATGCCGGTTTTGCAGAGATTTTCATCGTATTCGCAAAAATTGAAGATGATAAAAACATCACAGGGTTTATCGTTGAGAAAGAAGGTACCGAAGGATTAAGCTTCGGTGAGGAAGAACACAAGCTGGGAATCCGCTCATCTTCTACAAGACAGGTATTCTTTACAGATATGAAAGTGCCCGTTGAGAACCTTTTGGGCGAGAGAAACAACGGTTTTAAAATTGCTCTGAATGCTTTAAACGTAGGAAGGATCAAACTGGCAGCTGCTAACTTAGACGGACAGAGAAGAATTTTAAACCATTCCATCCAATATTCCAACGAGAGAAAGCAGTTTGGCGTATCCATCTCAACATTCGGAGCCATCAGAAAAAAACTGGCGGAAATGGCAACCGGGATTTTCGTTTCCGAAGCAGGTTCATACCGGGCTGCAAAAAATGTGGAAGATAAAATCAATGAACTGGTTGAAGGCGGAATGAACCACCAGCAGGCTGAATTAAAAGGTGTGGAAGAATTTGCCGTAGAAGCTTCGATCCTGAAAGTATTCGTTTCAGATTTAACACAGCATACTGCCGATGAAGGCATCCAGGTATACGGCGGGATGGGATTCTCTGAAGAAACTCCGATGGAAGCAGCATGGAGGGATTCGAGAATCGGAAGGATCTATGAAGGAACCAATGAAATCAACCGTCTTTTATCAGTAGGAATGCTGATTAAGCGAGCGATGAAGGGCGAGCTGGATCTGTTGTCGCCGGCAATGGCGATCTCCAAGGAATTAATGGGAATCCCGTCATTTGAAGTGCCTGATTATTCTGAATTCATGAGCGAAGAAAAAGCAATTATTGCCAACCTTAAAAAGGTATTTTTGATGGTTTCGGGAGCTGCACTTCAGAAGTTCATGATGGATATTGAAAAACAGCAGCATCTATTATTGAATGCGTCTGAGATTCTTAACCAGATCTATATGGCGGAATCTGCAGTGTTAAGAGCTGAAAAACACTTCTCCGCAGACTCTGTAGAAGCATCAATGGCTCAGCTTAACCTCTATAAAGCCGTTGAAAAAATCATCACTTCAGCGAAAGAAGGCATTGTCTCTTTTGCCGAAGGCGACGAACAGAGAATGATGCTTTCCGGATTAAGAAGGTTTACAAAATATACCAATACACCGAATGTAGTGGCACTGACAGAAAAAATAGCTGCCCATTATATCAGTAAAGGAGCATATTAGTCTTATCTATAAATTTGATTTCCAAAACGTCTCAGTTATTTGAGGCGTTTTTTTATTTAAATATTAATTTTCTATCAGGAAATAAGAATAAAAATCCAAAAATGTCTCACAAAATTAAACACAGATCTTAAACAGTTTTAAAAATTATTTTTATTTTTATCCAAAATTAGCACCTATGAAAATTGTATTTTTTGCATTCCTTTTTATTTCAGTTTCGCTTTCAGCACAGGAAAAAAAGAAAAGACAGTTAATAATACCTGAAACGGAT
>Ga0265798_10000903_pt1 | contig 47392 bp, 31 predicted proteins | sample P3T30metagenome_FD_192430 | JGI IMG/M metagenome (GOLD analysis project Ga0265798, IMG submission 192430) | Plant litter microbial communities from East Loma Ridge, Irvine, California - P3 T30 | ecosystem: Environmental > Terrestrial > Plant litter > Unclassified | place: USA: California...
GCAGCGTTGTATATGAAGGTCGTGCTTATGGGGCGCAAGGGAAAATGGCCATCAATGGCTTCGAACAGCAACTTATAGACTCTCATGGGGGGGCTATTAAGGATGGGGGTGACTCAGCTAATCCAAACCGAGGGGTAGCTAGGAATAACCCGGCTGGCAAATTATTCTGGCATATGTCTAATCTTCAATTCGGCCCTCGATGGATGTATACTGGTAATTAATTAGTCTTTTTTTCAGTAACTGCTCCTAGCTAGCAACTCTGCCAATAAGTATGACAAGAAATTTAGTTATGCTCATTGGCAGGCTTTCAGATTATTTCAATGAAATCACTTCCCCCCCTCAAACCCAGAAAACAAGTTAGTAAGCCTGGCTCCTTTTTAGAAATCTGCTTAGCACCAGGCTATTATACATATGCTCGAAAAACGCCACTTAGGACTAGGTATACTTTTTATAACATACTAGTTACTTCATCCCAGCGGGAAATCACTGTCCTAGCCCAACTACCAGAGCTGCTTACCGTGAGTCTATTAGGTACCCCACCATGGCCAGTAGTAGGAATAATTCCGCTCGTTGAAGACCCGTCTACCGTATATCGTAGTTGGCACGCTAAGCCTCTTTTACCGTCGGAAGAGCAAATGACGCTTGGTATCAGGTTACCCGAGACAGAATATTATTTAGTAGAGGAAAGCCGTGACCCTGCCACTGGCTTTTGGGACACTATCGAAACTCCTGCAAAGCCGGATGAATTACGAGGCTTAGCAAGACACGCATCCTATTTTATTGAATTTGTAGAAGATAAGCTGCGCCTGCACTATGGATTAACAGCGAATGGCGAGCGTCGCCTACCCGTGCCGCTTGTTCAGCAAGAACTATGGTAGCTCTAGTCATTATTATTGGCGGACGTTAGGTGCAAGATGCTTAGTTAATCCACTCTTGATTAGCCAGTTTCAGTTGGCACTTTGCATTAGTCACCCAGAAGCGCCTACAGCCCCAGCCCTAACCGGCTGGGGTTTGCTTTTTATCTGCGTTTATACTCCCGTCGGCTTCAACGAGCACTGGGGCGACCTGAGCAGCATCACTACGCGCCTAGCCCCGCGCCAGTACGTGACCAGCACCGGCTACGACGGCCTCAACCGCGCCACCCAGCTCACGCTGCCCGCCGAGCCCGGCAACGCCGAGCGCCGCCCCATGCTGCGGCCCAGCTACAACCGCAATAGAGCGCTTGCAGGGCGCAGCGCGGTCATTCCTAATTAGGAGTTGCTGATTAACCATCAGGTTGCCGGAAGCCACGACGTCGAGCGCCAGTGAGAACACACCGACGATGACCTGTACCGGGCCTTCAGCGAGCAGTCGCTGGCGGCGGCCAGCGGCGCGGGCGGGGCCGTGCAGGAGGTGCTACGCTACCGCGAGGCCCTCTGGCACGGCCACGACTACCTGCGCGGGCGGCCGGGCTTCGACCAAGAGTACTTAGGGTAGGTGTACCAGCAAATCCAGCAGGCCAGCGACGGGCTGCGGCCCCCGCTAGCCCTCACCCACAGCAGGCAGGGCGGCACCGCGCCCCATGCCGGCACCGTGGCCTACACGCCGCCCCGGGGGCCGGGCATCCTGGAAGCCAAGCTAGCCAACCTACTCGACTTCCTGAACGACGACGAGCGCTACCCCCTCGACCCAGTGCTGAAGAGGACCGTCGGGCACGTTCAGTTCGATGCCATTCACCCCTTCCGCGACGGCAACGGGCGCACGGGGCGGGTGTTCAACATCCACTACCTCCCCCACAAGGGACTGCTCGACTACCCCATTCTGTTGCTGAGCAAGTACCTCGTGGCCCACAAGGCCGACTACTACGCCTACCTGGGCGGGGTGTCGCAGCGCGGCGACTGGGCGAGCTGGCTGATCTACCTGCTGCGGGCGGTGGAAGCCACGGCCACCGATACTTACCACAAAATCAACGATATCGTGGCGGCCAAGGACGCGGTACTGCACGCCGTGGCGGCCGACACCCGCCTCGAGCGCCCCGACCAGTTCGTGAGCCTACTCTTTACCCAGCCCTTCACCACGGTCAAGCACCTGACCAGCGCCAAGCTATACGTGGAGAATACGGCCCGCAAGTATCTCAATCAGCTACCGACATGGGCGTGTTCGACAAGCGCACCATCGCCGGGCACACTACTATCTCAACCTGGAACTGCACCGCATCTTGGGTGAGTAGCAGCTCATCAATGCTAAAGGTCCAATGCCAAGTGGTATTGTGAGCGATAGCGCGCGAGCGGACGCACTTTGCCCCCACGTTGCCTGAGTACCGACCGATATAGCTCACTCCTTGGCTTGATTCGATGCTTTCGACGAGGCTATATCACTCGACATGTTGCTTAAGCGCACCTGTGGTTTGTCACCATCCATCACTTCTAGAATAGCAACGACCGGCCAACCCGCACCCTCATCGACCTGCTAGTAGCTCGCGCCGAAGCCCAACTGCACCCTAGGTGTCCCACTTATCTCCTCTACTAGGTGCTAGGCGGCCACAGTTCTGTAGGCAGGCTCTGCTCGCCCAGGGTATTCTGACCAAGGAAGTCACCGGCTTACACGGCACTATCTACTGACTGGCAACCATGCAGGGCCTTGCAACCAATCGCATGGTGCCTTAGCCTTATCTGCGTTTTACTAGCGCCACAGCTATCACCCCCTGTATCGGCCGTGTTTCACGGCAGGTGTACCCGTAAGTAGCATTTGCCGGGCGGCAATGTGTGCCAAGTAAGGGCACATAGCCCGGAGGTTTGCAGCTACTAAGCCTTCCCTAGCACTGGAGAATACTAATCAGTAAACAGCTGAATACGCCTCCAAAGTAAGCCTAGCTGGTAAGGGTATACACTACCACACTAGGTCACTGCTGCGAGCGCAGGTATCGGGCATGGAATACTTCCAGCCCGAAGCGCAGACTTCCCCTAAGTAATACTAAACAATTCCATACCACACGTCTGCTCAGCAGTCACTTAACACGCTATTCTATGGCACTCAAGACTCTCCTCGAACTTCAAAATGAAATCGACCAAGCGGTTCACACCAATGGTCCGCAGGGCAAGACAAGGGCTGAAGGCCTTAATACCGTGCTCAAAAGCCTGGCCAATCAGCTAATAACTCAGCAGCAGGAAACCGCGCAGGCGCTCGCCGACAAAACCGACTTGCTAGGTAAGGACAATACCTGGACCGGGACCAACTACTTCGGCAAGGGCATCCGCTTCTATGGTGACAACGGCTTCGATGAGTATGGACAGCTGTACCTCAACCAACTGATTATCGGGAATAAATATTCCTGGCGCGACCACACGTATACACTAGCCAAGGACTCAAACATAGTATGGAAGCCCACCGATTACACCGCGCAACAAGGGGATCCTGACGTAGGCCTGGCGCGGGCTGATGCAGGGGTGTTGGAAGTAAATACAGGCACCCCCGGTAACCCAGCTACGCTCACCACTTTAGATGTAGTAGCGTTAGCGGCACCACTTGCCCTCAACAGCGTTACGAAACTGGCAACTGCCCTCCCCCACAAAGCCGACCTGGATGCCGGCGGCCGGGTACCCAGCAGTCAGCTACCCAGCTACGTGGACGATATTGTTGAAGCTGACAGCTTCGCCACGCTACCTACTCTAGGGGAAGCTAGTAAAGTCTATGTGACCCTGGACACGAACAAGCAGTACCGCTGGGCCGGCACCGCTTACGCGCTGCTATCCGACTCGGGACTGACGGCTAATATTAAAGCTGGTTTAGAAGCGGCCACCACGCCTAGCGCGGCTAACCCGTTTGCTACCCAAGCTGACCTACTCGGTAGTGAGGCAAAGGCGGTGCGGGTGGTAGCCGCTACCCGGGAGCGGGTATTCTACTCGGGCATGGGCACGGTCCAGAACCCGGCTGCGGATGGGTTGAAAAAGGCGCTAGCGGAAGCCCAGCCCGGCGACTTGGTGCAGCAGATTACGTCTGCCAACCTGGCTGGCATTCCCGGCACCAGCAACATCAGCTTGAATGGGGAGCAGGTGCGGCTTCAGCGGAGCGTTAGCTACGATACCAATGGCTTCGATATCGATACACTCGGGGTAAGCGATGGGGTTACCTTCGTTGGTGGTAAAGGGGTTTTGTACGGTCGCAATGCGACCGTCTACAACTCGTTCAATACCAGTTGGGGACTAGGCTGGTACGGGGGAGACTTCCTGGACTACCGCATTTACGACCTGCATATCCACAGTTCGCAGATACCGGGCGCTCAGTACGCTAATGCCGCCTACTTTGATAATGCGCGTATTTTTCACAGCGGCACTATCTATAACAATACGAGAATCGGCTTGCTGATAGGTAACCAGAATAACGTGGCTACCAATCAATACGAGCACGAGGGCCGAATTACGGGTGCCGGAGACTGTATCATCATTATGATACGTATCAACGCACTCATGATTCAGCGTGGCGATATCGTCGTGTTGGAACAAGCTATAGCAGGCACCATCTCCGCAAATTCCAGGGTGGAGATGTTCGGCGGCATTCTAGACCTGCGAAACGCGCAACCCAAGGCGGGCTTTCAGCTGGATGCTACCGGCACCTTGGTGCTGACGGACGTGACCGTGCTCGGTGACCAGTTGCCCGCGCTGCCGCAGGCAGAAGGTCAAGCCGCTGGCGCCACGGTGCACCTATACGGCGATACGGTAATACCCGACTTGGCTTGGCCAGCAGGCATCACGGTAGTAGACCATCGTCCCGTTAGCACAGGGACAGGGAGTACTTTCAATCCTAATAAAGCCGACCTAATCAATGGCATCGTACCTGGCAACCAGTTGCCGACGGATGCTACCAGCCCAGTTTACATCAGCAATGGGGGTGCGTTGGACGTGCGGCGGGGTGCAGGCCTGGCATTCGACAGTGATAACAGTGCCCTGGGCGTGAATTTCGCCAACGACCTGGCGACGGCGCAGGATGACCAGGTGCCCACGGCCACCGCGTTGCGGACGGCATTGGCAAAGGCGGGCAGCACCGCCAAAACCGAGCCTGTCCTTGGCGATAATCTGTTGGACCTGACCGATCCCGACATTCTCGTTGATTACTACATCAATGAAAATTACCTTGGCAATCCCACCAATTTAGCCGGGTGGACCTCCAGCGGCTTCATCCCGGTTACCCCGGGCAAAACCTACGCGGCAACCAATAATATCACCCACTCCGCCTGGTTTGACGCGAGTAAGCAATTCCTTGCCGGTTACGGGTCAACTGCCAGCATTGCGCCAGCGAATGCGGCTTATCTACGCGTTTCCATTCAAACGTCAGCCTTTAACTCGCTGATGCTCATCCTAGGCGCCAGCAACGAAGTGCCAGCAACCTATCAGAAGTTCTGGAAGCTACTGGTGAACCGCACGCCTAAGCCGTTCTCCGGCAAAAAAATCGGGTTGGTGGGCGATTCGCTGACGCTGCAAGGTCTCTACATCGATAGTCTGGTGGCGGAGCTGGATGCTGTCGGCTACGTGCAGCAGGGTTTTACCGGGGAGGTATTCCGCTCGGGGATTGATCTGCTGCCAGCCAATGCTTTCGCGGGCTGCGCGCTGATTCAGGTGATGTTTGGCACCAACGAATATGGTCACGGGGGCAACACGCTGGGTACGACCAGTGATAGCAACTCAGCCAACACTATTTGCGGGGTCGTGCGCTATGCTTACGAGGTGCTGCGTGCGCAATATCCCACGGCCACCATCTGCTTTGTGACGCCCACCGAACGCGGGGCCTTTACCGGGGAGCCAACCTCTCCCGCCCCCAATCCATACGGCTTGACCATCAAGTTAATTGGGGAGGCCATCAAAGCCGTTTGCCGCTCCCTGGATACTCCCTTTGTTGACCTCTATGAGAGCAGCAACATCAATAGCCTAACGTTCGCGCAAACGTTGCAGCGTGATAATCTGCACTGGTCTTCGCTCGGGGCGGCGTACGTGGGCAAGGTGATTGGTAGAACTATCAATACCGTGCTTGGCTGACCAACACCGCCGGTAGAATGGCGAAGTGAATCTGATTAGTAACAGGGGCTTGTCTTTTCATAGTTCGGAAAGACAGGCCCCGACCAGCCAGCAGCGTTTTACTACCCCTGCTGGCCCATAGCCACTGAAAGCCGCTTAATCTAAACCGTCGCCGGCCCTTGGTATAGAGTTGTACCGGTGCGGCAAGTAACTCGCCCGAGACATTTACCATGCTTTATCTCGGCGATGCTTCCCGGCTGCTCCCCAGTAAACGGTAAAGGACCGGTCCTAAATCAGCTTATTCAACGGGCAGCTTTATTGCTATTAGCTTACCCCTGGTGCGGAGCGGCGCCCGCTGGTAATCGTCTGGGAAACCCGAGATAGTTCATTTTCCCGCCGAGCGCACCAGCTCTCGACTACCTGGCACCATGAACCGGCTGGATTTTGGAAATAAAACTCTACGTAGCAGATAGTTACCAGGCACCACTTTAGGTAAAGCCCAAAAAGAGATTTCCGCGCTAGTGCGGAAATCCGGCTCCTTGCAATCCATAATAATCTGTTAAACAGACAACTAATTACTTATCTAACTTATGGCACTCAAAAATCTCACGCAGCTGAAGGCTGAAATTGACCTAGCGGTCCATCCCGACGGTCCGCTAGGCAAGACAACGGCCCCCAACCTAAATGCCTTGCTCACGAGCCTGGCCACCGAACTGACGGCCTCGGCCGCCGCCCCACCGTTGACCAACGTGGTGCAGCTTACAACTGACCAGCGGGTGGCAGGCACCAAGACCTTCACGGACCAGCTTGTGCTTGCGCAGCAGGCCGACCAGCTAAAAGGCCTGCTACTTAACGGGGCGGAAGTCTACGAAAGTACGAATACGTCGGAGTCCGGTGTTCGTATCGCCCTGGGAGTGAACCGCGAGGGAAACCGGCAGCTGTGGATTGGCGACGACAGCGCTTATGGTCACTACGACAAAGGGATACTGCGCTATCAGACGGGAACGCGTCTGCCCCGCTTAGATGCCGTGAGCGGTGATGGTAACAACCGCATGAACATTGCTATTGGCACGGATACGTCGAATGTGGCGATTGGGGGACAAGAACAGCACCCAAGCGAAAGATTAGAAGTATTTGGTAACGTTAAAGCAGAACAGTTTATTGGTGATGGGTCGCGACTTACGGGCCTAAGCCCGGTGGCAGTTGAATTAGACTTAACCAGTAATTCTACTACCAGTGCCCCAGCAGTAGCGGCGGTAGTCAATAAGTTTAATTTTATAGATAGCTCGTTTACTGCCAGTACGCTATGGGTCAAAAGTGGTAGCCCGGCAGGCGGGGTGCGCGGTAATAGCTATTATCCCTTTGCCTCATTGCCGGACGCACTAGCCAATGCCCAGGAAGGGGATACCATCATTGTCCTACCAGGTGGCACCAGCATTGATTCGCTGGGCAGGGCCTACTACAGTGAAGACGCGACCGTCACCCAAAGTGCCCGCATCATCTTTACGGAAGGGGTAGTATATGGCGGGTCCCTCATCATCGGTCAGTTTGCCGGTTATACTGCTTATCGCACGAGCATCTACGGCGGCGAGTTTATTAACCGGATTCTGATGTGCAGGCAATACACGCAGAGTTCACTGACTGTACACCATACGCGTTTTACCGGCGCCCTGGGTGGCGTGCAGTATGTGGCCAATCACTTCGACAATGCGAATAGCTTCACTGACACGTACCTACTGCGGGATTGTATTTTCGACACTACGCGACCAGTTGGCAGCAACGCGCCCATTCGCAATCACGGCCGCGATGAATTTGGCACGTGCGACATGACGCTGGATGACTGCCTGGTTATAACGGACACTACTCCTTGCATTACCTATTCTGCTAAGCCAGGGGGGCACGTTATTGTATCGGGAACCACTGAGCTGCGACCAGGTAACGGACAGCCCGCCCTGGAGTCACTACCCGTCATGCCCTCCTACATGACCGTTCCGGCGGCGGATTGGTTTGTTGATAACCGCCCCACCGCAGCGCTGGACACACGCCTAACGGACCTTCAGCGTAGTTCTATCACGTATGTAGACGGCGCGCCGGATAGCCGCTTCTTACTGTACGCTGACGCGCAGGTATATGCCTTTACGGGACCGGCGGCGGCGGTCACCTACGCTAAGACTAACGCCCTGACAGGTTTGTTCGTGTTTCGCGATACGATAACTGAGCCGCTAGAACTGTTGGATAATTGCACCTACGATGCCACTGGCTTTGATTCAATCATTAGCAGTGGAGCCCAACCGAATTTTGCAACTGTCGGAGCTTGCCGCGCCAGCTTAAAAATACGCCGTATCATTCGGGCGGGCAACGCAGCAGGCGTAACCGTTGCGATCAGTGGAGCCGGTACGACGGTGCAGTTGGAAGGAGACATCCTGCTGGACAGTTCCGGCGTAACGCAGGGCATTTTCAATTACAGCGGGGCCTCGCTCCGTTACCGGGGTAACATAGAAGCTCGGCAACTCGTGGATTGGCCCATTGCCCAGCACGGCGTGGGCTGCACAACTGACTTCGTTGGCAATATTCTAACCAATACCACATCGCCCAGCATCGGACTCTACTGCCTGGGAGGCGTCTTTGATTTTTTTGGTCGGATCGATGTAGCAGGGCAAGGTAATATCGCGCAGTGCCATCCGAACGCAGGGGGGACTCCCTGGCTGCGGTTAAACCTGCTGGGTGCCACTACCCAGGATAGAGGGTTATATCTGCATAACGTAGAACCCTGCCGGTTTACCATTAAGGGAGTTATCGACATGCGGGCCAGTCTGCTAAATGACCCCAACACGGCCTGTGGCCTGTACGTGACGCATTCCGACCAAGTAGCCATAGAGTTTGAGAATCTGACGATTCTGACCAAAGCCGGCATTCCTTCGGTAAAGGGCCAGACGAACGTCACGACTAATTGCCTGATACCAGTGATTGGGAAGTTTTACGCCACGCAGGCCCCGCAGCCGGGAGAGTTCCTGCTGCAAAACATAACCCCCTACAGCTTCCCTTAAGTCTGGCGTCTCATGGCTACTGACACTGATTAGTGGCTGCTTCACCCGGTACCCAGTAGATAGGAAATCTACTGGGTACTTGAGGCGGGCGCGACAGGTTGCTATACCTAGGCCCGGTAAGTAACCGCAGCAGCAGGGGAATATGGTCGCCGCGAGCACCAATCCAAGCTTCCAATTTGCAGCGCACCAAGGGTTCTCTTACTAGGGATAATTCCTTAGCCAACCGGCTCTCGCTACATAGTTCGTCTGGTGGTTGAATACTTGCATGAAAGCGTGCTAGCTACAGTAATACGTGATAGCGCCAGCTCTTGAGCGTTGGCTAGCGCAGCCATTATTTCGCTTCCTTGAAGAGGAGGTAACAGTCATTTTCTCACTCAAAATCAAGATTTCTTTACTCCTATGCCCCTCCATCCTACTGCTGACCGGCTGGCAGAACTCGACGCAATCACCCGCGCTGACGCCGAAGAACGCAACGCGCTACTGCAGTTGCTGACCAAACTGCAAACACTAACCTATGCGTTGCCAGCGCCGGTTAGCAGCCTCCAGCCTGCTGCTTTTAGCTCTGGCTATGGTGGCTCAGCCGGTGGTTACACCGGAATCAATGCCTTCCTGTTAAGGCAATAAACAGCAACTTGTCCAGCTCTTGCCTATCAAGTACCTATGAAAGCGGTTTTTTCCTTTGGCACCAAGTTCTTAACGGAGCACAACTTCTACGCAGGTTTTCCTGATGCCGAAGCCTGGGGTTGCTCCTGCGTGCTCAGCGTACTGCTGGCGCGTCAGCACCTGGGCCGGGCGGAGTTGTACGCCGACGCATGCGGCGCCGCACGGCTGGCTGCTCTGGGCTTGCCCTTCGACGCGGTACACCCTGCTTTCGAAGAGTTCCCCTATCCCCCTCAACTCTGGATGGCCATGAAGCTGCAAACTTACCGGCGGCAAACCGAGCCCTTTGTCCACCTGGATTTCGACGCCTACCTCTGGGCTCCGTTACCGCCGCGCTTGTCGGCCGCTGGTCTTATTGCCCAGAGTAGTGAGGATAATTATCCGTGCTACCATCGGGTACTGAGCTACTTTCTGGACCATGCCGGCTACGTGCCCGAATTTGTTCGCGACCACGTCGCTCAGTATGGCCTCCAGATTCGGGCCCTCAATGCCGGGGTATATGGGGGCCACGACCTGGCTACGTTGCACGCTAGCGCCGACGAGGTATTCGTTACTCTCGCCCATCCGGCAAATGCGCCCATGCTGGCTGAGTTGGCCGCTCGCCACGCGGCTCCCGGTGATGTATTCTACGACTTCAATATCTTACTGGAGCAGTGCTTTGCCAGCATGTACTTTCACCAGTGTGGGTTACGCGTTGGTTACGTGCTGGGTGAGGAGCCTCCCTATTTTACCCATCTGCTAGCCAGTGCCAAGCACCATCCCGATAATATGCGCGACCTTAAAAATCGCGTTTCGAAAGACTATCCCGAGTATTATGAACGGGTGCTGGCTCAGGGGAATAAGTAGCTCTTAGCAGGTGAAGGTTTACATGGCCGCCCCATCAACTCTCATTAATTCATGCGTGTGCTGGCCTCTATGATGCGTTGCTTTTCGACGAATTAGTTACGCAACTGCTCAGTTGGGCCCAACGAGTGAACTGGCGTCGCTTAACGGATGCACCAGCGCGCTGGTGGCAGCGCACTTTTTAGGGAACTACGTTGAGTAGCCGTACCCACAGCGACACTGGGCGCCTAACAACTCTTGCTGCATTCCGTGTCGGCAGGCATCTCACTTACGGAAATCAGGTGTCAATAAGCTGGTCCTTTATGCGCTAGGGCAGTTATTGCGTCATCTTTCGTATCCCCTTGCTTAACAGATTTTTATGCTAATAATCCAATAGTCTTTCGGGTCGTTGTTCGGCTCATCCCCTGTACGGCTCATTGAGCACATAGTCTCTGACAACAAACAAAAGGGGCCGAGGGAAGTTTTTCTAAAAAATGAAGAAAAACTTCCCTCGGCCCCTTTGTTTGCTTCGCTTACCTACTCATGCCCACTGTACCTTTTCTATTTCAGCCCACTAAGAAGGCGCCCTTTTTTGGCTACTTCTTATCTTTTCGTAGACTCGCAGCAATTGATTATAGCTCTTTACCCTTGACAGTACCCGTTCGAGGAGAGCAACCCACCTGTGATAAGTTATTGGACGCAGCTAGACTAGCAAGCTCACTTGGCATAACCCCTGAATCGTTGCGTACCTATTGGCAAAAGCTCACGGTGTTACACGCAGCGAAGAGCGACCAGGTGCTACAGGTAGTACGGGTAATAGAACTTGGTCACGAAGTTTTTGGCGCGGCTACTTCTTTCAATGCCTGGTTGCTGAAGCCAGCGTATGGCTTAGCGGGCAGGGTGCCGCTTACGCTATTCTGCGTCAGCGGTGGAATTGATTTAGTAGCCGACGAACTGATACGCATTGCTTATGGCGACGCGTCTTAAGCAGGTTATTGACTACTTAATAGCAGCGGGTGGTAACCAGCGCCTAAGTGCGTGTTTGGCCAAAATATGCCAGGGCCTTACTGCTCCTTCTTTAGCAATAAAGTAAGATGCTGCCTGAATTTGCTTAAAAAGTACTTAGTGACCCAGAGCGTGTGAGAATGCGATGGAAAGCAGAAGTTCAGTGGTAAGATACAATGCGCTTGACAGCTGCGTGAAAGTTGAACCTTTACTTACTAATGAGTTACCGTTGCGTTGCTATTGCGTGCTGCATTAACTGCTTTTAGTAAACCAGTAAAAGAACTTTAGCTCGTGCAGTCCTAACCGGTGTAATGCAGGTAAATTAGAGTAACTAACCGGGTATGCACGAGTTCCATGCTGTGACATGGTTCGTTGCCTAGCTATACTGTGTTCCATGCCTACAAAACCAACATTTATTCAACGTGCCCGCCGCGCGATTGAGCAGGAGGCAGCAGGGCGCCCGGACGCAGCCACTTACAGGGAGGCGGGTCATGCTGCGCTTAATATGATGCTGGCTTACTACCTGGCTACCCCACTTTTAAATCCTGGGCTGGTAGCTGATGAACGGCTGGCTCACCAGCGGAAACACTACGAGCGCCTCCTTCAACAATCGGCTGACTTACTTGCTCAGGAGCGGCAGATGGGCGAGGAACTTCGTCGTACGAGCAGCACCGTGGATAGTGCAACCGGGCTCCCCCTGGCCGACGCCCTGCGTCGTACTCGCGACCAAGTGCTAACTGCCCGTCACGCCCAGCAGGTTGCGGAAGCGGCGCTACGCGCCACAGGGCCCCCCGTCAGTAAAAAGGGAGCCAACGTCCGACACGAGCGCGCAGTAGCGGAAAACCTGCGGCTAGCAACCCGGGTGCGGGAACTTGAGGCCCTACTGGCAAGTGATAAATCTCAGGTTGCTTAACTACCCTGGTGGCTACAAGGCAGGGGGTGTGGAGGTTAGTAGTAAGTTTAAGGCAGGATAAGCAATCACAACCAGCGCGTAGCGGTTCGTGATTAGAATAGTGGAAATAACCGATGACACCAAGTCATCCATCAGCTATGCCTGCAGTAGTAGGTTGTCTGTAAATGTTGAAGCGTGCGGCAACAGTATTCGAAATGCTCTTTCTTCGTACCTACTTGGTCGCCCCATTTTGGTGTCCTCGCTGCTAGTTCACTGGCAGCGGCAAGCGTTAGCGTAGGCGGTGCCGAACCCTATAACTTACGAGAAAATATGCGCTTACGCGCCGAACTCAAGCGCGTGGGACAAGAGCGCGACAGGTAAAAGGAAGTCGTGACCATCCTGGCGCAGCCACCTATATCATAAATTGTTACTAGTTCATCGAGCACGTTGCGTCTACCGCGCTGGTACAGGTACTAACCCACCTTCGTTCCAAATACACGGAGGAACAGTTGCTGCGTACAGCTTACGCGACGCTCTACTGCCGCGACAAGCACACTCCGTTTAGCCAACACCTGCGCCAGTTCCCAATAAAACCCGTGTTTAGCAGCATCCTGCAGCACTATGAGTTGCGGCGAGCGAACATACGGAGACATAGCAACGCACCTTAAGTGATGCGTCTATTTGCAGGGTCGCCTACGTGCTACGGCTTGCGGTGGCAAGGTGCAATATTTCAGCTTATAAAGCCTCCTACTTACGTTGTTCGTCGGACAACACGCTGTTGAGGCTGGGTGCTGTAATAGAAAAAAATATGCGTCCCGCTTCCGTCTGACGCTGCTAGGTTATTTAAACCTACTCGCCCTTTTTGCAGGATGTGTTGACTATCGCTGTGACGGGAACGCTTTAAAGCAGAAAAGCAATTTTGGATGAGTCGTTAACTACTCATTCAGAGTACTTAGGGATCAGTTTCTTACTCCGTACTCACGGTAATAAGTAGCGCAAATAGCCTGTTTATTAAGCTGTTATTACAAGTAAGGAATAGGGATTTGCCTGACTTGTTCCGCTCCTTTGCAATCGCAATCCCCCAGGGCCACGGCAGTATACGCTGGTTCGAACCTCCTTACCTGAATGGTCGCAAGTAACCAGGCCGCTAAATCGATTCCACTTGGTGATCCCTTCAGCGAATACTGCTAAGCCTATACGGGAGAAATCAGATAGGTATAAGATGACCCGGTCTCATCTACCAGAAGATTAGCAAGACAAATAACGTTTCGCAATCGTCTTAAAATCAACTAATTTACTAGTCGGGCAGGGTGCCCGATACTTTTAGCTATGCTTAGTGCACCTACCATCAAATCAGCCGCTGAATCAATGCGGCCCGCAGTACCTACCAACAGTGAAGCCGCTGTATTCCCCTTTGTAACTGTGCGCCCAGCTCGGCTCAGTAGTGCAGCCAGCAACATCATCACTTACCAAGCGGAGTACGCTTCCCCGTTTATAGAGGCACTCACCAATCAAGGCAGCATTAACTTAGATGTTGCTCGGGCTGAGGGGACAACTGCTGTTAGCATAACTTCTTCCGAAATTGCCGTTACGTTAATCCAACTAGATAGCCTCCTGCAATTTGGGCGTTGGCTACGTGAAAATCAATATACCCTCGATGACGAATCAGTTAGTCTAGTGCAAGAGCAGCTAGCTCCCTCGCTAGCTACCCCCCAACAACTCGGTCAGCTCTGGGAAGGATTGAGCCGCGCGGTGGTCGAAGGGAATACTAAGGCTAACAACGCGCCCCTGCTGGCCGTATTGCGAGCACATTATTTCCTGGATCACTTGCCCGCAACCGACCGCAGCGCCCCTGAGTTGCGGGCACTGGCGGCCGCGGAGGTAGTGTTACCTACCGGGGTACTGCCGCCCGGCCGGGTTTCAACGTCGGCGCCTGTCCGCCCCAATACCAGCGCTACTAGCGCGGCCTTGCAAAAGCAAGCCAGCCAGCAGCAGCAGTTAACTGCCTACGAGCAAGCGTTGGCCGAACTACGCCGCCTCCGCGATGTGCGGCAGGAGGAAGCCCGCAACGCATCGGATGCCGCTGTTCAGCAGCGCGCTGATTTTATCGCCGACAGGGCAGCCCTCACGCCCGCTACGCTCGAACTAGTGACGGCGCTTGGCTCCCTCACCACGCTCCGCCTCTCGTTTATAATAAGCAGTTTAGAAGCTCAAGCGGCTCGCTTGGCGCAGGAGTTGAGTCAGAGCACCGCCATGCTTCGCTCGGTGTTCCAGGTAGGAGGCACGCTTTGGGCTGAGCAAACGCCGCAGGAGCTTCTGCTGGAAGAAGCTAGCCGTCCCACCCAACAAAGTCCCGTAATACTTACCCGAGGTGATTTTTCGGCCACCGACTACGTGAGCACGGACTTCCAAACGGATGAGGAGGGAAATAGCATTGCCGCGGATGACCCCTACGCTGGCTTCTACAGCGACGAATATCCCAATGCAGGTCGCATCCGTCCGCTGGGCATTGCCGACCTTAATCGCGTAGAGCAGACCTTGCGCTGCTACAAAGCTGGCGAAGTAGCGCACATTGAGAATGTGATGCAGGGGGAGTATAAGGAGCGCGCCACGCGTCGTCTTACCCGTAGCGAGATCACCGTGGACCAGACGACCGAGCGTGAACAAACGCAGGAGCGCGACACCACTACCACTGATCGTAACGAACTGACGCAGGAAGCAAACCGGGTACTCCAGCAGGATGCTTCTCTAAGTGCAGGGGCATCTGTTGCAGGGGGCTTTGGCCCAGTCAACGTGAGTGCTAGCTCGAACTTCACTTCCAGTTCCTCCTCTACTCAAGCAGACCAGCAGACTGCCAACTATGCCAAAACGGTGACTGACCGCTCCTTGCAGCGTATCGTAGAGAAGGTTCGGGTGCAGCGGACTAGTAAACTCATTGAGGAATTCGAGGAAAATAATAAGCATGGTCTCGACAATCGTGGTGGCGACAAGCACGTGGTTGGCCTCTACCGCTGGGTGGATAAGCTCTACCAAGCACAAGTGGTCAATTACGGCAAGCGGCTAATGTTCGAGTTCATGGTACCGGAGCCAGGTAACTTCCACCTTTGGGCAATGAGCCGCGCGGCTACGCAAGCTAATATTAGCCTGACGCTGCCCGTGGACCCCCGCACCACTACCCTAGCCGGTCAGGATAAGCCGCTCAGCGGAGCCCAGGCCATAACGCCTACTAATTACTTAGCTTGGGCCGCTGCCTACAGCGTGACCGTAACGCCCCCACCGGCCGAAACGGTTGTGGTGACGCTGGCAGTTGACGGCTCAAAGAAACCTGATATTGCTCGCAACAGTAATACCATCATGGCCGGTACGGCCGATGGCCTACAAGTACCCGAGGGCTACGTGGCCTCGTCAGTGCGCATGATTGCTGACTTTCAGGATGTCGGGGAGGATGGTGGGGTGCGCCCTGGGGTCAAGATTAATATCGGTGATATCGGAGTATGGTGGGTAGAGGGCGCTAACGGGGGCGTGCAGCGTGGCACCTGGGTGGAAAAGGCGCTTAGTCCGGTCACCGGCAAGGTAGCCATCAGCTACGGGGTAAGCTTTTCGGAGCGCTTTATAGCGAATATCGCCCTAACCTGCACCCGCATGGCCGCGACCCTTGATGCTTGGCGCATTAAGACTTTTCAGGCCATCATTGAAGCGTATCAGAACCAAAAGGAGGCTTATGACCAAGCTGTAGCGGATGCGCAGGCGGGCGTTGCCCAAGTCAACGCTGCTAATCCAGCCTTAAACCAGAAGCTCATCCAAAATGAGTTGAAAAAGGGTTGCCTGAACTGGTTATTCCAAGGTCAGCAGTTTGGTACCTATGCGGTATGGCGCTACGGGGATGACGTGAACCCACCCCACTACAGCACCGATGCCCAGGCAGCGGCGGATGGGGAGCGTACCAAGTTTATGGAGCAGTGCTTCGAGTGGGAGCTACTTACCTACACGCTCTACCCGTACTACTGGGCCAATCAGGGGCGCTGGCGCCCGCTCTACCAACTCAGCGACGCCGATTCGCAGTTGCTGGAGTTCCTAAAGTCGGGCATGGCCCGGGTGCTGGTGAGCGTGCGCCCAGGCTACGAGCAGGCAGCCATGTACTTCCTGCGCACGGGTAAAGTCTGGAGCGGGGGCGAGCAGCCGGGCATTGACAGCCTCATCTACCGCGCCATCGTCGACGAGCTCAAGCAGCCGGTGGGCGTGCGCGTGGGCCAGCCTTGGGAGATTCGCGTGCCTACCACTTTGACCGTGCTGCAGGCTGAATCCGGCGCCATCGACGGCAAAGGCCTGCCCTGCGACTGTGAGCCTGCGAGCGCACTGGGTGTAGATACAATGGCTTTGTTGCAAGCACAAGCTGTTACCAGTACGGCTGCATAAGCAATCACGCTCAAGCAGCTTAGTCGTACCCTAGTAGTTGTCTATCACAGACTGGCGTAAATAGCGATTCACGCCAGTCTGTGAATAGTGAAATAGTGAATTGTATTGCAGTGAGCTTAGCGTTATAAATAAGGATATGAGGCTTAATTGCGGGTGGAAATGAGCACGCTGGCTTAGTATAAACATCTTTATTTATACAACAGCTAGCGGCTCTTAACTACCATTTTGCAATCATAGTGGCAGGTAGCTTAGCTTTTATAAGTTTTTCCTCCTGCACCAGTAAACGCTTTTTATTCCTGCTTTATGAAACGTAATTCGCGACGTAATACATTAATAACCTGCCTAATAGGCGGCTCAGTAGCTCTCGCCTTTGGCCTAGGTTATCGCCTGCCTGGGGCTGACAGCCATCCCGACTGGCCGGCCTTTCCTGGCTTGACCAACCCGCACCTCGTAGTCGAAGAAATCCCGGCCTTCGACTCGCTCTACGGTCGACGCTTCCCCTTTACCCGGGAGGGGGTGCGGGCCATGAGCTATGCCGACTGCTACCGCACCAACCTGCACCAGGTCCGCTCGCTAGGCTATCAAATTACCAATAATGACTTTCGGTCCGGCATTCGCTGGCCACTGTCCTCGTGGACGGGGGTCGCGGACATCGGGCATCCGGATGACCTGCCCGAACGAAGAGGCTTTATCCCAGATGGCTACCAATATCTGAGCCTACACCTCGGGTCACAGGTCGGCTATTTCAAGGCTCGCTTTCGGGAGACCCCTACGGCGCTCACCCGATTTTATCAATACAACCGACCCCGCACCACGCGTGACACCCTCTACCTGCGCCACTGGGAGACTAATTGGCGCATCTTCTATCGCTGAGTCACCTATAGCGCTTTCTAACTTACCTCATGAATGCTCTCGCTGCCCCACTGCCCACTACCTCGCAAGGCTATCCTTTCGCCAAAGATTTACTCGCCTACAGTGCCGAGGGCCTAGGCCGCGCTTTCTTCGCGGATGGCGTCGTGACCGGTAATGGCGGACTGCATGTGTTTGACAACGCTGGCTTAATGCATGACGACCACGAAACACGTCTGCGCTACGAGCCTGTTCAGTATAATGATGCTGAAATACAGGTTTACTTATATACTGCTTCTGCGAAGTCAGAAATAGAAGACCGGTACGACCTGCTAGACTTACGTATAATGCAGGTTGGTATTTTTGCTTGGGTATACGAAGGGCAAATAGAGTTTCGACTCAAGCTAGGTTCAGCCCTGATAAAACCTTCGCTTCTAGCTACAGCCGAGGCTGTAAGGCAAGTGCGGGTTGTGCGCACGGTGGAGGCAATAGAGGCTCAGCCGCTTTCGGCAAGCAGGCTGCTCTCGCTCTTCGACCAAGGACAGGAACGCCTGTTTGACCCGTTGCAAGTAGGGTCACCTAAAGACTTGGCAAAAGCTACGAACAGCATTGCCAGTCACTATGAGGCCACACCCATTCGTCGTTTGCCCCCCCCACTGCCCATCCGGCCCGGGCAGATTGATGTGGTGGTCGGCCTATTCTTCGATGGTACTGGTAATAATCGGTACTGTACGGAATTGATATACAATCGGGCATTAGACCCCAAAACGGGGAAGCTGGACCACGAGAGATTAGAGCAATTTAAGAAGGAGATTTCCGATCCTTATGGCCGTAGCACGCAGCTAATTCGAGGTGAGGACTTCATGGTTACATTGAAGGAACCTACGAGTTACCTAGGCCCTTATTCCAATATTGTCTTGCTGCACGACCTATACCAGACCCGGGCGTACAATAGCAACCTGAGAGGTCGGCAGGAGGTAATACTTAAGCACTATGTGCAGGGTATCGGCACTTTGGTAGACCTTGGGGAGGACGGCTTACCAATTGAAGATGGCTACCATAAGGATGATGTAATGGGTAGTGCTTCGGGCCGAGGCCTGCGTGGCGTCATTAACCGCGTAGAACAGGCGCTGACCCATGTGGCGAAGCAACTACAAAAGCTGCTGTCCGCGCCGGGTACGCAACTAGGAGTGCTCACCGTTGATGTGTTTGGCTTCAGCCGCGGGGCCACTGCTGCCCGTCATTGCCTTAACGAGCTACTTCGGCCGGTGCAGAAGGGGAGTAAGGAACTCCAATACGGTCGTCTGGGCAAAGCTTTAGCCGCTGTTCAGGTACCCCTGCCCCGCCGTCTTGATCTACGTTTCGCTGGACTATTTGATACTGTAGTGAGCGATTCGATGTCGCTAAGCTTAGGAAAAAAAGCAGGAATAATAGCTGCTGCTGCAAAGCATTTTGAAGGAGATAGTATTGATTATGAAACATTTAATAACTATGAGTCTATCTACACATCGCTGAAAAAATTTCCTGGTAAAGCTATCCATATAACTGCCAGTGATGATTATCGCGAGAATTTTCCACTTACACTTAATGATGCCCCTAATAGGCTTGACATAGATTTATTCGGTGCGCATTCTGATGTGGGTGGTGGCTATGAGGTTGATGACTTAAATACAGTAGTGGAGTATGGCGACTATATCTACATGCAAGGGCTTAAAGACAGTGTAGATAAGCAGAAATTGCTGGATATAGATGCTGCACCACACCGTGAGCGATTCACCAGAGTACTTAAAAATGGTCGTTGGGTGGTAGACAATATAGCGGAGAGAACTGAGAGTCAGCGGAGGATATTAGTTGAATTAGACCCAAGTCTTAGTATTAATAGAATAACATCAATACAAAAAGATCATTATTATATAGTTGATAAAGCAGTTGGTAAAGCGGTAATTTCTAATAAGTTGCCTTTGGTAGCCTTACGTATAATATTGCAATGTGCTTTAGCTGAAGGATTGCCTTTTCAGGTTGATTTACGCAAAGCCAAAGTACCTCATGCTGGCTTTTATGAGCTACCAAAAGACCCTGTTTATCTGCGCTACTATGATAGCGTTATGAAACTACTTAAAGAGGCGAAAAATCGAAAGGGTAATGAGATAACTATTCCACACGATGTCTATTATCCTTTGTCAGAGCGTTATATCCACGAATCGGCCAATTATAATAGCTCGCTAATTTTTTCTGCCAGGGGAGATAATTATAGTTTGTACGCGAATAAAGCTAACACAGAATTCATTGTTGATGACAGACCTACTGGTGACCGACGACGTGAACGTTTAGAGCCTGCCAGTAGAGAGAAGTAGGTAAGATAATTTAGGCTAGGTGTACAAGCTCAGGACATATTTTTCCTGGTTTGTACACTTCCCCAAAACCGAGCTGATCAATGGGGGTAGCTTCCGTAACCTGACCGAAGCTCGGCTGGAATTCAGCCACTATCTCGCCTATTACAACGCTGAACGGCGGCATTCAGCTCTCGGTGTACGCTTCCCCAAATCGGGAGCCAGTTGTAAGTAGAGAAAAGCGTATTTTCACTACCTGACACCTGCGAAATGAAAAAGGGACGATTTAGCGAGGCCCAGATTGTGGCCATTCTGCAACAGCAAGCCAGCGGGCAGACCGTTGCCCAGATTGTGCGCGAACACGGCTTAAGCGAGGCGACATTTTACGCTTGGAAAAGCAAGTACGCGGGGGCCAGCGTAGCGGAGCTGACCCGGCTTAAGCACCTGGAAGAAGAGAATCGCCGTCTTAAACAGATGTTCGCGGACTTAAGCTTAGAGAATCAGGCTATCAAGGAGATACTGCGAAAAAAGTAGCTAGCCCTGCGGCGCGGCGCCAGGCAGCGCAGGGCTTAGTGAGTAAGGGCTGGAGCCAGCGACGGGCGTGTGCCTTGGTCGGGCTCGCGCGCGGCAGCTACCAGCCGCTGGTGCGGGGGCGCAACGACGAGCCGGTGCAGGACGCACTACGCGCCTTAACCGGTCGGCATCCCGGCTGGGGTTTTTGGAAGCTGCATCACCGCTTGCGCAAAAATGGCCTGATAATTAATCATAAGCGCACGCTACGCATTTACCGGGCGCTTGCACTGAACTTGCCTCGGCGCCTAAAAAAGCGGGTGCTAGCCCGCGTTAAGCAGCCCTTAGTCGTGCCCGTGGCGGCCAATTTGTGCTGGTCGCTTGACTTTACGAGCGACGTGTTGACGGATGGTCGCCGGTTTCGGACCCTAAACGTACTCGACGATTACAACCGCCAGTTGCTGGGCGTCGAAATTGATTTCTCCTTACCAGCCAGTCGGGTAGTGCAGGTGCTGACGCGCTTAATCGAGTGTTATGGCTGTCCCGCTCAGCTACGCACCGACAATGGGCCCGAGTTCATCAGTGCTCGCCTGAGCGAATGGTGTGAGCAACAAGGCGTTATCCTGCACTGGATTCAACCCGGCAAGCCGACTCAAAACGCCTACATCGAGCGCTTTAACGGCTCATTTCGTCGCGAGCTGCTTGATGCACACCTATTCCGCTCGCTGGCCCACGTGCGCCAGCTCGTCGAAGAGTGGATGCACGACTACAATACCCAACGGCCCCACCAGGCCTTGAATTTTATGACACCCATTGAATTTAAACAAGCGGCTTAACCTCTGCCTACCACTGGCTTATCGAATGGGGAAGCGTACACCAAACGGAAAAGCATACAACTAATGAATGACCACGCGCTAGCGCAGCCAGCGCCAGCCTACTGCTCGGTACGCAGGTGTGCCAGTTACTGCTGACCGGTTTTTAAAACCAGTACTTGCTTACCGGCCCGGTTCTCCAACACAAAGCCTTGGCTCAAGTAGATACGCTGCAGATGTTCCTCAAACGTAGGGGCGCGTTCGCTCCGTTTGAGGAAGGGCCCTGGGTTATCATACATTTCCCGCACTTCTGCTAGCTGGTACACCGTTTCGGCCGGCACCACCGGGGCTGGCCTGTTGCTAGGTTTGCGCACGGGCTTTGCCGGCACCATCACGGGATTCTGGCTGCGGCGGAACTCTTCGAGCAACAGCTTCCCCGTAATGCACTTATAGACATAGTCCGCCGGCTTGCGAATCTTAGCTTTGCGGGGACGGCGCATCACCTCCAGCACGTAGCTCAGGTACTCAACCGGGTACTGGCCTTCCGTCAGGTGGCGGCGAATAACATCGCAGCCCGCCTCCCCTACTCCCAGGCCGAGCAGCTCAGTTGCCCAAGTCTCCTTCTCCACTGGCGTGTGCCCCGTTGCTAACGGCAATTTGGTAGCAGATGGCTCCAGCACTAGGGGACTTGCACTGAAGGTGAAGCGAATCTGCTTCACCGATTTGCCTTCCCGCAGTAGCTCCATTTCGAATCGTAAGTCTGTGTCAGCCAGCTCCTCCTGAGCCTTATCCAGCACTTTTGCTTTAAAGTTGTTGAAGCGGTCGGCGTACTCATCGGCCCGGATGCCCAGCCGAAACCGTAGGTCCTCCACCGTGATGGTGCGCGTGCCAAACGTGCGGTACTCCGATAACAGCCAGTAGATTTTAAACGAGTGACTGCTACTCAGGCTTTTGAGCTCCTTAGTCAGGCTTTTGGTGAAGTTACCGCGCTGCGTCAGTTGCAGCAGATACGGGATAAAATCGGGGTTGACCTTCACAAAAAGCCCTCCCCGCTGCCGCATATAGCGCGCCTTGGTAATAAAGGAAATGTACTCGTAATCGGGTTTGCTCACCCGTTCCCCATTCGGCCCCAACAGTTCCACATACAAGGTTCTATTCAGCAGTCGCTTCGCTAACCCCTTGATTTGCAGATAGGCACTACCCCCTGTTTCGTCCCCCACCAACTCCGGAGCCGGGATGAAGTATTCCTTAAATTCCTCATCGTCAGGGTGAATGCGCGCCAGAATCGCCGTAAAAGCGCGCCACTCCAGCGTATTTAGCACAAAGGAGCTATTTATCAGTGCGTTATGCTGACGCACTTCCGGCCGAGGCGGGAGGATGATTAGCTGATTGGTCACGAAACGGCAATTTGGTAGCAGATAGAGCATTCAAGGTACGAATCTCCTTGCTTTAACTGCCCATTATAGTTGCAGAACGGCAATTCAGTAGCAGATGCGACAGCTTTTCAAAAACGGCAATTTGGTAGCAGATGGCGCTTTCCGAGCGGATTATCTGCTACCAGATTGCCGTTTCAAAACGGCAATCTGGTAGCAGATAACGGTAATTTGGTAGCAGATAGCACTCTCCAAAACGGCAATTTGGTAGTCGTGAAACGGCAATTTGGTAGCAGGAAACGGCAATTTGGTAGCAGGAAACGGCAATTTGGTAGCAGATAGGTATCTTGAAAACTTGAAAATCAAGTAGTTATGAGACCAGTAAAGACTATTAAAGATTATTAATAAGTAAAGACTAGCTAGTGATTTTTTTGAAAAAGTTAAAGGCTCTGCCCCCCTGTTGTTTTAAAGCCAGTTTCGAGCTTGGCTTCGCACACTGGGCGCGAAAAAATATATTCTATGTTTAATAAAAATCCCTGTTCTTAACCGGACCTAACCACCCATCGCTGGTGGTGACAATGTGTGGCTGGCGTTACCAGCGCCCGGCTAGTGGACTAGTTTCCAAATTGGTGATAAAGACGCGCTCCAGAGCTTCGACAGCTTCCACTTAGCCTTTATCAGCATGCTTCCCGTTGAGCGCTTACAACCCGCCATAGCGGCTGTTTCAGGGCCTGCTACCTACTGGCTATACCTTAGGTATTGCGTCGGTCGTTTGTATGGTGATGGGCTAACCTCCCGGCTCTGGCTGGCCAAATTACCGTGTAACTCCCATCGCCGGGGGTACTCTCCCCTACCCTACCCGCTTGGGGGTGGACAGGTAGCGGATGGCCGGGCGAGATGGGTTGTAAGCAACCAGTGGTTATCCAGATTAGGCCCGCTAGTCGGGTTTGCGCACCAAGCGCTTGAGCGTTTTGGCGGCCACCTTAGGGGGGAGGGATTTTTTTGCTTCGGGTTTATCGGCCAGGTAAGATACCAGGGCTTCGTGTAGCACCTCATGTAGCTCCATATGAGCCCAGTATTCGTACTGGCGTAGCTCGCGGTAAACCTCGGGCTTGAGCTGATTGGTGAAGACCACCCGGCTCACCGGGACAGTTTCCGGCTCGGCCGGGGTAGGCACCGGCTCGGCCGCTTGGGCTGGTGCAGGAGTAGGGGCCGCGCCGGGCTCCACTCCGTATATCAGGTCGTCGGCACTCGCCGCTACCCTAGGGCGCGTGCCCGTCATTGAAGGCTTAGCCATAGCAAAAACTAAGAAATGCGGGTAAGAATTTCGTCGGTCAGGCCGCGATAGTCAGCGGCCCCGTTGGAACTGGGCGCCCAGTCGTAGATGGGTTGCTGCATACTCTGGGCCTCATCCAGGGAGACATTTTCCCGGATGGTTTGCCGCATTATCAGCGCAGCCAGGGCCGGGTCGGCCTGGAGGTCGCGGGCATACTGATGGTGCAGGGCCTTGCGGTAGGTGGGCGAGTACTTCGTAAAGAAAATACCCCCGACCCGCAGCTGGGGGTTGAAGTTGCGCTTAAGGCGGGCCACCATCTCGATAAGGGCAGTCATACCCTCGCTGCCAAATAAATTGGGTTGCAGAGGAATGAACACCGCCTCACTGGCCACTAGTGCCGACACGGTGAGCGGCCCCAGATTCGGAGCCGTGTCAATGATGACGTACTCGAACCGCGCCCGCACGTCTTCTAGCTGGTGCCGGAAAAAGAACTGGTAGTCGGGGGCATTGCCGAAGCCCTTTTCCTGCTGGGCCATAATGCGGGCCGACCGCACCATACTCAGCCCCGCACTGAGGGGGTAGCAGAGCGAGGCCAGTGTGGGCACCCCCTCTCCTTCGGTGAGGGCCAAGCCCAAGTGCGGATGCTCGGCTGGCAGCCCAGAGGCTGTGCTGGCGTTGGCCTGCGGGTCGGCATCGATGAAGAGTACTTGCTTGCCCAACTCGGCCAGGCGGTGGGCAACGGATAGAGCCGAAGTAGTCTTACCGACCCCACCCTTGTTGTTAGCAAATGTTAGGATACGCATAAGGTGGTAAGTAGAATTCCCGACAAACATACTACCCAGGAGCAACACTGCAATACAAAAATATCCGTAATACGAAAATACTATACTTACAAAAATATTAGCCATACTGCAATATAAGCCATACTGCAATAGTAAACATACTGCAATACGAGTTTTGTTACAGTATTAAACTTCTCTTTGCCGCCTAATTAGTTATAGTATCACCTTGTCTGCAACATTGCAATACTGCAAATAATCTTTCATAAACAATTGAAAAATAAAATGATAACTAAAAATTTTGAATCTATAAATCCTTGAAAATCTTCTGCAATATTGCGATACAAAAAACACTGCAATACGTATTGCTCATCACGCTATCTGGAAATTTGGTACTCCCCTTTACGGTAAAAAGAGATATTTTCAGCTGAGGGTTATTGTAATAATAACAGCCATAGCAACATTACAATACAGAAAATACAGCAATATACACAGTATTGCAATACCAGCAATACTGCACTGGGATTGTGTCTCACTTACTTCTAGCGTGTGCCGAGGAGAAGTAGGTAGCGGGTTGGCATTGGGTGCGTCCACGCCTAGTACTGGCCGCCCCACTCACGCCCGAAGCCACTCTGCCAGCGCCGTGCTCCGCCTGGCCGACCGCGATGGACACGCCCACGCTGCCTTTGGCCTCGAAGGCAGCGTGGGCGTGCTAGTACGCCCCGATGGCCACTTGGCTTTTCGCGGCCCCGTCGACCGGCCACGGCATTCTGCTGGCCCCGGGCACGGAATACTGGCTGCTGTCCGGCGCCCCGCAGAACCCCAACGAGGCCGTCAACCTGTTGCGCTCCGTCGAGGACGCGCGCAACGCGGGCATCCTCGACGTAATCTTCTTCTCGGACGCCTGCCGCTCGGCCGTCCCGGGTGCCCCGCTCAACGGCGTGGTGGGCGGGAGCATTTTTCCCAATCGCACGCTTGCCCCACAGAGTGGCGAAGTAGACGTGTTCTTCGCGACCCGCTCCGGCAACCCGGCCAGGGAGGTGCCGGAAGCCGAAGCCACCCAGCACTACCGGGGCCTGTTTACCGATTGTCTGCTCAAAGCCTTGCGCGCCCGGCGGCTCCTTAGTCAAAAAGTTGCTGGATGGCACCCCACCTCTGTCGGTCATTACCTCGCGCCGGCTCAAACCCTATCTGGAAGAACAGGTGCCTCTGGCCGCGGCGGCCGTTAACATCCAACTCACTCAGCATCCAGTGGTGCGCGTCGAAACAGCCAGCCCGAAATATTTCGCCGTAGTGCCCCCGCCCCACTGGGTCCGGAACTGCCCAGGCACCAGCATGACTTTACCTATAGCTACCGGGGCAATCGGGGTAAGGCCAGCCGGGGCTTGCTTATCTCTCCTTCTACCGCGCAGGCCGGCGCCTTGCGCCCGACAAATCAGGTGCCCGACCCGGCCGCCGTAACATTTGCGCGGGAAGTAGCCCAGTTGCGCGGCCATTCCAACCAGCTGCCCGTCGAGACGACCACGGGGTTTACGCTCATCGGGGCCTTCGTGGAGCTGGTAGTGGACCCCGGCTGGGAAGTGGACTACCCCACCGGCGGCCCCTGGTCCCCTGGTCAGTTCATCCGCTTAACGGCCCAGGCCGGGGTAGGGGAGAGGGCGCCCCCGTCCGAAACCATGCTGCTGCTATTTCGAAGCGGTACCGGCATTTTACAACCCCACACAACTCCATGAAACTCCTTCTCATACACGGCCGGGGCCAGGCGGGTCAGGAACCCGCGCAGCTCAGGCATGACTATCAGCCTTAATACGATCACGACCCAGAGTGCGCTCAACGAACAGGCACCGGCTACCCAAAAAGGCACTTCTCTCGGGCTATACCGCACCTTCGGCTATGTAGGAGCTATTCTAGCCGGCTCACAGCTCAAAACCATCTTTCATGGCGGGGTGACCAACGGCAGCTTCGCTACTGTCCAACGCTACACCCTGTTGAGCGGCCTGCTACTGGTAGGCCTATACTTGCTGCTGTTGCAGCAGAAGCAGCGCGCGCGGGCAGAACGCCTTCTCAATGCTTAACCGCTACCCCCGGCACCACGACGGGGGCATCATGCTGGATTATTTCAGGCCCAGCGTGCAGGTGGAGGCTAAACACGTACCCGGTAAATTTCAGCTTTTAAGGTCCCTTCCCAGACCTTAACGTGCTATATTTTCAGTTTCCTGAGAAGACCCCATAACGCCCGTTATCCGCGTGGCCGAGTAGGAACTCGGGGTGAACCTCGAAAAAAATTTCGTTACCAAGTAGTCCAGCTCCTGCGAGTAAGCTATCCGCGCTTTTGCCTGCGGCGGATGAGCGGGCTATTTGGATTCAGCCGGCAGGCGTACTACCAATACGAAAACCGCCAGTTCACCAGCGAAGAGCGCGACCAGCGCGTGCTGGAGCTGGTGACCCAGGTGCGGGAAGACCACCCCCGCATGGGCGGCAAGAAGCTCTACTATCTGCTGAAAGAACCATTGGTCAGCCAAGGTATCAAGCTGGGCCGCGATGCGCTATTTGATATACTAGCTGCTAATAACTTACTCATTCGCCGACGCAAGCGAAAGACTAGCACCACGATCTCCCGGCACCAGTTCCGCAAGTACCCGAACCTGATTAAAAACCTCGCTCCGTTGCGGCCCAACCGGGTCTGGGTAGCCGATATCACCTATTGGTTTACCGAAGCCGGTTGCCTTTACGTCTCGCTGCTCACCGATGCCTACTCGCACCGCATTAGGGGCTTCGCGGTGGCCGATACGCTGGCTACCGTCCACTGCCGCCGGGCGTTAGAAATGGCTCTAAAACAACTCACTAAGAAAGCGGGCCGGCACTTGATTCATCATAGTGACCGCGGCATCCAGTATTGCAGTCAGGAATACCCGGCCCCGCTGTCCGCATGGCACGTGCAGGTGAGCATGACCGAAAACTCCGACCCGCTGGAAAATCCGGTGGCTGAACGGGTTAAGGGCATCTTGAAGCAAGAATACTTGAGTCATTATACCGTACGCTCGCTAGACGAGGCCGCTCAACACCTCGAACGAGTGGTGTTTCTCTACAACTACGGTGCGCCCCTGGAATGGTACTGGAAAAACTACTATAAATCATCAGTCACCGAGCCGCCAGAATGAAGTACTTTTAGAACTAGCAGCGAACTGGTCAACCCAGGCTCGGACTATCGTCAAACGGTCAACTTATTTCCGGACGAGACACTAGAAGCCGTCCTAATTTAGCCGTTGCAATCTGATTTACACAAGAAGCTTCTTAGCGGCTACTACCCCATTACCCGCTCCGCTGGGGGCCGCGTTGTCAGGTTGATGCTATTGGGCCTTCTAGGGGTAGCACCACCCGCGTAGGGCGAACACCCACTAAGACCACCACACAGGCTATAAACCTTTCCTTCTCCAACGTCAATGGATTGTCCTAAGCGCTGCTACGCGCTATGAAACATACGAACACACCACGCTGGCTAGCTATTCAGCCACGGGTCTGCCCACAGCTAGAAGTAGCAGGATTTTGCCGTTTGGATGGCCGATACTTTGCACGATACCAGTGACGTCACTCTCCTCTGGGAACAAGCCGCACACACGGCCACCGGCTTGTATAATTGATAAATACATCTTCGTCGGACATGAAGCCTCGCTTAGTGATGCCTTACGTCTCTTCTGCCAGCTAGGACAGGCGTTCGCACCGGACCCCGCGACAGCTTAGCGTAATTTTTGGCTCATCTTTAATGAGAACCGCGAACAAGAATAATAAGACCGCGACTGTTCTTACGCCTAAGCGACGACAGATGATTTTGATGAGCGGTTTTTCTTCGCTACTAATCCCATCATAGTAAGTAGCAGACCTGCTGGTCGTTGTGCCTTAGTCACTCCTATTTGAATAGTATGAGAAAACTTCAGCGTCATCTGAATCAGCTTGGTGGAGGTTAGTATTGCCTCCCGGTAATCAGCGCGGAGAATACCATAATCATCCAACTTACTGGCGGCTAATTCCAACTGCGCTTGCGTAATATTAGGGGGCAAATTAGGGTCCAAAGGAGCTGGGGCGGGCCGGGCGGCGGAACCTTTATCACTTATGGCAAACCTGATTTTAGTGACAAGCTGACCAGACTTTACAACTTCGAGGCCGATAAATAAATCGGTATGCTTGTTTATTTCATTAATAGCGGCTGTTAACACTCGGGCATTCAGGTGACCAAACTGGGCATACTTCTGCGGCCGCTGTTCAGTAGGCGAATCAGTTAACGCGAGCATCCACTTAAAATACTCGACAGCATAAAGCGGAGTTTTCTCCTTATCTCGCCACTGTTCACAAAGCGCATAAACACGCTTACTGTATTTACCCGCAAGCGTGAAGGCTGCACGCAGGTTGACAGAAGTGAAACGGGTGTGTAGATTGAATAGCAGAGGGATACTTTCGGTACTCAGCGTCATTTCAATAATTCCTTTGCCTTCCAAGTAAGTAATGCTTTCAAATAACTTGATAGTAACAGGATTGCCGTCTACCCGCACCTGTAGACCATCAGATTGTAAGGCCAAGGCTTCCTGCTGCACGTGCGCACTGTTGTACCGCTTATCAGTCAAAAGTGAAAGGTCTGCCAAAGCCAGTTGGTAAACCAAATCGGTTGGAGTTGAGCGAAGCCTTGAAAATAAAAAGTACAGCAGATTGAGCTGCATCGCAGAATAGTTATGGCGTGCAATGGTGAATTCATTGCTAAACCTTACCTCAACAGGAGCGGTAAGTGGAAGAATAAGCATGGGAAATAGACTGTGAAAACCCTCAGTTATTCACAATTTAGTGGGCACTCAGATAAAAAAATGCGTTTTAGAGCCTAAAAACCTTCTAGGAAAGCATCCCCCAAAGCGGTATTTAAGGTGTTGGCTAAAATCATTAGTTGATGGGATTCAATTAAAATAGGCGCATTTAACTACTTTTTTTAGTAAAAATAAAAATTGTAAATAATTTGAAAAAAAATTATGCAACCGCGCCGGACGGATTGCTACTCGCCGCTAATTATCCAGTTAAAATTGTTAATAACTCATGTGATAGTTCAGACATAAACTGTGATAGTTCCACACACAAAACGTGATACGATGTACACATGAAGTGATAGGTAATACACAAAAGGTGAGCGAAAGCACACGAAACGTGATATTATGCCGACTTAAAAATTTGAAGATCAATCATTTGGTTTGCACAAATAATATAAATAATTAAAAATCTCACAAAGTTGTGGAGGTAGAGTAAAGGCTTTTAAAGAGCTATCAGGAACCGATTTACCTGTACCAGCGATAATCTGCCGCAAAGCGGCACCAACAAAACAAACAACCTGGGCAATTTTCCATGCGATTGCATTTTTTTAATTAAAATTATAATGAATACTAAAAATGCAGGAACAGTGACTGACTCTTTTGCAGAAAAGCAGAAAGCGTTTCATGCAGCCAGAAAAGGCGGTGGGGCAGACAATTAAGCCAGCAGCAGTAGGAACTGCTGCACGAGAGTCTGAACAGAAAGGCTTGTCAAAAATGCTCGCCGCAACGTAGCTCACAACCACGTAGATGTATCTACTGATAAAGGGCATCGCATTACCCTTGTTATCCATATCAGCTGCTGGTGATTATGGGCTTGTCTCCCCCCTATTGGTGGGAAGACATAGCAGGTAAGAATGCTGCATTGCCAAGGAAGTTAACGTACGCAGAGCTACTGTCGGAACAGCTACCCCTATCACCGCCTATCCCGACTAAGCGGCTATCTAGGTCAATTAAAGGTCAGGACTGTGCTAATTCCTTCACTAAGCTGCTTACCCACGTTACCTGGTTATTTTCCGGCTATGGTAAGCAGGTAGCCAACTAGCGGACTTTAGCAGGGGCAAAGGCGGCTAGTACTTGGACTACCCAGTGCTCATAATACTGTATCCTGATGCAGAAACAGGTGCACCGTAGCCATCTGATCGGGGTCAGGGCGTAGCAGCCGGCCGATGCGCTGGGCAGCCCTGCGCTCGTCCCTGTAGGCGTGCCAGATGATACCCACCCGCCGGTTGAGAATACTGATGCCCTTTGAAAGCTGGGCTACGTAGGCTAGGCACTAAATCTCATCGGTATTGAGTTTTACCAGATTCTGCTGCCTATCCTTAGTTTTAGAATAGTAGGGTAGGGGTGGTCGGTTTGCTACTAGTGGCCCCGGTGAGGAGCAGTGCCTTGTCAGTTTGCTGGTCAGCCAGGTAGCGCCTATAACGGCCCTGACCAGGGTAGTTCGCTTGCATCCGTAGAATCCGAAACGTTTTGATTGGCAGCGGGCGGGTTCTGCGCCGCATTAGTCAGCCGGGTAGTGCATTGGAAGTAGTTCCCGCGCTCCCTGGTGGTAAAATGGCTGCCCGGTTTAAATGAAATCTATTAGTCGCGCCCAGAGCTTAAGGGCAAGCGATACACGACTAGCCGGTAGTTATTGAGCAGGCCCGCCAAGACAGCCTCGTCAGGACTCGGGAACTGATGAGCTCAACCAGCGACTAATCTGTTCAGCGCTACTCTACTTGCTTGCTGACTGCGGGTCAGATAGTGGCTAGCTGCTGCGCGCGCACCGAACCCAATAACCTCGTAACAATTAGCTCAATAACCGTCCAGATACTGTCGGCCCGGATTATTGCTTCTTGAACGAGCAGCAGGATTTCGCCCCAGGTCAGGGTTGGAATAGCCAGTAAGGATAAGGCAACAGCAGGCAACTCCGTTTCCAGCCGCGTCGTCAACTCATTAAGAGCTCGTCCTCTAGCAGCAAGGCAGCGTGCAGCGCCTAGACAATAGGTACGACCAAGCGCAGATGAAACCGGGTGGCATCCACAATGCGGCGGACATCGCCTTAGCTGATGGGCACGTAAGGCAAGTTCGTATAGGTCTGCTCCAGTGTTTCCCTAGGCATACCTTCCACCAAGCGGCTACGATAAGGGCCCGCTTGGCCCGCCGCAGGTAGGCCGTGGCATCCGGCAGGGAGCCCTGATAGAGCCGCACCACATCGCTACTCAGCTTAACGGCCGCATGGTGGGGCCACTCTTTTTCCTTGGTGCCATTTTTGAACAGAGGCGTGCACGTGTCATCGAGCTCCGGCAGGGCTTGCGTCAGAGCCAGCAAGCGGGGCAGCGTCGCCGTCACCTGATTGAACTGCCGCAGTATGTGTAGCAGCACAGACTCTAAGGACAAGGAGGAGTTAGCGCACGCAAAGCCGACAATGGTGAGTTGCAACAGCGGACCTTCCTGTTCGGCGATACCGGCGTGCAGCAGGTTTTGAATAATACGCTCGACCTGCCCATCCATTTGAAGGAGGGTTTATCGAACGAGTCTGTACACCTTGTCTGGCTCAGTAAGGCTAGGTCACAAAGGCAATCCGCTAAAACTTTCGGACCCTACTTCTTGACCCGTTAAAAACAGGCTTTTCGGACTACTTGGCTAGGGCAGCAGGGGGGTGTCCGTATGGCTTAGTGGCTGTTGCAAAACTCAACCTAGAACGTTGCGGGCGGTCGCTGACTGCTAAATCAGCCTAGAAAACGAGTGATAGCGCTATATGCTGGCCGTTTCTACGCTTTAGTTAAGCGAACTGGCGAGTTCTGCAACAGACACGGTCCCTTTTTGGAGAGTGAAACGTTAGCCGCTCGGTAGTATTACGTCGGGAGTGGTCCCCACACCAGCAATCTGCAGGCGTAGCCAAGGGCAGCGTTGTTTGATAGACGGTTACTGAGCACTAACTAAGTAGCAAGGGTCGCCTAGTACTGGCCGCCTAAAACTGCAGGGCTATCGGTGGAGATAAGTAGTAAGTCTAACATTAGCGCCTGATTCAGAGGTTAAATCTCTGGAAAACCAGGTAATCATGTTTGTTAACTAGGGCTGTAGTTCTTAAAAATTGCAGCTATAATGGGTAAATAGAAAGATTTATTTTAATCCAACTTATAAAACGTAAAAAATACTTATAAATAACATATTAGCTATTGGAATAGCAGAGGTTTAGTGTGCAGATTTGTTCACTCACATCTACCTGCTGTGACCAAACGCTTACTAGATCTATTCCCTTCTCCACCTGGTAGCTATTACTAAGCATGAGCTTAGCTTCCCCATTACCGGCACTTGAGTAATGCCTGGGGCTATCACTGCAGGTTCTCGCGCAATCAGCGCCGGACTAGTGCTGCCATTTCAGCGCTGTCAACAATCCTCCCAGGTAGGTCCTCAAGGGGTAGTAGCTAGCCGCGCTTAAGAAAAGCATTCTTTAGGTTAGTCGAATAAATGAAAATACACGAGGCGCTTACAGCTAAATAAGCACGGGCTTACCCATTCTGTGCATCAGGCACCATGAATAGATTAAGATGCTTATGCTGAGTACACATTATAGCTGTGTTACTGCAGAAGTCGAAAGGCACACTGTCTATAATGCCAGTTCCTGCTCACATACACTCAGACTACCTCACTCATACTTCTCGCGCGCCTCTTAGCCTGCCCTGTGAAAACTGTACTATCCCTGAAAAGCCTATTTTACTTGCCAGCCTGCGTATTAGGCTTGTGGGCGGCAACCAGCCAAGCGCAAAGTAGGGCTACTCCTCCTGCTCTTTATGGTCAAGTGTCCGTCGCTTCCCCGACGGCCGCCTCGCTAGGTAAGTTCACCGACATTCCCGTTAGCTATCACACGGGCATCCCCGATATCAGCGTTCCCCTCTACACCATTAAGGAAGGAGCCCTCACGCTGCCCATTAGTCTGAGCTATCATGCGGGGGGAATCAAGGTCCTTGATCCGGCTAGCTGGGTGGGCCAGAACTGGGCACTTAATGCTGGCGGCGTAATCACTCGCTCCGTGATGGGGGCACCCGATGAGCGGGGCACTACCAATACCACCCGCGGCCACTTCTCGGATTACGGCTACAGTAGCTACTTGACCATTGGGGGGCATCGCGCCAATAATTCCACACAGGCAGCTCCTAACGATTATGAATTTGCCACCAACATTTACGATGGTGAGCCGGACCTCTTCTTTTTCAACTTCAATGGCTACTCTGGTAAGTTCTACTTCAGCGACGATCGCACGCCGGTCCTTGTTGACGGGCAGGATATCAAGATTGAGTATTACTACCCCCAAACAGGAAACCACGGGGGCCTAGGTAACGGCAACATTCAGGGCTTTATCCTTACCGTGCCCACGGGAGACCGCTACTATTTTGGTGTGACGGCTGATTTTGATGGGGCTGTCAACCCAGTGGAGTTAACGTATCCTACCTCAGAAAATAGCAGCAATATCACGGGCCATGTATTTTCCAGCTATTACCTGCACAAGGTGGTAGCCGCCGATGGCATACATACTATCAGCTTGGACTATACGCGGGAAAAGTACAGCTACTATACGCTCTCTACCTTCCCAGTCTCCAATTTAGACCGGACTCCTGGCGCCCCTAACCTTTACTCAAAGAAGGAATTCGAGTTGGTCAGCAACAACCTCGACGGGGTCCGGCTCGCGGGCATCCACTTCTCCACGGGGGACATCGCCTTCACGGCGAGCACCATTCGTACAGATCTAGGCGCGTTTGTTCCTGGCAGCCTTGATGATTACCAGAACGGTGATTCGCAATTGCAGCAGAACCCCGCCAGGGCCCTGGACCGGGTTAGTATCACGGCGGGCAGCTTCTGCAAACAGTTTAATTTCTCCTATAGCTACTACCAAGCATTTGCAACAACCTTGTCGAGCTTCCTGGTGACGACGAATACCCCAGGGATTAACTCGGATAAGACCCGGCTTCGACTAGACAAAATAGTAGAGCAATCCTGCGATGGCTCTCAAGCGGTCAACCCGTGGCTTTTTCAGTATAATGGCGACTACCTGCCTCGTCGGCTCTCTCTCGCCCAGGACCATTGGGGCTTTTACAATGGGGCGGAAGAGAACAATCGGCTAAACACGCTCATTCCAACTTATACCATCAAGCCGGCTTTTTCCTACACGGCCGGCACGAACCCCGGGCCTGGAACTCAGGTAGAAGGAGCTAATCGCGACCCCGCCATGCCCTATATGGCGGCCGGGATGCTCACCCAGGTAACTTATCCAACGGGGGGTAGTGCAGTCTTTAAGTTTGAGCCTAATGACGTGTGGACTACTTACCCTAAGTGGGTGACTTCCCAAATCCTATCTCTGACGGCGGCTTCGTTTACCCTACATGCTTGGAATTACTGTACGTTTAAGGCCAACAGCTTGTATAAACTGACGGTTGATTATAATTACGCGAAATGTAATAATCCAGGTAGCCAAGGGGGCGCTTATCTCGGATTTGGGATAAATCCACAAGCCTACGTTCCGGATACCACGTTGGTATTCTCCAGTTCCGTTTATCCGCATAATACCCAAACATTTTCCACTATTTCCGCTGGCCGGCACCGGGTTCGCCTCGACCTGAACCCACCCGCCTGCCCTAACGACCAGGCGACGGCCTCTATAGAGGAGATTAAGTTAGTTAACGTACAGGCAAACGCCTATGCGGGGGGCCTGCGGATTCGAACGGTTACGATGAAACCCAGCGCGACGGCCACTGACACGGTCGTTACCCGCTACAGCTACCGCTACACGAACGGGCATTCTACTGGCGCGCTCTATAATCGACCGACCTACGTCCAGTCAGTCCGCAATGACCAGCTGGCTCTCTTTGGGTATGCCGGGGATGACGGGGTAACGCACCCGGAAACGGGCGGCTGCCTGAATCCGAATAGTAGCCCCACGAAGACCTACTTAATATCACCGTGCGGCATTCGTCCACTCGCCACGACCCAGGGCAGCCACATTGGGTACGATGTGGTAACGGTGACCAAAGCTGATAGCAGCCGCACCAGCTACCGGTACGCGGATAGCGGCGTGGGCGAACGTACGTATGCCGACGTGTGCGTGCGCACGATTGACCCCTCTATCTGTGATCCCACAGTTCCCAGCCAGCCATCCGGGCCGGCGAACTATGAGTACGACCGGGGGCAGCTTAAGTACCAGTCTGATTATAACGCGCACTGGCAAGTGGTGAAGACCACGGCGTATCATCACGACTATGATAGCACGCGTCTAGTGACGCCCGCCTACTTGGCCAAGTACATCGCTGGAGCCGGCCTGAACGGTTTCTATGTGCGCCGGGGCTACTGGCAAACGAAATCAACGGTCACCGAAACCATCTACGCCCCAACCGCTTCGGGGTCGGCTCCTAGCCAAGTACAGTCGCAGGTACAGTACTTCGCCAGCAAGTTCCACCACCAGCTAACCCGTGCGGTGCAAACGGCTTCCAATGGGGATACGCTCGAAACACGTACGCAGTACGCTTTCGACCTGCGCACGCCTAATCCCGATGCGCTAGCTGATGGGAATGCCCCGTACACGACAGCCTGTGCCAGCTGTGACGCTAAGTACCAGACCCGACTTAACAGCTGTGGCAATGATAGTTGCCGCTACAATGCCTATACCGATCATCTCATCTGCCGCGCCGCGGCCCGGCAGACGTATATTGCTTATCGTCGGCAGAACTTCACGGACCCCCAGAGTACCTATCAAACGCGTCACGATGCGGCCAAGAACAATGCTACTGCTGGCTTGCGAGCACTGTTGCAGCTTCAGGATGACGGCCGCCTGGAGGTGGTGGAAACCAGCCACTGGAAAAATCGTCGCTTGTTAGGTGCCACTTATACCACTTTCGGGCCGGGCTTGAGCCAGCCGGCCACGATGTACCCGCGGCAGCAGTTCAGTCTGTTCCTGCCTGTTCCCTCCTCTACGTTTACCCCGGCCACCGTCAGCGGTACTCTCGTGCAACTGGATGGCCGCTACGCGACCACCGCAGAAACGACCCTAACGTTTGACAAGGGAGCGCTGCTGCAAGTACTTCCCAAAACGGGCATCGTGACCTCCTATCTCTGGGGCTATAACAACACATTGCCCCTCGCCAAAGCCATCGGAGTCCGCTACACAACGCTGAATACGGCCTACAGCAGCGCTGGAGGAGACTTAACTACGCTGCGCCGTGCGCCCGCACTCGCCCAGACCCTACTGACAACTTATACCCATCAGCCTTTAGTAGGCCTGCTGAGTCAGACGGACCCCACCGGACGCCCTATTACCTACGAGTACGACAAGTTGGGCCGGCTTATCCGCACGCGCGATGAGCAGGGCCGCATTCTCTCCCAGCAGCAGTACCACTACGCCCAGCCCTAAGCTCTCGCTATGCTTTCAACCTCTACTTCTGGGAAAACTATGCGCACTCGTAGCCGCGCTTGGCTTGCTGGGCTCCTCCTATTCTTGTTTATCACTCCACTAACCGGCTGGAGCCAAGCCAATCAGGGCACGGTGCCGGATTCGACCGAACTGCGCGTGCTGCACGACTTCTACGTCTCCACGAAAGGCGACGCGTGGGTCAGTTCCAATCGCATCAACTGGCCGGCTACACCCGCAGCCTGGGCCGCGGCCACGGTTGCCGACGCCGCCACCTGGACCGGCCTGAGCGTTGCTAACGGGGACATCTCCTCCATCAGTATGGCCCAACTACTGGGTACCCTGCCCAACAGCATCGGGTTGCTCACCGGTCTAACGTTCCTAAACGTGCCCTACTGCCCCGCCATAACGGACCCCTTGCCTGCCAGCATCGGCCAGTTGACGAATCTTACATATCTAGGCACCAATAATTCCGGGTATTCTGGCCCGCTGCCCGCGTCGCTGGGCAATTTGCACAAATTACAATACCTGAGGTTGCAATATTGCCAGTTCAGTGGTCCACTGCCCGCTACCTTGGGTAATCTAAGTAGTCTGCTCGAACTGAACCTGCTCAACAACCGCTTCACCGGGCCTATTCCACCCGAGTTGGGCCAACTGGGGCAACTGCAGTACCTGGAAATGGGCAACTACTACGACATCTACCCCGGGCAGGGCAACGCTTTCACGGGCGGCATTCCCAAGGAGTTCGGTAACCTGAGCAGTCTGAACTACCTGGATTTAAGCCTCAATCCTATTGGTGGCACGATCCCCGTCGAGCTCGGCCGGCTCACCAACCTCACCTTCCTGGAGCTCGACGAATGCAGCATGGAAGGCGCCGTGCCGGCGGAAGTAATGCAATTGCCCCGGCTCACTACCCTGATTCTGGGTACCTATAATCTTAATTATCACGATAACAACCGCTTCACTAGTCTGCCCCCCTTGATGGGAACGAGGCAGCCGCCTGCTGAGCGCTTGGCTCTGGACTACAACCAGTTCGAGTTTGGGACGCTGGAGCCCTACTTCAGCGGACCGGGGCAGTTGCGCACGGCGGGCCCCAGCTACTTGCCCCAGACCCTGCCGCAGGATGGGCAAACCATCTCAGCCGAGGTGGGCCAAGCAGTGGGCCTGTCCAGTGCCATCGGCGGAACGCGTACCCACTATCAGTGGCAGCGCCAGGTGGGCGGCAGTTGGGTCAACCTGACCAGTCCCAGCGCTACGACGGCTACTTATCAATTCGCAGCTGCGGCTCTTGCTGATGCGGGCGCTTATCGCTGCCAGGCCACTAATGACTATGTCACGGACCTGACGCTTACTACCCGCGTTTACACGCTCGACGTACGCGAGCGCGGGCCCCGCAACCTGCCCGACGACACGAACCGCGGCCTAAGCCTGGCTACACCTCACCAGCCCGTTGATTCGGCCGCGACCAAGCCCGCCGACATGAACTACGTGCGCACCTGGGTGCCGCGCGTGCCCTTAACTACCACGGGGCTTACACCCGCCGCCGCGGCGCAGGCGCAAGCGGAGACTACTGCCGCACAAGCTGTGCCCGGCACGCTGCTTTATGAGCACTGGGCCAACGTCTACGGCCCCGCTGACCTGGACCAGCTACCGCTCACCCGTCCGGCCAGCACGCAGGCGCTGACGTCCTTCGAGGCACCGCGGTACGAGGCCCCTAATCCACAAGAAGATAACTTCGGCGCTCGCCTGCGGGGCTACCTGCTGCCCCCCGTTACGGGCACGTACACCCTCTACCTAAGCGGCGATGACGTGGCCCAAATCTGGCTCAGCCCCGACGTCAATCCCGCCCACGCTGCTCTAGTGGCCAGCCTGCCCGACTACACCGACCCGCGCGAGTGGACCAAGTTTCCCACCCAGCGCGCACTGCCCGTCACCCTCGTGGCCGGCCAGCGTTACTACGTGGAGGTGCTCCATCGCCAGGGCGGCGGCGGCAACGGCGTGGCAGTAGCCTGGGTGCGGCCCGACCAGCCCGGGGCCAGCCCTACCGAGCCCATCGCCGGTCAGTTCCTGGCCCCCGCCCCAGTGGCGGCCCCGCCCATGGCCCCCAACTTGGTGGTCAACCCCAGCTTCGATGCCGAGCAGCAGGCCTCGACCAGCCCCTACGGCTGGAACGCGTTCCCCGGGCCCGGCACCGATGCCAACGCCAGCTACAACGAGGCCTACCAGGGCGGCCACACCGGCACCTATCACGGCACGCACTTTCGCCCCGACCCTTACGAGATCTACACCACGCAGACCCTAACGGGCTTATCACCAGGCACATACACGCTGCGAGCCTGGCTGCGCAGCAACGACGGCCAGTCGAAGAGCGTGTTGCGGGCCCGCGCCTACGGGGGCCCCGCCCGCGAGGTGGGCCTGCCGGCCGGCGTGACGGACTGGGTGCGGGTCGAGATTCCGAATCTAGTGGTAACCACGGGTCAGTGCGAACTGGGCATCTATTCTAAGGCTGCCGCAGGCCAGGCCCTGCACTTCGATGACTTGGCCTTCACGCGCCAGGACGGGCCGGCCCCGGCCCCGGCCACCCAGCCCGTGGCCCTGGCCAACCCCGGCTTCGAGGCCGACGGGCAGACCACCTATGCCCCCCAGGGCTGGCTGGTCACCACCGGCCCCACCACGGCCACGGCCGCCAGCTACGCCGAAGACTATGGGCGGGCTTACACCGGGTCCTACCACGGCACCCACTACCGGCCCGACGCCTACGAGGTCTACACCTACCAAAGCCTGACGGGCCTGGCGGCGGGTACCTACACGTTCCGTGCTTGGCTGCGCAGCTCCGACGGCCAGTCCAGCAGCGTGCTGCGCGGGCGCGCCGACGGGGGCACCGTGCAGCAGATGGGCCTGCCGGCGGGCACTAGCGAGTGGACGCTAATTACGCTGCCGAATTTAGTGGTGGCCAACGGGCAGCTCGAAGTGGGCGTGTACTCCAACGCAGCGGCCGGGCAAGCCCTCTACTTCGATGACTTTACCCTGGAGCGGCAACTGACCAGCACCGACCCGGACCCGACGGCCGCCGACGAGCCAACCTGGACGGTGGCGCAAGCGCAGATTACAACCCAGTACCTGGACGGGCTGGGCCGGCCCGTGCAGACCGTGCTGCACCAGGCCTCCCCGCAGCGGCGGGACCTGGTGCAGCCTCAGACGTATGATGCGCTCGGGCGCGAGTCCCGCCAGTACCTACCCTTCCCGGCCGACTCGACCGAGGGTATTGGCTCCTACCGCCACCGGGCCCTCACCCAGCAGCAAGCTTTCTATAAGCGTACCACCGTGGTGGGAGGAGGGCAAGGCCCGCTGGCCCCCCGCACGGATCCCACTGTGGGGGTGGCGCGCACGGGCGTAGGCTACGCCGAGACGGAGTTCGAGGCCTCGCCCCTGAACCGGGTGCTCAAGCAGGGAGCCGCCGGCGAGGCCTGGCAGCTCGGGAAGGGGCACGAACTGCATCGCTTGGAGCGACCTAACATCTTAACTGATTCTATTCCTTACCTAAAGGTGGGCTACGACCGGCGCGGCACGGACTCCAACTACCAGGGCTTCTACGCCGCCGGCGAGCTTTGGGGCACCCAGACCACGGACGAAGGGGGTAGCCGCACCCTGGAGTGGAAAGACAAGCTCGGTCAGACCGTGCTCAAGCAAGTCGAGAGCAGCCGCGCCAGCACTGACGAGGCAGCCCCGCGGCGGTGGCTGCGCACGGCCTATGGCTACGACGACTTCCAGCGCCTGCGCATTGTACTGCAGCCCGAGGGCACCAAGCGCCTGCTGGCGGGCAAGCCGCAGACGAGCATCCTGCCCTTTACCTTTTCCTACCGCTACGACGGGCGAGGCCGGCAAATCACCAAGCTCGTGCCCGGCCAGGATGACGAGACGGTGGTCGTGTACGACCAACTCGACCGGCCGGTGCTTAGCCAAGACGCCCAGCAGCGCACCCGCCGCGAGTGGAGCTGGACCAAGTATGACGCGCTAGGCCGTGCTGTGCTCAGTGGCCTAGTCAGTCGGGTCGACACCATGGGGCAGGTCACGCTGCAGGCGCTGGCTGCGGTCGATACGGCCACGGCCCATCAGTACGAGCAGCGCACCAGCAGCAGTACCTACCAGTACTACTCGGCCACCCAGTCCTTTCCCCAGCTTGGTCGGCAGGGATTCTCGGCCGGGCAGGTACTCACGGCTACCTACTACGACGACTATGACTTCGATAACAACGGACAGGCCGACGCGACCTACAACGCGAGCACCGATGGGCAGTTTCCCAGTGGACAAGCGCCGGTGGCCGATGCATTGCGTACCCAGGGTCTGCCCACGGGTACTAAAACGCGGGTGCTGGGCATCGCCGCGGACGACCCGAAGCAGACGGACTGGCTAACGACGACCACCTTTTACGACGAGCGCGCCCGCCCCGTGCAGGTGCAGTCCACCAATGCCCGCCGGGATACCGTAAGCGGGAAGCCCTTCACGGACCTACTGACAATCCAGCTTGACTTTACCGGTAAAGTGGTGCAGACCGTGACGGTGCATCAGGGACCGAAGCTGAGCACGCCCGTGCAGGTGGCTGAGTTCTTCACCTACGACCATACCGGTCGCCTGCTGAGCACCCGCCAGCAACTGCCGGGCGAAGCGCAGCCAACGCAGGTCGCGGCCGTGCAGTATAATGAGCTGGGCCAAACCACGCGCAAGACGCTAGGCACGGATCGCCTGAAGCAGGACGTGGACTACGCCTACAACATCCGCGGCTGGCTCACGCGTCTCAACGACCCGGCCCAGCCTGATCCGGCCGACTTGTTCAACCTGAGCCTGCACTACGAGACGGGCTTCACCAAGGGCTACGAGCAGTACAACGGCAACCTGACGGGCCAAACCTGGCGCGGACGCGACGGGGTGCAGCGGGCCTACGGCTACATATTTGACCCGCTCAACCGGCTGCTGCAGGGTGACTTCGTAGCCCGCGCCGGCGGCAGCCAGGGCACACTCGGTTCGGCGGCAGCGTGGAACCAGGAGCTCGATAACTACCGTCTAAGCTTCTTTTCGTACGATGACAACGGCAACATCAACACGCTACGCCGCCGCAGCCTGCTGCAAAACGCCACCAGCAAAGCGGCCAAGCAGTACGGGGCAGTAGATAACCTCACCTACGCCTACGTGGGCAACCGCCTGCAAGCCGTCAATGACCAGGTTACGGGCAACCAACTCGCCAAACCCGCTACCTACCACGGCGCGCCTACTTCGCTGGCGGGCGACTTCCAGGAAGCGAGCGTGCGCTTAAGCCAGGAGTACTTGTATGATGCCAACGGCAACCTGACGCAGGATAAGAATAAGGGTATCACGGCTATCAAATACAACCACTTGAATCTGCCTAGACAGATCCAGTTCGGGTCGGGAGCTGACAGTGTAGTGTTTCGCTACGCAGCCAGTGGGCAAAAGGTAGCCAAGCTCGTCTACCAAGCGGGGCAACCCAAGCCCCAGCGTACCGACTACCTGGGGCCCTACCAATATGAGCAAGATAGCCTCAAGTTCTTCCCCCACGCCGAGGGCCGCGTGCTGCGCTTTGTAAGTAAAGACCCTGCTGGGCAGGCCACGGTCAGCTACCAGCGCGAATACACGCTCAAAGATCACCTGGGTAACCTGCGCCTCGCCTACCGATTAGGCCAGCCGCGCACATTGCTAGCGACGCTGGAGCAGGATGAACCAACGCGTAAGCGTGAGGTGCAGCAATTTGACTCGCTGTCTGTGAGCCCGCCCATCGCGGTGGCCACGCCTAATGCCATGGGCCAATACGCGGCCCGCCTCAATGCGGGGGGCAGTACGCCTCAGCCGCTGGGGCCGCTCACGCAACTCGGCGTGCAAAAGGGCGATGTTGTTACGGTTAGTGCCTTTGGCTTCTACCCTCAAGCGCCAGACCAGGGTTTCTTCTTCTCGCTGGCCTCGTTCCTGACCAGTCTCTTGCACCCGGCGCAGCCAGCGCCCGTGGGCCTGGAGGTTACCAAACGCAAGAACTTGCCGCTGCTGCAATTCGGTGTGGCGGCAGGCGTAACAACGTTGACCCAAACGAGTGGTGTCCCGCTGGGCTACCTGCGGGTGTTGGTCTTCAACAAAGACTCAGTGCTCGTGCCAGAGCAGACCAAGCAGGTGCAGCTGAGCGCGCGCGCTAATGGGGGCTATGAGGAGCTACGCACGCAAGTAGTGCTGGCGCAAGATGGCTACGTCACGGCCTACGTGGCTAACGAGAGCGATGTGGACGTGTACTTCGACAACGTCAAGGTCGACTACCAGCCCGGCTTACTCGTGCAGGAGACGCAGTATGATCCAGTTGGGCTAGAGCTGGCTGGGCTAGCGGCACCCTCACCGGGCATTCGGGGGCTCAACAACTACCGCTTCAATGGCAAGGAATTTCAGGCTGACCTGGGCCTAGCTTGGAACCACCACGATTGGCGCTTTTTAGATAGTCAGATTGGTAAGTGGCATTCGATCGACCAATTAGCAGAGAAGTGGCATATGGCTTCTCCCTACTCTTTTGCATCAAACAATTCTGTCTTGATTGCAGACCCTGATGGCCGGGATAATATAGTATATTTACAGGTAGATAAGAGTGCGGGATTTAAGCGCTCTGAATTACGTGGTATGGTCAGTAAGGCTAATGCTGACTTCGTAAATATGGGCTTGAAAACGCGTGTAAAATTATCTCGGGGAGATGTAAATTATAATAAGCTTAGTAAAACGGATGCTGTTGCAATAATTGGAAAAGGCAAAGAAGTTATTAGCGCAGTTAATAAAATAAATCCAAAATTTGCTGGTGAATTGCGTAATTTTGGCTTTGGTAATCCTGGAAGTAATAATCCTGAGTATTCGCAAAATAATGCTGGCAAAGGCGGTAATATTATTGCAATTGATGCAACTGCAATTAAAGAAACTGTCCGTGACTGGGAAGCAAATTCGAAATCTAATTGGAAGGAGACTGCTGAATCTATAGGTGGATTTACTATAGTACATGGAGCAGGGCATAACGCTGGCCTTTGGGATGGTGGAGGGCCCGCACATTTTCCAAATGGAGATCCTACGACTGTTCCTGCCAATTCGATAATGTCTACTGGAAACGATATAGACTATGCTCAATCAAAAAATTATCCTGGTGGGCTTGATTGGTATATTAATCAACCAGCGAACAGAGAAGCAGGAGCTAAATCTGTAATTCGACAATACTACATAAACCATTTCGGTAACCATAAAGCCAATGCGACACTTCCAACTACTGATCAGTAATATATTGATTTTCACTACTGTTTCGCTACTTTCGAGTTGCGCTCCTAAAGCAGCTGATGAACATCAGTTTGCAAATCACTATTATTTTAATAAAAGCTTTTGTATGCAAGTTCCTTCCAATTGGCCTGCAACAGTTATTCCTTTAGTTTGGCATGATGTACCAGATAAGCTTTCCATTATAGATTTAAAGCAATCTGAGAATTGCGGGGTTAGAATTAAATACCAAAGACAGAAGAATAGAAAAATGCAAGATATTTCATCTCAACATATCTTAGATATTTATGAAAGCAGCCGAAAAACTGCTAATATTATTATGGTTAGAATAGATAGTTTAAATAATAATATGCTTATAGATTATATTATTAAGCCAAATGCTAATGAATGTGAAAAATATTATAGAAATTATTTTATCATTAATAAAGATTTATGGATTAATATGGATTTTTCTGGACCAAATAGCAAAGGATTCCGAGATACGGTATCTACAATGACTCGCTCAGCAAGCATACAATAGTCCCAATCTGTTTTAAAATAAAAAACGTAAAGCAATACAATAAGGATTGTTATTAAATTCGTATATTTGCGTATATTCATTATTATCAAAAACTATGGTAGTGCAGTAAAGCGGCCAGTGCACTGGCTATGCAGTCGTGTTCAAATTGGTGGGGCGAGCGGTAGCACAGAGCGGAATAGCAGTGGTCGAGATTGAAGTAAATGTCGAGGTGGTAGGCGACTTCTAATCGGGCTTCTTGCAGGCTGGCAAACGCGCCGCTGTGGGGCAGTAATTCGGTTTTGAAGGTACTCCGTCCGGCCTCGGCATGAGCATTATCGTATGGGTTACCCAACTGGCTATAGCTAGCTGTGACCTCCTCTTTATGCTTCCCCGTCAGCAAGCCAGTATGTAGCGAAGGGTAAGTTGCTTTTATTACTTGTAGTTAGTAATAGGTCAGCCGTAGGGTAAGACCAGTAGCCCGTGCTTTCTCTAACTCAGACAGCAGATAGAGGCCGGAGACAGCCCGCCTAGCGCTAATCCATAGCCGCGCTAGGTGCTGCTAGATTGTAGTCGTCTTTGTGAGAAAACAACTTATGATAATGGGTACTTATCATAAATTAAAATGTTTGCTATCAGCCAGTTAACTTAAAAGAAAAGCGTATAATTATCTGGTTAGATTTTAAATACAAGACAAATAATATTTAAGAATTCACCTTAGTAAGCATATAGACAATGATTTGATGGTTTAGGGTAAAAGTCAATCTATTTACTGTATACTTCGTAACGCTGTATTCTACCTCTTTTCTAATTACTACATACTCCTGATGGCAATCAACCTGACTGAACTTCAAGCCCTATTAGATCAAGCAGCTGTTTCGACGGCCAATGAAAAAGAGATTCGGAAGGGTCTGGTTCGCGTGGAAAATCTGGTGAGCCATATCACGAAAGAACTGACCAGTATCTACGAGCTGCTCGATGGGGCAACGCCGGCTAAAAAAGAGCGAAAGGCACGTGCGCCAAAAGAAGAAGCCGAGGTTGACCCAGAAGCACCTTACGGTCGGCGCAAGGATGGTACACCGAAGGGGAAGCCTGGTCGTAGTAAAGGCGAAGAGGCCGGAGCCTAACAATGTCTGCCAGCCATTAAGCAGCCTACCAGAGCTTAAGCTATTACTGGGGAAGTCAGAATAGTTGACCTCCTCCCAATAAACTAGGCCATTGTAAAGCAGAGAAAATCGGGCACTTGACCTCCACCCATTTACTGGGCCGGTTGAAAGTAGAGCATCAGGCGTTCTAGCTCGACAGTAGTGGCGGCCGCCACTATCTCATCGGGCGTTAAATTCTGTAGCGAGCTGTGGGGCCGAAAGCCATTATATTCTTGGCGCCAGTGCTCGATTTTCTCTTGCGCATCGGTCAGCGACAAAACCAGTGCACGTTCAAGCACTCGCCCAAGGAAGCTACCGTTAAACGATTCAATGTACGGATTAGCTGTCTGTTTGCCAGGTCGGGAAAAGTCGAGCGTGACGTGCTGGTCATCGGCCCAGCGGTCCAGCTAAGCCGGACAGAGTTGGGACGTGGTTTGCAGTTGCGTTCCGAAGTGGTTGGGTGATTGGTAGCTAAGCGCCGAGTAGCGTCGTTCGGCATTGTAGTAAGCGATATGGTAGCTGACTTCGAGCTTGGCTTCGGCCAGTCCGGAGAAGCTCCCGCCGTCGAGCAGTTCGGCCTTGAAGCGGCTCCAAACCGATTCGGCGTGGGCGTTGTTGTAGCGGTTGCCCCGCCAGCTCATGCTTTGCAGCGCGCCGAAGCGAGTGACCAAGTTTTTAAATCGGGTGGCCGTGTACTGGCTTCCTTGGTCGGAGTGCACGACGAGCCCGGCCGCGGAGCGGCGCACCACTAAGGCGCGGCGCAAGGCCTCGCTGACTAAGTCTTCGGGCATGGTGGCGCGCACGTCCCAGCCCACGATTTTGCGCGAGCAGCGGTCGAGCCACACGGCTAGGTAGAGCCACCCGCCGCCCTGCCGAGGCAAGTACATGATGTCGCCCACCCACACCCGGTTCGGGGCAGTAGGGGCCGGTTGGCCCAACAAGCGGTTGGGCGCGGCGCGCACGGCTGGGTCGGAATCGGTGGTGCGGGGCGCGAACGAGCGGGGCTGCTGGGCGCGCAAGCCGTGCGCTTTCAGCACGCGGCGGATGCGCCAACGGCCCACGCTGTGGCCTTCGGCCTGCACCTCGGCCCGTAGCCAGCGCGTGCCGTAGCGGGCAAATGCCTGGCGCACGGCGGCTTGCCACGCCGGCTCGGATACGGATTGGTCCTGCTGCCGGTGCCAGGCGTAGTACGCGCTGGGCGCGACGTGCAGCACGCGGCAAAGCTGTCGCACCGACACTTGGGCCCGTTGCCGGGCAATGTGCTGGTATACGCTCACGGGGTCGGCTGGGCGAAGATGGCCAAGGCTTTTTTAAATATCCAGCTCCTGCTCCGCCCGTTTGAGGCGGGCACGCAGGGCGCGCACCTCCGGGTCGCGCGCCACCTCTACGCTGCCGACCTCGGCTACCACTTCGGCCTGCTGCCAGCGGTAGAGCAGCTTGGGGCTGATGCCCAGCTGACGGGCCGC
>Ga0265798_10000904_pt1 | contig 47385 bp, 43 predicted proteins | sample P3T30metagenome_FD_192430 | JGI IMG/M metagenome (GOLD analysis project Ga0265798, IMG submission 192430) | Plant litter microbial communities from East Loma Ridge, Irvine, California - P3 T30 | ecosystem: Environmental > Terrestrial > Plant litter > Unclassified | place: USA: California...
GAGACATTAAAGAGCTCTTAGCATCTCGTTCAGAAGATGCGGCGGCGGCGGAGTAACTGCGTAATCGTGCTCTGTCGTCTTATTTTCTGTAACGTAATAGATTCCCTTGGGCGTTCTCTGGCGTTCTGTGCCGTAACTAACAATACAAAATTTTCGTGACGATGTCCAACGTATGGTGATTTTGAAGTGTGACCTTTGACGATAAACATGTGCTGAAGGTTGATATAATAGACGTGAGCGTCTTTGAAGCGCGCTCCGTGAGCGCAAATACTTGACACGGGAGCTGAGAAGAGTGGCAGTGATGTATACGAGCAAGTATTTGCTCGGTTGTTGATCCGTTCATCTCATGCTTTCTAATGGTATAATGCAATCAAAACGCTCGACACCATCCCACAACTCTGCCGCCAAATATAGAACCACAAATCCTCGCCTCATGTGCTACGCCTGCATAACAGTCCCATGCCTGCCGAGATTAAAAAAAGTGTATGTCCGTGAAGATGCCAAGTAGAAAGGTCAAAGGACCTATTCCAACAGGCAGAAAGAAAAGAAAGCTCAAGCTCGCGGCGTCGTAGCCAACAAGCGACCAAGGCTACCGTTTGCCACCGAGAAGGTTGGCACCGGCGATTTGGCGTAAACAATCTCGCCCTCTATTGTACTTGTTGACGTTGTTGATATAGGGTACGTTTTGTGCGAGTAGTACTTCGGGCTCGACGGCGCGGTCACCGGCGTGACGAGATCTATCGTCTTCGCGCCATACGATGAGCTGTGCGGGTTGTGTCTGGGCGGCAAGGGGCGCGTGGTCGCAGCAGGGGAATACGGTAATGAATAGCTGACCGACGAAGCAGGTGTGTGAGACAGAGATGGGGCGACGCTAAATGTAGCGTGAGAAGCAGATGCACGGCTGTAGCGAGGTCGATGGTCGGACGAGTAGTTTGGCGATTGGAACTGACGCAGATATCGCGATGCTTCTGAGTTGGAGGTTTGGGTCTTCTCGTTGATGGACCAGGTGTTATCGTCCGATGAGATGTCTGAGAAGGCACATGACGAGCGTTTTGATTCGGGCTGCGTGGGTGAGCGTTGCGGCACAATGTCTCGGAAGTGGAGATCCTCGAATGAGAAGCTGGCGAACGGCGTTGTTGGGGGCGAGTAATAATGCTCGTGCGCATATGTCAGACTCTTCTCGGTGTCCTTTCTTCGGCAACTATGTGAATGTCAGTATGTGTCCGGACGGGGCTGTGAACATGAGATTCGTACCTTTCAGAGCAGTACAGTATCGAATTGCTGGGTGTTATGATTTGCTTCTCGCAGACTGTGCTATCATGATGTTAGTAAATGTTGCTTGCCATGTCTATATTTAGACTAGCTTACCAGAAATTCAAAAAGCTCACGGCCATATCTTCGTCGTCTTCCCAAGACACTTCTTCCTCCTCCTTAGCACGAATAGATTTGCTACTGCTCTTGACGTGGGAATGTGATCGTTTGGTGAGAGGAGCAGGTCTGTTAGGTCGAGCATGTGCTGTTTGTGACCTTTTGTGATGGGACGGCTGGCGAACGTGATGTGTGGCCATTGTATGGAAATGGAGTCGGTGAACTTTATTAAAAGCCTCACAAGATAATCGCGCACGGCCCGAAACAGTGAACGATCTTGTTACAGGTGTGGGACGGCGAAGAGGCGGTGACACAGACGCAATGTACCTGCTGTCTGGCACAGTGATGACGGGCTTTGTTCAAGATCCTTATCGCAGGGTCCCTGCGTTAACGGTTTAGCCAGGAACACGACTGGTGGCACTTCTCGATCTCGGGAAATAACAATCGCGCGAACAATGAGCGACCAATGGAGCAAAGATTACTCGGTTGCATGCCATGAAAACAAAGAGGAAATAGCCAAAAATGTCCAGGACAGCAAACTTACAATGGATAAGGGACGTGCGATGTCGGGAGGATAGATAAGCTCCCTTTCTTTCCTCTTGATATGTTTGATAGAGGTGCCTGAGCAGCGGGACCGGGAATCCAGTACGACAGGTAAGAGCGATGGATGCCGAGGCGTATGCGGAAAGCGTCGGTTTGTTCGGTGAGCTCAAACAGGTCTGCGAGTTGAGGAGAGATAGCTGGAGAGGGACGGTGTCAATAAGTAATAAACACCCTTTCGTCAGCGGCAGATCTAGGAATCTAGAACTTGGTTACGACGACGAGCTCTAATTATATGGGCCTGGTTATCGTCAGGCGTGTGGGGATGATTCGCGATTGCGAAGCCCACAATCACCCGGGCACACCAGAGCACGCCATCTTAGAGCCGTCGTTGGCTGACTCTTGAAAGAGTCAAGACATTCCCCCCACCGAAGCCCACCAAGGTGCCTTGATTCAATCTGTAGTTCATCCGCTGCAGCCATAGCGGGGAAGCCACTCGTGTTCCGTTTCTGTTTATCATGGTGTTGCGCATATGGCGTTCATACTGGCGAATCGCAGCAGCGTATTGTGCCACGAAATAACCGAATGTGAACAAGGTCCACGCGCTCGACTTTGGTTGAGGGTGTTACCACAGCGGGTGCTATATTAACTCTTCTGTCCACTCGGGTGCGTATCAGCTGCATTGTGTCATGTATCACACCTTTTTCTCACAGAATGAGGGGCTTATTGCGAGCGCTCGCATGCTATCCGTCACCGTTCAGACAATGAGAATTGCGCGACTGTTCGGCACATGCTGTGCATTTCAACGGTTGGTGCCACTAACTACGCTTGTTGCACACTCAAATTCCCATTCGATGCAACTGATTCTGCCTAGAAAACTGACGATGCATTTGATGTGTGGGTCTGACGTTCCTAGTTTCGAAAGACCAATCAGCGTCTCTAGCGAAGGACACTGGTTGTTGCGATCCCTGTGTATGGAAAACCCTTCAAACACTGCATCGCGGACCATGACCGCGTGCGGTAGTCCACGATCGCGATGGGTTGCACTTCCTCTAGGCTGGACCGACACGTGTTGGTCGACAAGAAGCGTTGACATACACCGATCAGAAAGCGAAAGGATCTCCACTTATTTGACCTTTGGTGACGCGCCAAATCTGGATCGGAGTAGAAGTTGGATAAAACGGGCCATCCTGGAGTTGTTCAGGAACCGGCGAGAATTCCACTTCTGCGAATTCAAGTTTGTTCCGCTCTACCCCACAAGTCAGCAACACATCATCAACGCGTAGTGCCGCAGTTTCAGAATTTGAGGACCCACTACACGCGTTCAAGAAGGTCTCGAACGTTTGCTCGTTGCGTATTGTCGCAGCAATAAGGACCTCGAGAGCTGGGTTGAGCACAAAGAATTCGCTCAGCGTGTGCACTAGACGCGGAATGACGAGCTTGTCGTACGTCTGCCACCTTGTGAGCGGTAGTCTCGGGTTTATTAGTAAGATCGTCGAGCTTACAACGTCTGCTCCGAGAAGGACATCGGGTACTCCCATGCCATAATCTTCCGCGAATGTTGTTGCATTCACTGGCCGTCCCCACTTGAGTGCCGCTGCCCTCACGACAGATTTGGACGAGTCGTCGATGTCGAGACCGTTGAGGAAGAAGTTCGTCTTGATCGCGTCTACGACTGCCTCGTCACCGTCTGTGGCAACGATGCCGGAAGTTTCCAGGTGTTTAGCACTGAGGATAGACAGCATGCCAGTTCCCGCGCCGAGTTCCAAGACTTTTTTACCTCGGATCAACATCTGACCATCTTCCGATGCAACGTAGGATCCCAGGAACAGCGCCGCTTCCCATGTCCGTAGTCCTGTGGTACCTAACGACGAGATGACTGACCGAGCTTCAAGTAGCGTGACAGTTCGGTCATCCTCAATGCTGTCGTCGGCCAAATTACGAGGAAAGGCATACGTAACGTAAGCCTTCTGTAGAGCAGACTCGGCTTCAGAAGGAAGACTAGACATGAAGAGGGACGACATGTTGGACATGAGATCATCTGAGATTTCCTGTGTACAAGAAAGTGGGATCAGCCACCGGACCGAAACGATCAACAATGTCTAGAGAGACATGTTCAGTTGGAGACAGCAATGTGTGGAAGGTGGTGTGATTGTATTGATGCTCTGCAGTGATGAGATGGGTGTCGTACATCCTCCTCGGGGTCTTCAATGGCCCTTTCAAGCTTCGAGACGAGTAGTTTGAGAACTCTTAGCTGATAGTGATCTGGCGGTGGTGACTTGACATGGTCGGTATCGAACATGTTTGTGAATATCCAGGCTTGAACATGAGGCGCTTTCAGGAAAGTGCCCTCCGGCCATCTCAAATGATGAGGCTCTACCAGCTGGAAGTACTGTCGACGTAGTACTCGGAGCGCTGGTGACACATCCAGATCTGCCATGATGATAGACAGTCTACCACGCACGCTGGAGAAATTTCCTCGACGTATTTTGATGTTGCCGCATGTGGGTGGTGAGAGTTGTAGTATTGATGAGGGAAGTGAAGGCTGCGCTTACCTAATTCGGAAGCGGGGCGCCAAGCACTCGCTTAGACATCGGGGCGCTGCACTTCAGGGCCAATTTTGCTCTCCGACGGCGAGACTTTGCAGCCAACACCACAGCGAATCGACAACAACGGATCGAGTTCTGTTCAGTACGTCCATGAGATCAACTGCGTATTCATGAACGCACATTGAACCACTGTCTAACGCGCCTCAGGTCGACACCAACCGCCATCATGTCCGACTCCCAAGTAACCATCCGCACGCGCAAGTTCATCCGCAACCCCCTCCTCGGTCGCCGCCAAATGGTCGTGTAAGTGCAGGAAATACCACACAATGCAATTATGGCAGTAATTCCGGTCGACAAGGTCTGACGGTTGCCATTATAGCGATGTTCTCCACCCCAACCGCGCAAACGTCTCCAAGGACGAGCTCCGCGGCAAGCTCGGTGAGCTCTACAAGGCCAAGAAGGAGGATGTCTCCGTCTTCGGCTTCAAGACTCACTTCGGTGGCGGCAAGAGCACCGGCTTCGCCCTTGTCTACGACAGCGCCGAGGCTATGAAGAAGTTCGAGCCCCGCTACAGGCTCGTGAGATACGGCCTCGCCACCAAGGTTGAGAAGGCCAGCAGGCAGCAGCGTACGTTTCCTAAGTACTCGCAGTTGTCATACGACCGGCAGCCTGCGAGGTATGGCCAGGACACATGCTCACAAATGAACAGGCAAGCAGCGCAAGAACAGGATGAAGGAGTTCCGCGGCACCGCCAAGACCAAGGGCGGTGCGAAGAAGGACAAGAAATAAGCGGCTCACCCATAACGATGACTACGAGGGTCACGGTCGCCAACGAGTGGTGGTTTCTCTTGTTCGCTTGGTGCTTTACCATCACGGCGGGCTCGGAGTTGCATGGGCCATCACCATGTACAGCTATGAAAAGCTCTTGCGGATCGGACAGGCAAGATGGATGGCGTTTAGGGTTCATTTACTGCTGACCATCAATGCATATCATGGACCTCTCGAATACAAGATGTCTGCCACTTATCACTATGACTACTGCGTGCATCCCCCAACAATTATGGATTGGTGCTGCTGATTATGAGTCTTGGATGTCGTCGACGAAGTCGTTGATCACTTGAAAGTTGATTATGCTACAGTCATTACTACATTTTACTCATGAAGACAGATGCCATACTACGACCCATCTCAAGCCACAGCCCCACTCTCCGTCTTGACCTCACCAGCGCCGCCCTCTACAGCCATTGCCTCGCCACCAGCAGACACCTGCGTCTCAACGCCTGCAGACACCGCCGTCTCCACAACCGCAACCTTCCTCTGCATCTCCAAAAACCTCCGTGGAACCCCCTTCGCAGGCGGCATCCCCAGAAACCCCTTCCCACCTAACCCCTCCAACGGCTTCGCCCTCCCCCCCACATACGCCCCCAGATCCCCACTCCACACGAACCCACCCCCCACCACACCCCTCAGCACCCCAAAAGCCCTCGCATCACGATACGCAATGCCCGTCTCCGGATCCCTATATCTCGCCACCGCATTCGTAACCGCACACAGCGGCTTGACAGGCTTCAAGGCGGCGTCGCGCTCGGTCGCAGCTTTCTTGCTCAATTTCGCCGGCGCGACGAGCGTGGCGTTTACGAAGGATGTAGCGTCAGAGACGGACCATTTGAAGAGTGTGGCGCTGAGTTGTATGAGTGCCGCGCGGTCTTTGTCTTTGATGAGGGAGGCGGGGGTGCGTGATGGGCGGGACGATGGGGGTGGGATGTCGAGGTCTGGGAAGGAGGATAGGATGAGGAGGTTGCGGAGGGCGCGCTTGATGATTTTACGGCGGGGGGGAGGGGGTGGTAGGGGCGGTCGCTGGAATTGTTGGAGGAGGGCTTGGGGGCCGATTGCGGTGCCGGCGAGGATCGGGTCGTGCAGGCCTGGGTGGGGTTGTTGGGAGAAGGGGAGGTGGGTGGTGGTGGTGTATGTTGGGTTGTATTGGGATGCTTGGGTGAAGGGGTTGGGGGGCAGGTCTGAGGGCGAGCTGTGGGACTGTTGGGACTGGGCGTATTGGTCTATGCCTGAGAGGAAGGAGTCTTGGCTGGGTTGAGCGAACATGGTGTTGTTTGCGAAGGACATGCCGGAGCCCATGAAGACGTCTCCGCCGCCGACTTGGGACGCGGCTGACCAGGGTAATTGTGAGGTCTGGTCGAATTGTGGGAGAGATGTTGGGAGTGATTGCATGTGTGATATGCTGGTGGAACTTTGGGTGTAGTTGGAAGGGCCTTGTGACATTGGTGTTTGATCGAAGGGGACGTTCGTTAATACTGTGGTCTCAGCTGTAGGGAATGCTGGCTGCTCTGAGCGGCCTTCAAGAGACTGTCCTACTTGGCCTTCAGGCCCAATTGATGCGGAAGGCTCCTTGTTGAGCTTCTCCTCCAGGTGCTCCATCGTTGGCGCATCTTTGCCGGTATATTTGAGCTTGTCGTCCACCCAAATGCCGGGTCCACTGTAGTACCGGATGAAAGGACCGTCGACCTCGCGATTCTTGAGAGCGTCGATCTTGGCCTGTCGCTCAGCGGCCCTCGCCTCCTCTGCTTCTTCCCATCTATGGAGCGTCTTCTTGTTGACCCTCTCGTTGCGTGCAGCCTCTGCAAGCCTCTCTGCCTGAGTCAAGGGCTTGGGCTCATCCTTCTTCTTTCGCGCCTCGGCAGCCTTCATCATGGCGAGGGTGTCGTCTCGCCGCTTGTCCTTCTCCATGAGCTTCGACAACGTAGCCTCCTTGTTCGCCACAGTCTGCGTTCTTGCGGATGCTCGGACTGGTCCATCTTCCTCAGTGGGCAGCCATGACGCTCGCTCGGATTTTTTCTTGGGTCGTGGAGGCTGGCTGGCTGGCGCTTGTGCTTCAGGAACATCGAGCCTGACCTTCTTGCGTGTGACGGCGGCGACTCGTGCGGCGAAGGGATTTGTGACTGCTTTGCGCTTCTTGGTCTTCTCCCGCCGTTCTGCCTTGCGCAGCTCCTTCTCGCCCGCATCGTCTTCCTCGTCGCCATTCTCGCCCTCCTCCGAGGATGACGAGTCCATATTGTAGTCTTCCTGCTCGTTCAAATCGCCGCCACGAAACTCCTCCTCGTTGGGCGCATCCTCCCATTCCTCACCCCACTCCTCCTCTTGCTCGGCTGACTTGGCGAGCAGCGTGGACATGCGGTTGCCCGCATTTGATCTCCGTGCCCTCGTCGTGACCATGAGGTCAACGGGCGCCTCGGCCTCGCTGTCATCGCCGGACGTGCTTGACTGATCGCTGTGCTCTGCCGCCGCGACATCCTCCACACCCTCAACCTCCATCATCTCCGCAGACATGGCGGCGCCCGGTAATCGTGAAAGCCTTTAGGGTGGGGCAGTATCCGATGCGGGTGCAGGCGAGCAGGGTTGGCGTGAATCAATGCGCTATGGCTTCCAGAAATGTTCCATGAGGCGTGGATTATGCGTTGGAGTGTGCGCGAACGGTCGTAGGTGGAACAACTGCAAGGGCTGGCCCGTGACGTTATGCTCCTGCAAGTGGTGGTGTGTTTCGCGTGCACCAGCTAAATTCCATGTCAAAGTGATGGGATGACGCGACGCGACGGCCGCACAACCAGAAACCTTGCCGCTTGGCTGCTGCGAATGGCTGAAACTTAGCGCAGTCTTCGATTGACAGCCTTGCGCCTAGCTGCTTCAACGCCCGTTAGCCCGAGCTCCATCTCACCAGCTCCCGATCGCCAGGTACTGTGGAAACCGTTAGGCACGCCTACAGTGGTAGTAGGTAGTAGTCTAGGTGGTATGGTGCGTTGGCTTTGGTTGGCTTTGGGCTACTTGTTCAGGAGTGAGGCGCATTGCATGAAGGACGACACCTCCAGTAAAACCTCACTCAATGCTCTGTGCGATTATTTTTTTCATCTGGTCACAACTTCAAGGCATGACGTTGAGTTTCCACGAGGTTTGTTTCAAGGTCGCTGTCTGGTACTTCCAATCTATATGTGATTTGATGTCCAGTTTCTTGGGCAGGCAGACTAGAGAACGAATATTGTAAAGTTCAAGTAGAGCAGGCCCATCCATCGCTGTGCACGCCAAACATCTGCACCATCAACCGCATTTAGCTGCACATACCCAATTGCGGTGCGCAGCATGGGAGCGACCACGTCAGACTGTGTGCACTGTGGGTTAACGCACTCCTGGCCGCCCCTCTGCGTTTCAGCGTATCTCTTCCGCGGCCAGAGAAGACCACTCAGAGGAGAGAGCAGTGGTATGCCCCTATTGCTGTACAAAAGCAGTGCCGCTGCACTGGGAATCTGGCACCGTGGATCAAGCCGTTGTGCTGCAGGTTCAAGTTCAAGCTCAACTTCGCAGAACCCATCGCTTCGTGTCCTGTAACGTGCCTGGTGCTGCCCTAGCCCGTCTGCGCTTTCCTTCCCTGTCCGCTTCCCTAGTCTCGAACGAGCGTCCCGACGACACACCACCACAGCTTTCTGCAGCCCTCGCATCTCGCACCTCGCATCTCCTCCTCTTCTCCTCTCCTTGCACCCTCCCAGCTGCTTCCGCCGGTTCCTCCATGAGCGAAGGTGTTTAGTCGCCCATCCCTAATCCTATTTTACCTTCTCCAGACACTCGCGTGTTTGTCTATTCCCGCGAGGCCCGCCGTCCCATAATCAAGCAGCCCGCCCACCAGCGACGGCACCATCTGCTACGAGAGAGGTGCTCGACATTCCTTATCACGCTCGCCAATTGCGCCAATTGCGAGTTCTGCCTGCATTTACTGTGCGGCGCCGAGACAGTTCGTCCCTCGACAGACCAGCCTGCGGAAACGTGCACCTCGCCAGCTCCAGTTTTCTGCCAGCATCCTCGAAAGAGTCGTGAGGCATCGAACGCTGCAAGCGACATTTCAGTGCATAGCGCGTGCGCTTCGTCAGGACTGGATCCGCCCGACACCCCATCGATCGCCGATTATACACATCACACAGGGTTCGCACTGCGCTGAGTTCCGGTCTTGCTGGCAATAGTCCCCCACCTCACGTTCCTTTGGCCGGCACCAACCTGCGTTCTCCGCTACCCTGGCATCGGTATCCCACAGTCACCACGACTATTTATTCCAGCTATAGAAACGGCTACACAAATAAGACAGGGTGTCTGTAATTCATAATGGCTCCCTCCACGCGCCCCGAACACCACATCAACCTCAACTACATCCCCCAGCTGAACCCCCAAGCGCCGCACTCCGGCTCGTCCACTGGCAACACGTCGCCTGTCGAGCCCCCCAACAGCGGCTCCATCCGCTTCCCTACAAACACGTCGAACCCGCTGGGAAACACAGCAGCGGGCACAAGGCTCGGCAACGGATCCCCGTCGCATGAATATGGCAGCCGACTCTTCTCGAAACGGTTCGTGACACGCTGAAACAGGCCACGAGCCCTGCTAACGTGGATGACAGTGCACGCGAGATCCAAGCGCAAGAGGGACTGACTCCACAAATGTGGGGTCCTCCGACCAGTGGGAATTCCACGCCACTGCGTGAGACCATCCCAGAGTCTCCCAGCGCCGACAGCTTCCCAGACTTCAACAATGCCATGCCAGAGGCCACGTCAGCTGGACAGACATCTGGCCGCCGCGCCCGCGCTGGCACTCTTCCATCGCGCTTCTCGCCCTCCGCTGCCCCTCCCGGATTGATGTCTGGTAGCTCCCTTCTGCCTCAGACATCTCGCCCCACACCCTCGACGAGCCCGTTCAAGTCTGGGTCAGGAACACCTACCGAGCGAAGCGGCTTCGTTCCAGGTCCCACAAACGCAGCTGCCAAGTCGGCCTTGCTTTCGCGTTTGCGTGCCGGCTCAATGCCTCAGCGACCCGGCTACCTCCCACCATCCACTTCGCCTTTTGGAAACTCCATCTTCTCGACGGGGTGGACTAGCAACCGTGACCGTAGCAGCACCCTCCAGAGCATTGCTTCTCAGCCATCAAACGGCCCTGGCTCACCGATGTCCTCCTTCTCTCGCGACTCCCTTGCGGACACGGATGTCAGGACTCTTGACTACCTTGGTCTAGTAGACACGCCCCAGCCTGCGCGAGCTACATTGGCTCCGTCTGACATCGAGCTCCTCCTCGAGAGCCAGCGCAATGCCAACAGCCAGAACTCCAACTCTGCCAACCGCTTCCGATCATACTCAGTAAACGCCAAGGAGAAGTATGCCGAAGACGAAGACGAGCTCGATCAGTATGGCCCGTACAGCGGCACTATCACCCCTGCCGAGGCCAATGCTCTCCTCATACAGGAAGCTGTGCGCCAACACAACCTGGAGGTCCAGGCATTCACTCAGTATGCTTCCGCAGCACGTCCTCGAGCTAGGACTGCTGGTGTACTAGACGCTCCGACGAGAGGTCTCATGCAACGCTACATGCCAGCCATGTCACGCTTGGACAACAATTTGACTGCTACCGATCTCACCGAGGATGCCGAGTACAACCTGGCTGAAGCCGTGAAGAAGATGCACTTGCCAAGCGGTAATCTTGGTGATGACACGCTCGAGGGGCCAACCCGGTCGCTGTGGCTGGGTAACATTCCTTCATCTACTACCGTATCCTCACTCAACGTCATCTTCGCGACGTATGGTGCCATCGAGTCGACCCGTGTTTTGACGCACAAGAACTGCGGCTTTGTCAACTTTGAGAATCTAGAGAGCGCAGTGCAGGCGAAGGGCCAGCTCAATGGCAAGGAGATCTTTCCCGGCGCCGGACCGGTACGCATCGGGTACGCTAAGATCCCAAGCGCGGCAGCTACGCCTGGCCACAACGGTCTTTTCCCATCGCCCAGCCCCGACCCACTCTCCAAGGGCCAAATGGAGGGCGCGGCTGCATCCGCCGCCAATGCGAAGACGAGCAGTCCTCGCAGCGGAACTGCAAACGCGCCTTTGGTCACACCCGAGCTGAACGACATCCGTGGCGATATCATCCAAATCGTGAAAGAGCTGGGTGCCACTGATGAAGAGCAAGCCAGGATCATCTCACAGGTTGACGGAGCCATCAAGGTAAACAACTACTACGATGAGGTTCCCACGGTGGAGGAGCCTAGTCACACGCGCGTGCACGATGCACCCAGGCTTCGTGAGATCCGCAAGCGTATCGACAACGGCTCTTGCTCCAAGGACGACATCGAACAGATTGCCATGAACATGCTACCTGAGATCGCCGAGCTTTCGTCTGACTATCTCGGCAACACCGTTGTGCAGAAGCTTTTCGAGTTCTGCGAGGAGCCCACAAAGGAAGCCATGCTTCGCGAGATTGTACCCCAGCTAGCCAAGATCGGAGTCCATAAGAACGGAACATGGGCTGCGCAGAAGATCATCGACGTGTCAAAATCGACTGCTATGCAGAACATGGTGGTCGAAGCCCTTCAGCCCTACGCCATGGCCCTGTTCCTCGATCAGTTTGGTAACTATGTCATGCAAGGCTGCCTCAAGTACCAGGCGTTCAATCAGTTCATCTTCGAAGTCATGCTTGGTCGGCTGTGGGACCTAGCTCAAGGCCGCTTCGGCGCTCGTGCTATGCGAGCTTGTCTTGAAAGCCACTTTGCTACCAAAGATCAGCAGCGCATGGTTGCCGCTACTATCGCGCTTCACAGCGTTCAGCTCGCCACCAACGCCAACGGCGCTTTGCTTCTCACATGGTTCCTCGATACCTGCACGTTCCCAAGGCGACGCACAGTCCTGGCACCTCGTCTCGTTCCTCACATCGTGCACCTTTGCACACACAAGGTCGCTTACCTGACCGTCTTGAAGATCATCAACCAGCGCAACGAACCCGAGGCTCGCGACACCATCCTTAAGGCGTTGTTCTTCGATGATCAGGTTCTGGAAGAGATTCTGACCGATCAGAACTGCGGTGCGACCTTGATCTTCAAGGTCCTCACGACACCGTTCTTCGACGAGCACATCCGTGCCGAAGTTGTACAAAACGTCCGCAATGTCCTCGTGCGTATCAAAGCACAGCCTCAACAGGGATACAAGCGTCTCATGGACGAGGTAGGCCTCTCCACTCGCGGACCTGGACATCGTGAGCACTCTCAAACTCGGCCTGCATCAAAGGACAGTATGAGCACACAAGGAGCACCTGGCAGCTTCTACCAAGGAGGTGCGCCTGGTTTTGACCCTGTGGGCCTTCAGCGGACGTCAAGCATGGACTCTAGTACCTTCGATCAGTATGGTGGTATGGGACCAGGTGCGCCAGTGTTCATGCCAAACATGCAAGGCATGAGCGGTCCCCAGCAGATGCAGTATCAGGAGATGCTAGCTCGCCAGGGACAATACTATCCCCAGCAGATGAACGGCTACCCGCCTGTCGTTCCTGGCATGGGCGGCTATCGCAACGCTTCACCAGGCGGGGCTTCTGGCTACGGTGGCTCGCCAATGATGCAGCCCGCGATTCCGGCCGGCATGGGCGGCTACCCGTACAACATGTACATGCCGCCACAGCAGCAGCAACAGGCTGCGGGGGGAGCACAGCGACGAGGAAGAGTAAGCAGGAATCAGAGCCCTGCGTCTGTGACTCGGCGCTAACATCTCGATCAGAGATAAGCTGTCGCGATGAGTAGTATCTTCAGGCGACCACTTCGTTGTATATGGCACAAATTACTGTTTTTCATAGCGAGCGAACAAAACGCATCAACCACATCGACCACCCAACCTTACATCTTCTTTATGTCACTCCATGTTTCTTGCTCGCATTTCGTCGTTTCCTGAAAGCTGGAGAGGAGGCGGCCGGTCCACCTTGGATTCTTACCACCCGACGCTATCTATCATTCGGGTCTCTTCTCTTCGGCGTTTCGGACCATCACGCTCGTTTTCTTTCGCATCACTTTGTGTCAGACAGCTTTTGTCACTCTACTTTCTTGTATCTTACTTTGAGAGGAACTGAGTCAGCAGATCAGGAAGGGCGAAAAGTCGGGTTACACAGGGCATGTGGATCGGAAAGGGAAGGATTTGATGGCTATCATCATTTCCAGGACATGTGCTTGGAGGAAATGGGATCTACGGCATTATTTAGAGCGGGAAATTTCAGATGCGTTTACACTACACTTTGTGATGTTGTCTTTGCATTTCAATGTAAGAAAGCTACGCGGTGTCTTGTGACCGTGTGCTGGGTATCATGTTCCCAATTCCCAAGTAAACGCCGCAATCGTACCACCAACCACTCATACAAATCCAAAACAAAACGAATCTCGAAAACGGAGCTCCTCCCCACAACAAGAGTGACACCTTACCCAAATCTAATGCCCATTCGACCCCGTCTCACTAAACTTCCTCTTCTTCGCCTCCCTCTCACCCTCTGTTGGCGCCGTATACTTGTCCCCGCGCCCCTGAATAAAATACACGGCCTTCTTAATCGCCTCCTCGTTCTCCAACAACATGTCCTCCGTAACCGGCGCCTCTATACTCGCCAGCACGCTGGTCACCGTCGAAATGTGATTAGCATGTTTCTTGTCGTCGCGCCAGCGCGGTGTGCCGTCGCCCTCTGCCTTGAATTTCCACTGCCCGGCCGGCGTGCGGTGGCATTCTATAATGCGTCCGTCCAGCCGCTCGCCTAGACCTTTAAGGATGTCCCATTCCGCGGGCGTGACGGCTAGGTCGGCGAAGTACTCGTATTTATTATCGCTGTGCTGGACGAGGAGCTGGAAGGAGCTTGGCTGCGCGTCGTAATCTGGGTACGTGCCTTCGTCGTCTTCGAGGGTGGGGAAGTCGCCGAGGCGCAGCTTGAAGTCGATAGTGTTTTCGTGCGGGGGCTTCCATTTGAGAATGTGCTCGTCTGTGCCGAACTTGTAGGGGCTGGACTTGCATGTGAAGATGAGGCCGTCGTTGCCGTGCTTGAGACTGGGCAGCACGTTTTCGAACATTTGGCGGATGGAGTAGGCGGGGTATGTCTTTTTCTCCTTGAGCGCAAAGGGGCGGAGGTCGGCGTGCGGGCCTTGGGCTGCAAGGCGCTTATGGTAGGGCTTTAGTACCCATTCTTGGAAGCGGCCCAGGCGCTTGTCGAGGGTTTTGCCTGTTGTGTTTTCGCCGTCGACAGCGAGGCAGTCGAAGATGTAGAAGTTGAGGCGCGGCGTGGATTCGCCGGGGTACTGGTCGTGCACGAGTTCGCCGTCGAGAATGGTGTTGAAGAGGAATTGCTCGGGGATGTTGGGGTTTTTGTAGTAGGGTACGTGCAGCGGCGGCTCGATATCGTAGTAGTTGTTCTTCCGGTCGATGAGGAAAGTCGCTGGTTCCAGGCCGTTGGGGCCGTCTTTCCAGTACATGTAGAGTAGGCAGCGCAGGCCGTCTGTTTTCTCGCACATGAAGTATTCCTGCCGTTGGAGCTCGGTGACGTGCTCGCGCGCGAAGGAGACGGGCTGTGCGCCGGGGAACCGCGTGTTTTCGCGTTGGAGGAGGTCGGCGACGCCCTCTCTCAGCGGCTCGGCGACATCGCGTGGTATGAGGGTGCCTGGCATGGGCGGCGGCGGCGCGGAGGAGGGTACGGTGGACGGCATGACGGCGATGTAGGATGGGGTCGTAATTGGTGGGGTGCACGAGAGATGTGCGCGCCCTCAGGTTCGGAACGGACTCATGGACAAAGGAAGGGTGGTTCGCGAGTAGGTCTGATACAATCCTCGCTTATGTAACCATCACATGCTTTGGAGGTGAGTCTGGTATCAACACACAGCAGATTGACGAGTTGCTTTTACTTGAGTTTGGTTGGCTTTGTGCAACTCATAAATTTATATAAACCAACTTGTCCCCGAGCCAGTCAACCGTGGACTTGGTGGTTAACAGTGTTGTACATTGAAGTGTATGCGTACACGACATGAACCTACTGTCTTCATCATGCCTTTGCACCCTCGCTCGCCATCATCTTGCTAGCTGGCTTCACCAAGCTGGCCTCCTCTCCCGGATCGCCCCTAAATTTCCACTCCCCACTCGCAACCTCATCATCAGACGCACTGTCCAGCCTCTTCAGCTCCCTCCGCACATATCCCACAATCTGCGCCAACTTCTCAAAATCCGCATCCTCCCTGCTGCCCATCAGATTCCTCCAGATAGCCGCCGCAAGCATAGCGTCGCCCTTCATGAGCCCCTCATCGTACGACAGCAGCACGCCGCGCCACTGAGCGAACATATCCTTGAGGTGTTTCTGGCGCAGCGTATTGGCATTGAACTTGTGCCACACCACGAGCCTATCCTCAGCCGCGTAGAAGGCTTGGTTCGTAAGATGTTGAATCCACACCGATGCGTGTGACTCGGGGAACATGCGGAAGCGGACCTGCAGCATGTACATGTGTATGAATGTTATTTGGCTCCAATTCGAGAACGTGGGCTGAAGACCGAGCGCTAGTGATGTATGGTCAGCATGTGGCCCATAGTTGTGCAGCGAGTGTGGCAGTGCAACATACTGTTATACCACCATCCTTCGCCCTCGCCTATATGTGTTCCATTCTCATCGGTTGGTATCTCCCCGTTCTTCACCAAGGCCTGAGGGATTTTGTATTCTCCCGGGCGCGAGCACTCTTTGATGAGCTCGCGCATGGCGCCGTAGGCGACATAGGTTTCGGTCAAAAGTGGTGCCTTCTCGCGCAGCTTATTGGCGATGCCAAATGCGGCGGGTAATGGTTTCTTGATCGATTCTGGGCGGGCGGACGCGAGGGGGCTGTGCGAGGCATGGTATAGGCTAGGTGTGGTTGTGGTGAAGCTTCGTTGGGTGTTGCGCAGGGCTGTCCGAGTTGTGCGCTGATAGCAATGAGTATTGTTGTTTCTTTGCCAATGGCAGCTTCGTACTTGAAGTGCTGTCTGTGAAGAGGCGGATAGTGCCTTGGAGCAGGCTCTGCATGTGTAGTTGGACGCCATGGTTGTGAAAAGGTGCTTGAATGTCGAGATATATGTCCGCAACACAAAAGTTCACGGCTCGCATTTCCGCGCTAGCATCATGACGTCCACCAACCCCAGGTCTCCAACACCAATCAGCTGCAACGAGCTGCTGTCGACCTTTGTTCGCCGCCAACCTTACACAACCGTAGTACAGTCTTGGCTATTGATAATTACCATCGCATCAGGCAGTGCGGTGGCGGAGTCACCTTTCGAGCCAATGGCAACGCGGTATTCTCACGGCCGTCCCAAGGCACGTGAGCATGACAAGCCTCCAGATGACTTGGGTATGGGGTAGTTCCGCTGGCAGATGGAACACGGCACGAAGCTGCCCCGACTTCGCTTCATAACTTCATCAACCTCCGCTCAGTACTTTTCCGTTGAATATCTTCATCAATTGCCTGAGAGAGCTTCACTACCCTTCCTTTCCCAACAGCACAAAGCTTCCCCAGACTATCAGACAGCTTCATTGGCAGTATCGCCATCATACGCAACCATGCCTGATCCTGCCGTCCAGATAAATGCGAAGCAGAAGCCAATGTACATCAAAGTCGTTGATGAAGCGCCACACTACACATCTGGCGACAGGGTCCGAGGCGTGCTGCGAGTCGATCCCACACTACGACCTCAACGCATTCGCCTGGCTCTGAAGGGCTTTTCCATCCTAAGTGATCTTACAAGCAATCTTGCGACGCCTACCCTTTTCAGTCATGAGCAGAGCATGTTCGAGTCTTCTGGGGCGCACGGGAACTTTGACATCATGAAAAAGGGCACCGCAGCAGACGGAAAGGTCGAGCTGCCGTTTGAATTCGTCTTTCCATACACCGTGGAATCCACACCACCTTTGGATCGCGATTGGCAGAATGTTGCAGACTCTCGCGAGCAACCTCGATTTCAGCATTCGCCCGGCTTTTCACTTCCACCAAGCTGCTCACGAGAGGTTACTATAATTGAACGAGCAGCTCCCGTGATTATGAACAGAAGGCCAGGCACTGTTATAAAGAGTACACCGAAAGTCGTGTTGTCCAGGAATGTATACGCCCTGGAGGCGTGTTCGGAATCAGCCACGCCGGACACTCCACCGCTGCAAATACGGCAGGAGGTAAGCATGATGCGCATGAGCTTCATGTGAGATATCCACTGACTTCATACGTACACTTCTCCAGCTCAAATTCATTCCGCCGGCGCCAGAATATGACTCTCGCCTGCTGCAGCCGCTGGTGGAACTGGGGATCAATGTTCCAAAGCAAACCAGTCGATACAAGCTCATCAGAACCAGAAGGCTCCTGCCTGATTATGGATCAAGCAGCAAGCTTGGTAAGCTTCGAGACGTGCTGGTCGAAAAGGAATTGTACTTTGGCCTTCATTCGTACACCGAGGTGCCCTATGCGAAGTTCAACATCCTAGCGTCGCCAGCCCGCGTCCAAGTCATTGGTTCTCCCCTTCCAATCATCCTGAGCGTCCAGCATCTGGATCGCTCGTCCTCGCTACCTGATCCCCCAGAAGTATACATGCGACGATTACGCGTGCAGCTACTTTCTACTTTCACCATCTACGTTCCACCCACCCAGAAACGGAACTACCGCACAGTAGAAATCCTGGAGACCAACAAAGACGCCTTGACGCTGGTTGACAGGAAATTTGACGGAGGCGAAGGTCACCTACTGGACGAGGGCTTCAACATCAGTGTCATGGAAGACATCCAGCTGGCACATCCAAAGCTCGTGCCAAGCTTCAGGAGCTATGGAATGTCGCAGGAGTATGAGCTGCAAGTCGAGGTGTGGGGCGAGTGTGCGAAGAGCGAGTTCTTGGGTATTGCTTGCAAAGAGTCAGTCCAGGTTGTCTCGGCTTGGAGTGCCGCGGTTCAACCAGGAGCAGCACCGCCTGCGCAACAGGAGGCTAGGCCAGAATATTCTGAGCTGGACTCGACGACACGACATGAGATTGCTGGGGACATTCCGAGGCGGTGGCTGCCCGGTGATGCACCGGATTACGATGAAGACGACTATGCGGCGCCGCCTGCACCGGCAGAAGCTGGACGACCAACGCCGCCGCCTTATATGGCTTAGATGTCAACTTCGACGGGAAGGGAATATATTGACGCTCAACGTTTGAGCTTCATACGTCTCTAGATGATGGACGAACTGTGAAGTATGTGCTAGCATCTCACACTGACGGTATTCGAGCGCGGCGCGTCAGTGTCCACGATACACTCCATTCACCTGCCGCCTTGAATGCCTGCTTCCAACGACCATTCGCTTTCGATGCCGGAAGATACATCAGTGTCACTGCTGTTGTTGTCTGCTGCGCTTGCGACAACACCAGCGGCCGACCATGCCGTTCACAAGTGGTAGCTGTCTTCGAGAGCGATACTTCACATCCCACTCTGCACAACAGCCGACACTCGACTCAAACCACCACTGTCCAAAACCATGTCATCTACACATCGCCAACCAAGCCGTCACTCCTTACGATTCACAAATAACACCAACTATATAACCACTTTTCTAACGAAGGAAACATTCTCTCCACCACTCCCTTACCACGTTCGAATCAACATTACTACTAAGCCTTCAGAACTAACAACCAGCAACAATGTGCCGCATCAGGACTATCATGTACGGCTGCCCCGTCCCCTGCGATAACGTCGTCGACGTCTACGAAACACACTGCCAATACACAGGCCGCGACAACGTCCAGGGCGCCTGCGGCCACACCGACTACGGCGGCCCCCAATTCCTCGGCTACCCCTGCGCCCAGCACCAAAACTTCGCCGGCCGCAGCACCGTGCCCTTGTCCGTCCAAAACGCAACGGCGACGACCCGCCAAAGGGAGACTGGAGCAGCGAGGGCTAACTGGATCGCTAATCCGGACTTGTACGAGCAGCCTCCGGGCATGGATGTGCGGAACACGAGCGAGGAGGATTGGCAGTTTTACTATAGGGCTATCCATGCGGGAAGTGGGCCGGCGTATGGGGCTCGGTATTGGAGTTCCAGCGGGCCTTGGGGGGGTAACAGGCGGGGTGGGAGGTATTGAGCTGTGTGTTGGTGGTCATGGAAGGGAAGAGCGATGGGCTTTGTTGAGTACGTTTTTGTGATCGCATTCTCGTAAGATATCAATACTCTAGCTATCGTTGCGTTGTTCAATATTGTAAACTACTTTTTCAGCGTATTAAGCTTAACTACACCTTCCACCCGCTCGCAATCATTAAAATGTGCTTGCTTTGATACCGCTACGCAGTCTTTCGAGTTGGAAACATGTAGAGCAAGTCAAGTTGAGTGGGAGACGCATGTAAGTTGATCCTTCTGCGACTTCACAACGGTGTCAAGGAGCTGCATAAATGCGAATTTGAAAACCTCGTCTGGCATCACAACATGCCTCTCCTAACTCATGCTTTCGAATCTCAATGCAGTGTCGCGCGCAACGACACGTTACGTATACGTACGTGGGAAGAGAGCATATGGAGTAGGACGCCAGCTAGCTCAAAATCCTAGCATCAAGAAATATCACGTACTTGTGGCAAAAATCTTTCGATTGAATTGCAGTATGTAGTCAGAACTGGGAGTTTGCTCGGAGTTCGAACGAGTTCGAGCGACTGGATGGGTGGGATGAAGCTGGTTGACTGAGGATGTTGAAGGAGTTCGAGTCGTTGGATACTGCAGTTGGTGGCTGCGCTGCACAGGGGAAGTAGGAGGTTAAATGACACTTGAACAGTGCGTGGACGTTGTTTTCCTAGTGAGAGGTGAATGTATGAAAAGATGCTTGGCTGAATGCTGCGTAATCAAAAGGCGTGTATTGTACGGGGTACTACACCGCGGAACAGAAATATGTGAATCGTTTCGGGGCAATACATCTGGCGTTTCGGTAATTCTGAATGATTAACAAAACGAATAGACGCCAACCCGTGAACGCTACGAGTGGTGGAGACACAGCTACCCCAAAACAACATCAATGCCCTCCGCCCCAGCCCCATCCCAACACTCCGCCCAAACTTTCCCAATCGACCTCCGACACGCCACCCCACCCACCCACTCAATCCACAAAACATTATGGAACCTAAACGTCCAGTCACTCGCAAGAAGACACTCCCTCCGATCAGCCCTGCACTTTGAAAGATACATCCCTTCATGCTCGTGTCCCGGCTCAACGCGGGGGCAATACCGATGCTGAAACTCCCACCCAATAGTGCAATGCCCGTCCCTGTCGTATCCCTCCCAGCCCATATCCATGCCCCCAATGCTAATGAGTTCAATGCGGCTGGTACACAGTGGCTTCGACAGGAAAGTTGCGTCTACGTCTTTGCGTCGCGTGTCCGTGTAGCCGATGATGGCGCCGTTGATGCTCTGGATGAAAAAGGGTTTCTCGGCGGCATAATCGCTTCCGAGGACGACGTCGCTCATCGTGAAGCCTTCTGTGCATTTGGTCACCAAGTTCGCGAATATACGATCAGTGCGCAGTTCTACGTGGGGAAGTATTGATATGTGTGGATTTGATGGGGTTTTGTTGGGCGGATGCATTAGTGGGACATAGGAGGTAAACTTCCAGTCTTTGGGTAGACAAGTGCTTTCCGTCGTCTTGTTGGGGTAGCGATCTCTCCAGTAATTAAGGTCCTTGATGCGCTCACGTCTCTTACGCCCGTCCCTCACAACAATCTTATACATCTCCGGTACGAAGAAATGCGACGTTTTCTCTCCGGCGTGAAAGTCCGACCCGGACAAGTAATCATAAAACCGCTCCGTGAGTTCGAATTCGACCCTGCCCTTCCATCCCACCCACGACCACGAAGGCAAACGGACCGAATCTGAATCCGTTCGTCGCTGGGGCGCACACAAGCCCTCGACTAATCTAAACAGTATCGCTCCATGGAAAAAAAGCTCGGGGATACCGTAGAGCATATCACCCTTCATTGTGCGTCCGAAAACAGTGGTGAAGGCGGTGAATGCGTTGAGTATATCTCCTTGGCGGCCGAGAATACGTTGGTTGTAACGCTCGACAACGTGTAAGTAGGCTTCGAGATTAGGCCAGCTCGTCCATGTTAATTCTTGTGTTTCCCTTGCTAGTAGGTTATTGGTTACATGCCAGTCTGGCTTTGCACCGTTCTCTTGCTGGCTGAGGATCTTGCAGTGCCATGAGACGGTTTGGGCATGGAAGACTAGAATACGTCGCGAAAAAGTCCATTCTTGGAAAGTCCCTAGTGGTAGAGGATAAACGTGGTTAGCGTGTGAAAGACATTCCATCTCGTGCGTATCTGGACTTGTGCTTACTTACAGCCTCGGGAGTGATACCCCTCAAACAAAGGGCGTTTGGAGAGAGTTGGTACTTTTTGAATCATGGTGCAGCTGTCACTGAGCCGGAATGTCCTGAACGGCTGCACCCGTGGAGACTCATCCGAAATGCCCACTAGTCCGAACTCCGCATCGCCTTCGCACGCTGCGATCGTGAAGTGCGCGTTGTAATAGATCGAAGCCATTATATCCAGTTGTTGCGGCTTTGTCTCTGCGTCGTCTTGTACAACGCAGAGTCTATCGCACCACAGATAGCGAATTCCCAGTGCGCGGACAAGAATCATGCTATCTTTGATAGTGCGTGGTAGACGACTAGCAACAGCACTTGTGTCCAGTGCGCCATGCGTACTCAGCTGTGCTAAGTTGTTTCGCAATGTCTGGAACGGAGACGTATACGGGCCCCAGACGTAACTCAATGCGACGTAGTGAGCATCGCCGGGTATTTGACATGGCCTAACCAAGCACATCTTCTCAACATCAATTAAAAGTAGAGGAGGCGTCTTCTCGATATTTCCCCATGGGTCTAAGATGGAGTGGCAGCGGCCTGCGTGGCATTCGTCGCATTGGTGTAGCCAAGTGCGTAGAAGGTTCTTTTCGATGGGGTGCTTGCCAACAAGTCGTCCGATTCCCCTGTCTGGCTTGGGTTCCCTTCCTGCGTGTAGGAAATAGTGAGTAACGTGCCTCCAGTAGCCCTCATCAGTGGTTATCAACACGGATATATACCAGGCTCCCATCTGAGGATCAAAGTTCAAGGTGCCATTTGTGTCGGGAAGATGACCCGCGCTTGCCTTCAGAATCCCGACGATAGTCTGGCACGCCATACACTTAGTATTCTTCTTAGCTTGTTTGCAGTTCCATACTACATCGGCTGTGTTGGGGCGTATCGGTGCTCGTACAGCCCGAACAATCGCCATACACTCGCGGCATTGTCCTCGTCTTGGTTTCGAGCTCGGTTCAGGCTGTGTGGACGTCTCCTTCTGTAGACGACTCATAGCCCTTGACAAAGTCAGCTGATCAATACATTACAACTCCTGTTCTAATTGCGGACCGTGTACGGACTCGCCCATGGACGGTCGTTTGATGAATCGAGCCTTTCTCTATAGCGATATCGTTCGTGACTGTGATATGTAGATGATCTTCTCACGCGGGCCAATATCAAATTTGGTTGCCTAGTCCTCAGGTAAATGACGTGGTTCGACCCAAGCTGTGTCGTTCCATCAATAACGACGCAAATAGAATATCCGTGAAGCATAAAGCAAGAAGCAAACTACTGTGGTGGTGGTGTAAGTCGCAAACAGCAAGAGATGAAAGTGTATCATGAAGTGTACGAAAGCGCGGGGTTGGGCGTCAGGCGTTCGCCAGCCAAAGTCTCAGCCTTCCCACCAACAGCTTATGTTTGTGGAGCATTTTGCTTTCCAGTCACAATCTTGTCGTGAACAGCACTCTCCTGGCACAGGTTTTGTCTTCAAGACGGGCCTGATTTAATCGCATCAATGGATGAACGTCAACATTCTTCGGCTTCATTGAAAGAAGCAGAGGGCAGAACTTACAGAGAGAAATGAAGCTTGAGATCAAGTCGAATCGCCAACCGATCGAGCAACCTTCAGGAACACATGTCACGATGGAATTTCAATTTGATCCACTCTGATCCAAAGTGATCAAAGCAGCAGAATGTTATTGTTTATATTGTCATATCATGCCTCTCGCTCAATCAAGCAAAGCAAAGTTCATGTGACTGTGAAACCCCGGGGATAGTCCGCCATAAGACACCAGCCCGTCAGAAAGACTCCGGAATTGAAACTTTTGCCGATGAACCCGCTAAAACTCGAACGAACTAAGATGTGAAGAGAAGACCACTGGCCTATATGTCTATCATGGTAATCGGTAGATGTCGGTGGGATGGTGCAGAACAGCTTTCGGTACACAAAACCGCAGTGTCAAAACCAAGTCGTACCGGACGCGTTCAGGTGTAAGTGAGGGTGGTGTGAAGCGCGTCTCAGGCAGCCGCCGCAATCTAGGAGGTGGTCACAGCCGGGGACTCGGTGGCCTTCTCGGCGGCCTCGGTGGGAGCACCGTCGGTGGGAGCCTCGCCCTCGCCGCCCTCGAGGTGGTCGTCCTCCTTGCCAGGCGAGTCGATCGCGACCTTAACGGCGATCTCACGGCCCTCGATCTCCTTGCCGTTCATCTCGCTGCAAGCCTTCTGCTGGAGCTCCTCGGAGCCGAGGGTGACGAAACCGAAGCCACGGCCCTTGCGGGGCTCACCACGAGCCTGGAGCTTCTTGACCATGAAGCGGGGGATGGGGCGGAGGGCGATCTTGGCCTGGGTGGGGGAGTAGTCCTTGAAGATCTCAAGGAGCTGGAGATTGTTAGTGCCAGATCCAGACTTCGAAGAAATCTGTACGTACCCTATCCTCCTTCAGGTCGTAAGGCAGGTTGGCGACCATGACCTTGGTCTTGGAGGCGACGCCGTCCTCGGGAGGACCGCGCTGCTTGCGCTCGCGGGGCTCACGCGGCTCACGAGGAGCAGCATCCTTCTTGTCGCCCTTTTTGACTGTAAGCGCTTCGTTCGTAGTTTCCGTTAGGGGAGCGACTTGGCCGGGTACATTTGTAGGAATCGAGTCGGCAGGAGCAGCGTCGGTGAGCTCTACCTGTTCGGCACCCTCAGCGCCGTCGGTCTGTGTGCCCCATGATTAGTCACTGTCTCACAGAGTGAAGTTTGTAGTGGGTATGGTGTGACTTACAGCACGTCCGCCACGTCCTCCGCGACCACCACGGCCACGTCCGCGACCGCGTCCACGGGTGGAGCCACGGCGGCGGTTCTCGGCACCGGTGCCCTCAGCGCCGCTACCAGCGCCCTCGGTGTGAGCCTCGGGAGTGCGGGCCAGCTGGATGGAGACTTTGCGGTCGAGGATGGCCTTGCCGTTGAGCTCAGCAATGGCGCGCTCGGCCTCGGAGGGGGTGGACAGCGCAACGAAGGCATAGCCGACGGGGCGCGAGGTGCGGGGGTTGGTGGGGATGGTCGTGGACTCGCTGTGCGACGTGTTAGCTGCCTGCTGTGCTTCGTGTGTGTGTGAGGGCGTCCACGTACACCAAGTAGTCCTTGAAGAACTCCTTCAACTCCCCCTCGTTGGTCGCGTACGCGAGGTTTCCAATATAAAGTCGCCTACCCTCGGCGGCGCTGGCACGGACAGCCTCGTCCTCGGCTGACGTGCTCTGCTGGGCGCCGGTGCTCTCGGTGGTGGTGGGAGCATTGTCAAGGGTGGTGGTGGCCATCTGGGCGGTGACCTGTTCGACAGGGGCGGACATGTTTGCTGAAGTTTTGGAGGTTGACGAACACGAGCGGGGATCCGTGTGGTGAAGTTGAGGAAACTTGGAGTCCTGGTAGACCGGTGAAGGTAACCGTGAACAGTGGGTGGTTGAAGGTGATGGATTGACGAACCGCCTGGAAGGTGGAACAGTTGGCGAGGGGGGTGTGGGTGGGTAGCTACGAGCCCGGAAGGTGTGGGGAGAGAGTGAGGTTGATGGGTGTGGTGAGTGTCTCTGTTATTGACTTGATGGGGAGAAAGGGAGAGGCTTCGGCCGCCTGTGACTTTTTTGAGCTCGAGAACGCACAGGAAGGCGCGCTAGTCCTCGTTTGGGTGCGGAAGCGACAGACCCCCAGTCGCTAGGGAGACCCGCCCGCAGGCAGCGGCCCTGGTGAGAGACAAGGGGACTACGATGCACTGACATGTGGCAGATGCGTTTGCCGTGATCGTGAAGACCCAAACGGCCTCACTTTGCTGCCAGAAATGTGCGCACGTGAGCCTCGGAGAATTGCTGGCTTATATAATACGAGCGCAAGCGCCACATTCCGAAAATCGCTGCTCTGGCGCCACATATGTAAAAAGAGCCATGACCAGCTTCATTATGTGCCCCACCGGCCCGCTAGAGAGCCTTAAGTTAACTTCAAGCATGAATGACCCGCCTGCCGCTTGACGTGTCCGCTAGTGCACCGCTCTCTTCCTCTCGTCGGCCCCCGGGAAGCGTTGCACAATTATTTGCTTCAGGCTAGCTCACCGCAAGCTGCTTCACTTCATCGCCTGCACGCATTGGCCAGACGGCTCATCGCACCTGCCATGTCTGATGCACAGCAACCGCGACAGGCCCTTGTTGTTTACGGCTCCGAAACAGGCAACGCCGAGGATGTTGCTGAAGAAATGGGTCGGCTCGCCGTGCGTCTGCGATTCGATACGGAAGTTGCGGAATTAGATGCCATCACTCTTGTATGTAGAGCACATGATGTGATGAGATGTATGTTGATAGCCTGTAGAAACAACTACTACAGCACGATGTCGTGCTCATTGCAATCGCGACTAGTGGTCAGGGTGATTTGCCTCCAAACAGCCAGAAGTTCTGGAGGTCTCTACGAAGTGCAAGACTGCGACCCGGATGCCTACAACAGTTGAAATTTGCCTCCTTTGGGCTTGGAGACACATCGTATCCAAAGTACAACTGGGCACATCGCAAGCTCTACAACCGTCTTGTCCAACTCGGGGCGCAGCCGATCAGTGACCGTGGCGAGAGTGACGAACAGCAACCTGAAGGGTGAGTAATCTTGATCTTCTCCCTCAGCTGTTTCGACTGTTACCCATCATCTTCCCTTCCATGTCCAGGACTTATAATGTGTGCTGACAACATCCAAGTATTGACGGCTCTTTCGTCCCATGGTCAATAACACTCAAACAACGATTGCTCGAACAAAACCCTCTGCCACCAGGCATAGACCCAATACCGGACGATGTATTGCTAGAGCCAAAGTGGATTCTTGACTTCGCTGATTCTACCACGACACAAAACGGAAGCTCTGCGCACAAAGGAGAGCTGCATACCAAAAGCGAGCTCCCACCTCCTGACTTACTTCCAATTCTGGACTCCCACCCCTCTACCATAATTTCAAACAAGCGCATCACGCCAGAATCACACTGGCAAGACGTCCGCCACCTAACATTCTCCCTCCCCGGCTCACACCCCTACACGCCTGGCGCCACCTTAACACTCTACCCCAAGAACTTCCCAAGCGACGTCGACGAATTCATCACCACCCAAAACTGGACATCCGTGGCCGACACCCCACTCCACTTCGTCCCATCCTCGCCCAACACATCCCCAACCTCCTCTCTGCCAATCCGAAATTTCCAACACACCAATACAATAACGCTTCGCCAATTGCTCACAAACCACCTCGACATCCTCTCCATTCCTCGCCGCTCTTTCTTCGCACAACTCGCACACTACACGAACGACGAGTTTCATCGCGAGCGTCTGCTCGAATTCACGGATCCGCAGTACATTGACGAGCGGTACGACTACACTACGCGACCCAGGCGAAGTATTCTAGAGGTACTGCAGGAATTCGAGAGCGTCAAAATACCATGGCAGAAAATATGCAGTCTTATACCAAGTATGCGAGGACGTCAGTTTAGTATTGCGAGCGCGTGCGTGGAGAAGGATGGCAATACAGAGATTGAGCTGCTGATTGCGATTGTGAAGTACAAGACTGTTATCAAGCGCATACGCCAAGGGGTGTGTACGCGGTACATCGCGTCGCTTGCGCCTGGTAGCCAGATCTCGGTCACGCTGCAAGCTGGTGGTCTTAATGTTACGCAGAAAGAGACGAATAGACCTGTAGTGATGATTGGGCCAGGGACGGGCGTTGCACCGATGCGCAGCTTGGTCTATCAGCGTATACAGTGGCGTAAGCAACTGGGACTCACTGCGCCTTCGAAAGACTTGTTGTTCTTTGGATGTCGTAATGCCGACGCGGATTACTTCTTCAAAGATGAATGGAGCACACTCACTTCGTCTGGCGCACCACTAGAAGTCTTCACTGCTTTTTCTCGCGATCAGGTAAGCTCTAACAATCCTTATTCTGCTTCCTCACTCTCCCTTCCCACTCGTTTCCCTTGCTAACATCTACCTCCAGCGCACAAAAGTCTACGTGCAAGACCTAGTCCGCCAGCAAAGCGCCAAAGTATACGACGCGCTCGCAAACAAAGACGGAATCGTGTACATATGCGGCTCGAGCGGAAAGATGCCGCAGGCGGTGCGCGAAGCGCTAATCGAGGTATTTCAGAGTGAAGGTAAGATGGAGAGGGAGGATGCAGAAAAGTTGCTGGTGGTTATGGAAAAGGGAGGGAGGTACAGACAGGAAACGTGGTAGATAGACATTTACTCAAGCAGCCTAATACCCATCCGCTCCATTTCGACCTCCAGCATCGCGCGCATATCCAACGTCAGCTGTTCCTCGCTCGGCTGACCCTCTATTACCCTTCTATCTGCATTATGTTCGGTCGTGACACGCACCTCCTTCACACTCGTACCCGCCACGGCTGCTGCAAAAGCCTTTGCAAAGTGATCTGCAAAATGCAGGCCCAGCCATTCAGTATTCGGAGGTCGCCGGAAATGAACATTGAACGTCTGCAACTGTGCAGGCAACACGCCTTGGAACTTATCGCAGTAGAGCTCGAGGTCCTCGTCGAAGTCGTAGCCGAGCTGGAACGGGCTCACGTCTAGAGTTTTGAGAGAGGGTAGGGCTTTGCTGAGCAGTTCATTCGTAAACATAGTGTCGTGCATGTGAATGCAAAGGGTTTCGAGCGTGCCATCATGGCTTGACAAGGCCGTAGCTAGTTGTGGGAGCCATTCGTCATAATCTATTGCATGTCGAGGAAATACAGTACCGATATTCTCATCCATGTGCTCGTAACTCAAGGACCTCAAAGCAGGCATCGCATCCAGCACCGCGCCGATGTTTTCCGCCTCCAGATAAGAGTTGCGCAGTGTCCAGTGCTCGAGGCTAGAAGCGATACTGTGCAGTGCATGGCGCATCGCTTCGGCGTTTTGAAAGCCGTTGTAGACTTGCGATAAGTCTAGAGTATGGAGTGCTGGTAGGTGCAGCAACCGAATCATTTCTTCCAATTTGAGCGGACCAATCATCTTGATGTGATGCAGTCGAGTGAAGCGCTGTCCGTTTGCTGCGATGTTGGCGAACAAGATCTCGCCATCGTCCCATTGCAATGCGTCCCACACGTAGAGTTTCTCGATTCTCGGGAAGAAGAGCAAGAAGAATTCGAAGAAGTTGTGCGAACTCAGATTCATTGGGTGGCTTTCCTTGCTCAACGTCTTGTTCATCGGGTCGTTTTCTACCTCTAGGCCTCGGAATGCGTCGGCAATGTCTTGCCACTCCTTTGCACAGACGCACTGCAACAGAAAGCTCTGAAACGGCGTACGTACCCATGAAACCGTTTTGACTTGACTTGCTCGATGAGAGCGCTCGTCAGGTGGCAGTGATGCAAGTGTACGCAGAAGCCGCGCGGCGTTGCCGTGGAGGAATGCTGCGTAGACATGATCGTTGGAAATGGCATGAATGCGGCGACATGTTCGTGCCAGGGCGAGGAGGGATGAACTGTTCAAGTTTTCGAAGATGTTGGCGAGGAGCTCGTTTGGAAGGGCGGTTAATGTGCCATGTTGTGTGGGAGGTGGCTCATCCATGTGAAAGTTAAAGTTGAGCAAACTCTGGGCTAGCAGATGTCCACCGGACTCTTCGAACTGGAAACTCGACGATGCAGCTCTCGTGATTGTAATCTCAGGCTGCTGTGATTGTTGGCCGTCTTTCAGCTACACATCCAAAAGAAGCTCTTCGGAGGTGCGTATGAGAGCGCAAGACAGAACAGATTCGGCTACAGCGCTATGACACGAAAGAAAATCTAGATCGCTTCAACATGTTGAGGTAAACGTACGTAGGAGCGCGAGGACGTTGGAAGTGTTGGAGCTCGGGCCGCTAGCAAAGCGCCTCTCCACACTCGCTCGCTTCACCGATTACGGCTCCGACGTTCTCTCAGATGATATAACTCCGAATATGGAGAGTGCGCCAGCGGTTGCTTCAACTTCATGCGCCTCTACCGCGACGCCGCGCGCGCCCCTGAAGCCACGCGACGCGAATGTACCGGCTACACCACCATCATCACATTTCAAGAAGAGCAATGACACATGCGGACACGTATCCGCGTCACAGAATGCAGTCGGATCTTATGGGCGACAAGTTCCACAGCATCAGTTTCCAACCCTTACTTCCACCTTTTCGAAATCTCCGTCAGTCCGACATGCACCTGCATATCAGAATGCGCCATCTTCGTCGCAACCTCTACCAACGCCCGTGACTGGACGTATGGCACCGCCTGCGCAATACATACCATCATCGTCACAGCCGACGTCGTCAAAGAAGCCTGCCCAAGTCAGAGCGCGAGCAGTAGCTCTTCAGGCGCAACCTTCGCCGACTGCGCATACACCCAAAGTTGCCGGTAGCCCATCCGACCAAGCAGCCCTATATCGCTTTCCATTCGGCACACATCGGGGCAAAACACTACTCGAAGTGCCAGAGAATTACATTGCGTATTTGAGGGTGGACCAAGATATGGCAGATAGCATGCCAGGCTTTTCTACTGTGCTGCAGCGATTCGATGCAGGCCTACCACCCGGTCTGCCCCCTGCTCCTCCTCCTCCTCCACCACCAGCGAGCCAGCCCAAACTGCAGGATGTCCCTCCGTCGTCCGCGCCTGCCAGAACACTTGCGTCTCAGCCCCCGAGTTCCCAAGAACCGCCTCCATCAACACCTGTCTCGCAGTCAGAATACCGTTTCGACTTTGGGAAGCACATCGGAAAAACATTGTCTGAGGTCCCAGCAGACTACATCGACTTCCTGAAACAACGAAGGATCGTCGAAAGTAAGCCAGCGCTCGCGGTCGCTGTCATCAAGCACGAAAGGGAGCTGTCACGAAGCGCACCTGTCGCAACATCATCACGTCCAGAACCCACGACCTTCACCTTGAGGTTCGGGAAGCACAAAGGAAAGACCATAGATGAGGTACCAAGCGACTATGTTACGTGGCTGAAGAACTCTTCAGATATGTACAACGAGAGCTAGGCTCTCCGAGATGCGGTTGCTAGCTACGAACGAATGAGTAGACCGGCTCCTAAGAAGGCTTCGGCGAAACGCAAACGTGCGCCTGAACCGACTCGCTACTCGAGAGGATCTGCATATAGCACATACGCGCCCAGAAAGAGGAGGGGAAATGGTGAGATGCGGATTTGGTAAAGTGACCACGCCCTACAAGCATGTTAAGAGTAGTGCGAGGCTACGCGGGACTACCGTTTCCACAGCCCGGTCACCTTCAAGAAGGCCGCATGACTGTTGTCGCTTTAATTAGTGGTTGATCAAAGGCATGTAATCTCCGTCCATACTTCGGCCTTAGGGTGCTCGTTTGCAAGCACCATAACGCGAGCGCCGTCCGCGGTGCCTCGCAAGTCCAGTTTTCGATACGGTTTCCCATTGTACAGCAGCTGTACGCCACGGAGGTCGTCCCGTCGAATCACTCATGGAGTTACTAGCAAGAGCTCTATTTGCGTTCGATCAGTCTCCTTGATCCAGAAGCCATGTCCCTTTGCTCGGATACGATGCCACGTAGCTGTCATGAACCACGCTTGGATTGCTTGGCTTGTAAGCAGCACCATTTTATCGCTCTGAATACACTTCGTGTATTTAGGGTCGTCAGGAGTCATCTCTACGTCCGTACCCGTCAGTAACAGCCTCGAACAAAACTTCTCCTCGGTGCTGCCGTCTGACCTAGCACCAGAAGCTCCGGGGCCGTATACGGCTGGGTAGTCCTGATGCACCCGACCAAACAACCATTTCTCATACTCATAGCCAAGCTCATGCCAGTGCGTTTCGAGGTGCAGACGCGGCTCCTAGTCTGGACCGTCGCCGTCTAGTGACACAAGGCTCTGGCCCGCGAACACATGGAAGGCATGCATGACTTCGTGCATTATCAACATGGTCAAGTCTAGTAGTGCATTGAGTTGGTGTGCAGGCCGTGCAGATGCCGTATCGTGTTCCAAATAATCCAGCCAGCCAGGTAGGTGTATGTGGATGATGACGCGAGCGTCTCGGACTTTACGCGTGTACGTCTGCCCACGAAATGGCATTGAAAGGTCGATCAAGCCTTTTGTGTGGGGCTTCATCGTAGCTTTTGGGTCTCCGACATCCCGGCGTTGCTTTTCGAAGATGAAGCAAAGGCGGTTCGTCATCATGAAGCGAAAAATTGCATGTACGTACTCGAGGCCGTGCGGCGTCTCCTCCGATATGCCCCGCCTAATGTAATAGTCTCCTTCTCCGTCAGTCGTTACGACACCGTTTGCCACATGGTCGAAGGGGCCCAGAATTTTGGGCTCGGTGATGAAGAGCGTGGCGAGGCGAAGAGCTGGTGTGATAGCCTCGTACGCGGCATCAGATATCGGTCGAAGCTTCCGCTTATCATCGACTTCCCTGGGCTCGACGTAATGGAAATGTTTCTGAGCGAACAGACTGAACTGGATTATCGAGGTCTCCGAGCGGTGCTGTGGCAGCGGCGGGCCCGCAAGCGGTTTCCAGGAACTTGTCGTAGGCGGTCCGGTGAATGTCAGAATCGAGTTTGGCCATGACAGACGATGGGTTTTTGTTGCACCTGTTCGCAAAGTGATGCGTTTTTGATCGCTGCCTGTGTCCACATTGCTTGTCAAACTACGATAACGGGAAGTCGTGTGAAAGACAGGACTTCTACGAATAATATTGTGTGTGTTTTCATGACGAAGAGTAATTGAACGTATGGCCCAACATCACCCTGACCCGCAACAAAAGTTCATATAAGCTCTGGGATATCATCACGGATTGATGGTAGGCATATCGCCCACAAAAGTGACCTTGAGGACTTCACACCTTCATGAGTGCGCATAAAGCGTACGTTTTTGCACTGCAATGTACTCAGAACCCACAAACTCGGCATACTGCTTTCCTCTTTTACATTGAGCTAGTTCTCCAGTAGTTAGTTTGTCCAAATCATCCACACGTTCATCGTTCTTACACTGCTGCTAGTTCAGAACCCACTACTAACAGATCACACCTCAACACGTAAGTTCCCCAAGCACTATCCACCTCCACCTAACTCATCCTTCTTCCACAGTACAACCCACACGCACGAATAATGGCCAGCCTTTTTTCTGGACCTCCAGCACGACAAGCCGCGATCTGGACTGGTCTCGCACTCGCGTTCTTTGCTCTTGGAGGCACAGTAGTTGCTATCAAGATGTTGTTGAGAAAGAGGCAACGCGAGAATCAGGTCGATGGGTAGGGCGAGCGTCGCGATGCATGGATTGGGAGAATGGCGTGAGCGGAGAGAAATGCAGAGAGATGGCGGGGAGTAGGATGGGTTTAAGAGGACGCTTAAATGGTTGAGTGCTGTCGAAGCACCGGTTGTAAACTTCATAAACTGATTTGGGCTGTGTCAGTACATAATCAACTTTTTCTTGAACAGCATCAACGGAAACTTTCGTTGATTCAAAGTACTACGCATGGTTAGGCGCCACCATTGAAGGCGGGCTGACATAGTTGGCGTGGAGCAAGAATGGTGTCACGCTGGGGCGTACTAGCGAATGGAGAAGTGGTGACCAAGCAGTATGCGACTGCCAATAAGCCGAACCGTTGTTTCCAACGACACGCGGAAGGAGACATCGCGGAAGTTGGATGTCGAGTTTCAGGCTACTGCCATCTTTACGCTTGTTGTTGACCATTGCCATGCAACTGAACTCCCAAAAGTATTTTTCATAACGCTCGTCCATCTTCTCGCATTACTCCGTCGCAATCGAATACCCCGATATTCTCCATCCGATCGCTTTCGACCAGTTCGTCTATTCTTAAAAGCACGAAACACGATATCGACACTACACGAGCCCGACCACCACATCACACTCCTCGCCTCCAAAGTCAAGGCCCACGAAGTGAAGCTTTCAGAATGCCAATCCACGTGTTCACTGCTTCAGAGTGGAAATCCCAAGCCATCATCTTCGCGGTCGGTATTGGCGTCGTCGTTGCCGCCTGTGTCGCGTTATGTTTTCTGTTTCCCCAATTTACGGGGCGTGATCAAAGAAGGAGGCAAGCACAACGCCGACAACAGCAACGCGACGTAACCGAGCTGGACACGTTTGACAGGACGGATACGGCTGATAGGTTTGATACGAAGGACACGTTTGACACGACCGACGCGACTGACACGACCGACACCACGAGCCTGCTTCAGCGACCGCGGGCTGCACGACTGAGTGACGGCAGTACAAGAAAGCTATTCCGAGCTTCAGGCAAGAAACCAGAGGACGTTTGAACGAGAAGGAGAAGTGGGACAACAAGCGAGCAGTGAGCATCAAGGCGGGTCATGACACGAAGGAGGACGAACTTGCTGGACTGGTGTGAGTATTGTTTATTGCTCAGGATCGATGCGGTACAATTGCGCGTGGAGTGTTCTGCAGTTAGCGTTCGGATGGTGAACAAGGGAATGCAATTTCATTGATTCAAGACTTGCATTGCAATTGTGAGGTGAGGTGTCAATGGTCACAAGCGTCACTGCGCTATGTTCGAGTCAGCGAATTTGATGCTGGCTGCGAACATTGAAATGTCCTGAGCTGAAGAGATTGGCTGATCTTGTTGATGGCGAAAGCGGCACTCTTCACAAATACCCGGTGGGAATCTGCTTGCGTCTTCCTTTCAGATCGTGGAGCTGGCTTCGACGAACGGAGTGAATCGTATTGTTGGTCATCTTCAAAGAAGCATGTGAAAATTGGCCACTGGCACTCTAAGAGGTTGTACACCGAGGCCTGAAAGACATCTTGTCTTCTTTCAAGATCGCCTCATCATCCAGTGCCATCATCTCTTCACCAATGCATGTCTCCCGACTGTCTCGATTATAACATGGGCGAATCAGCAAATTCCAGCTTATGCACGATACTAGCCTCTCCACCTGGCACAGCTTTCCCCATGAGTCTCTTTTGCGCCTTTCACATGTGGGTCGCATGGGCCATCGGGATCAGATTCTTCTCTTTCTTATCAGTCTTCGTACATGTACGCGTACACGAAGAAGAAACGGCGACGGAAATATTTGGAGCGCTTGAGGTGGGCAAAAGTGTGGTGATGGTACCATTCAGTATTGGCAGGGGACGAATAACCGTTTCTGTTGAGTCGGTGGTTGTCTGAGGGACTTGGTATGTTGTTCACCAGATGCAGTACTAGATGTGCGGTCACTGACTCGGTATGTAGACATACAGCTATGGACATTGGGGCGTCATTGCGTTGGTGGACCATTTATCAGGCACTCAAGTTCTATCCCGCTGTGTTCGAGAACATATGAGATAGGGATCAAGACGGCACGTCCTAAGCAGTGGGACTGTTTGGCGGATGCGGCACGCAGGCCCGGCACGTTGGCTCTACTTTTCTTGTTAGTCGCATTGTTAGCGTATGTTCCTCACTCCTGAATCCTCCGACCCTAATCCTCGTCTACTGGCCATTCCTCCCTCTCCCATGAGAGTCGCACGTGTACGATGATCACGGCTGTTCTTGTTTAGGAGAGCAGCACTCACTTCCTTTTTCTCTACACGATACAGCCCTAGCAGGGATCCAATCTCTTGTCAAATCCAGCCTCCCGGGCAGCGGGCCATTCCACCCATTTCCTACTGATTTGCTTTGGATTCTAGCGCGGGGGTTCCCAACGGCTCGAATCGCTTTCCAGGAACGCAGGATTCCATGGATCGAGGTAGCGCATCCTGCGTTACCGACAACGACAGCGAAACCAAATTCGTGGATACGAGTTCACGATGGCTGGGACTCGGGAGGAAGGCATTCGGGAGCTCGAAACAATAAAATACACGATATGGGCCAAAAAGACGTTGCAGGTGCTGTCTGCATGCGAAAAAGCTCCGATGAAACACGACAGCTGGGCACCCCACCTTCGTTCCTGTTCAAGATGCATTACATCACAGCAATGTATCACCGAACCTGCCGGTTCCCTTCTTCCCTGCATCTTGTCCGAACTATGTACCACCAGGTGGCGCTCCACTACACCGGAATAACCGTTGAGTTTTCTTTCAGTCACACCCCTGTTGCTCTTGTACCCTGTCACTTCCAAAAGTGTGCTTAGCTGTGGCTGGGGCACCACCTCACGACCGATGCATGAAACATCCCGTTCGTCGAGGCGAAGTGGATGACAGTCCTATCGGGCCACCAATATCACGCCGCTGAAGGCGTCGAATGCGATGATGGCGGGGCGTGCGTGATGACGGGAGGTTACCCGTGGGCGTGCTGCAACAACGGGATGGACGAACGCCGCATTTGTGTAACGGGATATCGAACGGGCATCTCTGAGTAATTTTCCAGCCTGGTGGGCTCGGTGTGAGATGGAAGTTTGATGACGAAAGATGAGCTGGGCACACTCTCGGACTTCGGAGCATTCGATGTAGTCATCGCGCCTGCGGGTGTCGGGAATTAAAGACTCGATAGCAATAGAAGGTTGCATGAAAGAAGAAACACACGCACTCTACCGAAGAGCTTGGTGGCGTTGACGGGTTCCAGCGCGCTGGGAATGACATTGCTTTTGCGCTCCTCTCACAGGCTCTCACGACCAAACCATTGATCAAAGTCCCCGCAGAAAAGCAAAATGTTGATTTCAAGAATCTCCGGCTTCTGCAGCGTAGAGCAGATTCCGTATGAGTGCTTGTTGTCTTCCGTTCCACAGCCGCCAGTGTCGCAGCCAGGTCCATCGGTTCCTGCATCTCGAGTGCCACGACAGCATGGCACCAAACGGTCCGTTTGATCAGTCTCGGTAAATCTCAGACTCGATACATTGCAAGGCTGCCATCGGGCGGGAACACTTCAGGTGTTTGATGCCGCAGATACCTTGGAGGTATCAGAGGTGGGGGTGATTTGAATGTAGAAGGAGAAGCAGAAGTTCTGTTTCAAGTAACCCTGTCAGTGCATAACCAGCCTCGCTGTTCGCCTTGCGTGGATCTCGGGAGCATCATCGGGAATATGTATAGCTGGTATGCTTTTGCTTGTCGAGATTGGGTTACTGTAGAGGGTACTCAGCTGAACTCTCGTCGTGCATGCAGAAGTAATTCGCATCATTCTCGCGAATAGCAAAAAGTAAAGAGACATCGATAGAAGATCATTGCCATCTCCTTGTGCGATATGACAGCGGCCAGACCCGACGTTTGCAGATCTTCATTTCATCGCCATCTTGCTCCCGACTTCATGGGCGAACTATGCGCCCACCTGCGATACGGAGCTTAATCACCCACCGTGACACAGCATGCAAGGCCTGAAGTAGCTGCTCGAATGTTGCGACTTACCAGCATTGTGCCTTTTGCTCGCCGACCGAGAATAAATGAATGCCGCTGTATACACACAAGACGAGCCGATCCTGTGCGAGAGAACGGTGCAAATCAGATAATTTTGCGTGAATCGCTTGTGTTGTGAACTCTGTGGTGAGGAGAAATAAGTGATGCGCACTATAGGGCTGGGGTTCATTGGAGAGAGAGGGGCTCGCGAGCGCGGTAAAACTGCCGGCTATGGCTCAGACGAACGTTGGTGCCGGCTGTTGCGACTGCAAGAGGAAGTCGCCCACGATGTGTCAACTAATCGCAGAACACTTCCGGTCGATAGTGCAGTGTAGTGCATCCTGCTTTTGAAGCGGTTTTCAACATGTTCGGCCGGTTGGGCCAAAACAGTGGCCCTTGCGCGGCAAATGCATGAAGAGCGGGTCGATATTGCCTGCATGCATGCTTGTGAGAACCTGCGTGCACTGGCTAAGTTGGATCGGTAGGAAGCAGATGAAGCGTCAGGGTAATAGCAATCATTCTACATATCGAAGTCGCTAAGCAAGCGGTGGTATCTTCTAGGAAATAGACAAAGCTGTAGGTAAAGCTTGCTTCCAAGATCTCGAAAGCCTGAAGAGTCGTCCATGATAACAAGAAAACAGACCGTGGTGGTATCGTAAACAGTCAGACGGTGAGAAAATGTTGCGACGCCAAAATGAAGGCCCGGGCCGTGGCCATGTATCCAACATCGAGCCAAGCAAATCCTCCCCTTGACCCGTGTGCTCAATATAAGAACAAGAAAATGCTAAAGTGAGACATGATATGATACAAAATGCCCGTAATAGGAAAGAACTCGAAGCAAAATCGAAGGTACACGACGCGGCGTTTAGTTCTCTTCCATGAGCGCCTCTTGGTCGCCAGTCTCGCGCCAATCTCGTGAGCGCTCGGATAATCGCTTCACACCGGTTATGCGCTGTGCCCAAAGGGACTCAGAGTGTGATCTGAAAGTGTATGCACGCTGCGAAGAGATAACGCCGATAGCCTGCAATACAGCCTTGCGGGAGTCGCGACCAAATACTGCAGGGTGATTAATCCATTCAAGGCTTGATTCAAGCTCAGCATCGAGAGCGTGCATCGTTCGTGCGTCTATGCCGGCGGCAGGTGTAAAGGGGCTGCCGGAACGGGGCGACGGCGTGCGTGGTCGCATATCGCCGCCAGTGCTGTTGGTGGTGGGGGACGAGTCGCCAGTACTGCCTGTGGCACTGGGAGAGGCGTTGCGCCTGTGACCTGGAGGAGGTAGTGGTGGCAGACCACCTTTGCCAAGACCTTTAAGAATACTTCTCGTCTCTTTGAGAAGATGATGTGCCCGTTCATGTTGGCCTCGTGAGACAAGCGTCAGCGCACGCGTCAGCATGTCTGATGTAAGCAGCTCCATTCTGCGCTGTACGACATGAGGATGAGGTGGGATTGGTGGTGTTGGTGGACGCCCGGTCGAATTCTTCTTCGAGCTCGATGGGAGTAGAGTGATTGCGAGTAGTGATGGCCGTGGCAAGTGCGATAGTGTACCTTCCCGCAAGATATCGCCATACGTGAGGTCGGCCTGAATTAAGGGTACTTCTTCGACGCTGAGTGTACGTGAATCGTCCTGGTCAATTGGTCCGCCGAGGGCTTCGAGGCCTGACACAATGGTTTCCCAAGGGTCTTGAGGTAGCTGCTCTGGAGAGCCTGAATCTGGTGCGATAACTAATTGCACAAGAATGTCTGCAGCATGATTAGCAGCGGATTTTGAGATTAATTAGCAACTTTGACATACCTCTCTTATCGCCGAAGCGCAAGTCACCCAATGCTGCTTCGGCGTCTCGTCCGGTGGCTCGCTTGGTGATCTGCAACGCGCCACTGATTTTGACGAACTTCGCCGGCGAACCTTCCGGTAGTCGCAACTTTAGTCTGACGTTTTGATGGGAAGTGGTCTGGAGAGAACCGAGGCAGCCCGCTACACATTCCCGAAGCATCATCCAGTCCTTAACGTAAGTGTAGGATGCTTTAGTGCGCGTGGAAAGCTCAATCATGGTGTCAGGCTTGTGGGTCAGTCCCAGACCGAACGCGTGAATTGAGACCCTAGAGGCTATTAGTCGTGTGTCCCAAATGCCCAATACACTTTCGCAATGTCCTGTTACTTACTTGGCAGCTTCTGCGCGGGAAACGACAAAGTCCACGCTTTCTGCGTCCGACGTGGAGGAGTCGCTGATAAGCAGAATGCTTGACAGCGGATTGCTCGATTTGCGCTGCATGAGGAGGTCCATGGCAACGTTAGCGCCGTCGACCACATCTGCGCGGAGGCTCTTTTGGCCAACTGGTCGTATCGAATCGAGGACCTTTGGCCAGTCCCTCCAGACTTTGCTTGTCATTCCCACGATAGGCACACCACCTCCACTCGAACCAAAGGTAACCAATCCCATGCGATCCCGCTCACCGAGACTGTTTACCAGGAAACGTAGCGTGTCGCGTAGAAGATTGATCTTCAAACCCTGCATGGATGATGAGACCGGTATGACGACTACCACATCGATTGGAACGTGTATGGGGCTGGCCAGTCGCGGCTCCGTTCGCCCGGCTCGTGAGTTCGTGTACTCTGTTGGGGCAGTCATGGTTGACCTGGCAGCACCGTACGAGGAGGTCATTGAAGACGCTCGCCTCTTCCTATAGTCGTCTTCTTCGGTTCCTGAGTTGTCTTGCTCGTACTCGTGCATCCTTGTGCTGGTCGGAAAATCGAGTCGGATGTCCATGAGGGCGCGTCGCCATAATTCCAGTTGTCCCCTGTTGGGGAACTGGAGGTGGAAAGAAGGCAACTCCGCGACGGACAGGCTCAAAGTCAAAATCAGGTCGTCTGCCGAGTGCTCAACCTGGTTGAGATGCTTCTTGATGAGGATGGAGCCCTTCAATGTACATTTAGTCTTCTTGGCCGGCGCGTCCGGGCCGTCCCATTGCGGTTGTGGTGCAGCCTTCTTCTCTTTCACACAGATAAGCATTTCCGAGAATAGGTAGCACTCGAGCTCCTGCCACGATTGTCGGTCCTTTCCAACACGGATGTGTCCGTGCAGTCGTAGCTTCCCGAACCGTGAGAAGTCAAGACCGTGCCAGTTGTCCACGCGCGCATGCAGGTCTTCAGTCACTTCATCCAACGCTTGTGCAGACTCGTATGGTACATCATACTGACGGCTGTTCACCGGCGACTTGGGGCGTCCATAGCTTTCAGTCGCGCTGGCGATCGACGGTACAGGTGGCACGGCGCCTCGCATGTCCTCTGGATCTGGCCGCCATTTGCCTTCTGTTACCTCCACGGTGATGAGACACGTCAGACTTTGCTGTTGACGCGATCTTGAAAGAGTCGGGAATTCGCTGCGGACGGTCACTGTGGGTGGTGGAATTGGACTCTTTAGGTGCCCACGCGGGCTACTAAGGCTGGTTTCTGTGGATTGCACATCGTAGTCGTGCCGCCGTCCATCCTGCGCGTAGTCATTGGTCGAAGACGCGTGTCCAGTCGCGCCGCTTTCACTTCGTAAATGTTGCCGCGATGGCACACGTTCCGACCCACGATCGCGACTGTGGCTGCTGTCTCGTTGTCGAGGCTGGCTCAGAGTAAAACGGCCAGAGCCGTCACTTCCATTCCGCGATCGCCCATGCGTTTGGCCACCATGCTGCTGGCTCTCCGATACAATAGTCTGACTATCCCACGGAGTCGGTGTATTTGTTGCGCTACGGTGACTAGGAGGGTTGGAAGAGTCGCTTTGTACCGAACGCACAATACTGCTGAGCTTCTCTGTGTATCTGTATCAGCATGGTACCACAAGATGCGTTACGTCAAACATACCGAGGTCCATCTGTACCCCACGACTTGTGTCCAAACCTAATGCGGCGTTACAGGTCGGACAATGCTGGGATTCGAATTCTCGGATGTATTCGTAGAAGCAGGCCTCATGACTGACATGCCCACAACTGAGTTGCAATATTCGTTCGCCGCGCAACGTGTATTCCAGGCTCTCTTCACAAACGCAGCATTCCATGTTGATGTATGTCCGCTCCCTCCTCGTCCTCGACTTTTCGCTGTCCATGATTCCCGCCATGCCTCTGGCCGAGCGAGGCGGCGCCTGCTGATCGAGTGTGGTATTGCTGGATGCGAAGGGCTTTGCGGTGCGGGCAGAGGAGCTGCGCGAATTGGGACGGAACCCTATAAACGACATGAGCAACCGAAGCTCTTAGACAGGTCTCAGGAGCAAGTACTGTGGAAGTGATCGCTGGGCGCAGTGAATTCCACTGTCCTCTTCTCTTTCTTCCTCGTGTACTTGTTGCCCAATAGCCCAAGTTCTTTGAGGTTCGTTTCGACAGGGCCTTGCCTTTGGTGTTGGTTGGTGTGAGTATGGTGGCTGCGACTGCCAGACAAAGAAGTTTGCAAACCGGTAGACATGGGGACTTCCAAGTGTAGGCAAGTGGAGCCTTTGCACGCTTGCTTCAAACTCGTTTCATGAAAAAGGATCGCTACGAAAGGCAGGCGGGTTGGGTGGGCCTTTAGGTTTAGAGCTACCGGCTCGCCTGTGACTTTGCCGGGATGTAGCGGTCCGACCGCTCGAGAGACGGAACAAGGGACCTGTAAAGGATTACGCTGAAGAAGTCAAATGTGCGTGTGCTGGGATGGCATCAGAGGCTGGAAAAGGAATACGAATGTGGAGCCTGTCGGCTACTGCAATGGCGTCCGGCGTGGTTATATCTGGCGTGAAGCCATTTTAGGGTGGGCAGCAAGCACTGCGATTACCAGAAAGCCTAAAGGAAACAGGCATAGTGCATGCACTGGTTGCGGCCCCTGTCAAAGGGACGCCGCGGCCATGCGACAGCAAGGCCGGTTGGCGTAAGTGCAGGGTAAAAGCCAATAAGGGGTATTGGCAAGCCGTTCCCTGCGCCACCTTCTTTTTGATTGGGACTTTCAATACCGCGATCCAAGACTGTGCTAGAAATCCGAATTCGCGGAACCGCTGTCCACATTGCGATCTTACATAGCACCGAGACTGTCCATATGTCTGCCATGTGCGAAAAGCCGAACAGAGTCAGGAGGCCCTTAGACACGAATGTGGAGATGGAAAACGCTCAGATTGTGATGTGCCCGACTCAAAATCGCGCGCTTTCGACGGCAGAGCTTCCCTTCCGGCAATCGGGGATGCGCTTCATACCAGGCTACACGCGCTAAAGCACTTACCATTTCTTCCGATTCAGTGTTTGTGGTGAGGCTTCGACCGTCCATCCACGCCTCAGGGGTCATAGCTGTCGCCTTCACGACGGTCGAGTCATGGTCTCCTGACATGGAGTTTGAATTCAACGGGCTGTGAGGTTCTGCTGATGCAAGCCCTTGCTGGAAGGATGGACAGCAATGGTCGGCGGCAACATGTAGGCGTAGCTCCCAGGTACACTCATGCATTGTTAATACATCCAGATGGTCTGTAATGATGCTGCAAATAGGTCATTTATGGTTGAAGTGGTGAAAATTGGCTATTCGAATTGATAATTTGCCAGACTTGAAAACGCAGGCTTGACTAGGTAGAGCTATCCAAGGGTTGTTCTGGAAGAAAATAAAGTTTCACGTAACTGGGAGGTGGCTGTATGCGTATGATTGGGAGATCAACGCTCGCTGTCAAGAGGTCGTATCAACGGAGGACACGGCCTGGTCCTTTCTACGGTGGTAGATCTTCGGGGTGTGCGGGGTCTTGCGCAATTTTGCCATGTGCTGGCCACGAGGTTGCCATAAATCGCCATGAGTGACCACCTCGTCGTAAGCGGGATGTGCACACGACAATCTTACAACAACGAACTCAAGATCATGCACCGCAGCACCGGTAGAGGGTTCACGAACCCTGGCAGGCGCTCAAACCTCCGCACTTCCAGCAATTTCGGGTCTTCATCAATTCATCGGTTCGACGTCATGGCATCCTTGATTACATGTCCCAAGCAGCATTATGCAGCCATGCTCGCCTCTTGCACATCAAAGCCCGCCTACTAGACGCCACCGTTTCTCACGTAGGCATTCCCATACCTGATGGTGAGCGTTGCAAAACGTCATGGTCAACCTGCTTGTGACAGGCTCTTGTCTTGGTGTTCTCACGAGATGATGCGCAGTTTTATCAGGCTCGTGGGCCGATTTGTTGAATCCAGCGTTCCTTGCAATCGTACTTTCACGCATGTGCGGATGTTGGCGCAACATCAACTGGGAGTTCATCACAGCTGCAGATCACTCATCTAGTCACTTTCACCCTGCCTGCAAACAACTGTACTTTCCCAACTTATGCAATGTGAAAGACATCGCACACCGCTAGTGCCGCGCTGCTTTTCGATTGCACTTCCGAAAATCAATCGGTCATACGAATAGGCAAGAGCCCAACGTAGCTATAGTCTGCGTTCAAGCAGTTCAATCAACACTATGGGTAGTTACCACCACACAAGCATTCGCGGTACCTAGGTATGGACCGAAAAGCATTCCGATCATGGCGAAGCACTCACGTGTAGGCTATCAAAGAACTCATTAAGACACTTTTGACTCTTGCGCATTCCGTCCTTCTCCAAATCAGCAAGCCACAGTCCTGCCGACTCGCTAATCTGTGCCAGCTGCACGTTGCGCTCCCATGCCAATACCAGGCTGTAAGACATCGATCATTCGCATCTTGCTGTCCACGCCCCGCTTCTAGTTTCGCTTCTAGTGCTACTACTAGCTTTGGGCATTCTCCAGGTTGAGTGCTCGCGAGCTTACGGCGGATACTATGTACCAAAAGACCATTTACGCCGCCACCTTACCAGTGTCCGACGATCACTCATAATGGCTGGCTAAAGTTTCAGAAGTTGACAAAGGTGTGGTAAAGAACACCTGCCATGAGGATGTCGCCGACACATGAAATTAGCTGTCTCAAGAACGCAGCGAAGCTAAACACTTGGACTTCATGGACCAGCCACTGGCCTGAGTATGGTCCATGGACGCCATGCCTCGGTAAGACACAGGCACAGGCACCAGCATGTCCTGGCATTGCATGTCACCCTAAGTCTCTGCAACCTCGCGATTCGCTCACGAGTCACCACTACGTCCGGTCAAATTCAACTGGAATGTCCCCAATCAGTGCACGGAATATTGCTGTTTACCCTGCGGTTCTTGAGCTGCGACGATCTTTTCTGGAATCACTCTTTATACGAATCACATCCGTAGCGAAACACGCCAAAAACGCCATCATTCGCGACGACGCCCAAAAATACAGGACTTGCCTCCGACAGATCTTCAGCAACCTCGTGGCAGGCCGCAGTTGACATGCATCGCACTAGGCGGCCATCAATGGACCCTGTACCTCGTGTGATAGCGAGCGACTTTCTTTTCACACGTACGCACATGGTCTCTGTACGAATATGATGTAGACACTGCCTTAATGTCACCACGACGTGAGTCTTGGCCGTTCGGTGCAATCTTCTCTACACACCGTGTCGAGCTTCATCGTCAATCCTTGCATGGATCGCCCAAGATAGGAACTGCAGGCTTCTACAGGCTCGATCACACCACCCTGCAAGATCTGAAACGCTTTCATCGAGGTAGAACGTAGCTGCACTTCAAGCATCATCCACGTTTGCTGGCAGTTGTGGCGCACACAGTCACCTGCACCGGAAATCACTCCGCCGTTCTGTCGACCCGCTACGCATACCGACTACCAGGCCAGCCCTACATCGCGATTCATGACTACTCGTCCGTCGAATTCGAACTAATTTGAAGGACCGAAAGAAGATGCCCAAGCCAGAAATCATATGCCTAATATCAACGTGCTGGTGCCCAAAGCACTGGCTGCATCTCGGAGAATACTCCAGGTGTTCATGCATGGAGCCGGATCGACTGAGCCGGACCTAAAAGACCGCTACTGCACGCTGCTGGATAACGATGCTTCAAAGGGGCACCTGTTCGAAAGACTAGGTATCACCCACGACCATTCTACGAGAGAACATCCATTCGAGCATCGACGCTGGATCTACAGTGGCCAAGTTGGATTTCTATCCAGGGTGACAAGATGCTTGATATCAGCTCCATATTTGTCCGAGTAAGTGATTGTAAATTTCGAGTCGACTCATGCGAGGACTACTGGTTAAGTCAGGCAGACAGACATTAGACGGCAGAGCTCAGGTTAATTACAGGAGCGTGCCTCTCGATACCGACTAGATGGAACTTGGGGGAGCTCTTCTTCCTGGAGGCAGAGGGACAGTGGTCGCTCGAAATTCGATGCTGCGCTCTTGCTAGCATTTTTTTGGTCACCCTCGCCCTAAGAAGTGCCTGGAAAGAAGCACAGCAACTGTACTTCAGCTCCATTGTTACGATCTAAGTATGTGAAGGGCGTTGGGCAGCATTGATTTGAATTCCTACACTACCCAACGTGCCTTACGACTCATTCCACTCTCTACATCAACGCACGCGACTGCGAGCCAGACTTTCACTCTGATCAGGTACCGTCTAATGGGCATCCGGTCATCTAGCGCATAGATAGTCAGCGACACGCACACATACCCATAAGCGTCGATCATTTCAACGCCCACGACACCTCGACAAGCTCACCACGCACAAAAGTCTACACCTTCATCTCCATATCAGCAAGGTCCACGAGTCGGAGAGTTTGGCACGCGGACCCGGATCGGCATCCGCAATGCGTGGGTACCCGATTCGCCGATCTAGCTATGTTCATGGTGAATTCGACAGATCCGTTCGTCATGACCTTTTCTCCGAATTGTGTGGGTATACATTCGGGCGAAGTTATATGCGGGTACAGTCTCTTCAGTGAATAGGATTTGGAGCCGAGCTCCATTCGACTTGATCTTGCGGGCTCCATCGAAACTCTACTATCGGTTTTGCGACCTGGGCGAACCATAGATAGGCTTACACATACACTTACACTTCTCGATAGATGGCGGGAATGTTCGAAGATAGTAGGAAGACAACAAAATAAAACGGGATAGATGTCCAACGTGGCATAGACCCCAGTAGCATTGTGTCCCTTGTAATCGTGAGGGCGGGCTTTCGATATTTCCTTTTCTACAAAAACGAAAACTCGAGTCAGCTAAATGAGAGAAATGTCATGATAGATACAACAAGTGTCTGCCGCACGAATCGAGGGCCGGACAGACTATGGAGGGACAGAAGGGGAATCCAAAAAAGACATACAACAGCGGGTAATCGCTAGTAGTCACCCACCTGACTACTAATCCGCCGGTATCCTGCTTGAGTATAGCTGAGTTGACCACCCCAGCTACCCGGCCAGTCCAAACCCTACCAAAAGTCACGAAACCAGCACTTGTATATCGGAAACACTAACTCTGACGGTAATGCGTGTGATTGTGATGCCGATGAGTGGGCGACGCGCCGCAACATCCTCACGAGCGGCGCAGCTAGCGCGTCGACACGATATCCCTAGTCTGCTGGCATACCACGTCCCCAATTTTCAAAACGCAAGATCAGTCGTGTCCTTGGCTACTGTCACACTCAATTGGGCTATCTAGGGCACTCGTCGCTTCAAAGGCGAACGCAATTGCTCTCGCTCCCCATCCGCTAGCTTTAGATTTATCAGCCCGTACGATTTACACACTTCCGACATGACTTTATTTAACGAGCTGGCCGAGAAACTTGGGAATGACCAGTGGGATGAGTGGAAAGCAAAGGTGCTCGATGCGAAAGAAGAAATCGCCGCTTTCGTTGCGAGTCGTCGGCCAGGTCGTGGAGCTGAAGTCCTTGATTGGTTCCAGGGCTCTTTCAATTTCTGCCTGCAGATAATGTGCAACGATGGGACTCCGGATGTCATGATACGATTTCCAGGCCCTTGACACATAACATTTCGAGATGAGAAGATTCGGAATGAGGTTCAGGTCATTCAGTTCCTTCACGAATTTACATCCATACCAGTACCGCGTCTGTTCAGCTGGGGTCTCACTGAAGATAGTCCGCGGCACCTGGGACCATTCATGATTTCAGAGTTCGTGGAAGGTATTCATCTTTCCGATGTCCTCAAGGACCCTGCTGATCCAAAGCGCCTCCACTTAAACCCCAACATTGACAGGAATATATTGGACAACGTGTACACTCAAATGGCCGACATTATGCTGGAACTTTACAACGTCGACTTCGATCGGATCGGTGCCATCTCAAAGGACACTTCTTCGGGGTCTTGGTCCGTGACAGAGCGGCCCCTGACATATACTATGAACGAGCTGGCGATTACGGCTTTTTTTTCGGTTGAGGACTTTCCTTCAACGACCTTTACATCTACGAGCGATTACTTCCAGTACCTTATGACCGAGCACAAAACACACCTTTGGACCCAGCGCAATATTTGTGGTAGTCCAACAGAGGCTCAGGATCGATATATATCTCATTTTCTTTACGCAAAGTCATCCGATAAGCATTGTGTCAACGATAGTGGCCCTTTCAAACTCTTTTACGACGGATTCAGGCTTCAAAATATACTGGTGGATCCGGAGAACCTCCGCATCAAG
>Ga0265798_10000906_pt1 | contig 47363 bp, 50 predicted proteins | sample P3T30metagenome_FD_192430 | JGI IMG/M metagenome (GOLD analysis project Ga0265798, IMG submission 192430) | Plant litter microbial communities from East Loma Ridge, Irvine, California - P3 T30 | ecosystem: Environmental > Terrestrial > Plant litter > Unclassified | place: USA: California...
CCAGCGTGAACAGCACCACGCAGGCGCGGATCGCCTTGGCCGTCAGGTCGGTCAGTTCGGCGCGGAACACGTACAGGGTCCATAGCGCCACGCCGACGTTGAGCATCCCGAACAGGAAGCCGCTGCGTACCAGGCCGAGATGCGGCGCCAGCACCAGCGGGAACAGCAGCGACACGGCGAGCGCGCCGAGGTAGTCGAAGGTGAGCACGCGGCTGACAATCTCGGCGAACTGGGTATCGCGCTCGTTCAGCGCGCGCATGACGAGCGGCACTTCCATGCCGACCATGGCCCCGATCAGGAACACGGTCACGTACAGCACGGTGCGGAACGGCGCGCCCATCCAGGTGAAGGTCATGAACAGCACCGCGGCGGACATGCCGCCGATCAGGCCGACGGCCAGTTCGATATCGATGAAGCGCGACAGCACGTCTTCGTCGCGTACATACTTCGAGAAGTGGGCGCCGACGCCCATCGCGAACAGGTAGCAGCCGATGATGGTGGAGAACTGGAGGACCGAATCGCCCAGCAGGTAGCTGGACAGGGCGCCGGCAATGAGTTCATAGGCCAGGCCGCAGGAGGCGACGACGAATACCGAGAGTATAAGAATTTTTTTGGTCATCGAACAACTTATGTCTTAAGATCGCTGCTGCGATCCTTTGAAGTTTTTATTCTATTTCTGGAGTGTCTTGTGCCCGCCATCCTAAACTATGTGCTGCATCTTGCGACGGCGATTGCGCTGGTCCTGGCATTTTTTGTGGTGTACACACGGGTCACGCCCTACGACGAAGTGCTGCTGATCCGCCAGGGGAACTGCGCCGCCGCGGTCTCGCTGGGCGGCACCCTGCTGGGCTTTTCGGTGACGATCGCCTCGGCGCTGATGCACACCGACGACTACGTCGAATTCGCCGGCTGGGCCGCGCTGGCCATGCTGGTGCAGGTGCTGGTGTTCGTGATCGCCACCCGCCTGCTGCGCATGTCGAAGGACCAGATCGAACACAACAACATCGGCTTCGGCATCCTGCTCGGGTCCATCTCGCTGTCGATCGGCCTGATCAACGCCGGCAGCATCTCCTGATACCAGAAGTTATTCGCCACGCATAAAGAGGAACCATCATGTCTCTCGGCTCATTCATCAAGAAGCAGTTTCTCGACGTCCTGCAGTGGAACGAGGAAGGCGAAGGCGTGCTGGCCTGGCGCCATCCGATGGAGGACTTCGAAATCCAGAACGGCGCCACGCTGGTGGTGCGCGAGTCACAGGTCGCGGTGTTCGTGGACGAAGGCCGCATCGCCGACGTGTTCGGCCCCGGCACCCACCGCCTCACGACGTCGACCCTGCCGGTGCTGACCAACCTGAAGAACTGGGACAAGCTGTTCGCCTCGCCCTTCAAGTCGGACGTGTACTTCTTCAGTACCCGCGTGCAGACCGGCCGCAAATGGGGCACGCCGCAGCCGGTGACGATCCGCGACAAGGACTTCGACATGATCCGCGTACGCGCCTTCGGCATGTATTCATATCGCATCGCCGACCCGCGCCTGTTCTTCACGGAGATCAGCGGCACCCGCGCGGCCTTTACGCGCGACGAGGTCGAGGACCAGCTGCGCGGCCTGATGCTCGCGACCATGGCCAATTCGCTGGGGGCGTCAAAAATCGCCTTCCTCGACATGGCCGCCAACCAGACCCTGATGGCGCAGCAGATCCGCGGCGACGTCGCCAGCGCCTTCGGCCGCTACGGCATCGGGCTCGACGAATTCAACGTCGCCAGCGTCAGCCTGCCGGAAGAACTGCAGGCGGCACTGGACGAGCGCATCTCGGCCGGCATGAAGGCCAGCCTCGGCGCCGACAAGATCGGCGGCTTTACCCAGTTCCAGGTAGCGAGCAGCATCCCGCTGGCGGCCCAGAACGAAGGCGGCATCGCCGGTATCGGCGCCGGTGCGGGAGCGGGCATCGCGATTGGGCAGGCCATGGCGCAGGGCATGCAGGGAGCGTTCGCGCCTCCTCAGCCAGCGAGCGTGCCTGCTGGTTCCGAGTCGATCGAGGACCGCCTCGCGAAACTGAAAGGCCTGCTGGACAAGGGCCTGATCTCGCAAACCGACTACGACAGCACCAAGGCCGAGCTCCTGAAAAAACTGATCGGCTGATGCAGAACGTTTCCTGTCCTTCCTGCGGCGCGCCGATCGCCTTCCGCTCGCACGCCTCCGTGATGGCGGTGTGCGAGTACTGCCGCGCGACCGTGGTCAAGGAGGCGGACGCCGTGCGCGACCTCGGCAAGATGTCGGAGGTGCTCGAGGATTACTCGCGCATCCAGGTCGGCACCGCCGGCATCCACGGCGGCCGCGGCTTCACCGTGGTCGGCCGGATCCAGCTGCGTTTCGACGCCGGCATGTGGAACGAGTGGTATGTGCTGTTCGACGATGGCGCGGACGGCTGGCTGGGCGATGCGTCCGGCCAGACCACCATGACGACGAAGCGCGAGTCTTCTTCCCCCCTGCCTGCATTCGACGATATCAAGGTCACGCGCCAGTACGACATCGGCTTCGGCCCCTACGTCGCCTCGGACAAACGGATCGCGAAGTGCACCGGCGGCCAGGGCGAGCTGCCCTTCAAGGTCGGGCCTGGCTGGGAAGCGCGCGTGGCCGATTTCCGGCGCGGTCCCAGCTTCGCCACCCTCGACTATTCGGACGGCACGCCGCCCCTGCTTTACGCCGGCACGGCAGTGACGCTCGAAGCCATGAAGTGCCAGCTGTTGCGCGACGACGAAGCGATCAAGGCCAGCGCCGGCAAGTACCGCGGCCGGGTCGACGTGCTGCAGTGTCCCGCCTGCGGATCTTCGATCCGCTACGTGCCGGGCCTGGCCACCAGCTGCGTGTGCCCGAACTGCGCCACGCCGCTGGATGCGGCCTCGCCCAAGGTCGAGGTGCTGGTCAAGGGCGAGCGCAACGAGCGTGTCGTCTACACCCTCGAACTGGGCGCCACCGCCAAGATCGGCGGCCTCGAATACCGCGTGCTGGGTGCGATGCGGCGCGAGGACAACGAGGGTGAGGCATGGAGCGAGTACCTGCTGTACTCGACCGGAGGACCCTTCATCTGGCTGGTGGAGACCGATGAAGGCTGGTCGCGCTCGCAGGTGCTGGACGATTGGCCGACGCCGCCGCTGCCAGCCATGCAGACGGTCCAGGTGGACAACGTGTCGTGGGAGCGTACCTGGGTCTACCAGGCGCGCGTGGTGCACGTGGCCGGCGCCTTCAACTGGCGCGTGCAGGCCGGCGACATGGTCCACGTGGCCGAATACGAACATGGCCAGAACGGCCTGGCTGCGGAACACACCGACGAAGAGCTGAGCTGGTCGCGCTCCTCGCCGGTGGCCGACGACCAGATCCGCACCTGGTTCAAGCTGGCGCATCCCGCGCAAGCCAAGGCGGCAGCAAAAGGGCCGCTGAGCCAGAGCGACATCGCGTGGCGCGCCCTGCTCTGGATCCTGGGACTGAACTTCATCCCGCTGATCTTCAACTTCTTCGGAACGACGCTCTGGATGGTGCTCGGCATACTCGCCCTGTTCCTGCCGGCGCTGCTGTTCAAGTCAAAGAAATGAACCGGAATTTTCTTTTCTACGCCATCGTCGTGACCCTGGTGACGACCATCGTGTGCTGGGTCAGCATGGCCTCGAGCGCGCGCACCGGCGGCGGCAACAGCTGGCGCAGCCACAGTGTCGGCAGCGGCAGCGGCAGCTATTCGGGCGGTAGCCACAAGTGAGCGCGCCGCACCGCCCCGCCGGCATCCACCTGTTGGCCGACATGGCCGGCATCGATGCCGCCCTGCTGGTCGATGCCGACGCCATCGACGCGCTGCTGCGCACCGCCGCGGAGGCAGCGGGCGCGCGCATCCTGCACAGCCACTTCCACACCTTCGGGCCGGGCATGGGCGTCACCGGCGTGCTGCTGCTGGCCGAATCGCACATCTCGATCCACACCTGGCCCGAGCACGGTTTCGCCGCGGCCGACATCTTCATGTGCGGCGATGCGCAGCCCCAGCGTGCGCTCGACCTGATCGATGCGGCGCTGATGCCCACCACGTGTTCGGTGCAGACCATCGCGCGCGGACAGCTATAATCGCCCGCATGACGACCAACGCTTCTCCCCTGCCGACGGCGCTCGGCCACATCCGCGTGCTCGACCTCTCGCGCGTGCTCGCCGGCCCCTGGTGCTCACAGAACCTGGCCGACCTCGGCGCCGACGTGATCAAGATCGAACGGCCCGGCAACGGCGACGACACCCGCGCCTGGGGTCCGCCGTATGCGAAGGATGAGCAAGGGAAGGACACCAGCGAAGCGGCCTACTATCTGGCCGCCAACCGCGGCAAGCGCTCGGTCACGGTCGATATCGCCAGCAGCGAAGGCCAGGCCTTGCTGCGCGAGCTCGTGAAGCACTGCGACGTGGTGCTGGAAAACTTCAAGGTCGGCCACCTGAAACGCTACGGCCTCGATTACGACACGCTCAAAGCGATCAAGCCGGACCTGGTCTACTGCTCGATCACCGGCTTCGGCCAGGACGGGCCGTATGCGCACCGCGCCGGCTACGACTTCCTGATCCAGGGCATGGGCGGCCTGATGTCGGTCACCGGCGAACGCGACGACCTGCCCGGCGGCGGCCCGCAAAAGGCCGGCGTGGCGCTGACCGACCTGATGACCGGGATGTACGCGACGGTCGCCGTGCTGGCGGCGCTGACCCACCGTGACCGCAGCGGCGAGGGCCAGCACATCGACATGGCGCTGCTCGATACGCAGGTGGCGATGCTGGCGAACATGGGCAGCAATTACCTTAACAGCGGCAAGCCGCCCAAGCGCTGGGGTAATGCGCATGCCAATATCGTGCCTTACCAGACCTTCGCCTGCGCGGATGGGCACATCATCGTCGCTACCGGGAACGATGGGCAGTACCAGAAGTTTGTCGAAGCAGGCGGCCGGCCTGAACTCGGCATGGATGCGCGCTTCGCCACTAATCCGCTGCGGGTGCGCAACCGCGACGAGCTGGTGCCGATGCTGGCGGAGATGGTGAAGCAGAAGCCGCGCGACGAGTGGATTGCACTGCTGGAGGCGGTCGGCGTGCCGTGCGGGCCGATCAACGATATCGGCGAGGTGTTCGCCAATGAACAGGTGCAGGCGCGCGAGGTGGCGATCGAATTGCCGCACCCGAGCGCGGGCAAGGTCAAGCTGGTGCGCAATCCGATCCGCATGTCGGCCACGCCGGCGACCAGCGACAAGGCGCCGCCGACGCTCGGCCAGCATACCGATGAAGTCCTGCGCGATGTGCTCGGCCGCAGCGAGTCGGACATCGCCGCCCTCCGCGCCAAGGGGATTTTGTAACGCGGGCGGGGAAACCCCGCACCGCGTGACGGTTCAATGCAACTGGTGCTTCAGGTCCGACAGCACATCATGCACCCGCGTCACCACCGATGCGACCTGCGGCGACGGCTGCTGGCTACGGCACATCCGCTTCGCTTCGTCCCCCATCTCTTCCAATCGATCGATGCACTCGACCATGCGCGACTGGTCGTTCGACTGCATCACGCGCTGGGCTTGCGGCATTTCGTGAGCGATCTTCTGGATGCAATCGCGGATTTCGCTGGGCGCACCCTGGTCGTTGCGGGTGACTTCCTCCGCTTGATTGATGGTCTGCTGAATCTGGCTAAAACGCTGTTGGATTTCGGCGGCTTGCAACATGATGAGCTCCTGAAAGTAACGCGGCGAATCCGCTGGAACCATTCACTTTAGTCTTCCCGCCAACGATATCAAGTGCCGGATTCCAGCCGTGCGGGGGACAAGTCCGGGTCGGCTGAGTCTGGACGCGCATTCCCGAAGGCTGTATAAAGTTGCAACAAATAAACAGCAAGGGGATTCACTTGAAACGAGCACGCCTTCTGGCCTTCGCCGCCATCACCTTGGCCTCAACCTACGCCCAGGCCGCCGACGTCATCATCACCGCCGAGCGCCTGCTCGACGTGCGCAGCGGCCGCATGGTCCAGCGCCCCGAGATCCTGGTCCGGGACGGCAAAGTGGTCAGCATCAAGCCGAACGCCGCCACGGCGCAGCCGACAAGCGACGTGACCCGCATCGACCTCCCCGGCATGACGCTGCTACCCGGCCTGATCGACATGCACGTCCACCTCGATTCCGACCCCACCTACGGCGGCTACAGCTACCTCGAATACAACGAGCGCTTCTGGTCGGCGCTGGCCGTGGTGCACGCGGGCCGCACGCTGGACGCCGGTTTCACGACGGTGCGCAACGTCGGCGCCTCGGACTGGAACGACGTCGGCCTGGGCCAGGCCATCGCGGCGGGCAAGGTGCGCGGGCCGCGCATCATCCCGGCCGCGTGGTCCTTCGGCGCCACCGGCGGCCATTGCGACAGCACCTACTTCCCGCCCTCGATGGAAGAGAAGAACCCGTACAACGCCGACGGCCCCGACGAGGTGCGCAAGTCGGTGCGCGCGCTGCGCAAGTACGGCGCGCAGGTGATCAAGGTGTGCGCCACCGGCGGCGTCTTCTCGCGCAACACGGAGCCGGGGCAGCAGCAGATGAACTACGGCGAATTGCGCGCCGCGGTCGAGGAAGCGGCCCAGTGGGGCCTGAAGGTCGCGGCCCACGCGCATGGCGCGGCCGGCATCAAGGATGCGATCCGCGCCGGCGTGACGACCATCGAACATGCGAGCCTGATCGACGACGAGGGCATCGCGCTGGCCAGGAAACACGGCGCCTGGCTGTCGATGGACATCTACAACGGCAGCTACACCGAGGCCGAGGGCAAGAAGAACGGCGTTTTGGAGGACAACCTGCGCAAGGACCGCGAGGTCACCGAGATCCAGCGCCAGAATTTCAGGAAGGCGCATGCGGCCGGCGTGAAGATGGTGTTCGGCACCGACGCCGGCATCTACCCGCACGGCGATAACGCCCGCCAGTTCGCGCTGATGGTGAAGTACGGAATGACGCCCCTGCAGGCAATCCAGGCCGCCACCATCAACGCCGCCGAAGCGCTCGGCCGCCAGGACGTCGGCGTGGTGGAAGCGGGCCGCGTGGCCGACCTGGTGGCGATCAAGGGCGACCCGCTGGCCGACGTGCGCCTGCTGGAAGCACCAGCTGTGGTGATCCAGGGCGGCGCCGTCGTCAAGCGCAGCGCGCTTTGAGTGCATCACGCCACGCCGGCGTCGACGTGGGTCTCGAGGGCGGCTACCAGGGCGTCGAACACCACCCGGCAGCGCGGGCTGTCGCGCAAGTCTTCGTGCATCGTGACCCAGGTCTCGAGGCCTGGTGCGAAGTCCTCGGGCAGCACCCGCACCACCCCTGGCATGCGGCGCGCCAGCGCGACCTGGCAGATGCCGATGCCGGCGCCTGAACGAATCAGCGCCAGTTGGGCGATGTCGCTGTCGGTGGCGAGGGCCATGCGCCCGCCCAACTGCGGCCAGCGTTTCAAAGCTTCGCGCGCATAGGGCGTGGGACGGTCGTAGCCGATCAGGTCATGCTGCGCCAGCGCGTCCATGTCGGCGGGCGTTCCGCGTCGTGCCAGATAATCGGAGTGCGCATGCAGCCCGAGCACCACTGCCCCGACCCGGCGCGCCACCAGCTGCTCCTGCGCGGGCCGCGCCATGCGCACCGCGACGTCGGCTTCGCGCTGCAGCAGGTCCTGCACCTGGTTCGACAGCACCAGCTCGATCGCGAGGTCCGGGTAGCGTGCGCGCAGGTCGGCCAGCACCGGCGGCAGTACCTCGATGCCGATCACTTCGCTGGCCGTGACGCGCACCACGCCGCGCACGCCGTCTCCATAGCTGGCCGCGGTGCGTTCCAGGCTGGCCGCCATGCTTTCCATCGCCTGCGCATGCGGCTGCAGGGCGCGCGCCGCCTCGGTCGGCAGCAGGCCGGTCTGCGAGCGCGTGAACAGGGCCAGGCCGAGCGCGGTTTCGAGCGCCGCAATGTGGCGGCCAACCGTCGGCTGGGCCACGCCCAGCGCACGCGCCGCGCCGCTCAGCGACCCTTCGCGCATCACGGCCAGGTACGACCGGTACAGCTCCCATTCGATGTTCGACGACATGTTTCGATCCTATACATTTTTGCATGGCTGCTAGTACATGCTATGCAATTCCATTTAACTGCAGCATGCCGCAACATGGCTCCATCGTCAACGAAGGAGCAATCATGAAACAGGAACTGGCATTGGTACTGGGCGCGAGCGGCGGCATCGGCGGTGAAGTGGCGCGGCAACTGCTGCAGGCCGGCTGGCGGGTGCGTGCACTGTCGCGCCGTCCGCCGGCGGACGCAAACGGCATCGAATGGTTGCAGGGAGACGCGCTGGTCGGCGCCGACGTGGCCCGGGCGGCGCGCGGCTGCGCGGTCGTCGTGCACGCGGTGAACCCGCCCGGCTACCGCAACTGGGCGCAGCAGGTGGTGCCGATGCTGCGCAATACGATCGCGGCGGCGGACAAGAACGGCGCGCTGGTGGTCCTGCCCGGCACCGTCTACAACTACGGGCCCGATGCCTTCCCGATGGTGGCCGAAGACGCGCTCCAGCGGCCGCTGACGTGCAAGGGTGCGCTGCGGGTCGAGATGGAGAACGAACTGGCAGCCCACGCCGCGCGCGGCGGCCGGGTGCTGATCGTGCGCGCCGGCGACTTCTTCGGTCCGCAGGCCGGCAACAGCTGGTTCGCGCAAGGCTTGGTCAAGCCGGGCCAGCCGCCGTCCGGCATCGCCAACCCGGGCCGCGCCGGCGTCGGCCACTCCTGGGCTTACCTGCCGGACCTCGCCGCCACCATGGTGGCGCTGGTCAAGCGCCGCGCGGAGTTGGAACCATTCGCGCGCTATCACTTCGAGGGCTTCTGGGACGCCGATGGCGAGGGCCTCGCGCGCGCCATCCAAGGTGTCGCGGCGCGTCATGGGATCGAGGCCCGCATCAAAGGCTTCCCCTGGTGGATCGCGCCGCTGCTCGCGCCCTTCCACACCACCATGCGCGAGCTACTCGAGATGCGCTACCTGTGGCGCGAGCCGCTGCGCCTCGACAACACGCGCCTGGTCGCGGAACTGGGCACCGAGCCGCGCACGCCGCTGGAGGTGGCGGTCGAAAGGACCTTGCTGGGGCTGGGCTGCCTGCCCGCACCTGCGCTGGTACAAGAAATGTGTTGACATCGGCAACACCACTGCTACTATATCGCTACCCGATATGTCGTCACTCGATATACCGGGCAACGTTATACAAAAGGGAGCCGGTTTGGACATCAACTACACGAAATACCTGCCGCTGTCGGAAGCGACCTACTACGTCCTCGCCGCCCTGCAGGAACCCCTGCACGGCTACGCGCTGATGCAGAAGGTCGAGACCATGAGCGAGGGCCAGGTGATCATCGGGCCGGGCACGCTGTACGGCGCATTCTCGACGCTGGAGAAGCAGGGCCTGATCGACAAGGTCAGCGAAGTCGAGCGCCGCAAGATCTACGGCCTGACCGACAAGGGACGGCTGGTGCTGGCCGAGCAGGTGCGGCGCCTGGGCGTCATGGTGCGCAACGGGCAGTTCGCACTCACACACATCAAACAGGGAGAAGCAGCGTGAGCGGGACGATCAAGAAATTCAAATTTTTCTTTGCTCACCAGGACGCCGAGCAGGAAGCCTGGCTGCGTGCGATGGCGCAGCAGGGCCTGCATCTGGTGAACGTGAATCCGTTCTGCGTCTGGACCTTCCGCCACGACGCGCCCTCCGACGTCGTCTACCGCGTCGATTTCTCGCATGCGAACGAAGACCCCTCCTACCGCCAGCTCATGCAGGATGCCGGCTGGACCCTGGCCGCGACCACCGTCGGCTGGCAGTACTGGGCCACGAACGCAGTGAACGGCCGCGCGCCGGAACTGTTCACCGACAACGCCTCGAAAGCCCGCAAGTTCAAGCAGCTGCTGTCGGTGCTGGTCTGCACCGCCATGCCGCTGTTCATCATGATCGTCGTCAGCGACAAGCAGCGCGTCATGGAGCAGCTGTCCCTGCCCTCGCTGGTGATCCTGGGCGCGATCCTGGCGGGGTACTTCCTGATCATGCCCTATTCGGTAGTGCGACTATTGGGACGCGTTCGAGAGCTGAAGTGATGCGCTAGGCGGCTGGCGGCAAATGCCGCAGCCGCAGTGCAATCGCCAGCCCGACACCGAGCAGCGCCGCCAGCGCCGCAACGACGCCGTTCCACCCCCAGTGCTCCCACAGGTAGCCGGTGAACCAGCCCACCACGCTCGATCCCAGGTAGTAGCAGAACAGGTAGATCCCCGAGGCCAGCGCCTGCGGCGCCTTGGCGCGCCGACCTACCCAGCTACTGGCCACCGAGTGGGAAGCGAAGAAGCCGAAGGTGGCCAGGCCCACGCCCAGCACGATCGCGATCACGGAGTCGAACAGCGTCACCAGCAGCCCCGCGATCATCACGCCCATGAACAGCCACAGCACATTGCGCCGCCCGAGCCGGTCGGCCAGCTTCCCCGCCCACATCGAGCTGAACATGCCGAGCAGGTAGAGCAGCGACACCGCCCCCACCGCGCTCTGGCTCAGGCCGAACGGCGGCGCGAGCAGCCGATAGCTGATGTAGTTGTACAAACTGACGAACACGCCCATCAGCAGGAAGGGCAGCCCGAACAGCCACGGCAGCCCCTCGTCCGACAGATGCCGGCGCAAGCCTTCGACAAAGCCCGGTCCCTTCGCACGCGGCAGGCCCGCATGGCGCGAGGCCGGCAGGCTGCGCGAAAACTCCCAGGCCGCATACAGCCCCGCCGCCCCCAGCAGCCCGACCGCGACCCGCCACGAGACGAAGTCGCTGACCACCGAGGACAGCACCCGCCCGCTCATGCCGCCAAACGCCGAGCCGCTGATGTACATGCCCATCGCCTGCCCCAGCGACGCCCCGTCGATCTCGTCGCTGAGGTAGGCCATGGCCACCGCCGGCAAACCGCCCAGCACCAGTCCAAGCAGCGCGCGCACGGCCACCAGCTGGGTGTAATCGAAGGTGAAAGCGGAGAGTAAAGTCAGCAGCGCGCCGCCCGTCATCGAGGCGACCATCAGCTGCTTGCGCCCGATGCGCTCGGCCACGCTGCCGGAAGCCAGCAGCGCGATCGCCAGCGCCGCGGTGGACACCGACAGCGCCAGGCTCGATTGTGCGGGGGTGAGATGGAAATCCTGCCCCAGCAGCGGCATCAGCGGCTGGACGCAGTACAGCAGTGCGAAGACAGAAAAGCCACCGAAGGCCATGGCGCGGTTGATGCGGCGGTACTCGCTACTACCCGCCGCAATCGGTCCGCTCACGGCAGGTCCGGATCCAGCTCGGAACCCGCGTAGTTTTCCAGCTCCGTAAAGAGCTGCTTCATCGTCGCTTTGGTCTTGATGCTCTGCAGGACCGTGCAATGCTCGCGATACGACGCAATGCGCTCCGCGATCACCGCCTGGTGCGCCGCGGGCACCTGCGCCATCAGGGCCGCCCAACCAGCCTCGAAGTCCGGATCGTTCTTGCGCACCGATTTCACGAAGCGCTCGAACTCCTTCTGCCCGGTACGGGCCGTGACCCTTCCGCCGCCTTCGACCGCGAAGATGATCGCCAGCGCGATCACGCCCTCGGCATTCAGGTCCGGATCGTTGATCGGGCCTTCGTAGTGGTGACGGCGCAGCCATTGGGCCGCGCGCACGATCGCCTGCACGCCCTGGCGCTGCTTCAGCTGCCCGAGGTAGCGCTCGTAGCCGGTCCAGGATTCGCCCGGATCGGCCGTGCACAGGTCGACGAACAACTCCTTCAGGCGCCGCTGCGAATAGATCGGGTCGACGTCGTATTCGCCGACCAGGCTGTCCTCGGGCAGCGCCGACAAATCCTTTACCAGGCGGAAGCCCTGCTGGAACACCAGCTCCGCGCCCTCCTCGATCAGGATGTCGAGCGCGTCGAGGTCATCCTCGGTGTCGAGCAGGTGCTCGAGGCCCAGCGACACGCCGCCGATGGTGAGCAGCTGGGCGCGCTGGATACCCTCGGCGGTGCGGTCGTTGGTAAACTTCTCGGCCACCATCGCGGTGATGCCGGCCAGTTCGTCGGCCACCATGGTGGCTTCGTCGGGCGTGGCTTCCTCCGCCATCAGCTTGATGGCGCGCACCAGGCGCGGCGGCTTCTCGATGACGATAACGGGCAGCATGGTTCCCTGGCCTCCGCTCACGAGAAGATGTCCGTGCCCATGCTGCGGCGGGCGCCACGGCGCGGCGCGCTGCGCACCGACGGCACCTGCTTGCGCAGGCGGTACAGCAGCTCGCGGGTGGAGCGCTGCATGAAGTCGGATTCCTCGTCCGGATCGTCCGGCAGCTCGACGTCGGCCATCTCGGCGCTGTGGCGGAAGTCCGGGAACAGTTCGAGCAGCGAACGCTCCCAGCCGTCTTCAGTCGCCTTGGCCAGGTCGACGGCCAGCGGCGCGATGTCGCTGTCGCCGCTGGTCTGGGCGGTCACGTAGCGGCCCTTGGCGAGGATCTCGCCGGCCAGTTCCAGGATCTCGCGCGGGGCCAGCGACCACAGGATCGCGAACACGGTGGCGCCGTGGTCGGTGGCGGAGGCTTCCTGCAGCAGTTCGTGGCGGCGCTCTTCGTCGTCGTTGGCGTAGACGATTCCGTGCACGTGGTTGAACAGGTTCTCGGCGATGCGCTCGGGGTCGTCCTCGATCATGTTGTCGGGCCAGGTGGCGGCGATATACGCCAGGCTGTCGGCCCAGGCTTTCGGCGGCACCAGCATGGTCGCGAGCGAGGTCTTGCCGCCATCGAAGCCGGACAGGTGCAGCGCCGTGACTTGCGGCGGCAGGGTCGACAGCACCTCGACCACGGCGTAGTCGCCATGCTCGTCGGCCGCCTGCGAGAATGCTTCTTCCGCGTGATCGAGCGAGCCGGCCAGCACCAGTTCACTGACCTGTTTGCTCAGGGCCGGCAGGTTGGCTTTATTCGATTCGTCGCTCATTCGCGCTCTCCATCGGCATCGAACAGCTGGGTGAAGTCGTCGGTGGCGGCGCTGTCTTCCATGTCGTCGTCGTCGCCGTCGTCGCCCTCGGCCAAACGGTCGAGCGAGCGGTCTTCGTCATCCCAGCGGCCCTGGTTCTTGAAGAGGAAGGCCGTGATGATGGCCTGGCGCGCCAGTTCCGGGTGGTTCGCGGTCATCGATGCATACATGGCCGCGCCTTCTTCGCCGGTGCACTCGGCCATCGCAAACACGCGCGCAGGGTCGTCGCCTTCATAATCCGCGGCTTCGCGCAGCAGGCCTTTCGGGTCCTTGAACTTGATGCAGTCAACCAGGGCGAAGGCCATCAGGTTCAGGTCGTCGATGCCGGAACCGCTCGCGTACTCGGACACCAGGGCGCTGACCATCATGTTGTAGTTCTTCTTGTTGGGCGGGTCGCCCAGCGTCCCATCGATCTGCCCCTCCAGTTCACGCGACTGGAAGGAAAATTCGGGATGTACGTTTTTCATTAGATTTCCTGTATCAGTTCTGGAGGTTCACGCCGTTCAGCGCAAACAGCGAGCGCCACAACTCGAAGGCCTCGGCCTCGGCATCGAGCACGATGCGGTGGTTGACGCTCTGGTTGTACTCGGCCCGCTTGACCGGATCCGACAGCACTTCGTAGGCCTTGGCGACGGCCTTGAAACGCGCGTCGGCGCCCGGCGCCTGGTTGCGGTCCGGGTGGTAGCGCATTGCGAGCGAACGGTAGACCTTCTTGATCTCGTCGTCGCCCGCATTCGGTGCGACGCCGAGGATCGCATATAAATTTTCCACTTGGAATTCTCCCGGCATTGGGCCGCAAAAAGGGCAAAAACGAGATTATCCACTATTAAGCGCCAGGCGGGGTTTCGTCACATGGCGAGGGCATGCTGCGTTACGGTAGAATGTTCGCCACAACCATTCAAACTGTTTTCAATGAGCACTGACAAGAACAAGCCGGCGACGGCAAACGCACCGTCGTCCAACTTCCTGCGCGCCATCATCGACCACGACATGGCCGCGGGCACCCACGCGCGCGAGGGGATGCCGCCGGTCATTACCCGCTTCCCGCCGGAGCCGAACGGCTACCTGCACATCGGCCACGCGAAATCGATCTGCCTGAACTTCGGCCTGGCGCGCGACTACGACGGCCGCTGCCACCTGCGCTTCGACGACACCAATCCGGAGAAGGAAGACCAGGAATACGTCGACACCATCATGGATTCCGTGAAATGGCTCGGCTTCACCTGGGAGCAAGGCGACGGCGAATACCTGCACTACGCCAGTGACTATTTCGACAAGCTGTACGAGATGGCCGAGTACCTGATCCGCGAAGGCAAGGCCTATGTGGACAGCCAGACGCCGGAAGAGATGGCGAAAAACCGCGGCAACTTCGGCACGCCGGGCACCAACTCGCCGTTCCGCAACCGCCCGGTCGAGGAATCGCTGCAATTGTTCCGCGACATGAAGGCCGGCAAGTACAAGGACGGCGAGCACATCCTGCGCGCGAAAATGTTTGAGGACGCGATGTCCTCGCCCAACATGACCAACCGCGATCCGGCCCTGTACCGCATCCGCCATGCGCACCACCACCGCACCGGCGACGACTGGTGCATCTACCCGATGTACGACTACACGCACCCGATCTCGGATGCGCTGGAGTCGATCACCCATTCGATCTGCACCCTGGAATTCCAGGACCACCGCCCGATGTACGACTGGCTGGTCGATACCTTGGCCAACGGCGGCTTCTTCCCGCGTCCGGTGCCGCGCCAGTACGAGATGGCGCGCCTGAACCTCACCTACGTGGTCACCTCGAAGCGCAAGCTGCGCCAGCTGGTCGACGAAGGCGTGGTGACGGGCTGGGACGACCCGCGCATGCCGACCATCGTCGGCCTGCGCCGCCGCGGCTACACGCCGGAATCGATCCAGCTGTTCTGCGAGCGCATCGGCGTCTCGAAGGCCGATGGCTGGATCGACATGAGCACGCTGGAAGGTTCGCTGCGCGACGACCTCGATCCGAAGGCGCCGCGTGCGATCGCCGTGCTACGTCCGCTGAAACTGATCGTGGACAACTTCCCGGAAGGCGAATCGGTCGAATGCACCTCGCCGGTCCACCCGCACCACCCGGAGATGGGCGTGCGCAGCTTCCCGTTCACGCGCGAGCTGTGGATCGAGCAGGAAGACTTCATGGAAACCCCGGTCAAGGGCTACCACCGCTTCACCCCGCCCGTAGGCGACCAGCCGGGCGCGCGCGTGCGCCTGAAGTATGGCTTCGTGGTCGAGTGCACCGGTTTCGACAAGGATGAAAACGGTAAGGTGATCGCCGTGCACGTGAAGTACTTCGAGGATTCGAAGTCGGGCACGCCGGGCGCCGACAACTACAAGGTCAAGGGCAACATCACCTGGGTCAGCGCCGCCACCGCGCTGGCAGCCGAAGTGCGCCTGTACGACCGCCTGTTCACGGAGCCGCAACCAGATGCCGGCGGCAAGGATTTCAAGGCCGCGCTCAATCCGAACGCGCTGGAGACCATCACCGCCTACCTCGAACCGGGCATGCGGGACGCCGTCGGCGACCAGCGCTTCCAGTTCGAGCGCCACGGCTACTTCGTGGCCGACCGCGTCGATTCGGCGCCGGGCAAACCGGTGTTCAACCGGGTGACCACGCTGAAGGACAGCTGGGGTAAATAACAGGGATCCGGCAAATTCGGCAATGCTGCAAAAGGCAGAGCCGGCACAATCACACCCTATCGGGCCCGCAATAGCGGGCCCTTTTCATTGGTAAACCCTTCACCTTTGTATCTTTGGCATGGCTGTTGTGCAGTTGGTATACCAAGCAAACTGGTCTGGCATTTACCCCAGTAAACGCGTTAACGTTAGGGCATGTTGTCGTATTTACGATACGTGTTCATTTTCTGCGCGCGAGGTATCCGACCATGTCCGCTCCCGCACACCTGGTGAAGTTTCCGACTACCCTCTTGATCGGCTCCCTGCTGTCGGTTTCGGTCGGCACGGTGCTGTATGTGGCGACCGACCACGCCCTCGAAACCGACGCCCAGGCACGCTTTCGCGGCATGGCACGCGCCGCCCAGTACGCCATCGAAGCGCGCATCAAGAGCTACACCGACGTCCTGCGCGGCATGGCCGGGTTGTTCCACGCCAATCCGGCGGCGAGCGCCGACGATTTCCACCACTACGTCGAACAGCTCGATACGCCCCGCAACTTCCCCGGCATCGAGGCGATGAACTATGCGCGCACGGTCGGCCCGGCCGGACTGGCGGCGATCGACGCCGACGTGCGCAGCCGCCTGCGCCGCTACGGCATGCCGGAACCGGCCGCCCGGCTGCAACCCGTGCCCGGCCGCGACAGCTACACGATCCTGGTGTACATGGAGCCCGCGATGCCGCAGACGCTCGACAAGCTCGGCTTCGACCTCGAGTCGCGCGGCTACATCCGCGAGACGGCGGCGAATTCGCGCGATAACAACACCATCGCCGCTTCCGGCATGCGCCTGCGCATCCAGCCCGGCCCGATCCAGAACGTGCTCGCCATGCGCCTGCCGGTGTACCGCAGCAGGATGCCGATCGACACCGTGGACGGGCGCCGCGCCGCCTACATTGGTTCGGTCGGCATCGGCTTCGGCGTCAACCGCATGGTGGGCGGCGTGCTGGCCGGCTTCCCGGCCGATGGAGTGCGCCTGATCCTGACCGACCTCGAGGACGTGCCGTCCGAACCCGGCGAGCGTCAGAACAGTTCAGTCCTGTACGACAGCCACGCGACCACGCGCGCGCGCCCGCCCTTGCCGGACCAGGCCGGGTTGCTGAAGGCCAGCCTGCCGATCGAGTACAACCAGCGCCACTGGCGCGCCGATTTCAGCATCGCCCGCTCGGCGCTGCACAGCCGCTTCGACGTCTACTATCCGTGGATGGCCGCCATGGCCGGGGTGCTCAGCACCGCCCTGCTGTACGCCCTGTTCCAGATCCTGGCTTCATCGCGCCGCTCGGCCCTGCGCATGGCCGAGGATATGACGCGCGAGCTGCGCGCCAGCCAGGCCAAGCTGCAGGCCACCAACGAAAAGCTGCGCCAGCTGGCCGCGCACGCGGAGCAGATCAAGGAAGGCGAGCGCAAGCGCATCGCGCGCGAGATCCACGACGAGCTGGCGCAGAACCTGCTGGCGCTCAAGATCGAGGCCGAGATCCTCGCCAACCGCACCCGCGACCGCCATGGCCGCCTGCACGAACGCGCGGTTTCGACGGTGCGCCAGATCGACGTCACCATCCGCAGCGTGCGCCAGATCATCAACGACCTGCGCCCGAACGTGCTCGACCTCGGCCTGAACGCGGCGGTCGACTGGCAGGTCAGCGACTTCGCACGGCGCACCGGCATCGATTGCGAACTGGTCGAGGACGAGAACGAACACGAGCTCGACGACCACTGCGCCACCGCCCTGTTCCGCATCCTGCAGGAGTCGCTCAACAACGTGGCGCGGCATGCGCGCGCCAGCCGGGTGCGGATCGACCTGCACCAGCTTGCCGAAATGCTGACGATGACGATCCGCGACAACGGCATCGGCATGCAGCCGGGCAGCCGCAACCGCGACGGCTCCTTTGGCCTGGTGGGCATCGAAGAGCGCGTCGCCATCCTCGGCGGCAGTTTCTCGATCAGCAGCGGGCCGGATACCGGCACCACCATCGTCGTCACGATTCCCGTCGGCGCCCAGTTGCCGTGTTCGTCAGCCGAGCCAGCACAGAATAATGAAGTCGTCTTGAGGGCTGTTGCCTAGCCATAAAAGTGTTGCCATTTACGTTGTAGCGTTTCCGCACAGCAGTGTATCCGTTGACTGAAGTCAACAGAGGACGTGACCGAAAGCAGGACAATTTTTATCACTGCCACCGGTCAAGACAAGTTTCCTGACTTCCGATCAACAGCTTACGCTCACGCAGGAGGACGCTCAGACGTACTGCTTCATCACTAGGGATAAAAAAGAAAGCCTCAACTAACTGGTCTACAACAAAAGGTGAAAATCATGTCGACGAACGCAACCGCAGCAATAACAGCAAGCCCAGCTTTCAACGCAAACGCAGCAATCGAAGCCCTGACGGCACTCGATCTGGATGCGATCAAGATGAAACTCATGCACGTGGAGTCGGGCGAAGGCTGGTCCGCAGCCTACGCCGATGAGGTGGAAGCCGAATACCGCCGCTTCCTGTTCCTGATGAAAAAGTATCCCGATGCGGAAGCCTCGCCGACCGTCGACGTCGACACCTTCTGGCACTACCACATCCTCGATACGATGAAGTACGCCCGCGATTGCGAAGCCGTGTTCGGCTACTTCCTGCACCACTATCCGTATGTCGGCATCGGCGCCGACGCCGGCGAGGACGACCATGCCGACGGCGGCGAACGCATGCGCGCTATCTATGAGGCCGAATTCGGCGCCGGATCCGCCCTGCAGGACGCGTTCGCCTTCTGCTCTTCGCCGGGCAAGCCTGCCAACGACGCTACCGCCTTCTGCTCGTCGCCGGGCGTCAGGGCTGCGACCGCGTTCTGCTCGTCGCCCGGCACCAAGGCTGCGACGGCGTTCTGCTCGTCGCCGGGCGCCAAGACTGCGACGGCGTTCTGCTCGTCGCCGGGTACCAAGACTGCGACGGCGTTCTGCTCGTCGCCGGGCGCCAAGGCCGCGACTGCTTTCTGCTCGTCGCCGGCCAAGCCGGGCGAAGGCGCGAGCGTAGCAACGGCGTTCTGCTCGTCACCAAGCAAGCCGCGCAAGTCCGCCGCTGGGGCGTTTGCCTTCTGCTCGTCGCCCGGCAAACCACGCGAGATCGCCAGCGCGGCGACCGCGTTCTGCTCGTCGCCGGCCAAGCCGCGCGTGTCCGACAAGGCAGCGTTCGCATTCTGCTCGTCGCCGGGCAAACCGCGAAAAGCCGCCAATGCGGCGACCGCCTTCTGCTCGTCGCCGGCCAAGCCCGCGCAGATGCAGGCGGCTTGAACTCTGGCTCGACGGGCCGGCCGGGCGACCATCGCGTCGCCCGGCTTTTTTTCGTCAGGCGGCCATGGGTTCCAGCGGCTTGACCATCAGCTCGCGCAGTTCGCGAATGCTGAACTCGCTCTCTTCATGCATGCGCAGCAGCAGCGTAGCGCCGATCGGCAGGGTGTTGTGGCGGATCTTGCTGATCACCGGCGGCGCCACTTCGAGCACGCGCGACAGGGCGGCGTCGTTCTTCAGTCGGAGTTTGGAAATGATGGCGTCGAGGACGCGGTTGGGGTCGTACTGTGCTTCTTCAGGCAATCTGCGGATGGGCATGTTCTTCTTTCAGGAAGTATTAATAATTTGTCACTTTCCGTGATCTTTAGCGAAAAATTGGCACCCATTGCTCTAACAGCATGGTTTATATGGCATTTTTCGTCAGGGACGAAATGATACACACTGTAATTATTTTTTGCACAAGACTGCTCGTTTTGCATGTTATGCAACCTATTGGTTGCAAATTAACCAGGATTGGCGCATCCTGTTTATGCAACCATATGGTTGCGAAAAAGGAGGCTGCCTCATGGACGATTTCGAACGGAATTTGACGGTAGCGGCAAGCGCGGACGCGGCTTACGCAGCAATCACGACCATCGGCGGCTTGCGTGCCTGGTGGACCGCCGACTGCGAGGGTGAGGCCGGCGCCGGCGGCGCGTTTACGGTGCGCTTCGGCGAGGTGGAAAAAACGATGCGGGTCGCCGTCGCGGAACCCGGACGCGAGGTGCGCTGGGAGTGCACCCACGCGTATCTCGCTCTCCCGGCGCCCGCGCGCACGGACGAATGGGGCGGCACCACGGTGGTATGGCGCCTTTCTCCCCTCGACACCGGGCGCGTGAGGATCGAGCTCGCGCACCTCGGCCTGCAGCCGGCGCTGGCCTGCTACGATCTCTGTGTGCAGGGCTGGGACGATTTTCTCGGCAGTCTGCGCGCCCTGCTCGAGACCGGCGCCGGCGCGCCGTTCCGGCGCCACCCTGAGGAGACTTCTGTATGACGATGAGCACCGATACCGACCGCATCGAGCGCAGCATCTTCATCGCCAGCACGCGTGAACGAGTCTGGCAGTCCCTGACCGACGCCGCCTCCTTTGGCGCCTGGTTCGGGGCCGATCTGCAAGGACAATCATTCGCGCCAGGCCAGCGCGTGCGCGGCCCGATCACCACGCCGGGCTACGAACACCTGTTCTTCGACGCGGTGGTCGACAGCATCGCGCCGCGCGACAGCATGTCCTTCCACTGGCACCCGTATGCGGGCGACCCGGCGCCCGAGCCGCCGGAAGGACCGCCGACGCTGGTGCGCTTCACGCTCGCGGATAGTCCCGGCGGGATCCTGCTGACGGTGGTGGAATCGGGCTTCGACCGGCTGCCGGCGGCACGCCGCGGCCTGGCCTTTGCTTCCCACGCCGAAGGCTGGGACATCCAGCTGCGCAACGTGGAACGCCATGTCCTCGGCGAGTGAGGATCCCGGCCAGCTGGCGCCGACCTTCGCGGCGCTCGGCGACCCGACCCGGCTGCGGCTGGTCGCGGCGCTGAGCGACGGCGCGCCGCGCTCGATCGCCCAGCTCACCGAACTCACCGCGATCAGCCGCCAGGGCGTCACCAAGCACCTCGACATCCTGGCGAGGGCCGGCATCGTCGCCGACCTGAAGGCGGGACGCGAGCGGCGCTGGCAGCTCGAGGGCGACCGGCTCATCGAAGCGCGGCTGGCGCTCGAATCGATCGGGCGCGAATGGGAGCAGGCGCTGGGACGCCTCAAACGCTTCGTCGAGGGCGACGCGTGAACCTTACTTCTTGCCGGGCGCCGGCTTGGCCAGGCCGCTGGCCTGGTACAGGGCGCGCGCATCGGCATGGGCGCGTTCTTCGGTGCGCATCTCGGGCTTGTCGTCGTGGGCGACAAAATATTCCTTGTCCTGCGCGGCGACGACGATCTTGATGGCGGCGGCATCCTTGACGCCGTATTTTTCGACGATCAGGGTGGTTACTTCGTCGAGGTATTCTTCGTAAGTCATGTGGGCTCCTTGAGGGTGCCGGATTGTACGGGACGCGGCGGCAGTTGCGCCAGCAGCGCCGCCACGTCGGGATAGCGCAGCCGCACCCGCAGCTCGCGCTTCAGGCGCGTATTGTCCAGCACCCGCGACTCGGACATGAAGGACAGCAGCGCCGGCGACACCACCGCCTGCAGTTGCGCGCGCGGCAGGCGCGGCGGACGCGCCAGGCCGAGGGCATCGGCCACCGCATCGAAATAGTCGCCCATTTTCAGGCGCGTGTCGTCCACCGCGTGCACGACCCGGCCCGGGCGGCCGCGCAGCAGCGCCAGCGCGACGATGCGCGCCAGGTCGTCGGCGTGGATGTGATTGGTGTAGACGTCGTCGTCAAACCGCAACGCCGGGGTGCCCTGCTCCAGCCGTTTTACCGGCAGGCGGTCAAGCGCATAGATACCCGGCACGCGCAGGATCGCCAGCCGCGCATTGCTTGCGCGCGCCCAGGCGCGCAGCAGGCGCTCGGCATCGACTCTTCGCACCGCACGCGCATTGCGCGGCGCCACCGGGCGCGATTCGCGTACCAGTTCTCCGCCGCAGTCGCCGTAAACCCCGGTGGTGCTGACGTAGACCATGCGCGTCACGCCAGCCAGCGCCGCGACCAGGTGGCGGGTACGGCGGTCGGTGTCGCCGTCAAGCTGGGGCGGGGCCAGGTGCAGCACCCAGGGGGCCAGGCCGCGCAAGCGAGTCAAGGTGTCTGGGCGGTCGAGATCGGCCACTATGGGGACTGCGCCGGCCGCACGCAGCTCTTCTCGCCGCTCGGGCTGGCTGGTGAGGGCGAACACGCGAAAGCGGCTGGCGAGCAGGGGCAGCAGGCGCATGCCGACGTCGCCGCAGCCGACGACGAGCAGGCGTGGACGGTGGAAGGCGGGAGTGTGGGTCATGGCGCGCCACTCTAACACAGCGTCCGACCGCCTTTGCAGGGGCGGTGTAGAATGCCGCCTTGTTTTACCAATAACTTTTTGACGTCGAACAGCACATGACTTTCCAGATCACCGTCCAGCCAAGCGGCCACCAGTTCACCTGCGAGGCTGAGGAGACCGTCCTCGCCGCCGCGATCCGCGCCGGCATCGGCCTGCCCTACGGCTGCAAGAACGGCGCCTGCGGCTCCTGCAAGGGCAAGGTGCTGGAGGGCGAACTGACCCACAAGCCGCACCAGGCGCGCGCCCTCACCGACATCGAAAAGACCCAGGGCATGTCGCTGTTCTGCTGCGCCGTGCCGCAGCAGGACCTGGTAATCGAGGCGCGCGAAGTGGGCGGCAGTTCCGAGTACCCGGTGCGCAAGATGCCGACCCGCGTGAACGCCATCAAGCGCGCCGCGCCGGATGTCGCCATCGTCACCCTGCAACTGCCGGCCAACGAGGCCCTGGCCTACCGCGCCGGCCAGTACATCGAATTCCTGCTCAAGGACGGCAAGCGCCGCGCCTACAGTATCGCCTGCGCGCCGTCGTTTTCCGGCCCGCTCGAACTGCACATCCGCCATCTTGCGGGCGGCCTGTTCACCGACCACGTGTTCGGCGCCATGAAGGAACGCGACATCCTGCGCTTCGAAGGGCCGCTCGGCACCTTCTTCCTGCGCGAGGAGTCGGATAAACCCATCGTGCTGCTGGCTTCCGGCACCGGCTTCGCCCCGGTCAAGGCCCTGGTCGAGCACCTGATGCACCTGAAGTCGACCCGTCCCGTGCGCCTGTACTGGGGCGGCCGCCGCCCGCAGGACCTGTACATGGACGAATTGTGCCGCGCGTGGGAGACCACGCTGCCCGACTTCCGCTACGTGCCGGTGATTTCGGATGCGCTGCCGGAAGACGGCTGGCAGGGCCGCACCGGGTACGTGCATGCGGCGGTGATGCAGGATATCCCGGACCTCTCCGGCTACCAGGTCTACGCCTGCGGCGCACCGATCATGGTGGACTCGGCGCGGCGCGATTATGCGGCGCAGTGCGCTCTGCCGGAAGACGAGTTCTTTGCCGACGCGTTCACCACGGAAGCCGACATGGCGTAAGGCGGGCGGCACACGGCGGCTGTTCCGCAATTCGGGCACAATGCTGAGGTTCCCAAGCACTGTCCCCGAAAGCCTCCATGTCTTTGCTGTCCTCTTCCAGCGGCCTGGCCGTCCTGCGCAACCGTAATCTCGCCTTTTACCTGTCGGCCCGCTTCCTCGGCACCCTCGCGGTGCAGATGCAGAGCGTCGCCATCGGCTGGCAGGTCTACCAGATCACCGGCAGCCTGTTCGACCTCGGCCTGATCGGCCTGGCCCAGTTCGCGCCCTTCCTCGTATTGATCCTGTGGGCCGGCCACGTGGCCGACCGCTACAACCGCCGCAACATCGTCCTGCTGTGCATGGCGACCCAGCTGCTGTGCAGCCTGCTGCTGGTCGGCTTCACCGCCAGTGGGAGCAGCATCGTCTGGCCGGTGTTCGCGATCCTGGTGCTGTTCGGCTCCGCGCGCGCCTTCATGATGCCGGCCTCGCAGGCGGTATTGAAAAACCTGGTGCCCGACCGCGACTTCAGCCAGGCCGTGGCGCTGGGTTCCTCGACCTTCCACGTGGCCGTGATCGCCGGCCCGATCATCGGCGGCCTGCTGTATACCTTCGGCCCGATGACGGTGCACATGGTCGCCGCCAGCCTGCTCGTGATCGCGGTGCTGTGCATGTCCGGCACCCGCGCCACCCAGCAGGTCCGCAGCCAGGGCCCGGTCAGCTGGGCTTCGCTGCTCGAAGGCCTGCGTTTCGTGTGGTCGCGCCCGATCGTGCTGGGCGCGATCTCGCTCGACCTGTTCGCGGTGCTGTTCGGCGGCGCGACCGCGCTGCTGCCGGCCTACGCCCACGACGTGCTGCACGCCGGCCCGCAGGCGCTCGGCTTGCTGCGCACCGCGCCCGGCGCCGGCGCGGCGCTGTGCTCGATCCTGTTGGCCTTCTTCCCGATCACGCGCCGGGTCGGCCTGTGGATGTTCGGCGGGGTCGCAGTGTTCGGCCTGTGCACGCTGACCATGGGCCTCACCGATAGCTTCCCGGTGGCCTTGGCCGCCCTGTTCCTGCTCGGTATCGGCGACATGGTCAGCGTCTACATCCGCCACCTCTTGGTGCAGTACGAGACCCCGGACGATATCCGCGGTCGGGTCAGCGCGGTCAATTCCGTGTTCATCGGCGCCTCGAACGAACTCGGTGAATTCGAATCGGGCGTCACCGCCGGCTGGCTCGGCCTGACGCGCGCGATCCTGCTGGGCGGCGCCGCCACGCTCGCGGTCACCGGCCTGTGGGCGGCGCTGTTCCCGGTGCTGTCGCGGATGGACCGCTTCCCGCACCACGAGAAAGAACAGGCGCTCAAGTGAAGCGTCCGGTGCTGAGCGTGCTGGTGGTCGAGGATCACCCGACCATCGCGCGCCAGCTGGTCGGCTTCCTCGAAGGCCTGGGCTGGCAGCTGGACCACGCCGGCACGGGCATGCTGGCGATCGACCTCGCCACCCGCAACGCCTACGACGTGGTGCTGCTCGACCTGAACCTGCCCGATGTCGACGGCCTGCAGGTGTGCCGCGCGATCAAGGCCGGCGCGCCCAGCAACGTGCCGGTGCTGATGCTGACCGCACGCGACGCCTTCGAGGACAAGGCGCAGGGCTTTCATACCGGCGCCGACGACTATCTCACCAAACCCTTCGACCTGCGCGAAGTCGCGCTGCGCTGCGAGGCGCTGGCGCGGCGTGGGGGCTTGCACCAGCAGCAGGAAATGCAGGTCGGGCCACTCACCCTGCTGACCCGCGAAAAGCGCGCGTTGTATGGCGAGGCGCCCTTGCCCCTGACCCGGGCCGGCTTCGACATCCTGATGCTGTTGTGCCGCGCGCATCCGCAGCCGGTGTCGCGCGCCGCCCTGAGCCAGCAGCTATGGGGCGCCAATCCGCCCGACAGCGACGCGCTGAAATCGCACATCTACAGCCTGCGCAAGGCGCTCGACGGCGTCGCCGGACGCAAGGTGCTCGCCACCATCCTGCAGCTCGGCTACCGGCTCGACCTGAATGGCTAGATCGATCCGGACAAGCCTGTTCGCCGCGCTGGCCGGCTTCACCGTCCTGATCTGCCTGTGCTACACCGGCCTGGCGGTGGTGATCGCCTACGTCACCGAAGACATGCTGGTCGAGCGCCTGCTGCTGCGCGAAGCGGCCGCCATCGAGCAGCATGGCGTGCCGGCGCGTCCACGCAGCGACCTGATCACGGTGCATGCCAGCCGCGCCACCCTGCCCGCCGCGGTGCGGGCGGCGACTTCGCCGCAAGACCAACGCGCCGAGGTATTCGCGACCGGCGCCCACTACCACCTGATGGCGCGCGAGGTGCCCGGTCACGGCCGCGTCTATCTGCTGGCCGACGTGACGCCGCTGCTGGCGGTGTCGAAAGTCGTGCAGGACGTCGGCGGGGTGCTGATTTTCTTCGCCCTGGGGCTGGTCGCGCTGGCCCTGCTGCTGGCCTGGCTGCTGGCGCGGCGCCTGGTACGGCCGCTGCAGGCGCTCGCTTTGGAGGCCCGCAGCCTGGCTCCCGGCGGCGTCGCCAGCTTCAGCGCGCGCACGCGGCCTGATGAAATCGGCGTGCTGGCCGAGCGTCTCGAGACCAGCTTCAACGCGCTGCAGGCCGCCCTGCGCCGCGAGCACGATTTCACGCGCGACGTCGGCCATGAGCTGCGCACGCCGCTCACGGTCATGAACAACACGCTGCTGCTTGCCGCCGCGCGTCCAATGCAGCAGGCGGAAGTGCGGCAGTTACAGGCCGGGGTGGACGAACTGCGCGCCACCATCGACGTCCTGTTCGCGCTCGCGCGCGCAGAGCACATCGCGCCGGCCGACTTCGACCTGCGCGCCTGTGTCGAACAGTCGCTGCTACGCCTGCCGGACATCGGCGCATTGGTTGAGGAGCGCTTGCGCATCGAGCTGCCGCAACGCCTGCCCGTTAGCGGCAACCCGCAGCTGGCTAGCCTGTTGGTCACGAATTGCGTCGGCAATGCGCTGTTCCACGGCGGGCCCGGATGCCGGCTCGCCATCACCTGGGGTGACGGGCGCCTGGTCATCGCCAACACGGTCGATGCTGCGCACCTGGGCGAGGTGCAGGGCTTCGCGCACGGCCAGAACCTGCTGGCCAGGGTGGCCCCAGCCATGGGCTGGGAGATCGCATTCATCGCCGGCGAATCCGGTTACCGGGTCGAGATCGCGCCATAAAAAGGCGGCGGATTTCACCGCGATTTCACCGCCTGCCCCCTAGCCTGCGTGCTCCAACAACTACGGAAGCACGTCCATGAAATTCCTGATCGCCCTGCTGGTCCTCGCCGGCGCCTGCAGCACCGCCCTCGCCCAGGTCGCGAGCCTCGTTCACAAGGAAGAGAAGCGCCGCTACATCGTCTACACCCCGCCCACCTACCAGGCCGATACGGGGCAAACCTGGCCGGTGGTGTTCAACTTCCACGGCGGCGGCATGAGCATGGCCGAGCAGATGCTCTACACCGGCATGAACCGCGCCGCCGACCGCCACCGCTTCATCGCGGTCTATCCGCTCGGGATCAAGAACGACTGGAACGTCGGCTTCGGCATGCCCTACCTCGGCGGCAGCGACGACGTCGGCTTCACCGAAGCCCTGCTCGAAAAACTGAAGAAGGACTACCGGGTCGACCCGGCGCGCGTGTATGCGACCGGCCTGTCGCGCGGCGGTTTCTTCGCGCTGCGCCTGGCCGCCGACCTGCCGCATGCTTTCGCGGCGGTGGCCTCGGTCGGCGGGCCCATGCCCGAGCCGGTGGTCCAGCACCATACGAAGGAAGGCAAGGTCGGCGTGATGCTGATCCACGGCACCGCCGACAAGGTGGTGGCCTACGACGGCAAGGCGACCGGCTACCTGTCCGCCATGGACAGCCACCGCTACTGGATCAGGCGCAACGGCCTGGAGGATGCGCCGGAACAGGCGCGCACGATTGGCACGGATGGCGCCGACGGCACCGAGGTGGGCTACCGTGAACAGGGTAATGACAAGGTCCGGGTCGCGCTGGTGACGGTGAAGGACGGCGGCCACACCTGGCCCGGCGCCGATGCTTTCAATGTCGGCCTGCCGATCGGCAAGACCACACGCGACGCCGATGCGAACGAGCTGATGTGGCAGTTCTTCAGCCGCCACCGCCGTTGATAAATAGAATTGTGTGGTCGGTCTTGCAAGATGCGGGACCGGCCCCACCTGTCAATCAGGACGCGGCCAAACCGGACTCGCATGTACCATGTAGACGTCAAGATTAAAGAGGAGAAAGAATATGCAAATCAATGTTAATACCGACCGTACCATTCAAAACCACCAAGGCCTGGACGAACACGTGGAATCCGTCGTTCGCGGCTCGATCGACCGCTTCGGTGACCACATCACCAGCGTCGAAGTGCACCTGAGCAATGAGAACAAGGAAAAGCACGCCGATGGCGGCAATTCCGTCATGATGGAAGCGCGCGTGCGCGGCTACCAGCCAATCGTCATCCATGACCATTCCGATGACCTGCGCCAATCGATCAAGAACGCCGGCGGCAAGCTGGCCCGCGCCCTTGACAGCGCCATTGGACGTCTGCAGGACAAGAACAAGCACGCAACGCCTGCGGTCGACGATCCGCTGGCGGACAAGCACCTGACTGATTCGTAATCGGGCGATAATGGGTGGTCGGCCGTTCCGACCACCCTACGAAACCATCTCCTTCACTTCCCGCAGGTAGCGCAGGCCAGCCAGTGCGCGGCTGCCATACCATGACATCATTTCCCCATCGACCAGGAACACCGGGATGCCGAGCTGCTTTTCGAGCGCATCCGCATGCGCTTCAGTGAAACGATAGGGCTCGGTCGATAGCAGCACCGCATCCAACCCACTCACCAGTGCATCCGACCAGCTAAACGCCGGATAGCGCGCCTCTCCTAGCATCGGCACGTCCCAGTCGAGCTCCGCCAGCATCGCCGCGATATAGGTATCCTGCGAAATGCTCATCCACGGATCCTGCCAGATGCAGTAGAGCACCGTACGCTTCGCGGTCTTCGGCAATGCGTTCAAGGCTGCATACTCCGCCTCGAACGCCGCGCACCAGCTTTCCGCTTCACGCTCTTTTCCGAAGATTCCACCCATCAAGCGCGCTAGGTCGAGGTTATCGCGCGGCTTCACCGGATGCGTCACCACGATATTCGGCACGAATTCCGCCAACTGTTCCACCGTCGGCTTCTCGTTCTCATCGATATTCACCACCAGGTGGGTCGGCGCCAGCTTGCGGATCTTCTCGATATTCACATCCTTGGTCCCGCCGATCTTCGGAATCTGCTCGACCACGGCGCGCGGATGGATGCAAAAACCCGTGCGGCCGACCAGCTGACCGCCAAGCCCGAGCTCGCACAGCAATTCGGTAATCGACGGCACCAGCGACACGATGCGGGCATCCAGCGCGGAAACATGCTGGTGGCCGAGGGCGTCGACCAGGTGAGAAGGATTCGTCATGCCCGCCATTGGAACACTGTTGTTTCTGGAACGCCAGTCCACGCTCAGCAGTATCAATCGGTTATCATTCCATGTCGTAATGACGCTTTCCGCAAGAGACTTTCTTTGGACCAAATCAGCACCTTCGGCGCTACCCCCTACGCCCTGCGCGACCTCGCGCTTTTCCGCGACGCCGACGACCCGGAAGTCAGGGCGGCGCTCGCCCCTTGCGCGGTGATCAAGGTGGCCGCCGGCCAGCGGGTCGAGGACGGCTTGCGGGCGCGCCTCTATATTGTCCTGTCGGGTTCGCTCGAAGTGGCGCCGGATGCGCACAGCGGCGACGACAGCGGCACCACCCGCGTGCGGCCCGGCGAGAGCGTGGGCGAGCAGGCGGTGCTGGACGACGCCGTCAACCTGGCGGCCATGACGGCGCTCGAGGATTCCGAACTGCTGGTGATCGAACCCGAGTTGGTTTGGCAATTGATCGACCGCTCGAACGGACTGGCGCGCAACCTGCTGCGCCTGCTGTCCTTCCGCGTGCGCGCCGCCAACGCCCAGCTCAAGCGGCGCCAGAAGCTGGAAGAGTTCTACCGCCAGCTCTCGCTCAACGACGGTTTGACGGGTTTGTACAACCGCGCCTGGCTCAATGAGATGCTGCCCAAGCTCGCCACCCGCGCACGCCAGGACGGCAGCCCGCTATCGATCGTCATGATCGACCTCGACCACTTCAAGCGCTTCAACGACACCCACGGCCACATTGCCGGCGACGCCGCCCTGTCGGCCGCGGCCGGCGTCATCCGCGATTCACTGCGGCCGTCCGACTTTGCGGTGCGCTATGGCGGCGAGGAATTGATGGCGGTGCTGCCGGATACGCCGATCGGCCAGGCCGGCATGGTGGCCGAGCGCCTGGCCGAACGTCTGCGTTCGGCACCCGTGTTCCTGGACATGCGGCTGCCATTGCCGCACGTGACCGGTTCCTTCGGTGTCGCGACCCTCGGCGCAGGCAGCGACGAGCATGAACTGATGGCGGCGGCCGACGCCGCGCTGTACCGCGCCAAACAGGCGGGACGAGACCGGGTCAGCATCTAGCGAGCACGTTTCATGTTGCATCAAAACAATATTTCGTTGTGGATAGAAGCGTGTGTGAACTCCGGCAGGCATTGCCGTTTACAATGTCGGACCGAATTTTTTCCGCACATCTATGCCGCCCCTGCCGACTCTCCGTTCATGCATCCCGTTTTCTGGTATGGCCGCCGTCGTGCTGCTGCTCGTCCTGGCCCTGGCCGGCGCCGGCGCCCAGGCCCAGCCGAAGCCGGTGCGCGTCGGGCTGGATGCCGAGTTCGGCCTGGATAACAGCACCTCGGCCCAGGCCGTCGAACTGGGCATGCGCACGGCGATCCACGAAATCAACCGCGCCGGCGGCGTGCTCGGCGGCAGGCCGGTCGAGCTGGTCACCCGCGACCACCGCTCGATTCCGGCACGCGGCATCCGCAACATCGAGGAATTCGCGCGCATGCCCGACCTGGTCGCCGTCTTCGGCGGCCGCTTCAGCCCGGTGATCATCGAAGAATTGCCAACACTGCGGTCGACCAAGACCCTGTTCATGGCGCCGTGGTCGTCGGCCGACGTGATCATCGATAACGACATGCAGCCGAACTATGTTTATCGCCTGTCGCTGCGCGACAGCCTGGCCATGCCCAAGCTGCTGCAGACGGCCAAGAAACGCGGCCTCAAGAAGGTCGGCCTGCTGCTGACCAATACCTCCTGGGGCCGCAGCAACCTGTTCGCCGCCGAACGCTACGCCGCCGCCAACAACGACATCCGGATCGTGAAAACCGCCTGGTACAACTGGCGCGACCAGACCCTGGTCGCGAAGTACCAGGCGCTGCGCCAGGCCGGCGCCCAGGCGATCGTGCTGGTCGCCAACGACGACGAAGCGGCAGTGCTGGTGCGCGAGATGGCCGCCCTGCCGAAGAACGAGCGGGTGCCGATCCTGAGCCACTGGGGCGTGACCGGCGGCGAGTTCGTCCGTCAGGCGGGCCCGGCGCTGAATCAGGTCGACTTCTCGGTGATCCAGACCTTTTCCTTCTTCAAGGCCGACAAGCAGCAGCTGGCGCGCTTCATGGGCAGCCTCGCCGCGGTGTCGCCGATCCGCCGCATCGAAGACATCGATGGCCCGGTGGGCGTGGCCCATGCCTACGACCTGATGCACATCCTGGCGCGCGCGATCGACCAGGCCGGCAGCACCGACCGCGCCGCCGTGCGCGACGCTCTGGAAAAGCTGCGCCAGCACCGCGGGCTGGTCAAGACCTATGCCCCGCCCTTCACGCCAGCGCGCCATGAGGCGCTGAGCGAGCGCGAACTCCTGATCGCGCGCTACCGGGCCGACGGCGTGCTGGTGCCGAGCGCCGACTGACCATGCGCCGCCGCCTGCCCCTCCACACCGGCAGCCTGACCCAGCGCTTCGCCTTCGCGTCGGCGGTGCTGGCGGCCGTCGCCGTGCTGCTGGTGGCGGCGGCCTCGTTCTGGATGGTCAATCGCCAGCACACCTCCGCGATCGATCTGCTGCAGCAGCGCGAAGTCGCGTTCCAGGCGCGCACCGTCGGCGACACGCTCGCCACCCTCGCCTCGCGCATGGATGAAGTCGCGGGCAGCCCGATCCTGGCCACCGGCCTGGTCGACAGCGCGGGACGCGAAACCTATCTTGCCCCCTTCATCGGCGGGCTACGCCAGATCAACGGCATTCCGGTGCAGGTGCTGTTCACCGACTTCGAGGGCAAGCCGATCGCCGGCAATGGCCAGGAACGCTTCGACGGCCCGCAACTGGCCTGGCTGCGCGGCCGCATCGATGCGGGCGTGGAAAGCGCCGCCATCTTCGGCCAGGGCGCGGACGCGGAACTGGTCGGCGTCAGCCTGCTGCGCTACTCGCGCACGAATACGCCGGAAGGCGCCCTGGTCTACAAGGTCCGGCTGCGCGACCTGCGTCCCGGCGCCACCTCGAACTTCGTCTGGAAGGCGCAGGCGCGCACGACGGCCCCGGGCCCCGGCCTGGAACTGCCGGTCAAGGCGCCGCCGCGCTTCGCCCACCTGGGGCTGACCTTGCGCGTCGACACCTCGGGCCTCGACCACATCCTCGAGGAACCCTGGTCGCAGTACGGCCTGATCGGCGGCATCGCGGGGCTGATCGCCCTGGTGGTGTTCCTGCTCGGCACCCGCTTGTCGCTCGGCCTGACGCAAGACCTGCGCAAGCTCGAAGGGTTCGCCAGCCGGCTCGGCCAGGAAGGCATCGACGGCCAGCGCGCCGAACTGGCCGGCAGCAGCGAAACGGTGAACCTGGCGCGCGCCTTCAACGGCATGCTCGACCGCCTGCACAGCCAGCAGGAACACCTGCGCCGCGAGCACCAGCGCAAGGACGAATTCCTGGCGATGCTGGCGCACGAGCTGCGCAACCCGCTGGCGCCGATCAGCAGCGCCGCCCAGCTGCTACGCATGCTGTTCGCGAACGAGCCACGCATCCGCCAGGCCAGCGAAGTCATCTCGCGCCAGGTGGCGCACATGACGCACCTGGTCGACGATTTACTGGACGTCTCGCGCGTCACGCGCGGCCTGGCCACCATCAACAAGGCCGACGTCGAACTCGGCGCCGTGCTGCGCGAAGCCGTCGAACAGGTCACCCCGATCATCGAGGCGCGCGGCCACCGCCTGCTGCTGGACATCGCACCCGAGTCGCTACCGGTATGCGGCGACCGCACCCGCCTGATCCAGGTCGCCGCCAACCTCCTCAACAACGCCGCCAAGTACACGCCGGACGGCGGAGACTTGCGCGTCACGCTGCGCCAGCACCGCGACATGGCGGTGCTGCGGATCCAGGACAACGGCATCGGCATCGGCCCCGACCTGCTGCCGGTCGTGTTCGACCTGTTCACCCAGGCCCAGCGCACGCCAGACCGCGCCCAGGGCGGCCTCGGCCTCGGCCTGGCGCTGGTGAAGAAACTGGTCGAACTGCACGGCGGCGACGTCGCGGCGGAAAGCGGCGGCCTCGGCCAGGGCAGCACCTTCACCGTCCGCCTGCCGCTGCTGGAACACGGCCGCCGCACCGCGCGGACTGCGCTTGCGACCGCCACGCCAGCCGTCGCGCCCACCAGCCGCATCCTGGTGGTGGACGACAACGTCGATGCCGCCGACACGCTGGCCCTGCTGCTCGGCTCCGCCGGACACCGGCTGACGGTGGCCCATTCGGCACAAGCCGCGCTGATGGAGGCCGCAAGGGACCACTTCGATTTCATCCTGCTCGACATCGGCCTGCCCGACATGAGCGGCCACGAACTGGCCGCGGCATTGAAGAAACTGCCGCAATTTTCTGATGCCGTCCTGATCGCCGTCAGCGGCTACGGCCAGGAGCAGGACCGCCACATGTCGCGTGAGGCCGGCTTCGCCGCCCACCTGGTCAAGCCGATCCTGGCAGACGAGCTGATCGACACAATCGCGCGCCTCGCAGCAACCCGCAAACCCCTCCCCGCCGCACATCGGGGTCAGGTCTGACATTCGGACACGAGCCCGGCCGTAGTCGCGAAAATCCCGAGCGGCCTACACCTTCCACCGGCTTCCCATTTGCGGCCGGACAGGCGACGACGGCTGACGTTGGCGCCATTCTGTGCCACCATGACGCCTGCCTGCCCTGCGAGGGGCGACATTACAAGAATACATGAGCACGCATACCTTCCTCTGGCACGACTATGAAACCTTTGGCGCGACCCCGCGCCGCGACCGGCCCGCGCAGTTTGCGGCCATCCGCACCGATGCGGAGCTGAACGAGATCGGCGAGCCGATCATGCTGTACTGCCAGCCTGCGCCGGACTTCCTGCCCGATCCGCAGTCCTGCCTGATCACCGGCATCGTGCCCCAGCACTGCCTCGAGCACGGCGTTCCCGAGCACGAATTCGCGCGCACGATCGAGGCCGCCTTCAGCGAACCGAACACCATCGGCGTCGGCTACAACACGATCCGCTTCGATGACGAGGTGACGCGCTTCCTGTTCTGGCGCAACCTGATCGATCCATATGCGCGCGAGTGGCAGAACGGCTGCGGCCGCTGGGACTTGCTGGACGTGGTGCGCATGACCTACGCGCTGCGTCCGGAAGGCATCGAATGGCCGCGCCGCGAGGACGGCAAGCCGAGCTTCCGCCTGGAGCACCTGACCGCCGCCAACGGCTTGTCGCACGAGTCGGCCCACGATGCGCTGTCGGACGTGCACGCGACCATCGCGCTGGCGCGCCTGATCCGCCAGAAGCAGCCGAAGCTGTTCGACTTCTGCCTGGAGCTGCGGCGCAAGGACCGGGTCGCGGCCGAGATGGGTTTGCACCTCGACCCCGCGGTGCGCCAGCCCTTCCTGCACGTGTCCGGCATGTTCCCGGTCGAGTACGGCTGCCTGGGCCTGGTCTTCCCGCTGGCCCAGCATCCGACCAACAAGAACGAGATCCTGGTGTGGGACTGCCGCCACGATCCGTCGGAACTGTTCGATCTCGACGTCGAGACCATCCGCATGCGCATGTTCACGCGCAGCAGCGAGCTGCCGGAAGGCGTGACGCGGCTGCCGATCAAAAGCGTGCACCTGAACAAATCGCCGATGCTGGTCGGGAACCTGAAGACCCTGCAGCCGGCCCTGGCCACGCGCTGGGACATCGACCTGGAGCGTGGTCGCGCACATGCGGCCCTTGCGGCCGGCGGACGCAACATGGCGGCGATCTGGGCCGAGGTGTTCAAGAAACCCACCGGCGCCATGCGCATGGACGTGGACGAAGACCTGTACGGTGGCTTCGTCGGCAATGCCGACCGGCGCAAGCTGGATTCGCTGCGCATGGAGAAGCCGGCGGCGCTGGCGAGCATGCGGCCCTCCTTCGAGGACGAACGCCTGTCCGACCTGCTGTTCCGCTACCGCGCACGCAACTTCCCGCAGACCTTGTCGGAAAACGAGCGCGAGCTGTGGGAAGCGCACCGGGCGGCGCGCCTGTTCGAAGGCGAAGGCGGGGCGCGGACGGTCGATCAGTTGTTCATGGAGATCGATACGCTGTCGGAGACTGCGGACGAGCGGGGCGAGGAGATTCTTGGGGCGCTGTACGATTACGCGGAGGGAATTGCGCCAAACCGGTATTGAGCTTGGTCGTTCGGGCGCCGGCGGCTCGCGCCGGGCGCTCGGACGAGTTAATACTGTGCTGCGGAATTGGGCCCCTTGGCCGGGGCCTAATTTCCCAAGCAACCCACCAACGCGTGCTTACCCCCGCCGCGCCACATTGATCGCATCACGCGTCTCCTGCGCCACCCTGCGCGCCGCCGCCGCGAAATCCTCACCGTCCTGCGGCGCCGCATACAAAATCGCCCGCGAGGAATTGATCATCATCCCCGCGCCGCCCGCGGTACGTCCCGCCTTGACAGTCGCCTCCACATCCCCACCCTGCGCGCCGACGCCAGGAATCAACAGCGGCATCTCGCCCACCAGCTTGCGCACTTCCGCGATCTCTTCGGGAAAGGTAGCGCCCACGACCAGCGCCAGCTGGCCATTGCGGTTCCACTTTTCAGCAACCAGCTGGGCCACGTGCTGATACAGCGGACGCCCGCCGACGTCGAGGAACTGCAAGTCCGAGCCGCCCGCGTTCGAGGTGCGGCACAGCACGATCACGCCGCGGTCCGCCCACTCCAGGTAGGGCTCGACCGAATCGAAGCCCATGTAGGGGCTGACCGTCACCGCGTCCGCGCCGTAGCGATCGAAGGCTTCGCGCGCGTACTGGTGGGCGGTGGCGCCGATGTCGCCGCGCTTGGCGTCGAGCACGATCGGGATGTGCGGGTAGCGTTCGCGCAGGTAGGCGCAGATCTGTTCGAGCTGGTCTTCGGCGCCCAGTGCGGCGAAATAGGCGATCTGCGGCTTGAAGGCGCAGGCCAGGTCGGCGGTGGCGTCGATGATAGCCTTGCAGAACTGGACGATGGAATCCGGCTGGCTCTGCAGATGCGCCGGGAAGCGCGCCAGGTCAGGATCGAGCCCCACGCAGAGGAGCGAATCGTTGCGGGTCCATGCCGCGGAAAGCTTGTCGATAAAAGTCACGTGGGGCCTCTTGTCAGTCGGTTGATGCAAACCCAATATTGTACCCGCCGGGCATCGGGTCCGGCTCCGAGAGCTGGACAATGCGCCAGAAGATCTTTGCATACTGTATATTTTGACCATTCGACAACTTGCCATGGATAAAACGATCATGACACTCTTTTCCCGCTGGACCCGCCTGCTCGCAACGGCCCTCGTCGCCGGTTCCCTGCTGTCCGGCTGCGGCTACAACGACTTCCAGACCAAGGACGAAGCGACCAAGGCGTCGTGGGGCGAAGTGGTGAACCAGTACCAGCGCCGCGCCGACCTGATTCCGAACCTGGTGAACACCGTCAAGGGCTATGCCTCGCACGAGCGCGAGACCCTGGAGGCGGTGACGCGCGCCCGCGCGGCGGCGACCAGCTTCCAGATCACGCCGGAAGTGCTGAACAATCCGGAAGCCTTCAACAAGTTCCAGCAAGTGCAGGGAGAATTGTCGGGCGCCCTGTCGCGCCTGATGGCCGTGTCCGAGAAATATCCTGACCTGAAGGCCAACGAGAACTTCCGCGAGCTGCAGTCGCAGCTGGAAGGCACGGAGAACCGCATCACGGTGGCGCGCCAGCGCTACATCGCCTCGGTGCAGGACTATAACGTCACCGTGCGCAAGTTCCCGAACAACCTGACCGCCATGGTGTTCGGCTACGAAACCAAGCCTTCGTTCACGGTCGAGAACGAAAAAGCGATCTCGACCGCGCCGACGGTCGATTTCGGCAAGTAATCCATGATGGCCACCGAAGGCCGCATGCGCCTGCTCTGGTCGGCCCTGCTGGCCTGCATGCTGGCGTTGACCCTGGCGAACCCCGCGTTCGCCCAGCTCAAACCGGTGCCGGCGCTGAGCGGGCGCGTCGTCGACGAAGCCGGCATGCTCGACGCCGCCCAGCGCGAACGCCTCACCGCCGTGCTGGCCGACTACGAGGCGCGCACCGGCAGCCAGATCGCGGTGCTGCTGGTGAAATCGACCGAGCCGGAGGCGATCGAGCAGTACAGCATCCGCGTCACCGACGCCTGGAAGCTGGGCCGCAAGGGCGTCGACGATGGCGTGCTGCTAATGGTCGCGCGCGACAACCCGAGCGCGCTGCGCCGCCTGCGCATCGAAGCGGGACGCGGCGTGCAGGGTGTGCTGACAGATGCGCAGTCGAAGCGCATCCTGCAGAACGTGATCGCGCCGCACTTCCGCCAGAACCATTATTACGAGGGCCTGGTCGCTGGTGTCGGCGCCATCGCGACCCTGCTGAACAAGGAAAGCTTCCCTGCCCCGGCCCAGCAGCCGGCGCCCCAGCGCCAAGTGGAATCGGATGGCGGCGGCTTCTCGCTGTTCGGCATTTTCGCGCTCGTCATCGGCTTCATGCTGCTGCGTTCGGTCTTCCGGCCACGCCGTGGCAAGCTGTCGCCGAACCACTGGGGCCGCGGCCGCAGCAGCGGCCTGGGTAACGTCGCGACCGGCATCATCCTCGGCAATGTCCTTGGCAATATGAGCCGCGGTGGCGGTGGCGGCTTCAGCAGTGGCGGCGGTTGGGACGGTGGCGGCTTCTCGGGCGGCGGCGGCAGCTTCGATGGCGGCGGCGCCTCGGGAGATTGGTAATGAGCATGGGACAACGCATGGGGCGCGCCTGGCGCCACCTCACCAGCAGCAGCGCCGACGCCAAACGGGCGTTTCCGGAAGCGACCCTGAGCGCAATCGGCGACGCCATCACGGCGGGCGAACGCACCCACCGCGGCGAAGTGCGCCTGATCGTCGAGAAAGGCCTGTCCTTCGACGATGCCTGGGACGGCATCACGAACCGCCAGCGCGCCCTGGCCCTGTTCGCCGACTATGGCGTGTGGGACACCGAAGACAATTGCGGCGTGCTCATCTACGTCAACCTGGCCGAGCACAAAGTCGACATCGTCGCCGACCGCGGCATCGATCGCAAGATCGACAGCGCCACCTGGCAAGCCGTGTGCGGCACGATGACTGACGGTTTTCGCAAGGGCCAGTTTCATGAACCGACCCTGGCGGCTGTCGAGCAGGTCAATGGCCTGCTGCGCGAACACTTCCCGGCCAACGGCGAGCGCCCCAACGAGCTGCCGGACAAGCCGCTGATGCTGTAGGGCGCCTCCACAGGCCGGAGCGAGACGCCATGGGAAAAATCGTTTCGTACCTCAAAACGATCGTCACGATTGGCGCGCTTGCCGCTGCCCTCATTTACGCCTCGCTGCTGGTACCGGGGCGGGCCATCGCGCCATGCGGGAACCTGGGCACGCCCATGGTCTGCGACGTGCCCGCCTACGGTTTCCCGCTGCCCTTCGTCGCCGACGGCCATTTCACTTCGCCAGTGGGCTCGGTGGCGCGGGACCCATTGTCACTCCTGATCGGCATGGACGAGGTCTTGTGGCCCCGCCTCTGGCTTGCCATCCTGTTCTGGACGCTGGTATCGATCGCCATACTGGCGGGATTGCGCCGCCGGAACCTGCGCCGACGCCCGTAGACACGAACACCTGCCGAGGCCCGGACTGCCCTGCTCGGCGCGCAGCTGGTTACAATGCCGCTTTTCTCTTTCGAAAGCCTGCCATGAGACTCGCCAACAAGACCGCCATCGTCACCGGCGCCAGCCAGGGCATCGGCCTGGCCTGCGCCCAGCGCCTGGTACAGGAAGGCGCGCGCGTCATGCTCGTCGACGTCCGCCCGGAAGGCCTTGACGCAGCTACCGTCCTCGGCGAGGCCGCCCGCTTCCACCTGGCCGACGTCAGCGTCAAGGCCGAGGTCGACGCGATGCTTGCCGCCACCCTCGCCGCCTTCGGCCAGGTCGACATCCTCATCAACAATGCAGGCGTCACCCACGCGGCGGATTTCCTCGACCTCGAGGAAGACGATTTCGACCGCGTGTTGCGCATCAACCTCAAGTCGATGTTCCTGTGCAGCCAGGCCGTCGCCCGCGAGATGGTGAAGCGCCGGCAAGGCTGCATCATCAATATGTCGAGCGTCAATGCCGAGCTGACGATTCCCAACCAGGTGCCGTACGTTGTCTCCAAGGGCGGCGTCAACCAGCTCACCCGCGTCAGCGCGATCAGCCTGGCCCAGCATGGCATCCGCGTGAACGCCATCGGCCCGGGCACGATCCTGACCGAGCTGGCGAAGAAGGCCGTGCTCGGCAGCCCGGAGGCGCGTCATACCATCCTGTCGCGCACGCCGCTCGGCCGTTGCGGCGAGCCGGAAGAGGTAGCGTCGATCGCCGCCTTCCTGGCGAGTGACGATGCTTCCTACATGACCGGACAGACTTTGTATGCCGATGGCGGCCGCATGGCGCTGAACTACACGGTACCGGTGATCGAGTAACGCGAGCGTTAAGCGCTGTTGTTGTGAGAAAGCGACAGACAAGTATTAGATATGCGGAATATCAATGTCTGGTATCTCCATTCGCAATTGGACATATATTTGGCGGTGCAACATAATTGCACCTGTCTCCACTATTCTCCTCCAAGAAAATAGTTTTAAGCCCGCCTCGAGCGGGCTTTTTTTTGCCCATTCGAAACGCCCCAGTCCGCGCGTCCTGCGCGATATGGATCAGATCGGGAATCTTCGGCTCGGTTCAAGGATTAACACGTGAGCTTGATTCACGTCATAGCATGGTCATAATCAGCCCATATACTTTGACTCACCTGCCACACACGCAACCGATATGCGTGGTTGCAGCAGGTGTGCTGCGCCAAAGGTGCAACACACCAACCGCATACGTCTCTTGGCCCGATCTTGGGTTGTGCCCATCAGTCCGCTGATGGGCATTTTTTTCTTTTTCTCACTCTTCGCGTTGGCAAGGTAGTCACGAAAATCCGCGCGCCGGGCTTGTAGCAGCGCCGGATTTGTCTATGATGAATTTTGCGCCCTGCGCTTTTCTCATCCGTAGGGTCGCTTACAACACAATACGGGAGTCTGTCCTATGAGTTTGCATGCATCCGCCCCCCACGCGCATCCATCCGAATCCGGCGCCCGCCGCCGCCAGCAGATCGACGGAAACCTGGTGCTGAGCGAACTGACTGTCGAGGCGGTCATCGACCAGCCCAGTGACGCCAGCGCGCCGCTGAATCTCATGACTTTCGGCAGCGTGCGCGAAATTTGTCCCAAGTGCCAGCAATCCCACCTGACGCTCGTGCTGCGACAGGACAGCGTGCGCATGGCGCACCTGTTCTGCACCGACTGCGAGAGCTGTTTCGACGCCCATTACCGCGACGGCGCCCCGGCGCTGACGATCTGAGCCCGACAGCCGTGTGGCGGCGGCCCGGGGCAGCGTGATATCGTTGGCGTTTATCCAACATCGCACCACCATGCACACCGTCCTCTCGCTGCTGCTGTTCGAACCGCGCCTGCGCGCCGCCCGCATCAAGCTCGCCCTGCTGCTGTACGCCGGTGTGATCGTGGCCGGGTCGGTGCCCGGCGCGCGTGCCGAGGTCGGCGAATTCGCGCCGGGTGTGGTGCTGCACGGCCTGACATACGCCTTCCTGACCGTTCTGTGGTTTCTCGGCAGCACAGGAGGCGGACCGGTGCGCGCCGTCAAGGCGGTGCTGGCGGTCGCGCTGATGGGCGCCTTTGATGAGCTGGTGCAGAGCTTCCTGCCCTACCGCAGCGGCACCGTCGCCGACTGGATGATCGACGTCGCCGCGGCCTGCCTGACCAGCACCGCGCTCGCGGTCGCCGTGCCGGCGGCCGAAGCGGCGCGTCGCCGCTGACCATTTGGACCGGCAGCAAATTCGCGGCTTCCACAGCCTGCTTGATTCATCTCAGCTTTAACCCGAGTCAGCCGGAACGCCGGCGCACTTCCCGCCTCTCACTCCAGTGGCAGCTTGCATCGTCACGCATCCGATTCAACATCCACCATAAGGAGTTAATCATGAAGCAAAAACACCAGAGCACGATTCTGGCGGGCTTGCTGGCGGTGTCGCTGGGCCTGGCGGGGTGCGCCGGCATGCGCGGCGGCAGCGAGACCTCGGGCGGCTCGAGCGGCACGAGCGGCGCAACCGGCAGCGGCGGGTCGAGCAGCTACGGCTCGGGCAGCGCCACCGATCCGTCCGGCAACCCCACCGGCAGCAGCGGCAGCTCGAGCAGCAGCGGCAGCTCCCTCGGCACCGGCAGTTCGGGCAGCTCGGGTAGTTCGGGCAGCAGCGGCAGCAGCGGCTCCTCCGGCTGGGACCAGTCCGGCAGCACCAGCAGCGGCGCGTCCGGCGGCAGCGGCGCCACCGCCAGCGGCGCCCAGACCGGCACCTCCACCTCCGGCGCAGCCTCGCCCAACAGCACCGTGCTCGCCATCGAGGTGATCCCCGGGTCCGGCAGTTCGGGCAGTTCGGGCGCCGAGGGCAGCACCGGGTCGAGTGGCGCCAGCGGCAGCAGCGGCAGTTCCAACAACTACCGCGTCACCGTGCGCATGGACGACGGCAGCAGCCAGGTCATCACCCAGGGCACGACGCCGGAGTTCCGCAGCGGCGACCGGGTGAACGTCACCAGCGGTGTCATCCAGCGCTGACGCAGGCACGGCCGGGGCAGATACCTCCGGCATCGTCAGGCAAGCCCCAAAGAAAACGCGCACCGGATGGTGCGCGCGTTAGCCGGCTTGTCGCCGCCCGTTTCGCCAGCCCTGGATCCACCCGGCCGCCCTGCCCGGCCGGATTCAAGGCCTGCCGGAACTCAAGGCATGCCGGTGCCGCCCGGAATGCCGTCGCCTTCCGTCTCGATATCCTTCTTCTGCTGCGGCACGTTGCGGGTGGCGGCGCTGATGACGTCCAGCGGCAGCTTCGGCGTGCGGTCGGCATTGAGCAGGCCGTTCGCTTCCTGGAAGGTATCGGTGAACTGGGTGTAGCAGAAGCCACTGAACATGAAGGTCTCGTTCACGACCTTCAGCAGGTCGCGGTACAGCGACAGGTAGCTGTCCGCCGAGTGCGCGCGCGAATAGCCCCAGGTGGTCTTGTCGGCGTCCGGATCCTGCTTCGGATCGTAGGCGATGCCGCCGAACTCCGTCAGCACGATCGGCTGGCCGCGGTGCGGGAAGCCGTCCAGGGTCAGGATGCGGCCGCCAGGACGACGTTGATCGAACAGGGTGCGCACCGGGTCGGTGACCGCGTAGCGCGCCTCCAGCTTGACCGGGTCGCAGTCGTAGTCGTGGATGCCGAGGATGTCGGTGGCCGAGGCTTCCCAGCCGTCGTTGCCGATCACAGGACGGGTCGAATCGAGCGTGCGGGTCAGGTGGTACAGCGCCTCGACCGCGTTGCGGTGCGCCTGCGTCAGGGTCAGGTTCGGCACGCCCCAGGATTCGTTGAAGGCCACCCACACGATGATGCAGGGGTGGCTGTAGTCGCGCTGGATTGCTTCGGTCCATTCGCTCACCATGCGGCTGATGGCGCGCGAGCTGAAGCGGTAGGCCGACGGCATCTCTTCCCATACCAAGAGGCCCAGTTTGTCGGCCCAGTACAGGAAGCGCGGGTCTTCGATCTTCTGGTGCTTGCGCACGCCGTTGAAGCCCATCAGTTTGACGAGTTCGACGTCGCGCTTGAGGTGCTGGTCCGACGGCGCGGTCATGAAGGATTCCGGCCAGTAGCCCTGGTCCAGCACCAGGCGCAGCTGGTAAGGACGGCCATTGAGCATGAAGCGGTCGCGGTTGATCGAGACCGAGCGCAGCGCCGTGTACGAGCGGATGCGGTCGAGCACGCGGTCGCCGCAGCGCAGGGTCACCTCGGCGTCGAGCAGGGTCGGACGCTCCGGGCTCCACAGGATCTCGTTGCGCGAATCGTCTATACCGGGGTCGGACAGCGCGATCTTGCGGTTCGCCTCCCCCTGCAGCAGCTTGTAGTAATCGTCCGCCAGCAATTGCTCGCCGTGCCAGATCTTGACCTCGACGAACAGTTCTTCCTGGGTATGGCCGGTAGCAAACACTTCGCAGCCGATCTCATAGGTCTCGAAGATCGGGGTCCAGCGCAGCGAGGCGATGTAGGTGTCCTCGACCTGTTCCACCCACACGGTCTGCCAGATGCCGGTGGTGCGCGGATACCAGATCGAGTGCGGTTCCAGCAACCAGTCCTGCTTGCCGCGCGGTTTTGCGAGATCCGCCGGGTCGTCCTCGACGAACACTGTCACCACTTGCTTGCCGTCTTCTTTCATGACGCCGGTGATGTCGGCCTGGAACGGCGTGTGGCCGCCCTCGTGCTCGGCCACCAGCCGGCCGTTGACCCACACCCGCGCCGCGTAGTCGACCGCGCCGAAGTGCAGGATGGTGCGCTTGCCGTTCGGGCTGAGCTCGAACTCACGCTCGTACCACACGGCGCGGTGGAAACCGGTGTCCTGGATGCCGCTCATTTCCGTTTCGGGCGCGAACGGCACGGTGATCTCGTGGGTCCATTCGCTCACGCCTTCCGGCATGGTGTACTTCAGCTCGTCGTCGAAGGTGAAGCGCCAGGTCCCGTTGAGATTGATCCAGTTGTCGCGCACCAATTGGGGACGGGGATACTCGAACTGATTCATTGTTGTCCTTTCTGTTCAGCCGGAACCGGAATCAGGATCCGGCCTTGACGGTTATTCTTGTTGTAGGCCGCCAGCGCGTTGGCGGCCGCTTGTTGCGCTTGCCCGGCATGGCACAGCGCCACGCAGGCGCCGCCGAAGCCGGCGCCGGTCAGTCGCGCCCCCAGCACGCCGGGCTGCTCGCGCAGGAGCGCGCACAGCTCGTCGAGCTCGGGGATCGAGACTTCGTAATCGTCGCGCAGGCTGAAGTGCGAGGCGTTCATCAGTTCGCCGAAGCGTTCCGCGCTCACGCCGCCGGCCGCTTCCAGCACGCGCAGGTTTTCCAGCACCACGTGGCGGGCGCGCTCGCGCATCGGCGACGGCAGGCTCTCCACGCTAGCCGGGTCGACGACATCGCGCAGCGCCTGCACGCCCAGCTTGCGCGACGCCTCCTCGCACTCGGCGCGGCGCTCGTTGTATTTGCTGGCCGCCAGGGTGCGTGCGATGCCCGAATCGATCACGATCAATTCGGTCCCGGCCGGCATCTGCACCAGCCGGTGCTCCAGCGTGCGCGCATCGATGAACAGCATATTGTTCTCGTCGCACAGGCTGGACGCCATCTGGTCCATGATCCCGCAGTTCACGTGGGCGTATTCAATCTCGGCGCGCTGGGCGATGCGCGCCAGTTTCACGTCATCGAGCTCGAAACCGAGCAGGTCGCGCAGCGCGCGCAGGGTCGCCACTTCGAGCGCCGCCGACGACGACAGGCCCGAACCGACCGGCAGATCGGTGGTGATGTAGACGCGCAGCGGCGGCACCTCCACCCCTTCGGCCTGCAGCAGCCGGATGCAGCCCTCGATGTAGCTGCCGAAGCCCTGCGGCGGGCTGCCGTCGGCCGCGAAGGTGACGGTGTCGTCGAAGGTCGGCGAATAGAAGTGGAAATGGCCGTCGCCGCTGCGGCTCATCGCCACCAGCGTGCGCTGCGGTGTGGCCACGGGCAGCATGAAGCCGTCGTTGTAGTCGGTGTGCTCGCCGAGCAGGTTGACGCGCCCGGGGGCCGACGCGTTCACTTCCGGCGCGCCGCCGAAGAAGGTGTCGGGGTTCAGCATGATTGCGCCTCCAGCCAAAGGGGCCGCTTGCGGCCATGTACGTCCGCCGCCGGCCAGCCGGGGTCGAACGTGAGATTCTCGAGCCCATCGGGCCCGAGCAGGAAAGTGTCTTCGATTTTCACACCCGCGAAGCTGGGATTGAAGGCGACCGCCATGCCCTCTTCCAGCTGGGTCGCGGTGCTCGGGCTGGCCACGATCTCGCGCGCCCGGTAGCCGGTGATGCCGCCCTGGTGGTGCTCGCGGATCGCGTTCTCGCGGTCGGCGTGCTTGTAGGCCGCGGCCAGCGTGTGGTACACGGCCGACAGCGACTTGCCCGGCTGGACGTCGGCCAGGCCGGTGGCCTCGACTTCCATCAGCGCGCGCTGTTCGTCGAGCGGCGCCGCCCCAAAAGTCACGAAGCGCGTCAGGCTCGCATGCAGGCCGTGGCGGCGCGCGCAGAACATCAGCATCGCGCGCTCCCCGATCGGCTCGTTCGACGGCGTCGCGTGGCGGTAGGCCGCCAGGCGCCCTTCGCCGGTGGCCAGCACCAGCGCCGGGTGGATGCCGCGCCGCCACAGGGCGTCGGCGCCGGCGCCGGCCAGCTGGTGTTCGGTCCAGTCGGGCCGGGCGCGGCGCAGCACCTCGCTCATTGCTTCCGCCGCCTCGCGGCCGAGCAGGCGATAGCGTTCGCGCTCGCCTTCGCCCAGCACCAGGCGGCGCAGTTTCAGCGCATGCGGCAAAGGCTGTTCGCCATGCGCCGGACGGTCCGAGAATACCGTGCGTCCGCTTGCTGCGCCCTGCACGTAGCGTTCGCGCAGCTCAGGCTCGGCCCAGGGCTCGATGTGGAAAGTAAAACCGGCCGGGATCTCTTCGGCGCGCAGGCGCTCGGCCTCGATCTCGTCGGTCAGGATACAGGCTTCCTCCGGCGTGACCAGCACCTCGGCCACGCCCGCATCCGTCGTGTGCAGCAGCGCGCTCGAGCCGCCCGCGGTGATCCAGGCGAACCAGTCGACGCCGCACAGGCGGATCGCGCCCGCGCTGGATGCCGCTAGCTGCGCGCGCAGAGCCGCCAGCTTGTCCGCGACTTCGGCCGCGCGCGCGTCAGCCGACCCTGCCGTCATGCGCGCTCCTCCAGGTGCACTTCGACCTGCTGCAGCTCATACGCCGTGGTCTCGGGCAGCACGTCCATCGCAAACATGCCGGCCGCCAGCTCGGTGCCGGCCAGGTACTTCAGGCGGTCCTTGGTGCGGTAAGGCGGATAGAACTGGGCGTGCAGCTGGGTTTCCGGATGCTCGGCGCCGTCGGTCGGCGCCTGGTACCAGGCCATCAGGTAGGGGAAAGGCCGGTTCCACAAGGTCTCGAACTTGAGCAGCACGGTCTTCAGGGCGCGCGCCAGGCCTTCGCGCTGCGGCGGTGTCAATGCGGCGAAATCCTTGCACGGCGCGGTCGGCATCACCCACACCTCGTACGGGTAGCGCGCGCAGGCCGGCACGAAGGCGATCGCGTAATCGTCCTGGTACAGCACGCGCTTGCCGTCGGCAGCTTCGTCGCGCGCCATGTCGCACAGCAGGCTGCTGCCGTGCTGCAGGAAATACTCGCGCTCCTGCGCCAGCTGGCGCGCCGGCACCGCCGGGATGAAGGGATAGGAATAGATCTGGCCGTGCGGGTGGTGCAGGGTCACGCCCACTTCGGCGCCGCGGTTCTCGAACGGCAGCACGTAGTGGATGTTCGGATGCGCGCCGATCCGCTTCGTGCGGTCGCCCCATACGTACAAGAGCAGTTCGATGCGCGACAGCGGCAGCGAGGCCAGCGAACTATTCGGGTCCTGGGTGAACACCACCACTTCGCAATGGCCGTTGGCGGGCGCGGTCGGCACCGTCACCGTGGGCGGGTCGTGCGATTCCAGCGCCAGCGAAGGGAAGCGGTTGTCGAACACCGCGATCTCGTAGTCGCCGGCCGGCATTTCGGTCGGGTGCTCGGGATCGCTCATCGGCGCCAGCGGGTTGTACTGCGGCGGCGGTTGGTAGGTGCGGTTCTGGCGGAACGCCGCGTAGGTTACCCATTCGCCGCGCAGCGGATGCCAGCGCAGGTGCGGATTGGCGTGCTGCGGATCGGGAAACGGGCTGGGCGCGGTGAGGCCTTCCGGGATCGGCTGGTTGCTGTACAGGGTGAGGTTGCGGCCGTCCGGCTTCTTGAGATCTTGGCTGTGCATGGCGTCCAGAAAGTGTCGGGCATGGTTGAGCGAATGCGCGCGAGCGGCCGCCGGCCGAGCCGGTGTCCTCGCATGCGGAAAAATCATCCTAACATGCTGTTTACACCACAGTTCGCCTCCAGCATTCGAGCATTTTCCAGCCGTCAATACCTTGGGCGCAGAGGGAATATGCTGTTGCAGCATAGGTCCTTGTCCCTGCAAGGGAAAGCCCATTTAGGCCATAGTGCGAAGACCTCTTTTGTAGGCGTATTCCGACAACACGATCAGAGGATTTAGATGGTCGCAGCAAGCGATGCACCTACAAGCCCAGTCTGTCCGGGTAGCAGCAAAAACAAAGCCCCGGTCGATGCCGGGGCTTTGTCGGGGTTACATCTGTCTGCGTTTATTTGGCGAGCTCGACCAGTACCGCCGTGTACATCTGCAGGTTCAGCAGCAACTGCTTCTCGGTGATGAACTCGTGCTCCGAGTGGCCGGTGTAGACCTTGCCCGGCATCGCCGGACCGAAGCTGACCGCGCTCGGGAACAGGCGCGAGTTGGTGCCGCCCCCGACCGCGACCGGCTGCGGGTCCTTCATGCCGGTGAAGTACGAGAACACGCCCATCAGGGTCGGCAGTTGCGGCGCGTTCTGCTGCAGCCACGGCTCGCTGATGCGCACCGTGACGTTCGCCAGCGGAACCTGGCGGCTCTGCCACTGGGCCAGCGCGGCGTTCACCTCGTCGGTCAGCTGGGTCACCGTCTTGCCCTGCGGGCGGCGCATATTGATCGAGACCTCGATGCCATCCTCGCGCTGCTTGATCACGGTGGGCGCGAAGGTCATCGGGCCCATGAAACTGTCGCGGTAGGCGATGTTGCCGAACTTCTCGCCGTAGATGCCGGTGCCGACCATCTCGTTCAGGTAGTTCACCACGCCGCCGGCATTGGTGTTGGCCCAGGGCCGCACGGCCAGCGCATCGGCCA
>Ga0265798_10000907_pt1 | contig 47355 bp, 40 predicted proteins | sample P3T30metagenome_FD_192430 | JGI IMG/M metagenome (GOLD analysis project Ga0265798, IMG submission 192430) | Plant litter microbial communities from East Loma Ridge, Irvine, California - P3 T30 | ecosystem: Environmental > Terrestrial > Plant litter > Unclassified | place: USA: California...
CCTTGTAGGTATCTTTATCGTCGTGCAGGCGATGTGCCTGCAGCTCATGCAGTCATGCAGACAAGCCACCAATCACCTACTTACACTTCACCTATGCGTTCGCTGTGGCGGATGAATCCTACGGTTCTTTGCCTGATTGTCAGCGTAACAAAGATGATGCCGAAGTGCGCATGCTGTTTGCAGTCAGCTAGACGCGACGGGCAGCCACGGCAGCGTCCTGTGTCTTGTTTTGCTCCCAGGATTACGCGCATCCGTGTCACCGCAAACTTGGCACTCTAGTGAGTAAAAGCACGCCTGCACGCTGGCTCCTGGATGGCTCGGTCTTGGGCGAGCGAGCAGCGCAGTGCATGTCGGAGCCCGCAGCTCATGCTCGTGTTTTGCGAGGCTAAGTACTGTACATGTGCGCCATGCTTCTGCCTCAGGCAGCAATCGCATGGCGACATCAGCCGAAACACGCGTTGGCGGGCAGTTCAGCTGGCGTCTACATCACAACCTCGCACATCACTGGCATGATCGAATCTGGATCTTTGGTTCACTGTGTAAGCAATCAACACCTGGCTGTTTTGCGCCCTGTTTCATATCATTCCACATCAACAACGATGCATACACTTCCCCTTAGCCAACATAACTCGCAGCCGCCCATTTGCATTTCCTTCTGTCAGAGAACCTAACACACGAAGGAATGATTCGTAGCAAGTCTTCACTTACTGTTAAGCCGCCTGAGCATCGGCCATACTCTCGGCGTCCCAGTTCTCACAAAGTCCCTTCCAACAAGCCAGCGCCTCGGGCGTCTCAGCCCAAGCCTCATACGTCTGCGAAAGCGCCTGAACAATCGGCAACTCGGGCTGGTACATCGGCTGCATCTTCTTGTAATTCTCCGGATCCATGATCACCGCCCAGTAGTCCTTGTTAAGGGCGTTGACTTAAACACGCAAATCCCGTAGTTCGGCTTTGAGCTTCTTCATGAGCGGCACGAGATCTTCGTGCTTCTCGATCGCTTTCATCCGCGCAGCATCGATCTTGGTCGCCCCACTGATTTTGTAAGAGCGAGACTGGTCGGAGAGCTCGGTCGGGATTTTATCGCCAACGACTTCATCCGCGCTCTGGAGATTGCGCAGGTCGATCAGGATGCGGACCTTGAGGAGGCTCAGCATGGCGGCGTGAGCGAGACTGAGCTTGTTGACATCAGCCGGCTGACGGAGAGTGCCATTGTCGCAAGCATAGATCTCTTCCATTTCTCCAACACATTTCTGCCTGATGAAGTCGTAGCATTCCTGGTCGCGGCCGAGGCGGAGGAAGAGAGTCGGGACATGGTCACGCGCGTCCTGGCCATTCTGCTCGTTGTTGCGGTCCATGCTCGCGATCTCTAGACAGCTGTTCAAAGCGGTGCTCACACCACTACGGGTGCCGAGGCGTAGAACAGCTCGGGCGTAGATATAGCGGACGTGGAGGTACGCATTTACATCGTCGGGGTGCGAGGCGAAGAAGTCGCGAGGATTGGTGTTTGGGTTCTCTTCCAGAGAGTGCTTCAGGTGCTCCAGCGCTTGCCAGTTGGTCTCACGGGTCATCTTGACATGTTTGCAAAATCTCTTGTGTGTCGGTCAGTCTTCTTTTTGATGGTCGCGGCCGCAGTAGAAGACTACGAGGCAGCTTTTGCAGGAGTTGAGACCAGATTCGGTCTTGCATATTGCGCACTGATCTTTCTCCGGGAGAGGAGCGGTGGTCGCCATCTTGGTTGGATTGTTGGAGGTCGCAAGAGATTGTCAAGTATCTCAGGTCAGGTATCTTGGGTGAAGAAGATAAGATGTCGGATCTGCTGTGGCGATGTTGGCATTGAACTCGCGTTGTCGAGAAAAAATGTTTTCATTTCTCTGTGTATGCACGGGTTATCCACATGCACCACGGTTGATGCCGCTGAACATCAAGTGTTCATTCGATGGTATACATCCGACGCAAATGCGATGCAACTGCGATGTATCATGGCGTTGCGCAGGAAGTAATACCTCGGTGAGGGAGGTAACTCTCATCTGATTGGCGTGTTCGAGAAAGCGCTACCTTCGGGAAGACGGACGGAAGTTAAGCTGGATATAATAAGATCATCGCGTCTCTATCGCAGTGACAATAACTTGTGATCGCAGAAGAGTCTCGACTTCATCGCGATGTCCTATAGATGAGTGGTCAGAGAAGATTACAATTGCTTGATCTAATGTCAGAAGAATCTCCATGATTGCTTATTGGCACAGGCATAGGCAGTCAGTCATTGCAATCAACTCGTTGATGTCAGGGTTAGGGTTGGGGTAAACGACATGATCAGATCTTTGCTACGAAAATGATTAGTGCGCCTAATACCATCCGGATAAATAGATTGAATTGCTACAGTAGTATGTCGCGATCTAATCAGCCTACATGGTGAGTAGGAGGCCTGAAAACCAAAGATGTAGGTTGGTACCTTCGAATGAATGCCAATCGGGTAGAAACACAATGTCAAAGTCTCAACGTTCGCATGTGGTTGTACCCGCCTAGATAAAACCAACACATGTTTCAAAAGACATGTTTGTCAAGATATCACACGAGTAAATTATGACAGAGCGATTCCAAGAACAAGTCCGACGATACAACGAGGCAGAGCAGTAAGGCACAGTGATTGATCGTACAAGAAATCTCATTCGTGTGAAAATAGGTCTTACTAGCCATAGCTATACCCAACAAAACGCCATACCCATCACATCCGTAAATTCATCGACTGTTTTCCCTTTGCGACTGGAACCATAATCTAAGAGTAAAGCTTCTTCTCGACGCTGCCAGCGAAGCCCTGGATACCACCCTCGAGCTGGGCAGAGGCAGTCCTGTACTCGAACCTGACCTCGCCGCTCTTAACGCCCTCCTGCAGCTCCTCGATCGACTTGCAGCCGATGTCCTGCAGACTGTGCTGAACACCAGCAGACAGGTAAGGGATGAACTTGGTGATGCTACCACGGTCAAGGACGGAGCCAGAGACACCCTGGGCGACAAGGAGCTTGTCACCCTCGGAGAAGTAACGGGCAGTACCGGCGTTCTTGGCAGTGTTTCCAGCCTTGTCGGTGGCACCACCAGCCTTCTTGTCCTCCATGGCATCGATGGAACCCATGCCGCGGTAGATTTTCCTTCGGAGACCGTCCTCACCGATAGTGTAGCTACCGGGAGACTCGGTAGTAGCGGCGAGCAGACCACCCATCATGATGGTACCGGCGCCAAGGCAGATTGCCTTGACAATGTGACCAACGTTCTGGATACCACCGTCGGCGATGCAGGGAATGCCGAAGCGAGCGGCGAACTCGCAGACGCGGAAGACGGAGGTAGCCTGGGGGCGACCGACGGCCATGACCTCCTGGGTAATGCAAGCAGATCCAGCACCCATACCGATACGAAGACCGTCAACACCGGCCTCAATCAGCTTGGCGGCCTGCTCGCGGGTAACGACGTTACCACCGATGACATCGAGCTTGGGGAACTTCTCCTTGATCCAGCGGATCATCTCAAGCTGGAAGATGCTGTTGCCCTGAGAGCTGTCAAGGATGACAACGTCGAGACCAGCCTCAACAAGTGCGGTAAGACGTTCCTTGTCGTGAGGGCGGGTGCCAATGGCAGCGGCAGCAAGCAGCTGCTTGGTACCGTGACGCTTGCTTGCGTTGGGGTATGAGATGTTCTTCATAAGATCAGATCTCGACAGGAGCGAGACAAGGTTGCCGCCAGCGTCCACAATGGGGAGCTTGCCCTTCTTACTCTTGCTCAGGATGTTGTTGGCCTCTTGCAGGGTAACGCCCTCGCTGCCAGTGACAAGGTCGGTGCTCATGATCTCGGTAACGGGGGAGTTGTCGTCGTCGTGGAACTGGACGTCACGGGGGGTGACGATACCAACGAGCTTGGAGCGGAGGGTGCCATTTTCTGGTAGCTTGTTAGCTTATATTTCTCCCTAGTGAAATGACAGTTGATAGTATTGGAGGGATTGGAAAGATCAGTATGTGTTTTTCTCCTCAGGACCCTGGGTATGATGGCCCTGGGCGTATGGTTGAACGAAAGTTAATAAATTTGTTGTTCATCAGGGAATCGGACGATGTGCATGTGCTTGAAAATCGAGATCAGCTTACCAGTGACGGGGAAACCGCCGAAGCCCCACTGCTCCTTCAGTTGACGGGCCTCGCCGACGGTGGTCTTGGGAGAGATGACAATGGGATCAAGGATGAAGCCGTTCTCGTAACGCTTGACCTTGCGGACCATCTCGGCCTGCTCCTCGATCGAGCAGTTGTGGTGGATCACACCAATGCCGCCAAGAAGAGCCATGTGGATAGCCATGTCGGTCTCGGTGACGGTGTCCATGGGCGATGAAGTGAATGGCGTCTTGAGGGTGATGTTGCGGGTGAGCTTGGAGGTCATGTCGACCTGGGAGGCAGGGAAGCCAATGTGTCCAGGCAGGAGCAGGAAGTCGTTGTATGTCTGACCGCCCATCTTCTTCTCATCCAGGAGCTCATAGACAGAGATACCATCCTTGGCCTCATACTGCTTGAGCAGCTCGAGGGCCTTGGTGGGGTCCTCGACCTTGACGCCGTTGGCAGACATCGCGCCGGTTGACGATGTTGTGATTTTTTGGCGGAGATGGCGGGGGAAAGTACGTAATTATTCGTTCGCAAAGAACAAGTATAGGATGCCTTTGATCGGTATTAGCAATGCGCAAAAGTAAGACTCTCGGAGCTCGTTTCTACTTACCCCAAGAGAAAAAAGGAAAGGAAAGAGTGACGAGAGGTGCACGCGAGAAATTTGAGTCCATTCTTGCTAGCTTATCTTATCGGGGGCGATCCCGGAGTTGCCTGAGGCAAGAAGAATTCAAGCTTGACTCGAGCAGAGGTTCCAGCGAGCCAGAGTCGGCGACCGCTGATTGGCCAGGTTTGTTTGTTGTGAACTTGTGAGTGCCCGTCCAACAACTTCCCGACAGCACAGGACGAAAGAGAGCAACGTCCATACTCTCTACTGATACCCATCCCACATTCCAGGCCGCCAGTCCTCGACCTCATTCGACCTCACTTCACTTCACATTCGCTTAATGCGGCAGGCACACGCATCTTGACTCGGATTAATGCACAACATGATGTCCTTGATGACCCAACCTTACACCCAATAATTGCCATCACCAACACTACCTACCTACCACACTGGGCCTGCGCTGCGCCTTCTGTGGCCGTGTAGAAGTACCCTTCCTGCCCGAACCCGAGAATCGCACTCAACATGCCGTCTCAGTATGCGCACCCGCAGCTCACGCCGTCCTCGCCGCCTCATAACCGCTTTCGAGACCACTCGCCCACAAAGTCGTCTCCACTCCGACACACCCTCTCGACCCTGTCCAACGGTAGCAGCACAGACGGCTCGTCGCTTCCCAGTCGACACGGTACTCACAGCAGCAATGCCTCGAGTGCCTACAGTCAACAGAGCACCGGCGGCCTGAGTGGTTATGACTCCAGCGCGGATCCTTTCGTGAGCCGTGCTGCACCCAAACGAGAGCGCAGCGAGAGTCCTGTTAAGAAGAACTCCGCATTCGCTCAGTGGGAGGCGAGAGAGAAAGACGAGCAAGCACAGCAGGACCAGACCACGCCTAAACCAACACGAAAGGTGATCCGACCTAGCAGCATGGATGGGAAGAACTCGCCAAAGAAGATACAGGAAGACGACTGGCGCAATGGCATGAGCTGGCCGGAAAGTCGAAGCGCTCTCTCCAGCGTTGCTCCGAATACTCTTCCAGAGTCGCCGCCTTCACATCGCAGAGGTAAATCACATAACGACTTGGCTTTCCGGCCTGCGAGTAACACAGACAACGAAGTCGCCCAACCACCCGCAAAGTCGCCCACACGAGGACACAGCCGAGGTCAGAGTCTCGATGTGACTCCATCGCTCTCGGCGGGCATCCCTAGCCTGCTGCCTCCCTCCGCGACAAATCGCAACAGCTTGGCGACATTGTCCAGAAGCGATTCAATGCGCGCTAGCACGCGACCAAGGTCGAGAGGGCATGCAAGATTCGGCTCTGTTGATGCGACTGTGCCACACTTGGACGACAAAGAGCTGGCGACGCTACAAAACAGTACGACACCGCAATTGCGACATCTCTCAAAGTTTGCGCATGATGGCGCTGAAGATCTCAGTGTCCACTCGCCAGATGAGCAAGTCGTCGGCCTCACTGGTAGGAGAAGACTCCAAAGATCTGGCTCAATGCAGGGCTCGCATCAAAGAACACAGTCAAGCTTTGGCTCTCAATGGCAAAGCACCAAGTGGATGGACACCCAGAGGAAACATCTGCAGGCATACGAATACCTCTGCCACATCGGTGAAGCCCGCGCCTGGATAGAGGACGTACTGGAGCCGGACAAGCTCCCTCCCATCGTTCAACTGGAAGAATCTCTTCGCAATGGCGTGACACTCGCCGAAGTCGTGAACCGACTGTCTCCAAACATGGAACAAGACCTACAGAACATGCTTGGAAGTTTGCGGATCTTCCGGTCCCCTCGACTTCAGTACAGACACAGCGACAACATTGCAATGTTCTTCCGATTTGTGTCAGCTGTCGAACTACCCGAACTTTTCCGATTCGAACTGGTCGACCTTTACGAAAAGAAGAATGTACCCAAGGTTATCTACTGCATCCATGCCTTATCGTGGCTTTTGTATCGTCGCGGAATCACATCTTTCACCATCTCGCATCTTGTCGGACAGTTGGAGTTTACCGGAGAAGAGTTGGAGGAGACGCAAAAGGGCATCGATCGAAGTGGAGTGAAGATGCCAGACTTTGGTGGCATGCGCAAAGAGTTGGACATTCCGGAGCCACCGCCTCCGCCCCAACCAACACCAGAAGATCTACTCCGAGAACAAGAAGATGTGATCGCGGACATGCAGAGTCAGATCAGGGGTGCACTTGCACGAATGCGGCTCGGAGATGTTATGCAGGACCTCTGGGATGCAGAGACGGGCATCGCTCACTTGCAATCGAGAATGCGAGGAGGCTTCGCAAGGGAGGTGTTCAATTTCCGCGCTGGTATGGACAAATCCACCAAGGCCCTGCAAGCAGCTGCAAAAGCTATGCTTGTTCGGCAGGCGTTGCGAAAGAGGGAAAAGTCGTGGGCATCTCGAGAGGGGCAGGAGCGTATTGTCAAGATACAATCTCTGTGGCGCGGTAGGAAGGAGAGGGTAGAAACCAAGAAGATCAAGACACAACTTCGTGCACAACGGTATGGCGTCAAGGAGCTGCAGGCCGCCATTCGCGGTACCCTTGGCCGATGGAAAGCCACCGACACATGGGAAGAGACTCGCAACGAGACGACCGAAAGCGCTGTTGCGGACCTGCAGGCCGCTGCACGAGGTGCTCTTGCGCGGAGAAAGCTATCCGATTTCATGCAATCTCTCTGGGATGTCGAAGATGCGGTCTGCAGACTTCAAGCCGCTGCCCGCGGATCTCGCGTCAGGCAACAAACAAAGGGCCAGCGTGCTCAAGCCAAACACGCCACTCTGGACATTGCCCGATTGCAAGCAGCGGCTCGTGGTCTACTCCACCGCAAAGTGCAGAGCCACCAGTACGGCGAACGTCAAATCCACGAACCTGCTGTCGTTGATCTCCAGGCTGCTTGCCGTGGTCTCGTAACAAGGTTGAGGCAGGCAAGAACCATGGGTGCGCTGCAGGGTCGTGAAGGTCCAATTGTCAAGGTGCAATCACTTCTACGAGCTCAGCTGGCGAAAAAGCACGCCCAAGCTCACAGGGCCGGCCTGAAGACAGTGGAGAACCAGATCTCATCGTTGCAAGCTCTGGCCCGAGCATCGATTTGCAGGGCGCGAACAGCTGAGTTGAAGGCCGAGTTGGAGCACACCACTGAACAGACGATTGAACTGCAAGGTCTTACCAGGGCCATGCTAGAGCGTAAAAGGATCGGAGCCCAGCTCGCTTACCTGGAGGACCAAGAGGATTACATCACCAGCTTGCAGTCTTTCTCTCGTGCATACCTCGAGCGCCAGCGAGTATTTGAACAGCTTGTGTCGTTCGAAAAAGAAGAAGAATCGATCTGCCACTTGCAGGCTTTTGCCAGGGCTGTGCTAGTCAGGGCCAAGGTTGGCAATGACCTCGCAGAGATGGAGGAGAACGAGGTGGCGGTTGTAGAACTACAAGCTGCTACACGGGCGTTCATGGTGCGCATTCGCTTCGAAGAGAAGCGCGAGCACTACCGTGAGAACATGCAGAAAGTCGTTAAGTTGCAGTCGTTTGTCCGGGCCAGGCAACAGGGCAAGTCCTACGAATCGCTGATGAAGGGTGCTAACCCTCCCTTGCCAGTTGTGAGAAAACACTTGCACTTGCTGACTGACTCACACTTCGAGTTCGAAGGCGAGCTTGAGGCAGAGCGTCTGCGTAGACTGGTCGTCGAGCGCGTGCGCGAGGTTGAGCAAGTCGAAGGATACGTTGAAGGCCTCGATGTCAAGGTCGGACTTTTGGTGAAGAACAAGATCAGCTTGGACGAAGTTGTGAAGCACCAGAAGCATTACGGTGGTAGCGCAAGTCAGCTCCTGAGGAATGGCGGGTCAATCAGGCAAACTGGTGGAGGTGTCGATCTCAAGGCTCTCAACAAGAGCTCCAGGAAAAAGCTCTCTGGCTACGAAGAGTTGTTCTTCATCATGCAAACCCAGCCTGACTATCTCGCTCGCCTATTTTTCCAACTCTCTGGACGCGGACTGGCAGACAAGGAGAGCAAGAACTTGGAGCGACTGGTTCTGACCCTGTTCTGCTACGCGCACAAGAGCAGAGAGGAATACTACTTCCTGCGACTTCTGGTGGCCTCCATTGAGCAGTTTGTCCGGCACACAGGGAGCCTTGACGACTTCCTACGCTCGCAAAACGGTCCCATGCACCAACGTCTTTTCCTTACCCACGTTCGCTCGCCCATTCACCGCAGCTATCTCAAGTCACTGCTCGGCGGACTGGTGAAGGACGGTATCTGCGGCCAGGAGCATCTCGACCTCGAGTCCGACCCTCTTCAGATCCATCAAGCGATCATCAACAACGAAGAACTCAGCACGGGCCGCGCATCAAGAAGGCCCCGTGACCTGCCGAGGGAAACCATTATCCGTGACCCTGAGGTACGCGCGAGATATGTCGAGCACTTGCAAGATCTCCGCGATCTGTGCGACGGCTTCTTCCTGAGCCTGGAAGAGACCCTGCATCGTATGCCGTACGGTCTGCGCTATCTCGCCTCTTCTCAATTCAATACTATGCAAGAGCAATACCCACACGAAGAGCCCGAGTATCTTGCGACATTGGTCGGAAACTGGATCTGGAAGACCTACCTGCTGCCGGCTTTCCGTGAACCTGAGATGTGGGGCGTCATCGATCGTGGATTGTCCCCTGTGCACAAACGCAATCTCGGCCAGGTGACACTTGTGTTGGGGCAAGTCTGCTCGTCTGGCAGATTGTTCAGCAACGACAACATGTATCTGCAGCCCTTGAACAGCTGGATTGACGAGGCGCTGGTCAGATGGCAGGAATCCCTGCATAACCTCTTCACAATCGAGACACCCGAAGAGCATTTCGACGCCGACCAAATGTCTGATCTATACTCAAGGACGAAGCCAACTGTGTACATTAAGCTGTCCGACATCTTCCAACTCCACAGTCTAATGACTGACAACATCGCCGTGATTGCACCCACCCGCGAGGACACCATCAAGGAACTACTCTCGGACCTTGGAACACCCAAAGGCAACGAAGCTGATCTTGGGAACACCGGCGGTGGTGGTGAAATCACTCTTACCCTCAAGTCTCGCTACAAGGTACAAGAAGATCCTAACGCCGACGCCCGCTCGCTCTTCACTGCGACCAAGCGACTTGTACTCTTCATTATCCGTGTGCAATCGGGATCCAACCTCATGGAGATTCTCCTGCGTCCCATCAGCCATGAAGATGACGAAAAGTGGTTCACATTGGTCGACGAAGAGATGGCCGGAAAGGAGTCACGCTCGTCCTCGCGTAGTCCGCGAAAGGCGTACCACCAAGGCGCCTTCGACCCGCGAGCCAGCATGAGAGGTGGCCGCACCATGTCTGTTTACTCAGAGACCGCTTCGGCGGTCTCGGATGAAAGAGGCCCGAACAATCTTTTGGATTTCGAGCACATGACTTATGCCGAGCTGAAGTCGCAAGCACTAGAGAACATCCTCAACCTCGAGAGCCCATCTACACCACCACAATACCGCGTTAGCCGACAAAACAACTATCAAGAAGTGCTCAACGCCCTCGCTGCCGATATCCGCTCCAAGCACCGCCGTCGCCTCGAACGCCACCGCGAATCGGACGCTACCCGTCAGACATTAGCCGGCCTCGACAAGAAAGCAGCATACCTTGAGGAACAGCTGACCAGCTACAACGACTATATCGAGCAATGCTTGAAGACGCTTGCCAACAAGAAGACCGGCCACAAGGCTTTCCGCCTGCCATTTACCAAACAATGGAACCACGAGCGCGAGCTAGAGAAAGCAGGCCGCCAGCCCAAATTCGGCTCGTACAAGTACTCTGCGCGCCAGCTTGCCGACAAGGGCGTGCTGCTCCAATGGCACGCCTACCCCATGGACAACTGGACTCAGCTGAACATCGTCGTCTCCTCTGACGAAGTGGGTGTCTTCCACTTTGAAGCCAGTTCCGGCAGCACGATGTTGCCAGGCGCCAGCGCGAACGTCCTCCTGGATGACTTGCTCCAGGCGCAGTACGACAACCGAAACACGATTGGAATCTTCGAAGACGGCGCCGGTGGCTCGGAGGCTGGCGCCAAGTTGGCTGTCAACTTGCTCTTACATCTTGTGTTCAAGAAGTTCTACCGCGATGACTAGGACTGCAGTCGTGTGTTCTGTGTCTGCGTCCACGCTGACGTTTTCTCTTTTTCTCTTTTTCCTTCCTTTTCATCTCATCGCTTTTCCGTATCTCGTCATCTCCCTGTTTCGTTTTTCTTTTTCGGGGATCCAACTGCATACGCACGGTACTAGGCTGGGTAGGAGAAAGGGACTCAGGTATACATACCCGGCTGTGTTCTACAGATGATGAAAGTTGACGAATCCTTTTTTTGTAACTACCTTCCCAAATTGCACAAGAGTTCCAGTGTTCACCCTGATTGTACCAAAAGTTGAAGTACCTACCGTATGAACCGTTTCGAGTTGTGCGACGAAATGCTGGAATCATCTGTCCAATACGATCAAGCTGTCTTCTCGATCCAAAAATCCGCCCAAAGAGTCAAACCGACATCCAAAAACTCCTCGTTGCTTTGACTATCAACACCCTCCTCTTACTTCACTTCGACCTGACTCTGCCCGCCCTTCTCCCCATCCGCCTGTGGTCCCGCCGCCGACGACGTGCTCTCCCCCCTCTTCTCAACATCCCCCTCGATTTTCCTCTGCGCCTCCTGCGCCTCCGTCGCCTGCCCCACCACCACACTCTCGAACCGACTCCCGCGCTTCTCCGGCCCGAAAGCAGTCGTGACGGCGATTCCTAGGGCGATGATGGCGGTCATGATCGCCATTGTGGGGCCGTAGGCTGGCACTGAGGGGCCTCCGACGGCGGAGATGGAGATGGACTCGGCGATGGCGTTGACGATTTGCGCGCTCGGGGAGGAGATCATGTTGCCGAGTTGGTAGGTTACTGTTGATGGATGTGTCAGCTTTGGAGGTTCTTTGGGGGTTGGTGGGTAGTCGCTGGAGGGGAAGGGGCGGCTTACGGCCTGGGAAAGTCGATCTGAACGCCGGAGGAGAGAGTTCGTTGAGGTGGATGGGGATGACCTGGTCATGTTGTCAGTATGATCCTCATCTTTGATGCAGCTTGTTGATGATGGGAAAGACTTACACCCCAGGCACCTTGGACGAAGAATTGTAGCATGAAACCCGAAGCTGCAAGGCCTCCGAATTGGTTAGGCAGAACCCAGGCGGGAATCAGACAAGCCGAGATCAGAGCTGCGACGCACATGGCGCGCCTGCGGCCTACCCACTGCGAGAGGTAGCCTATGATCGTGCCGCCGACGCAGGCGCCGGTCTTCATCAGGATGCTCGCGGTTGACGCCACGGTGTTGTTCATGCCCTTCTGGGTTCGCAGGAAGGTGGTGTAGCTGTCTTGGGAGGTGTGCGAGTAGAAGTTGAACCACTGTACATGGAAAGGCGATTAGCTCTGCGATAAAACGCTATTGTGACGTTTTGGGAGGAAGACTCACGGTCATCAGGATGATGGTGTAGATACATAGTTTCCATTCTTGGCCGAGCATCAATCTTACTTCGTGCCAGAAGACTCCTGCGGTGACGCTCTTGTGGCCCGCGGCTTTGCGGTCACGGAACTGCTTTGATTCGGGGAATGCGATACGCAGAAGGCCGACGCCGATAGAGAGGCCGGCTGCGATCCACTGTTGAAAGCATTCGAGTTAGTGTGATGTACGTTTTGGTAGAGGACACAAAGGGGCCATGATGATCTCAATGACAGAGCTCGACTGTTCATCAGAAGCAAGAGTCCGCGATTGCCGAGAGGTGCAATGAGGTGATGCGAGCACCGCATTGGGTTGATACGTACTGCACTTTTTGTTAGTATGTCTCTTGATCGTCAAAATTGACTGTTTCTTACCAAAGACGGTCTTCCAAGTTTCGACAGCGCCACCAACACCGAGGTTGGCACACGCAGCAAACACATAGCCCAGAGAGTAGCCTTGTTGCAGAATACCAGACATGAGACCTCGGGCCTTGCTTGGATCAGCTATCGTTCTTCCACATGAACAAGACCAAAACATACCTCGACGGGAGCGTTCTCAAGAGCCATGGCAATCGCATTGCCGTAAACACCACCCATGAACAGACCGAACAACGAACGGACTGCGAGGAACTGCTGGAACGTCGCAGAGTAGATTGTCGCGATTTGTAGTAGACCCAGCACCAGCATGTTGATCACCATAGGCCACTTGCGGCCATATCTGTCACCGGCTGCACCAAAGAAGGCAGCTCCGACACTGCGGAGTAGGAGCGTGAGCGTAATGGCGGTGCTGATGTCTGTGTTGCTGCGGTCGTAGTACGCGGCGAGTTTCACAGTCTGAATTGAAAGAGCGTGAAAGTCGAAAGCATCTGCTGTCCAGCTCGCAAGACCAACAAGGAAGTACAGCCAGTTGGACGCGGTCAATTGGGCCATAAGAGAGAAGGGATTGCGAAGTGGTGTAGGCCGCATCCACTCGTAGCGAGCCTCGCCATACTCGTTCCGCACTTCCACCCTTTGCTCCCATTTGAAGAGGTCGGAGAAGTTTTGTTTCATCGCCGGCCAGACGCCTTTGGCAATCGGCTCGGCTTCCCTGCCGGTTGACTCCATCTTGTTCTCGCTTGCGGTGTTCTGACGATTGTGAGTTGCTAGATTGAGCCGCGGAAACGGGAGGAAACAGGAAATTTATACAGCCAACAGAGCGCCATCACGCTCGCTCGGGGGGTAAGCATGAATTTATAGGCATATGAGTCGTCTCTTCAATAGCCCGACATGGCGTAAATCATATCCGCATTCTACAGCTCGCAGTGCATCCACCCCGGGCGATGCCCAGGCTTGGCCATGCGGGAGCAACCAATCTGCCGTGGTGCTGCTACACCAGATGCTGACCTTGCCGTGTAACACACAACGGGCTATTCTGGTCGAGATGCTTTCTCTTTGGGCTCTGGGGTATGGCCTGTGTCTGATTGGGGCATCTTTACGACCTACGTGGAGATTTGTGTGGCGGCGTGTGGGTTTCGGTTGAGACAAGGTGCGTTGATACGGTATGTTGGCAACGATGACTTGGTTCATCCAAGTCTGTCTTATCGGCTGGAAGCTTGCAGCCACTTGTCTTGGTATGGCTTGGCTGCGTTGGCATGATGCCACTTAAGCAAATACTTACCCCATGGCACGCGAGAAATGCGCGGGGAAGTGTGGCATTTTGATGGAGACCCGAGGTTTTGACGTTGGCGTCCGAGGTCAAGTGACGCGAAGGTAGATGAAGTTGTGATCCATGTTGATTTCGGAGAAAAGACGAGACGAACCGCTAGGCTGGTATGGCTTACCTGTGCTTTGGGCTGCTTCGTGTAGGGACTCGATCCTTTCTTCCACAGGTACTCTGCATGGCTGCATTTTGTGTTGCACGCAGCAAACCACAAGGCTTGACTTCGCCCAACTACTCGTTACCTAAGGTATGCACACGCACAGTCAAATATCACCCGCCAATGCTAACCCTAAACAAGCAATCGTTGCCAAGCTGCCACCGTTTATATGTACCACAGACGCACGTGTTAAGGCAAGCACACCTCAATCAGATTGACTTCCGGCCAATCACACGACAGATGGAAGTACTGTATGCCAGAAAACATGTTTGCTGAGCAACTTACTCTCGATTGAAGTGAAGATCCAACCTAAAGGTCGCACCAGCTCAGCACTTCCAGAATGGTGACAGGTGTTCTGCAACCACCGACGATGTCTACCAACACCCCAAGACTCTCAGGCTGCTTAGTCATATTGAACGGCTTCCCTGGCGTTGGTAAATTGACCATCGCGCGCTCATTACAATCGCGCCTCACGAATGTCGAGACTCGATTTATCGACAACCATCTCATCATCGATCCCGCGGAAGCGATTCATCCTGGTCGAGGGCTTCAACACAAAAAGTTCCGTGACACGCTCAGACATGTGATCTTTGATGAACTCAAGACCATCTCTGCAAAAGACGCCGTCTTGATCATGACATGTTCGCTCGGAGCGAATGGCGAGGACGCCGTAGTTTTCGCAGAGCATCTCGAAGTTGGTCATTTTGTCTTCTCGCGATCGCACGTCGACGCTAACCTGGATCCTCCGCTTCAGATTGCTCGGCACAGAAGCATTCCATGCTACGTGTTCACGTTGTCCTGTGGAAAAGAGCAACACATGTCCCGTGTCCAGTCGCCTGACAGGGTGCTGGGCGACAAGAGCAAGCTGGCAGAGCCGGGTTAGTTTTGCAAAGCACCTCACACCGCCGCAACAAAGAGTCACGTGCTAATTTTCCAATGCCGCAACAGCTGTGCTCGAAGACCTACTCTCGAACAACAGAATCCTCGAGCCATACGATCAACCCCTCGGTCACGAGTTCGGAATTGATCTACAGCTGCAGCACATCTCGCTGGACACCACCGAGCTCACGCCGGAGGAGAGCGCCCTCCGCATCCTGGACAGTATCGCGTTGCACAATTCAAGGAGATAGAATAACACAGGTTCGTCGATGTATTCCATTTTCATCCCTTCGTATCGATTCGTACAGGTGGGTGTACAGCCACCAGTCTAAGCAACCAGAAACCCGTCTACAGAACATATCTGAAATGCGGGTTCTCGAAATCCGTCAAATCCGCTCCGTCGGTGTACTCGTGGTCGATCTCAATACCGAGAGCCGCTTGCGCTTCGTCCCTCTTCTTGTTGCGGTGCATGAGCAACATTCTGAGGCTGATGGCTAGTGCCATTTGGGTGACCGAGCAGGCCAAGATGAGTTTGCAGCCGGTGGGGTATAGTGGTGCTTCCTCGCCGAGGAAAGCGTGAGGTCCGATCTGTGAAGTGGTCAGTCTTGTCTTGAGGTTGTGTTTGATTTCCAGTTGCCACGCGAGGTGAAGAGGAACTCCCGGCAAAGAGCAGGCAATGGGGACTAGTGTGACATACTGCATCCATGTTAGCAAAGGTTCTGAACAGTCACTTAGGAATTTGAACTAACCGATATTTCCAACACAGTAAGCGAGGAACACCAGCCCGGAAGCCGTGATGCGCTTTGTGTATCCGCCAATGTTCGTCGTCGGCATTTGGAGTGCCAATACCAAAGACGCCACGTAACAACCTACGAGGTAGTAGCCAAACAGGACGCCGACGCCGTGTGAAGTTCTGTCGATCTTCCACATCAAAGTGACTCCGATGATCGTCGGGATCAACCAGCAGGCCATCACGATAGTTCGGCAGTTTTTGAACTTGGAGGCGATGAAAGTGCCGCTCAAGATCCAGACGACTTGGAACGCTCCCTGTGGGATTCCTAGAGCGACGGTGCGGAGGGGATCGCCGACGAGGCCCTTGCTGTATTGAATGAGTCAGTAAGAGTGTCACTGTTGTACACAACCTGTGGCGAACAAGTGAGCTCGAGGCTTGCTGGGAGTGGGACGTACTACAACACAAGGTTAGCTATGTTCAGACTGCACATCTCGGGCGTATGCATACCATAATAAGCTTGCCAAAGTTGGCGACACCTCCATTGATGACTTCGTTGAGCAGCACGAACAAGATAAGAATCCAGACCTGTGCGTCAAGGAAGACTTCCCGGATCTGGTTCCACTTGATAGATTTGTTCAGCACTCCAGTCTTCGCCAGACGTGCACGAGCGATGAGCAAAGCCTTTTCTTCCAGAGAGAAGAAGCGGGCTGACAAGATGCTGTCGGGGAGAAACATAAGGAGCACAACACCCCAGAGGACTGTCATGCCACCGCAGACCAGAAATACAGCTTTCCAGACAGGGAATCCGTTGATCTGACCGATGCCGTAGCTTAGGATGCCACCGATCATGGAGCCGATGCCGTTGCAACAGTAGAAGAGACCGGCTCTGAAGGGAGCCTCGGTTCGAGTGTACCTAGATTTACTGTGTTAGCATCTTGGTTTCTAATCGGAGAGGCTGCGCTATAACTTACCACATGGATACCATCATCATGAAACATGTTGTGATGGGTGCTTCGAAAGTACTAAGCAAAGTCAGAACCGGATTCCAAGACGAAGCGGGAGAGCGTTTCTTACCCAAGCAGAAAACGGCAAGCAGCGAGCCCGTTGAACCCAGAGCAGAGAGCCGTGAAGCAAAGTACTGCGCCCCATGACAACACGCAGAGTCCAACAAGTCTTCCCATCCGCCATCTCTGCGCCAAAAAGACCCAGGGATATTCGGCCGTCAAGTAAGCCAGATAGAAAATCGACGCGAACCAAGAGTATTGATCCGAAGAGATACCAGTACTAGTGAAGAGATCGAACACAGCCGCATATGACATGGCTTGTTTGTCGATGTACTGGAGGACGTAGGTTACGGCTAGCAAAGGGAGCACTATGAGATCGATCTTCCTGACCAGTTTTCGTTGCCGGGCTTTGTCGCTAAGCAGCTCTTCCAGATATTCATTACTGAAGTTGTGCTCGCGGAGGAACTTTTCGGTTTCGTCGAGATCGATCGTTTCGCCCTCTGCTATGGATGTGGCCTTCGTGGTGGGTTCAATGACTTTGTCGAAGCTGGGCTTTGCCTCGTCTTGAGGCGGTCGTGGGACAGCCATTGTGTGAGTATGTAGTGTGTGATTCGGCCGGTTTGAGCTCTGAAAATCACTAAAATGACAACGAAAGAGGGATAGAACGGACGAAGTCCAGGTCCTTACCTGGCATCTGGGTCTGGTTTTATCCTGGGCGCTTTTGCTATACTCAATCCCGGACACATAACCCGACATCTATCTGGCAGCCAAGATGTCGAGGCGGGGATATCTCAGCCCATTACTCCGCAGTTATTCAGATAGGCATACGATAGGGAAGCATTGAGGGTGGATTAGTGTAGTTTGGCCTATCGTAAGCCGCAATGTCTTGGTAGAAGGGTCGCTCCACGCCTGCTGGCCGGTGGCGGCGATGCACACTCTGACATCGGCCTGCGGACCGCCAGTATCAAAGCACCGCCGTGGCAACAATGCCAGGTATAGATTTATCGACATAGTCGTGCAGTAGCAGCTCTGGTGCCCTAATAGAGCGGCGACATCAGGCGATAAGACGGCAGAGATAACGAGGTTGCTTTCAAGATTCACCTGCGGGTCCAGGTATCAGAGGCGTTCCTGCAGATAGGTGAGCGGTATTCAAACTCGTCCGCCTAGATAGCCGAATATAAGCCTATCTGTTTTTCCGATGCGGAGAATGATACGCCTGTCTGTCTTTGTTCAGGATTGTGGAAGAGGAGTGAGTTACTGCGGAACAACGTGGTGTTTTCGCCGGTGCCGGACGTCTTCCGTCTTCCGTCTTCGGTGCTTGCCCGGTTGCTTGCCCGACGACGACGACGATAGCCTTCTTCAAGAATCATACATACATGTACTCGTCTGTAACGTTGGAAAGTACCCAATAACACGAACCTGATCTGGAGCCTAGATCTCAACCACCGCACACATTTCTCATCACCGGCAGCAGACTTCGATATATTCATCTCTCGGGTGCATCACCTCTGACCAATCAGAGCCCTCGTTGGGACCTTCCGGCCACTCGAACACGTAGTAAACAACAAACTACGTCTGGAAAGAACGGTTCAATTCCTCTGGTCGACCTTCTCACTCAATCACAAAACTTCTACGACGAGATGGGTGCCACCAAGGAACTGAACAACCCGGCTGTCAAGCTGCCTCAAGGAACCGTCGTCGGACTTACATTGACCGAAACACTCCCTAAAGCCGTCGATGCCTTTCGTGGGATCCCATATGCACTCCCACCAACAGGTGATCGCCGCTTCCGTCCAGCCGTAAAAGTCGAACAATCACCCGACAACGTAATCGATGCCTCCAAGTATGGACCCGCCGCTCCAGGAAAGCCTCTGCTCGCAGGAGGCCCGAAACTGGAATATAGCGAAGACTGCCTGACAGCCAACGTCTTCCGTCCGGCAACTCAGGATGAAAGCAGCGCTTTCAGACTGCCAGTCGCTGTATACGTGCATGGAGGTGCTTTCAATCGAGGTACTGCATGCATGCACAACACAGCCTCTATGGTCTCTTGGTCGGAGGCTCCCATCATCGCCGTGTCGTTCAACTATCGCATCGGAGCACTCGGATTCCTGCCTTCGACCGTTACTGCAAAAGATGGATCGCTCAACTTAGGTCTCAAGGACCAGATTGTACTCTTTGATTGGGTTCAGGCTAACATCGCTGCATTTGGCGGTGACCCTGACAATGTGACTCTCATCGGTCTCTCCGCCGGAGCACATTCGGTAAGTTTGTACCTCACCTTAAACGTGAGCTATGCTGATTTGAAAAATAGATCGGTCATCATCTCATGGACTACAAGGAGGGTAAGGCTCCCTTGTTCCACCGAGCCGTTATCGAGTCCGGAGCATCGACTTCCCGCGCAGTGAGACCGTACGATGCCGAGATTCATGCAAGACAATTCGCAGACTACCTAGAGGCCACTGGTTGTCCCGAGGATTGCCCAAAAGATGAGGTCCTCCCCTATCTGCGATCCCTCCCCTCCGAAACCGTCCAAAAAGCCCAAACGAAAGTCTTTGAGAGCTACAATCCAAGCCTACAATGGGCATTCCAACCCGTGATCGACGGAGACCTAATTCCTCGTCCGCCACTCCAATCCTGGCTCGCCGGCAAGTTCCACAAAGTCCCCATCATGACTGGCTTCCAGCGAAATGAAGGCAGCCTCTACGTCGACAAGCAAATGGACTCTCCCGAAAAGTTCACAAGCTTCTTCGCCACCTTGCTTCCACTGCTAAGCGCAGAAGACATCGACACGATCGATAAACTCTACCCAGACCCATCGAAACACCCGGATTCTCCGTACCTTGAAACACGAGACAAAGTCGGATCACAGTACAAACGAATTGAAGCGGCATACGCAAACTACGCCTACGTCGCGCCTGTTCGTCAAACAGCCGAACTCGCTTCCGCAGCAATGTCGTCGCCAGTCTACTTGTACCAGTGGGCGCTCGAGTCTAGCGTGATCGAAGGCGCTCGGCATGGTGATAACATGCGGTACGAGGTCGTCGATCCCGCCGTGGCAAAGATCTCGGCGTCGCAGCTTGAGATTGCTAGGGCTACCAATGCATACATCACGAGTTTCATTGCGACCGGCGATCCTAACAAGGTGAAGCCTATGGATTTGCCGATTCCAGAATGGGAGCCTTATACGCGGCAAGATCCTAAGGCAATGGTTTTCGGAGCGGAGAACAAGGAGCTGATCGGTGGTACGACTGGGCCTTCTGCGCAGTTGTTGGCTGATACTTGGGGGCGGAAGGAATCGGAGTTCTGGTGGAGCAAGGTTGAGTTGTCGCAGCAATGAAGTGGTTGTAAATCGACATAGATCTTCGGACTAGCTACTTCAATACCTCATAACTCCCGTCGACTCGCAAGCCTAGCAAGACAAACGAAACGTCAATGCCATGCAAGCTATGTGCGGCCACGTACTGGCTCAAGCTTATACTGACTGACAGGCTTGTATTCTCTCCGTGTAGTCCACGCATCCACAATGGCTGCAGCCGACAGAACGAGTCCCAGAATGAACAAGGGTATCAGATTCCATCTCCATGCCCGCATGATCGTCAAGTGATGTGCGATATCTTCCCTCTGATGTCTGTCCACCATCGGTAACTTCAGCACAGCACTGAACCAGTTCTCTGGCGTCCAGAACTGGTCTGGATATGCGACCTGGTTCGGGAAGGGCCTGTTGTCTAGCGAGACGGCGAGATCAACATTGATCGTTTGGCCCTTGTGCGCGTTGGTGAGAACAAAGGTGTACAGGAGTGCCGCAAGAGTAAGGATGACGGAGACTATTGTTGAAGCGATCCAGGCGTGGTAAAGTCTTGTGGACAGTCCTTGACGTCTGCTTCCGTTCAGCGCGTGATGGCGTAGAATTGTCACCAGTATGCCCCCAAGACCAACGAGTACAAACGCAGTACCGGCGGCGCCGTTGCTAGTGTGGCCTTGGTCGGCGAGAAGGCCCTTGGGTTTGCCGTGCAGTAGGAAAGACATCATGTCTGGCGTTTCAGGAGCAATGACTTCGAAGTCGCCGCCCGCGGTGTGGTGGAGCCAGGCTACCATGCTGCTGATGAAGGCAAGTTCGATAACCGCGTCGATCACGAGGGCTGCGAGCGCGAGTGGAACGACCCAGCCTGGGAGGGCCATACTTCGCCAGTGAATGTTGGGTTGAGATTCGGAAAAGTGTTTGTGAAAGGCGATGGTTCACAAAGACGATTGACTGCTTCGCGGAGGTTCGATCAAGTCAAGTATGGAAAGCAATAGCATACAGACCTGGTGAATTGGTCCCAGGCAGCATCGATGTGTGTCTGCTATTTCCAGGAGTAAGTCTCACGGCTATGAGTATACGAAGCTCGCTTAATGTCAGCAGGTACTCGTTACTTCGTCAGCATTTGTTGGACTTTGATGGAACCGACTGGGTCGACCAAGCCTTGCACTCGGCATGGTGTCAATTCGATGCATCCATTTTCCCCTTCAATACCATGACTGCATATCTGTTTGAGCAAGTTGTCAGGCTTATCCTTGTATTAATTTTATATACTAGAGTTGAGCTAGTATTGTAAGACTCACGTGTCCAGATTTGAGAGAGCATGCTTTGCTGAAACGTAACACAATCTGCAACGTCGCTAGATGAGCATGTAGACCATTTGCGTTGTAACACTACTCTATACATCGAACGAATACGTGCCGTATACTGACACATGCCTCTTGTGTTGTAACCGGCATGTGTTGGATGACCGTAATCTCACGTCAGCTGACGAGCGCTTGTGGCGAAGCAGACCACATCAATCCCAATCCCGTTGGACAAACAGGAAACGTCGTTGTGATCTTATGTGGTATCACACGTTATATCACATCGATAGATCAGCATGAATAGTGAGATGGTAATAACACTCGACCTGACTTTGAACATAACAGTCCTCTCACTCAGCGGAAAGGTATTTCACTCGAGGTAGTACCATACTGCTCCGCCTACCATTGTGAGTCTTTTCCCACTGAGAGACTACCATCAATCTCAAATCTGCTCATGGGACTGGTGTTCCATACGAGGTAATACTTGATCGCTCCGCCTTCTGCCTTCGCCCAGTCGCCATTGAGAGACCCCTCCCACTGATCCAGCTAGACGATGAGGATATCGACCAACGGCACTTGCTTCCATCCACCTGAGGGACCACGCAAACACTCGCCATCCATCGTACCTTGCAAGTGACAGTCACCCACAAAGGCATACTTCGAATCCGCCCGCAAATCGCCATCACCCACCTGGTGAATGGGTCTCAAGACGTAAGGATGGAACCCGCCAACGAGAGCTGCCACAATGTCCCCAGACCGGACGCCTGGAGCGATTTGACCTGGCAACTGGCCTTGTAATGCCTGCGACGTGATTCTCGCTGCAGCAGGGTCACGTTCAGCAAGGTAGGCTTGGAAGCCGTCCATCATTGATCTCCCCAACGCCGAACTCAATGAATCGTCAAAATTGGGGATCCTCCTTGGAGCCGTAGCGTCTTCTGGGGTGTCTTGCTGTGTAGCTCCACCCTCGATGGCAGTCATACCGATTCTTCCACTGCGGCACTGGAACATTCGACGTCCGAGACTGTTGTGAAGGATGAGAGCCTCGATCGAAGCGCTTTGGCCAGTTGACCCACCAAGATCAGCGCATACCTCATCGGTGCGTGCTCTCGCCTGTAAGGATGGGCTCGTTGCCAACTCCTGCATTGTGCAGCCTAGTCTTTGCAGGATCATTTCCTCGGAGATGACGCTGAGCCAGCTCCGCCACATGTCGTCAAGCGGCTTTACATTGTCACGCAACCGTTCTCCGAAGTCCTGGTCGGTGTCCAGAACGGCGGCGCGCCAGAATTTGTCAATGTGCTGCATCCTGGTCTCACCAGAAATTGGTGTACACTGTTGGAAGGTTTGAAGACACACTCTTCGAAAGTTATCTTGGGTGAAGACAGGTGAAACATAATCGACTTGATCGAGTGCATGGGCTTGAGTATGCAGAGCATTGTCGCTATCGACGAACATGCGCTTAGGGGATGAGATGGAGTCCCACCACTTCCGGAGTCCGTTATTGGGGTTGAAGACGACGGAGGGTCTCGGGTTGGAGGCAGACCAGTCTGGCGCCCAACTGGGAAGACTCCGAATCGTTTTGCGACAAGGTGGCTTTTCAGCCCACCACAGTAACAGGTCTTGACGTTCGCTGATGATGTATCTGGCTGCTTCGACAAACACTTCGTCGACAGTCTTAGTGTAGTCTGCTGTGGGCAGAGACTCCGGCTTTCTGCCCGGTGCTTTCGTTCTCTCCGATGGAATGACGATGGGTAGGACGGCAAAAACGAATTCTCGCGGGTCGACCGCGGTAGTACCCTGGCAAACACTTTGGATCATCGGCAACATCTCTAGACTCTCTCCCTTCTCTCGTCTCCGCACAGATATGTCGATGGAAGCGACAAGCTTGAAAGCATCCTGCATCGATTCGGACACTGCTTTCCCCACCGCAGTCAGGATGAAGGGTAAAGCTCGAAACGATTTGTTGAAATTATCCCAAGATATCGATGCTGTACCACTTCTGAGAATGACATGCTTGCCCAAAACGATGTCTGCCAGGGCCCCGGTATACTCGAAGTAAGGCGAACACAGGGTATTTTCGATCTCTCGCCACAGCCGTTCGTCTGTGATGTGGATGTCGGACATGTTGCGAGAGCAGAGTGATGTCCGCATTTCTTCCATATTGAGGTGGGTTGCCAGAGAGAATTCGTTGGGGAATCCTAAAGTCAAGGCAGCTTGACTCCACCAATTCGACAGTGTCTGAAGCACTGCGTATGCCTGGATAGATAGCTCATTGCCGGCGCCCAAGAAGCAAGTGACTGCGAGAGCGTTTTGGACGACGTCTTTCATGACCTGAGCCTGTTTGCTACGCTCTTGTGGGCTGTCACCAGTCAAGAGATCGGCCCATATAAGTACGGGTTCAGTGGCGTGACGGGAACATCTGAGAGCCTGCTCTAGAGGAGTGGGAATTGGCATCGGTTGACCATCGACAAAGACATCTTTCTTTCCCCACTCACGTGAACGGTCGTAGGAGATGCAGTAGTAAGTTGCGGACTTCGGACTGGACGCGATGAGTTTAATCTCGATCTCGTCGGTTGAACTGCCCGGTGCCAATTGTGCCAGAGTGGCGACAGTCTCGGTGGGCGCGGCGTTGAAGAGCCGCGCGAAAGGGTTTTCTTCAGCCATGGCAGGATAGGATGGGTCGTTGCGCATAGAAGTGCAAACGGTTTGCATGGTGGGGTGGTGAGGTGGTGAGTCCAGAGGTAGTGTTGTGGTGGGAGTCACGCGCACGTGGGAAGAGAGAACGAAGGCGAATGAACGAGGATGAGGTACAAATGGGGCCACAATCAGGCAGCGTATCAGACTTCGCTCGAAGCATCGTAATTCACTCGCGACGATGGACAGCCGTCGTCGTTGCAGCCTAAAACGCGAAGAATTCGTTAGGTGTGTTGACAAAAGGGGATAACGGCTCATTCTATTATTAGACCAGACTCTCTCCCGGCCCTTTGGGAGCACAGTGTCGAAGCACTTGGAGCCTCGAGTATGACCTCCGATGGAAAAAATTGTCGGTGAGTTACATGCCACTAAACACTAACTAGGTATGCTCTCAGCTGTAGTGTAATCTTGGTTACACTCGAAACTCTAAGAAACTACCTCTAATAAGTCAAAGGTTTGTTTGTTCATCCCGACAGCCTGATGTCAAGCATTATTCCTTATTCTATTTAAGATGCTCCATCCAACCACCCACAAGTAATTGACAACTCATCCCAGCCCGAACCTGCGATATCCCTTCAGCGAGACTTGACCTTCGCCCCACCCTGGCCATTCAACCAAGCGAATGGTCCACCAGACAACACGACAGTCTCTTGAGTCAAGCTGTCGACCATGACCATGAACACATATGCGCCAATGGCAGTAAAGATATGCCACCAGCCATGGAACTCCAACAGGAAACCCCATGGCATGCCCATAGCACGCTTCCAAGCGGTCAGCTGCGGGCAGTAAATGAAGTCGAGCTGCCACAGGAGGTATCCGAAGAGAAAGCACCCTATGAGATTTGACGTCAGCTGTGTTGTTCTCACGAGAGATTACTATCAGAGAGATTCACCCGTCCCGAAGATCGCGAGCCACTTGAGCATTCGCTTATCTTCTACCTGCTCAACCCGCTTGTTGATGAGGCCTCTCGTCTTGTTGGCGACAAGAAGGATGAGGAACAAGAAAGTGAGCTCGTGCACCACATGTTCGTCCATAACACTGTGATAGACCGTTTCGGCACTGATCGAAGTAATGAGCATCAATGCAAGATTGCGAGAGTACTCCTTGCTCTTGCCGAAAGTCATTGCCCGGTGCAGACAGCAAGCGGTGGCGATTTGCATGGAAGTGTCATCGGCTGGTTTCGAGGTCAGTCTACAGCATTTCTCACACTTAGAAATTGACACATCTTACCTAATTGAGCATAAAACTTGACAAGGCCATGGAAGAAGGCCGAGCAAAGCCCCACGACCGCGAGGCCGTAGTAGAGGCTATCCGACGCCCATGATGCTTCTGCAGTCCGGCGACGACGTAGGCCTTGATAGGCGTAGAAGACTATTCGCATTGTCAGCCTCTCGCATCCGGAATCTGGACAAACGGCTCAAAGGCACCGAGACATACAATAAGCCAAATTCGATATCGTATTAACAAACTCTCCAGCCCATCCAGTAACGATGAAGTCCTCTTCGCAGAAGCTGGAAAAGAGAAAAGTCAGCGACAAGTCCGTCCGAGACTTTCCATCGAGAGCAGGACCGTTTACCTCAGCTGTGCAGTACGCCCGCCAAAAACGGGCGTCTGTGGAGTCGAGCGGTACGGAATCGAGAGTACCATCTTGGCCAGATCTTGTTGTCGGTTATCGCTTGGCTAAGAGGCTTGTGAGAGGACACGTTCGGAGTGGATTGCCGGCCTCCATCAAAAAAAGACAACTCTTGAGCTTTCAGTACGACATAAGTTTGTGGGCTTTTTGCCCGCAAGCTCCCGCCGGATGATATCCAAACCATCGCGATTTTCCTGCTAACGTCATATCGGTGGAAAGATAGACCGACCGGAGAGATAGATGGATGCATGAACACATGTTCCCGGTTAAAGTACATGTATAAATGTATTTGTGTGTAGCTACTTGATAGCCCATACAAATCTCACACTGACTTTACGAACACACTACCTCAAACAACCCCTCCCAATAATGCCCCCAAATATCCTAATAACAGGAGCCTCCCGCGGCATCGGCGCCGCCACCGCCCTCCTCGCCGGCTCCCGAGGCTGGAACATCGGCGTCAACTACCTACACAACTCCACCCTCGCCGAAGAACTCGTAACAAAAATCCGTGCCTCCGGCGGCCAGGCCACAGCCCTGCAAGGCGACATGTCAAGCGAAGCCGACGTGCTGCGCGTCTTCGACGAAATGGAGAAGACCTTTGGTCCGCTACATGGCGTGGTAGTGAACGCCGGAATCACAGCCCCGATAATGCGGCTGGCTGAAATGACGCTCGAGCGCCTCCAGAACGTCTTCGATACGAATGTCTTAGGGGCGTATCTGTGTGCTCGAGAGGCGGCGCGTCGACTACCGAAGACCGAGATTTCGGATGAAGAGGGCACTCGGGACTGCAACCGCAGTATAGTGTTTGTGTCATCTGCTGCCGCGCGCCTGGGGTCTCCGAACGAGTACGTCGATTATGCCGGGTCGAAGGGCGCGGTTGATACTTTGACAGTAGGGCTGGCAAAGGAATTGGGGCCTCAAGGTGTAAGGGTGAATGGGGTCCGGCCTGGGATTATTCGGACCGATATCCATGCCTCGTCGGGCGATCCGGGGAGAGTGGAGAGATTTGGGAATGCGGCGCCTTTGGGGAGAGCGGGGAGCGCGGAGGAGGTTGCGGAGTCGATTGTGTGGTTGTTGTCGGGGGCGGCGAGTTATGTTACGGGGAGTATCATTGATGTTGCTGGTGGAAGGTGATGGTCTGAGTTGGTAGCGTAGTGCATGGGTATCGATTTGTTTTCTATGTTATTCTATAGGATGGAAGATGATAAGATTCCGACAATTGAAATCGTCTACGCGGCGTGCTCGATTGACTGAGCCCTGGTGGGCTTATCCTCTTTCTCGTCGCTGACACTGTAGCCCCTTTCGCTGTGAGCGGCGATCGACGCTTGCCTGATCTGTTGCCTGTATCCAGGCGACTTCCAGGCTTTGCTCTCGTGGTTGTAAAGCTCGTTGACCTGCTCAAGAGTCATGTCCTTGGTCTCGTAGATGAAGAACCAAACGAAGAAGACGGCGATCCAGGCGAAGCTACCCCAGATCCAGAACACGTTGGACTGTGTGGGCTCGAGAGCAGACGTAAGATAAGGGGTGATGAAGGACAGAAGCCAGTTGAAGAACCAGTTGGCGGCGGTGGTCATGGAGAGACACTTGGCGCGAGTCTTGAGGGGGAAAAGCTCTCCCGTAACGACCCAGGCTGCCGGGCCGAAAGTAGACGCGAAGAACGAGACGTAGATGCACAGGAAGACGAACTGTGCAACTGCAGACGCGTAATTCTGAGTCGTGTTTGTCGCTACACCCATGATGGCGACGAGGAACTGGCACGTTCCCATACCAAGAGCACCAACGAGCAGAACAGGACGGCGGCCGAACCGGTCGATTGACCATAGTCCAGGCAGAGTCATAAACACGTTGACCAGGTTGATGATGACTTGAAGAATGAAGGCGTCGGGAAGCTGTTGGACGTTCTCTGCGAAGTAAGAAGTGCCATAGTAGATCTGAAAGATTGTTAGTCTTGTTTCGGCAAAGTTGGAAAAAATATGGCTTACGATGAAGTTGATACCAACAAGTTGTTGGAGAGATTGAAGGGTGATACCCGTAAGCGTGCGCTTGCCCATGTTGCCTCTGAAACATTCGGCGTAAGACGCAGAGCCGAGCGACTTCTCGTACTCGTAGTTGGCTTTGATATCTTCGAGCTCGGCGATTACGTGCGGGTCATTCTCTGGCAGGCGACGAAGGAACACCAGAGATTTGAGGGCCTTGGAATCTTTTCCAACCTTCACAAGGTAGCGCGGTGTCTCGGGTAGGAACAGTAGACCACCGCAGAGGATGAGCCCCCATGCAAACTGGATTGCAAGAGGAATGCGGTAGCTGCCGCTGTCGGTACGGTTCTTGGTCGCGTATGAGACAATCGATGCCAAAAACAGACCGATGGTGATACAGAGTTGGTAGCAACCAACGACGGCGCCACGGATCCATTTGGGCAGAGTTTCCGACTGATACATGGGAACCTGGGCGCTAATCAATCCAACACCGAAACCAGCAAAGAGGCGTCCCAGGATGAACATGGTTTGCTCAGTAGCAGCAGTCTGAAGTGCGACACCGAGGTTGAAGGGAATCATGGCGGAGATGATGATGCCGTATTTGCGACCAAGCTTGTCCGAGACGTAACCAGCAGAAAGAGCGCCAACGAAGGTACCGACGGAAAGGATTGAAACGATCAAAGCCACACGGTCAGGGCCAGGGTGTCCAAAGGTATCTTGCCAGTAATCCATCTCTTGCAGACCTGAAATGGTCGAGGTATCGTAGCTGATTAACCATCGTCAGTGCCCTGTTGTATTCGTACATCTGATTGTATGCTTTCCACTCACCCATAGAGAATACCAGCGAACGACGCGAACAATCCGACAGTGATACCCGGCCACGCCGCGCCGGGCTCATCGACAGGCTTGTTAAGGCCCAACATGGTAGGCAGTAATGGTCCTTCACGACCCGGATGTAGTGCAGAAGAGAAGGTCTGGTTGACCGACTGATTGATCGAAGGTGAATTGGGACGCCGAAATAGATTGAGAGGAACGAAGACCACCCAGGTTTATATGCGAGCAGCAGTGGACCCAACTCCTCTGCTATCAATTACGTAGATCCATACCGCGTGCGTAGGGGCTTCGCGGGACAAGCAAAAGCCAAGCAACCCAGCAGACGTCTGTTGAACTTCGGTCATTTCGTGCGGACTGGGTTGCATCGATCTATCGCACTTCGCGCGCGCTGAGAGCTGCGAGTTTAGTTTGAGGGGGCTCCACATCGCAAGGGCTTCTCCAACGCGCTGTCGGCTCGCGATCGTGATTCTCCACCCATGTCGGTCGGAAGCGTTTGCGCGGAGATCGCTGCCGCCATGTGCTTGACACGAAGGGCCCTGGTCAGATGATTCAGGCAGACTCTGGAGACGAAAGCGACGTGAAGTCATACCGGGTAGGCCTCCGTCATCCCACACGTGTAGAGGCGGACATAGAGTTTGCGTTGGACGCCTCCGGGTACGGGCAGGACGCCACAACCGGCTGGGCCGCAGTGAAGTCGCAGCATGGTATGGACTTGGCTATCGTCACGCAACCAGAAGACTTTCACAAGCAGCCATGGCAAGATTGCGTATCGAACGACCGGGCGCGAGCTTCGGGCGCGTTGTCGGCACTTTCGTTTCGCTTCGAGAAGTTTAGAAAATTGGCGCCGTCTTGGCTTGGCCCCCAGCCTCCGCGGTGGTCCCCACGGACGGTCTTCCATCTCCATCTGGAGAGCAGTGGAATTGAGCCCTTGTCGCGTCTGTGTATTCGGGCCTTCTGTGGGCTCAACAACGTGCCAAACACACGACGGGGAGACCAGAAATGCGGGACACCGCAGCGGAGTGGTGTGGGAGAGAGAGGAGAGAATGGGGTGCACACGCGGCGTTGCATGGGGAAAAAGGGCCGCAACAACGAGGCGAAAGTGAACAACCGCTCCGGCGAAAGAGGGTCGAGGAGAGATGACCATCGAAGAAAAAGAAATCCCATTGTTTGACTCCAAGAAACCGGCATCCAGCGTTCCATCCAACTTCACTCTCCCATCTGTCGCTCGGAAAGTCATGGAGACGTTCTTCCTTGGGTGGACCATCGGGTTCGACTTCTCTTGGAAAACTGCACTACTGTTGACCGATTCTTCCCGGCACCACCTTCGGCTGTCTGAACCGACCAAGCACATCAAGCGAACTGGTAGTCTGTTTTGTCTGCATGTCTGCGATTTATTGCTGCATAAGTCAGCTTCTCTCGAAAGCGGAATCCACGGAACTTCTCGCCTGCACAAGTTACGACCAGACTTCGCGCGCGAAATGACTCGCACGCATGGACTTCTATCGAGGCAGTGCACGGTGCTGGCCCCGACTACTCCACTCCATTTCACGGCACCTGAGAGCACTACGTCGATCGAGTTCTGGATGCGGAATGTCATCTGTATGCTCTCGCTGTACTGTTTTCATGTGGCTACTGCAACTATCCTAAGCTGCTCGCCGTGATCAAAAACACTTACAAACCGGAATCCAAATCCTACACGGAACAACCATCCAACTCAACTGAAAATTGAGCTCCGAGTGCTCTCCTTCTCGCGGGTCGAGTTGTGAAGGTGCTGGGTAACCTTCAAGACCAACTTGATGTGCTCCTTGTTCAACCCTTCGCCACGTCTCAAAGCAAGAAGCTGAGCAGTCTTGAGCACATTTTTGATCTGGCGTCCGTTTAGAGTCAGAGTGCGAGCAAGGCTATCAAGATCAGTCTCGCTGATCTCGTGCGGAAGCGTGCGTTTGAGGTGCTGCTCTTTCGACTCCTTGTCGTCTTCACCACCCTCCGGAACCTTGGCGCGAGCCGTTGTCTGTGTGCTGTCATGCTGCTTAAGGAAATTGGCCCAGACAGTGCGACGGGACTCGACCGTGAGTTCTTTGTAGTCGATGGAGATGAGGATGCGACTCTGAAAGGCCGGATCGAAGGTTTGCACGCGGTTTGTCGTCAGGATCATGTTGCCGTCGTAGTACTCGAGTACGCGAAGGAAGATGCTGACCAGCTTGTTGCGCTCGAGCTCGTGCAGGCTGCGCTCTTCCAGGAAAACGTCTGCTTCGTCGAGCAGGAGAATAGCGTTCCAGCGTGTGCAGATTTCGAGCACGCCTTGAAGTTTGGTCTCGACGTGTCTCGGATCGAGGCCCAAGTCGCCAGCGGACATGACATAGAGCGGAGTCTTCATTTCTTCGGCAACGCCCTCTGCTGTCAGTGTCTTTCCAGTTCCTGGAGGACCGCACAGCAGGATGACCATTCCCCGCCCTTTGCCTTCTACAACGTCGTCGAATTGGCGGCGGTAAACCTCTGGCGTTGATGCAAAACCCAAGATGAGCTCCTTCTCATCCCCCGGAAGCACAAGGCTCTCGAACGCCCTGGTGTTGAAAACGATGTCCTGCAAAGAGTTGACGAAGAAGTTCAACCACTCCTTGTCATGAAGAGAGTAGCCGCGTACGATTGGCGTGCAAAGCAGCTTTTGCTCGTCCGTCAGAGGTGGACGCGCTTTGGGTTCCTCGTCGTCCACGAAATTGCCGTCCATTGGCATGCCGAAATCGTCGTCCATCATGTGAGCGCCATCGTTGTCCCAGCCATACGCGGGGTCGGGATCAGTATCATCCGAGTCTTGACTGTTACCGAAGCCAGCCGCAGGTGCTGTGTCTCTCAAGTTGCTGGAACGCAGTCAGTTCTTGCATTTTACAATACACCCTAGACAACATACAATGGGGTCACGTAGACCGAGTAGTTGGGATTGAAGCGATTCCATCCGTGGCCGTCGATGACAACGCGGCCTTTGACGGTGTACTTCTCGACCTGATTCTGGCTGTTGAGGCGCCAGCCGATGCCACTGTATGCGCGATAATGGGTACCTGTGAAGCCCTCAACCCTGCCGCCGCGCTCGATGAGCTTCTCTCTCACGCTCTCCTTGGATGCAAGACGATCGAACGGCACTGCTGCGAGGATGGAGAATGCTCTTGTGCCTGTTGTCCTGCGGTCAGTCTTTGCTGACTCAAGTTTGTAGGTTCCGGGTGGGATATCGTGGTAGGGTCGCCGTCTTCTCTTCCGTCAGGCACCCTCGCACTACTGTCTAATACTAACCTTCAAACGCCGGAATGCTCATGTTGAGCTTGTTTGTGCCGAAAGACACGCCAGAGTTATCGACATACTGACAGCTCAACCAATACACAGGATTCCGATCTCGGTCCGTGCCATAGCGTTGCGAATGCAGGCGGAAAACGCGCTCCTGGCCCTGCAGCTTTGTGTAAACCAGGCAGCCAGGTTGGAAGATCGTCCAGAGCAGTTCGTAAGTGATGACACCCTGCTTGATCATATCCTGCGACTCGGAGATGATGTCGTTGAACTCTTCTTCTAGCAAGTTGTAGAGAAGTTCGGCATGTTTGACACGCTCGGCGGCCTCCTCATCAGCTCCCTCTTTTGTAGCATGGATTTTCAGCTTCTCGATTGCTGCATTCAGTTCCGCCCATCGGTGGATCAACGGCTCGAACTCGCCGGAAAACTCCAGTCGTCGCAGCGAGACTGTGACGCCGGGGTAGCCGGCCAAGACTCCCTCAAGCAGGTCCTTGAGTAGCGGGCTCTGGATCACGATCGAGTGAAGCGCAAGAACGCGGTGCGGGTCGGCATACACCTTGATGTACCTGGCGATGATGGCGTGTTTCAGGGTGTCGGCGTCCTCGCTCGGTTTGCCAATGTCTTCGGGCAGCTTGGCTTGCCTGTTCAGTGTAAGGATGTGAGATTAGCGGAGGCCGGCTACAAGTCTTTCATGCTTAACTTGCCATGTGAAGCGACCCCGTTTGTCCTCTTTTCCGCCGTACAGATGCTTGAGGTCGGGGATCATGCCGATTTCCTCGTCTTTGACGATGACAAGCTTCTCGACATCTGCGGCCAGGTCTTTTTGACCGGTCGTCTGGCCGGTCGAGTTCGAGTTGTCATCTGGTGGGGTGTATTCAGCTGCTCTGCCCCAACTGCTCTTGCTGTCCTCTTCCGAAGTGGAAGACATGGTTAGGTTGAGGTAGATGTAGGTTTGCGTGTAGCGGTTGAGGTAGTCAGTCAGCAGTCGATAAAGGTTGTGAGTCTATTGTGAGGTAGTGAGGTCGAGCGAGCGAGTGAGTGAAGTCTTATAGAGGAAGAGCGTTTGTTTTTGAATCGCGACGAACGGCGGGAAGAACGATGTCGTGCACAGAACGACGATTGCAGGTAGCTGCCTAACAAATGACACAGCTTCACATGCATGGGAGGCACAGCTGAGCTTAGTGCATGTGCATGTACCCATTTCTCGACCGGTGTGGTGGTTCCAGGCAGACAAGCGTAGTGGCCGACCTCACACTAAGACGTGGCAGGCCCAAAGTCGCTGTACATTTACGTACATTGTTGAAGGAGTGAAACTTTTACACTTGTAATACAAACATTTTCTAGATGAAAGCATGAGGCTATCAGCTATAAATGCAGTGCTGGAACTTCAAAAGACACAACAGCTCAGCTCCGCCCCCCTCACGCGGTCGGGAACCCAATTCGCAGGACTTCGAAGTGTTAAATGTATCTGGAGAATTGTAGTCAAGACCAAAACCGTGAGTCTACAATTAGGCCTTTGAGAGAGCCCATTCTCATGCAACGTAAGCTCAGTAAGTAAGGATGCATGAGCATCATAATTGTTCTATGATCTAATCTTCCCAAAACCAGGCGAACAGGTCCGATGAAGCATCAAGCCACAATGCCCTCGGACTTGAGACTCTGAATATCTTCCTGGCTCATTCCCAGTACACTCTCCAAGATTTCATCCGTATGTTGACCCAGAGTAGGTGGCGGCGAACGAATGCTGGGCTCCGAGAATGAGTATTTGACGGGCGGACTAACCAGCTTCACAGGTCCGCAGTCAGGGTGCTCGATTTCTGTCACCATATTACGCGCTTGCACTGTGTTTTTAAAGTCAGCCAGGCTCCTCCTACCAAATCAAAAAACTGAAAACATACCGTGCTCGTGCTCCAATGTCTGCTTGACATCGTTGATCTTCGCATACGGCATTCCGCAACCCTCCAACACCTCCAACCACTCGTCTGTCGTCTTAGTCATAGTGATATCTTCGACCAAAGTTTCCAGCTCGTCGCGATGTTTGACTCGATCGGCATTCGTGACGAATTTCGCATCGCTCTTCCACTCCGGTTTGCCGAGTTTGTCGCACAAGATGCCAAAAAGTCTGTCGTTGCCACCACCAAGCATCACGTTGCCGTCTTTGGTATTGAAGCCCTTGTATGGAACGATAGAGGGATGGGCTGTTCCCCAGCGGCCTGAGTCCGGTTTGCCCGAGATGAGGACGGAAGATGCCAGGTTGGCGAGGGTTGCGACTTGGCAGTCTGCGAGAGCGACATCGATGCGTTGGCCTTTGCCGGTTCGGGCTCGGGTTAGTAAAGCTGCCATGATGGAGTTGCTGGTGTAGAGGCCTGTTGTCAAATCGGTCACTGCTACGCCGACTTTGGCGGGTGGACCGTCGCGGTGGCCGGTGATGTGCATTAGACCCATTTCTCTGTCTGATTGTCAGCTCATTCCTGGTGCAGTCGATACTATGACAGAACCCACGCTTCGACCATCACATCGTAGCCGGCTTTCTTCCTCAGTGGCCCAGTCTGTCCATAGCCAGTGATGCTTGCATAGATGAGACCGGGGTTGATTTTCGACAAGGTCTCGTAGTCCATGCCATATTTCTGAAGCGCATCTGGAAGGTAGTTCTCGACCAGAACGTCGCACTCTTTCGCGAGCTTGTGGAGGATCTCAACACCAGACGTATGGGCGAATGAGAGTCCCAATGATTTTTTGTTCCGATTGACCTGTTACCAAGTCATCAGTATTTGTGCAAGCTCATGCAAACTTGCTATAACTTACGGCAAGAAAGTAGGCACTCTCTCCCGAGCCTTGCTTGCCACTTTCTTTAGTGTAGGTGGCATAAGGTGGACCCCAGGCTCTCGTGTCGTCGCCTCGGGTAGGGTGCTCGATCTTGATCACTTCGGCTCTTCGCATTGTCAGTCAATTACTTCGCCTCGGCTGAACTTTTGGTTCGGTGTTGAGGTGGTCATCATTACCCTAGGTCACCGAGCATTTGAGTGCAATATGGCTAGTTAGGATTAGCGAAGCCATGAGACGAATGGGTGTGTCCACTTACTCCTGCTAGGACTCTAGTCATATCGAGTACTTTGATTCCGGCTAGAGGTAGCGTTGAGGTGTCTGCAGCACCTGCTGTTGCTGTTGACATGCATCTTCGAGCAAGAACATGTTGGCGAGAGGTCTGGAATACGGTTCTTTGGCTGAGAAGGCGACATGATCGTTGTAACGACATCTTGAGAGAGAACTGGAGGTCTTGAGACGAGGCTGGAAAACCAATGCTTTTCAAATTAACACGAACAATGTCTACAAACTCACGCCTTCCGTCAATCGGTTCGCAAGTGAAGCGGTTGATGCCTCGGCAAGAAGTGGATGCGATCGCGGCGGACTTCGGCGCCGAATGCCCGATGTCAGCTTCAATGTTGTCATAGACGTGAAAGACTCGACAATTTGTTGATACAACACCCTTCTGCACAAAATACCCGCCATCATGTTTACAGGCATTGTAGAGACCATTGGCAGTACGTCTTTTTCCAATCGACCCTGACCTCCTACACCCGGCGGTGCTGACACTCTCGGCCAGCCGTTTCGCGTCTAGTCCAACATGACGAAACATCCAGCGGCGGCGGCGGCACCAGTCTGACCATCTCTGGCTGCGCCGACATCCTCGGCGACGCTCATCTTGGCGACAGCATCAGCGTGAACGGTACCTGCTTGACCGTGACCGAGTTCGGCAAAGACGAGTTCAAAGTCGGTGTCGCGCCCGAGACGCTGAGGCGTACCAACCTGGGCAGTCTGAAAGAGAACAGCTACGTCAACCTCGAGCGCGCTGTGAGAGCGGACACACGCATGGGAGGTCACTTTGTGCAGGGTCATGTCGATACAATCGCCGAGATTGCCGAGACAAGACAGGATGGCAATGCCATTACTTTCCGCTTGAAGCCCAGGGACAAGTTTGTGCTGAGGTACATCGTGGAGAAGGGCTATGTGACGCTGGATGGCGCTTCGCTGACCATCACCGCCGTCAACGATGACGAAGGTTGGTGGGAGGTTATGCTCATCGCGTACACGCAGGAGAAGGTCGTTATGGGCAACAAGAGACAGGGCGAGGATGTCAATGTTGAGGTGGATATGGTTGGCAAGTATGTGGAGAAGAGTGTTGCCGCGTACTTTGAGGGAAGCAGCGCTAGTGGAGGTGCTATGCTGGAGAAGATGGTCCAGAGACTCGTGGACGAGAGGGTCAAGAGCACTACCACATGATAGTTGGACTGTATGCTCAACACGAATCTTCACGAGATATGTCCTTGTCACGCACATGGCAACCAATCTTGTGATCAAGCTAGGTGCGGTGCCTTTCAACTTCGCTGACATCCTTTCACATTCTTCACTCAGTGACAGACGCACATGTTACCCGCTGACGTCTATTCAAACCTCTGTCAATCTGTGCCAATACGCCACAGCTCATGGACTCGCCGCGGCTCTTACATATCCCAATTTTTACCTCCTCACTCCACCTACCTACCCAAACCAGTCCCCTTACCTTGACTCAAAGACAATCGCACAACTGTGCGCAGCCACCACTACAATTGCAACATGGTTGACCCGAACGCCCCGCCACTCACCGGCTGGGACTTTCCAGCATCCGATATGGCATCCGTTCATGTTGGGGACCCCGAGGAGGACTTCCTGTCTTTCGTCAATTTGTTCGAAACCCACCCCGAAACCGTCTGCGACTTCGGCGACATTATACTCAATGTCGATGACGGGTTTCCATCCCTTGCTTCAAATCCAGGTTTCTTCCTGCATTCTAGCTACAGTGAGCAAGGTGTTCAAGGCACTCTTCAGCAGTCGCTTTGCTGTGGGTCAGGCCATGCGTGCTGAACACCAGTCTCCTTCTGAAATTCTCATCAAGGATTCACACTCGGACCTTCTACTGCTTTGCAAGCTGCTTCACTGGCAGAAAGACAGTGGACCCTCGAGCCATCGGCAGCTGAGAGACCTTGCGCTGATTGTTGACAAGTACGACTGTGTCGAGGCCATGCGCCATGTTTCATACGGCATGCTCGCTGCCATTGACATCTCGGACTCGGAGTGGCCAGACGAGCACGACATGTACCGCCTTGTCACCGCCGCTTATCTTCTCGACCAGCCAAAGCACTTCAGACACTTGACACGACAACTCGTCCTTGCTTGTGGGAACACGCTCTGGCGCTCTGCCGATCGGGACACAGATCTCTTGCCTTCTCATCTACTCTCATCTACTCTGTAAGTCAACCCCCAAATCTTTGATCCTCGGCCAGAGACTTATGAATACGCGCAGCGTCGTTGCAGGTACAGCAAATGGCCGCGACTCAAGAGCTCACGTTTCGCCTCACGCCATTCATCAGTACGTACAGCAGTTCGGCTTTCGCCAAGCGTGAGCCGTACTACGTCCACGACTTGTTGAAACAGCTCGAGATGCACAGCCTATGGCCTCTTGATGTCGGAAAGCTGAGCCTGCAACTAATCCTCAGCTGCCTACGAGCAGTACACGTGCCGATCATGGAGCGCGACACCACATCTTCTCCCCCAGCCACACCGCGCCACATCAGGTCAGATTATTACTATGATAGCTGGCATGTGGGAACCAGACCATCAAGTAGACAATCCTATGTCTCGGAGATCACCTATGGGATGGCTGCGGCTCGGAAAAGCGAGCAGCCCACGGAAGCAGTCCTCGATTCCATCATCGAGCGTGTCGCTGAGCGTTGCGTTGGCCTCTGCTTGGACTGTTTTAAGGGCAACGACCATTGTCGTCAGCCGCATGTTGGCTCAGAACTGGATGGCAATGGTTCACCGTCGACCACGGCGCAGGAGATCTGGCTCGAAAACCCGGGTGCTAATTGGTGAACTACAATCTAAAGTACCGTGAGTCACTGGAGAGCAAACTTTGGTTTCTGTATCGGGACAGAGACACCGGGCACCGAGTAAACCTTCAAGTTACGATACACAACACCAAACTCTTTGCGCCTTTGGGATGACCATAAGTTGGTTTAGATGCAAGAGGCTCGCTTGTGAAACGTGGACTGACCTCAAAGAAGCAGTCGATATACTCGTGTTGCTCGGCGAGCTACCGAGTACATTGGGCGAGACGATACATGTTGAGCGATAGCAGCACGAGAGCGAAAATACCCACATTGGCAAAATCAAGTCGACTGAGTACTACGAAATTTCGGCTTCCCGACGGTCGAATACTGATTGGGACTAATAGTAGATCTTGTGCGGCAAGCCACTGGAGAGAGAAGACCTACTTGCCTTTGTGTTAGGGTATCTTGAGGCAAACATGCAGGTAGGTTCAGAGTAGGTAGCAATCAAAAGCGAAGTGCTTCAATTTCAATACCAGTCAAATTTTCAACATTCCCTCGTTACTGCGCTACTTGACACTGTCTTCGCCACCCGCTACACGTGAATAGCGCTACAGCATAATATCGTGAATGGCTATTGTTGATAATGCTATTGTTGAATGAGAATACGACGGGCATCGAACCCGGACCCTCACACATGTCAGGCGCTTTGACGAAATTCACCAATATCACCAGCTGAATTCGGCTTCACCTTCCTCCCACTCCACCACACACCCGCGCGAAACCGCCAAAATCCGCCCCACCAGTCGCGCGCAGCAACGCGAACTGATTTTGCTCATCTCATCACGCGCATCTACTGCAGCACTCGCCTATCCGGTATACGGCGGTACATATTCTTCGCTATACAGCAGAGACCCCTCGACCATGCCGCCACCCCGCCGCATTGCTCCAGGCAGGAGGCCGGCAGCCCTCCCTGGCGGTGGCGCCCGCAAGAAACCGCAGCCCACTCAGACCAAGGCGAAATGCTGTGACGACCCGGACATCCAGGACCGCGACGGCGCCAAAATTTGCACGAACTGTTTTACCCAGATCTCCGAGGCCAACATTGTCGCCGATATCACTTTTGAGGAATCAGCAAGCGGCGCGGCCACTGTGCAGGGTGGCTTCATTGGCGAGAACTCCCGCCATGCCAACACCATCAACACCAATGCCTTCCGCCGTATGGGTGGTGGCGAACGCAACAACATCGAAGAGATCCGCCGCAGGGGCCAGCAGGAGCTTCAAAGCATATATCCCCGGGTCCCTATCACCGATGCTCAGATCGTCACGCAGGCCATGTCAATTTGGAGCATGGCTGCAGGCAACAACTTCACCGCTGGACGCACACTTTCCGAGGTAGTCGGTGCCTGTCTCTACGCTTCTTGCCGCCGAAGTCCAGACAACGAAGTGCTGTTGATCGATATCGCCGAGGTCATCAAGATCAACGTCTTCAGACTGGGTGAAGTCTACAAGACCATGTGCAAGGAACTCTACATCGGCAGAGGCGACCTACACTTCCAACACATGATGGACATTGAGAACCTCATCCTCAAGTACTGCAGAAGGCTCGAATTTGGCGATGCCACTAACCAAGTCGCCGAGGACGCCATCAAGATCGTTCGTAGAATGAAGCGTGACTGGATCGCAACCGGTCGCCACCCATCAGGACTGTGCGGCGCATGCATCATCCTTGCTGCTCGGATGAACAACTTCAAGCGCACCGTACGCGAGGTCGTCTACGTCTCCAAAATTGCTGACATCACAATTGCCAAGCGTATCGACGAGTTCAGGCGAACCAAGAGTGCTGCACTCACCGTCAATCAGTTCCGTGAATACGGCGAGCGCTTGAAGCATCAGCATGATCCGCCGTCCATCCTCGACAGCGAATTGAAGGCCAAAAGGCTTGAAGAGAAGAAGCGCAAACGCCAAGCTGCCGCAAACGAGCGCCTCGGCTCTGAAGGTCCCGTTGTCGTCGACGATGAGATCGAGACCAACTCTGAAACAGGCACTCCAGGGCCTCTAACCACCGGAGAGGCAGAGCGACGCAAGCATGCACGTACTTCCGCACCCTCTACAAATCCTGAAGATCAACAAGAACCTCGCTTCGACTCCGACGGGTTTGCCATCCCAGCAATTCCAGCCCGTGCCATGCCCCTCGACCCAGCACTCGGGGGAACTCCGCAAGAAGAAGATGGCGAGAAAGAGGCCCCCAAAAAGCGTGGGCGCCCCAAGAAGGTGGCACCTGCGCTCATAGATCTCAGCAAAGAGGAGCTCCTGATCGAAAGTGAGCTCCAACAACAGATTGAAGAAGCGCTAGACGATGGCGAAGTCAACGCTCAACGTGACAAACTTCTCAAAGAACACGAAGAAGAACGATCGAAGGTCAGTGCGGCCACACAACGGGAGCTTGATGCGCAACGGATACAAGCCCGCCGTCTTGCGGACGGCATTACCTGGCACAACTACACAGCAAACAACGAACTTGAACTTGTCACTGCCGAGCAGCTCGAAGAGGAATTCAAGGACGACCCAGAAGTGGAGAATTGCATCTTGTCAGGTCAAGCCGCTATTGAGAAGGAGAAGATCTGGCTATACCACAACGAAGACTGGCTTCGTGAACAGTATGAGAAAGAGCTTCTCAAGAAGATTGCTGCCGCCAAAGGCGCCAACAAACCGAAAGGCGGTAGGAAGAAGAGGAGCAAGATGGGCGAGCCACTGCTCACCGCCGCTGGAACACCTGCCGAAACACCCGCCGACGCCACTGCTGCTATGCTCGCGAGGCATGCTGGGCCGGGTTTTTCCAAGTTCGTCGATTACGAAGCTCTTGGCAAGGTGTACGGCAACGATTCGCGCGCGGGTAGTCGGGCAGGTTCCCAAGCTCCCAGCCAGGCTGGTAGTCCGTTGCGTGATGCGACTCCTTCGGCCATGTCAGGCGCCTCACCGCCAGCAGACGGTCTTCCATCTCCAGAGGCAACACAAGAGCAACCCACGGCGGCTGCTGTTGAGAAACCAGCACCAGCTCCGGAGATGCCATCGCCACCTCCGACTCAGCAGGGACCTCAAGCCGTGCAGGGAGCACAGCCCGAGGACGAGACGGTGGTGGGAGATGAGACTGTTCAGGAAGATGAGACGGTGCAAGAGGATGAGGATGACGACGAGCCGGTTGAAGACGACGAAGATGCTCGCCCTCGATACCCCGGCGGTTACGATGACGAAGACGACGATGATTATGGCGATCGCGAAGACTACGGCGGCGAGGACTATGGCGAAGACGGCTTCGACGATGCCATCAACCCTCTTGGGGGAGCGTCGATGGGAGGGTGGTGAGAGTGAACGAGGATGGGTGCGGATTTGATTGTTATTGATACCAGGCGACGAGGAGAGACAAACTCGGCCAATTGTTGCGTTTGTATTTTATCTAGGCTACTGCGGAGTATGCGTTGGATGGCATGCCCGCACCGCGGGCAGCCTGTTATCATATCTCCTGGGAGAAGCGGCATTTTGGAGCCACTGCTATAATTTGCAATCCAGCCAGATATCGGTAGAGAGTTGTAGATATTGCTTGAATAGCCCGAACAATATTATTGTTATCAACATCACGGCATTTAGCTCTGAAACCCCTTGCAACAAATCGATAGTAGTAGTACAGTCTCAGGAACAGAGTCTCGGCCCCAGTGAATCCGAGTGCTGGTGGCTTCTCCACACCGAGTGACGCAAATATAGGTAAGGTACTGAACGTCCGAGCTCAAGCTCCAGACAGCAGAAAGAGAACGAGGAGATCGAGGTGAGGTAAGGTCAGGTCTGAGCTGTTTGCCCATCATCGCCAGCCGCCGCACTGCGAGAGGCCGGCACCACTGAGAGCCCGCCTAGCAACCCAGGTTTGGTCTTATTCTCCCTGTGTCCCTCCCGTCTTCTTTTGCTCTCTGTCTCTCTCTCTACCTCTCCCTCTGCTTTTCCCACTCTCCACCACACACACACGCACTTTCTACACCTGTTCATAAGCCCGTACACGCACAAAACCCGCATTCACAATGACTGGTACCCGCAGCAGCGCCCGCAAGAGAAAGCAGGAGGACGAGGAGCCTGAGGAGCTCGTCGAGCTTCCTGAGGACAGCGATGCTGAGAGCGAGGAGGAGTAAGTGTATCCGCCCGTACCGCACCTACAATTCATCTCATCACGTTGGCGCGACTGCGCGCGACGATTTCTGCGGACTGCGCCAATGCGCCCGGTCGCATCGCGTCGCATCGCATCGCGTCGCACCTGGGCCGCCAATGGATGGCTCAATGCTCGTATGATGCGCTCGGTCGTCGCATACACTTTCTACCGTCGCGTAAACGAACCATTGGCTAACGTGCGTCTCTCTCTACTTTCACAGGTACGTTTCCGAGGGCGACGAAGCCGCTGCTGCTAGCGGAAGCGATGACGATGACGATGATGCTGAGGAGGAGGAGGTTGTAGAGGAGGAAGATTCTGCACCTGGTAAGTACAACCGCGATACGTGCACGCCGCGAGCGCATAAGAACACGGGATATCGCGTGAACATCGTGACTGACGAATCCCGTGCCAAAACAGCTCCCAAAGCCAAGAAGCGCAAGACAGAGCAGCCCGAAGAGGAAGTCGACGACGAAGAGGACGAGGACGACAAGGAGGTCGATGGAAAGGACCTCGAGGACGATGAGGCGGATGCTGGCGAGGAGGACGCGGATGAGGATGTAAGTTCTGCTGTTCAGTTTGATGAAGAAGGGGACATGTACTAACATTGCTATCAGGCTGCCGACACTGCAAAGACCGGTGGCCCTGCAGCTGCTGCCAAAGCGGCCAAAGGCAAAGATGTGCCCAAGGAGGCCAGCCTGAGCGAGGTTGACGATGCCGAGTAAGCGCGGTGCGTTTTGCTCGGTTGTGTACTCTTGCTACGATATTGATAGATGACTTGGGAATGGAACGAAAAGATGTTTACCTGTATGGATCGCCCGGTCTGCCATGTACATAGTACATATACGTGACCAAGTCCAGAACGACATTGTGAAGGCTCGTCCTTTCTGTATGAAAATCGATCTTTCGTCTACTACCTAGTATTGCAAACCGCTGTACGACAACATGAACTGAACATACTGTAAGGAGCGGACGACCTCAAGAGGTTGAATCAATGTTAATTGCAGAATGGCCTTTGGCAATCCACTACATACATGTACATGTAGTTCCGATATCAGTCTGAGACCTGTCAACGCACATGAATGTTAAAAATGTAAATCACAATATAGCAGCACTCCATGCATCTTAATACTTTCAGGTAGCCCTACAACAATCCATCTGCCGTTCAGCAAGACCATCTGCAGCTTCAAGCCATCAACGTGTGAATGACGCGTCGGTCAGTGACGTAGCGCTTTCTTGTCTTTGTCACGAAGGTTCCAAGGTCGTGTATGCCCTGCATCTTCTGCATGTTTCTTCATCCTAGCGACGCATCCTCCAGATTAACTCTGATCGCTGCTGGGTTAAGGTTACCTTAGCAGTACGTCAAACACTGACACTTTGCACCGCGTACCACGCCCCTGACTTGGCTCTCGAACTACGATCCGCCATCTGTACAACATGGCCGACAGTTCTGGCGTCGCCTACAAGGATTTGGTACCTCTGCCCGACACCGAGGCCATCACCAATCCCTCCAAAGAAGAAACTACCGTTCCTGCCGTTCCCCTACACGAAGGTTCCACTGCGAGCCATGCCTTGGCCACTTCTCCCTCTTTAGAGGAGCCAGGCCTCGTGCAATTGGATCACGATGAAGAGGTCAAAGACCTAGGCTGGAACCAGCCGAAAGAGGGCATTCCGGCTCCTCTCGTCGGTGGTATGGAGAATGAGGATCTTTGGGTGCTTGTTCGACGATTCGACAAGGTATGTCTCGGGGAACTGGCGTTGATTCAAACAATCGTTACTAACTCCATCTCAAGCAAATGTACCACGTCAAAGAGTTCCCGCATCCCGTAGCAAACAACCTCGATCTCAACATCGCCGACGAGGACGAGTTCTCGCCTGACAAGCTCCGTGCAAGCATCGAACGACTCTACATGACGGTGGGTATAGGTATGATCGGAGCTGCCAAGCAGATCATGAGACTTCGCTCCTGGCGCGAGAAGAGAAGGACGGCATGGGCTTGTGCTACATACTTCGTCGCTTGGGCCTTCGACTTCCTCGTCCCACTCTTCATTGCAACCCTCATCACCTTGATCGTGTATCCTCCCTCGCGAGAGATCCTCTTTCCTCCTGCGCCGCTGGCTCTTGTATCAGCTACCACAGGTGGCATCCAGAAACCCAAGGCTGGCGTTCTTGGATCAACCGACAGTGCGACTGGAGCTCCGGAAAACCACAAGGGAGAGGCGGTCGAAGCCGAAGCTGCCAACTTCGTCAACAGCATTGCTTCTGTCGCTCTGAGCTCGGCATCTGGAAAGCATCCTCAAGACGATCCCGTGGAAGATGAGGCTGGTACACCGAATGACAGTGTTCCCGATCCAACCGCTATAGCTATCGGCGCCAGCACTGCTAGAGCAAAGCAAAATGGTCACCACGTCAAACACGACAAATCGAAAGTGCCGATGGAGACTGCTATGTGGAATGGCATGCGACCCATCATGCACGCGATTGGTGATGTCAACGACACATGGGAACGATTTGCCAACGCTCTTTCTCCCACTCCTCCCTTCCCTCGCGACGTGTATCGCCTTCGACTTGCGGCCGTTGTTGTTCCCATGCTTGCTGCATCCATTTTCATCACTAGCTACATGGTGGTAAAAGGTCTCACTTTCGGAATCGGCTTTGGCTTCTTCGGCGATCCCATCATCCAGCCAGGCATCAAATGGCTGAACTCGACTTACCCGAATTGGCAGAAGTTGCTAGAGTTGCGCAACACTCTCCTGAAGGGTGTGCCCACGAACGCACAGCTCACAATCACTCTTCTCCGACTCGGTGAGGCCAACAAGGCACCACTTCCTCCACCTCCTGGTGCTGGACAAGCACCACCCGACGAGCCCGCTGCAATTACTGAAGAGCATTTGCGAAGTGCAGGCGCCGACGAGCCACTCAACGCCACCCCGGAGGAGATTGCAGCCGCAATGGCGCACGATGCGAATACGCCGCACGAGCACACCGGCGATGACGTTGCTGCTTCCAAGGATAAACCACACGGCAAGAAAGGATCACGCCTTCTCGGGGCGTTCAGATCGGGTGTCAAGGGCGCTGTCTCGTCTGCTCTGGGCGCTGACCATCTCAAGGCCAAGACTGGATCATCACACGCGAAGCAGCGCCTGGGTGTCGTGCCTCGTGATCCCAAATCCGACGTGTCTGGACCTTCCGACTTCAAGTGCCGGTACAACGGTCACAAAGGTTACGTCTACATCGCCACTAAATCCACCATTCCGTGCGTCGCGTTCAGCATGGACAAGAAGATCGGAACGGATAGCATCTCGGGCCGAGAAGAGAGGGAATTGCACCCCGTCTGGAGCATTCCGATTGGCGATATCAAGGAGCTGAAGAAAATTGGTGGGTTGGGCTGGAAGGCGAAGCTTGTCGTTGGCTGGGCTCTAGACCGCGAGGTTGCCGATGGGCTGGAGATTGTCGACAAGCTTGGCAACCACTTCATCGTCACCGCGATGGTGTTGAGGGACGAGTTGTTCAACCGTCTGGTGGCGATGGGTGGTCAGAAATGGGAGGCTTGGTGATCGAACCGACATCGACATTCTTGCATCTTGCAGATTGCACATCCGCTCTGCACAATGGACTCGACACGATTATGAGGTATGAGCCACGACTTCGGTAATTTAATGATTGTCTCTGTGGTGAAGCATGAGAGGATGGAGGAAGAGTATGCCTTAGTAAGGTATATTGGTTTGGTATACGGCACACTATCAATTCGCTCCCCCTCAAGCATGATTGACGAAAGTTTGACTAGATTACCACGGAAGTAATGTAACAGTCCCATCATACCCAGTGCTTATACAACACATCAACTCGCCTAGTCGCACAATCTTTCCAACAAACTTCAAGGCTACAAGGTGTCTTAAACCACCCACAAATCCAGTCCTGAAGCTTTTCCGCTCTCATCAAAAGTGCTCGATCTTTCTTCTCCTTTAGACACACTTATTCTTTCGCTGTTTTTCTGTCCGTCCTCCATCATTTTCTTCGTCGCATCTCTCTTCTTGCCGGATCTGCCGCCTTCTTCCACTTTCAGAGATGGGTCCTAATCACCATTCAAGGACAGGTCCGGCCTACCATCAAGGCCAGGCCCGATTATATCGTAATGTTGATAGAGCATTATCCGACATGCATTCCCTGATGGCTGCCCAACCTTCGACCAGTCGCACAGTCGACAAGCCAAGCCCATCTCCCTCTGCGGCCGATCGAGTCTTCGCCATACCAGAGTTGCTCGAGATGATCTTGACCCATCTTCCTCAGGGCCCTCTGCACCGCGGCATGCAGGTCTCCAGGCGCTTCTGTGACACCATCGACCCGAAAATCCCTTCCAGTGTATCTGGTATGCGCGTGGCTCTAGGACTACAATTCGGCCGCAAGATCGAGGACATGACTCCCTCCGAGCTTGCAGCTCTGGCCCTACCTGAAGAACCAGCCACCGTCTCAACCTTCCTGTACGATCAGCTGGACCAAACCCTCCACCACCGCTTCCACTGGCTCCTGAATGTCACCCTCGACCCATTCGTCGCCCCGGTAGTGCGCGACGCCCGCCGTGCTTCCGTCCCCACGCTCTCCATCGCCGGCTACCACCTCGTCCGCATCGCGAGGGGAGACCACGTCGGCCGCAGGAGGAGCAGCAGGAACAGCGGCGACGACAGCAGCAACGTCCTGACGTTGAAGTTCACCCACGCCTCCAAGGGCTACGAGAACGAAGCGGTGACGACCAGGGGCATCTCCAGAGCCGGCGCGCTCTACCCGAACCACAGCTTGGCGACCTGGTTAGGCGTCAAGATCTTGACAATGCCGTTCGACGTGCGCGTTTGCGTCAGCGTCGATTTCCGCGATGCCATGCACGCGAATAACCATCACATTGGCCATTGTCAGGTTCCCGGTTGTCAGGTTGGGGATCATGGTGTTCAGGTGAGTTTGGCAGAAGAACGAGCATGGCGTACATTTCCCATCGAGAGGAACAAAAGCTGACAAACGGATTCAGGAAACGTCGGTCCTGTTCTCATCTTCTCAAGCGACTCTGGGTCGTTTGGCCGCTTTCCTCAATGGCGTTGAAATGCAAGCAATGTGGACTGCGAAGTACATCCGCCGCGAGACGACGAAGCAGATGAGCTACCGCACGTTTGGAGACTCGTACTACCTAGGTATGTTGTAACCTCGCCTCGCTGTCCGACCTGGATGGCTTTGCTGATTTCGAATGTCTTTCTTTCCTGAAGGTTTCCCCTCGCAGACGCCGCCGAGGATCCAGCGTGAGTGGAGTAATTCGGGGTGGTCAGACGGCCGATGAAGAAACCGACCAGTCTCTCGCCGGAGGTTGTTGCAACACTCGTACAGTGTGCAGTCAGTCGGTAATTCTGCTAGACTTTGCCCGGTTGACTTGAACGACTTACTAGTCGCCAAATAATGACGAAACGGGTTTCTTTGTATTAAGCGTCCAGCAGCCTCAGATACCTCATGTCGCCTGATACAGCCCGACATAATGCATAGCCAATAACGCTGCCTCTC
>Ga0265798_10000908_pt1 | contig 47349 bp, 29 predicted proteins | sample P3T30metagenome_FD_192430 | JGI IMG/M metagenome (GOLD analysis project Ga0265798, IMG submission 192430) | Plant litter microbial communities from East Loma Ridge, Irvine, California - P3 T30 | ecosystem: Environmental > Terrestrial > Plant litter > Unclassified | place: USA: California...
AAACAACTACGCTGACCGACCTGTTCTCCAAGAGCACTGTTAAGGACTTGATGACAATCTCCAAAAAGGTTGAATACATATACGATACGATATATACAATTTTTGCAGGTACTGGTTAGGAGCATGCAGACTACGCTCACGGGCATGTACACCGTTTGCACTGCGACGTCACTACGAGTCGGATCGTCACATTCACCTCGTGTGCGTCCACACAGATGGCGAATAGGGCTGCGCACGTACCATCTAGCTCTGTCTCTCACCTCACCAGCGACCAGACCCTCTTCCCCCGCAGCAGCACAAAGTCTCTAACTTCCTCAGCTTCTTACTCAACGATTCCCAACAATCACCGGAATTGAGCCCCAGCACCATGAGGCCAACTACGAACGTTGGGCTTTACTATCAGCCCGATCGGAGTTTTGTGGAGAAGTGGTATTGCGACGACCGGACCCACGATGAAGTCCTCGCTGCCCTTGGTCGCACATTCGAAACCGTCGATGTCGTGGTGCACACCCAAGACGCAAAGCGCGAGATCACCGACCTAGCCAAAGTACACGATGGCCAGATCCTTGTCGTGACTAGGAGGGACCTCGAGTAGCCGCAGCCGTTTATGCTCGGATACGCAATCTACCGTGGCGAGGAGGCGGGCGCGGTCGATACGTATCTGCCGCAGAAGCCATGGGGTGTAAGCGTCTTGTCACGCAGGAAATATTCAAATGTACTGACCTTTGTCTAGAAACTCAACGAGAGTGAGAGAAAAGACCACATCATGTCTCTCGCCAAGCACCTCCCCGAGACTTATGAGTTCCTACGCATCGCAGAGCCGTATCCCTTCATCGAACGAGATCTAAAAACCCTACGCAACGCGAGCGCCGCACAATTAGCTACTTTCTACGCGCCCAAAGCATCGAACCAGACAATCTTGCGGAATTGGAGTATGCAGATCACCGACTGGCTGCGAGCGGAACTAGTTTCACACTGGGCAAATACGTGGCAAACCCACTGGGATCCGCGCATGCTTGCAACAGTGGGTATACTTGCGAGAGCGACGCCGGCACAGGGCCATATCACCCAGAGAATCTTGGTGGAGGTTCTTGAAGCGAGTGGCGGTGTTCGGATCCCAACAGAGAAGGATGTTGGTGATACGATTAAGCTGATATACAAGCGCGCGGGTCTGGATGGACAAAAGATGAGTCCTCGATTGACCTGGCGAGAGATCTTGGCTGACGCAGAAGCAGATGACCAAGGAAGAAATAGAAAAGATCAAGAAGAAGCGGAGGAAGATGCACAAGAAGGAGAGGGAGAATCTAGCGAAGAAGCGCAAGGCCGATGAAGACGAAGAGGAGGCGCTAGGCGAGGATGCTGCTGAAGCTGCAGATCCGAGGGGCAAGAATAAGAAGGCTAGGACGTGTGTTGTGGATGAGCTGGCAGATGCTCTTGGAGGAACGGGGATCCGGCCTCACGAAAGCAGGCCGTGATGGAAGACTCTGATTCCGAGTAAGGCAGTAGGATGGTGGACTAGAGGACACGCTTCTTAGCATGCTCGTATGTTTGTGTGTATACACCTGTTGTTGTATGCCCCTCGCGACACGCCAACGCTGTGTACGTAACTCATGCAAATGACCGATATGATACTCTCAAGGTTCTCCTGTTTCTCTTTTGTAAATATTCAAAGAAAGGAACAATGAATGTGACTACTATAATAATGGAAAATGAGGGACTCATTAATGTATTGCGTAGACTTGCAGCTCAATCACAGGCATCTTTGAGAAGAAATTTGCTACGTGGATTTTACCTGGACAATAGTGGCAACCTAAAGTACTTGACAGAACATGCTTCACACGAGGCTGTCCATCATAACTGATGGCTGTCTCGAAAGTAACCTCGTATTCGATGATGCGAGGTGTGATCAAGGGATGAAGTCGGGGATTTTCTTAGCACATGACAATACGCCGCGCCAAGCAATCACACCGCCCACATGGTCTGGAATCCAGGGTCCACTAGCAGCCGTCCACTTGAATGCCACATCTGCAATTGCTCCCTCAACACTCCCTTTCTGTAATACCTGAGCACCCTTTAGAGCATTGAGACTCTATTCAACCCTCTAAACACGACAAAACACCATAATGAGTCTGCAACCGCCCTCTCTCGCAGTGCGGTCCAAGTCTCCGTCTCGGTCTGGCGGCGCGACCAAGGCCGTGATTCTGGTATGCAGGTACTCGAAAACTTGGGGCGTAGCGCAGACTGACAGCCACAGGTCGGCGGACCCTCTCGAGGCACTCGCTTCAGGCCTCTTTCTATGGAACTGCCCAAGGTAAGCTACCACATAAATTGTTTAGTCCAAACACGCCCCACTAACATTACCACAGCCGCTCTTCCCTGTCGCAGGCCACCCCATTATTGAGCACTGCTTCCGCGCTATTACCAGCGTGTCCGAGATCAAGGAGGTTTTCATCGTTGGCTACTACGAGGAGTCTGTCTTCCAGCCCTTCATCAACACCGTCTCGAACAACTTCCCCCACTTGAGCGTCAAGTACCTGCGAGAATACCAGGCATTGGGCACGGCAGGAGGCCTATACCACTTCCGCGACGTCATACTCAAGGGCAAGCCAGACAAGCTCTTCGTCCTAAACGCCGATGTTTGCTCGTCATTCCCCCTGGCGGAGATGCTCAAGCTCTTCAACGACAAGGACGCAGAGGCCGTAATGCTGGGTACGCGGGTCGCAACTGAGGCAGCGTCCAATTTTGGATGCATTGTCTCAGACGCGCACACCAAGCGCGTGCTCCACTACGTCGAGAAGCCCGAGTCGCACATATCCAACCTCATCAACTGCGGAATCTACCTCTTTGCGACCGAGTGCATCTTCCCCGCCATTCGCAGCGCCATCAAGCGACGCACCGAGCGCCCACGGCTGCTGTCCTACCCCTCGTCCGAGAACCTAGAGTCCTCCTTCTTTCAGGCCGACGACGACGACGAGAACAAGGAGAACGCTGTCATTCGGTTGGAGCAGGATGTGCTATCAGACATTGCCGACAGCAGGCAGTTCTTCGTCCTCGAGACCAAGGACTTCTGGCGCCAGATCAAGACTGCTGGCTCGGCTGTTCCTGCTAATGCTCTCTATCTCCTCAAGGCCCTCCAGACAGGCTCCGAGGAACTCGCACCCGCCTCAGCCAACATCCTTCCACCAGTCTTCATCCACCCCTCAGCCCAGGTCGATCCCACAGCGAAGCTCGGACCCAACGTCTCCATTGGCCCCCGTGTTCACATCGGCGCAGGTGTGCGTGTCAAGGAATCTATTGTGCTGGAGGACTCAGAGATCAAGCACGACGCGTGTGTCATGTACAGCATCGTCGGCTGGCACAGCAAGGTTGGTGCGTGGGCTCGTGTTGAAGGCACACCAACGCCGTCGACTAGTCACTCCACGAGCATCATCAAGAACGGCGTCAAGGTCCAGAGCATTACCATTTTGGGTCGGGACTGCGGTGTTGCGGACGAAGTGCGCGTACAGAACTGCGTGTGCTTGCCTTACAAGGAGTTGAAGAGGGTGAGTCCGTGAAGTTTCATGCGCATAACAATACACTAACATGGAATCAGGACGTCTCCAACGAAGTCATCATGTAAGATCCACCGCGCGAGATAAAAGTGACTGGGTAGCATTTGAGCTGGATATAGACTATCATGGATCATTGGCATATGAGTGGGTAATGGTTCTGGCTTTGCTGGATGGAATGACTAGAGCGATGAATGTCTAGATGTCCGATTTGAACTTGCATATGATTCTGTTGCTGAACTTTTGCTTGATATGTGGCGCTGTAATGCTGTGCCTGCAATAGCCGGGTCCGATTTCGCTGGGGCAGGTCTAGCCGAGACCTACCTTTTGTCGTCCGAACTTACGACTTCACACCTGCATCTCGACACACTACGATTGTGGAAACATGATGTTTCGTACGAGAAATTGAGGAGACTACGACGACTCACTGACGACTACTTCTTCTTTTTCCATCGCTCATCGTATGTAAACAGTAAGCTATACTTCTTTATCTTTCTTCGACTTCTTTCAAGCTTCGCCTAACACAGTTCAAATGATTATTTGCGTTCGAAGTTGTTGGTAGATATCCAGCTGACCATAAACTGGTTGTAGATTCTCGGATCACGTATACAACGTTGCTTATTCGCGAGACTGGGGTTCTTGTCTCAATCTAGTTCTTGCACTTCAGGCGCACGCTGAAGATATACGGGGCATAGAATACTAGGTACGTCGTGTTGTCTTGTTTTCTTGTACTCTGCCACACCTCTATCATGTTTTGCTTCTCAGTCATGTTTATTGGAAGCTGTATCGCTCAGAGAAACTTGGCCAAACAACATGCACACTCTGAGCTCAGGAACTTTGCTCTCATCCATTGTGGCAACGTAGTGCTTTTGCTTAGAGGTCTTGGGGACATAATCGTTCTTTGAGTGTCATTACTATTTTTGAGATCCTGGTGGTTCTACCGTACCCACATCAACTCCACCACGTAGTTCTATCTGACCATGTCTCCAGGAGCGTCTGTTCAAGCGAATCGAGTTCAATCCTCGTGCGAAATCTTGGATTGCAGCTGCAGGGCAATCGCGACTGTGCGGGGCGTCGTGATCTGAACACAGACTTCGCTGCCAACGCAAGAAGAGCGAATCGCAGATCCGTCGCAGGTATCGAGATCATATCGCCAACGATTCAATACCAGGCTTGGAAGTTATGGCAAAGGACGCCGGCGATGTCGCTGCGCAAGGCTGCGGTATGCTCTGACATTTTGTCTTGGAAATCATCTACATTCTAACACCATCTCCAGAGTCACTACCTATCATCAACATCTCCTCTTTCATGGACGATACCAATAGCACTGAAGCCAACGCAGCCCGCCAAGTCACAGCCACAGCCATCAACGCCGCCTGCCGCGACTACGGCTTCTTCTACCTCAAAGGCCACGGCATCCCCATCCCCAAACTCGACAAAGTAATTTCCCTAGCCCGCGCCTTCTTCTCCCTCCCCCTCTCCGAGAAGAACAAAATCAAGCGCTTCGACGCGGGCGGCCCCGAAGGCGGCGACGGCGCACGCGGCTACCAAGCCGTCGGCGAAAACGTCACCGGCGGCCTCCAGGACATGCAAGAAGCCATCGACTGGTACCGCGCGTGGCCCGAATCCCAACGCGAAGCCACCACCGGCATCCCAGGCCCCATCAAAACGCTCCAAGGACCCAATCTCTGGCCCAACGAACCATCTGAGCTCAAAGACGTGTACGAAGCGTACATCGAAGACGTAAAAGCCATCGGTAAAGCGCTCGTGCGCGCAATGGGCCACGCACTCGATCTCGGACAAAGCTGTGCAGACGCGGATAAAAGTACTGAAGACAGCGAGGTGTTTGTGCGGAATACGGATGATACGTTTTGGGTTATGCGCATGATTGGATACCCGCCTCTCGCGGCACCCTTATCTACTTCCACTGCTTCGTCAAACGACACGTTGGAGCAGTATTCCTGCGGCGCGCACACAGATTATGGCTGCGTTACACTGCTCCTCTCAGACTCCACTCCCGGCGCCCTACAAGTGCAGCACAAAAACGGCACGTGGGTGAACGCAGACCCTATCCCTGGCGCGTTTGTAGTGAATATCGGGGACATGATTGAGCGCTGGACAAACGGGCTGTGGAAGAGTACGTTACATCGGGTTATTCATCGCGGCGAGAGGCAGAGGGTCAGTGTGCCGTTTTTTTATGAGCCGAATTTCGATGCGGTGGTTAGGCCGTTGAGGGCTTGTGTGGAGAGGAGTGGGGATAGGGAGGTGTGTGGGGTAAGTACGTATGGGGAGCATTTGCTGACGAAGGTTGATCGGAATTTCTATTATAGTATGAGGACGGAGTGGTGAGGGTTGGGGTGGTGGACGGGTAATGCATGGCGCTATTCTGAAGCTTTCCTTCTTTTTACTCATGCATGTATGTGATGGGTATGAGGTCAAGACCTCTGTGTTTCTGCAGCATGACAAGAAGCTGTGAAAGGTGTGCTAAAGACGAGGCTGTCAGTATACGCCGTCTCATCGCAGGTATTTTTGTTCGACTGACGGATGTCAAACAGATCATTGCTGAAGGATAGTAATGACTCTGGGGCGACGTCTTCAATCTAATACTTTTCGCTAAGAGGTATAGTGCAGTCCAATCAATCAGCATCACAACTTCGCGACAAATAGTAGACACAAAATGTAGAGTATTGCATCTTATATTCACCCTCTGCACCACCTACATACCCACACCGTACCACATACCCTTTCCATCCCAACCCATCCCATCCCCACTATCCCATGCCCTGATCCCAATGCGCCATCCCACTCTACCCAGTACCCAAAAAGCAATTACTCTATGCACACAAAAGATCCCCATATGTGAACATGAGAGCTAGATGTCCTTCCCAGATACGCCATCGCCAGGTCCATCCAGCTCGCCAGCAATTTGATATGTCAAGAACACAAAACACGAATGACAATGCGAAGCGTAGGGATATTGCGCAACTGAAGGAGGAGACAAATGCGCCGGTTCATCCACCCATATGCCGAGAGAACGCCAAGGGAACAGAAGAGTGAATGAGAATAGGATTCGAAAAGGAGATATGTAAAGTGGGCTTGCTTTTTGGTTGGAGTGGAGAGAAGATTAGGATCGTTCAGCGACCCCATGGCGAGCGCTTACTCGCGCTTCCTGTACCCAAGCCGCCGCGTCCTTCTTCAAGACTGCGTCGCGACCCAGCGCCAATCTCGCTCATTTGGAATAGAAGTGGTTCATCGTCATCGTTGTTCGTGGCGCGGCTGTTGAAATTGTACCGGCTCTGACGTTCGGTCGAGCTCGTACCACCGGTTGAGCCTGTGATCTGGCTCGTCGAGGAATTCTGCGAATTGTGTGAGAAGAAGCCTCCTCGGCCGCGGAGATTGCTTTGGTAGGTCAAGCGCTTGGCGGAGGCATTCGATGTGGAGGATGGCCGTTGTAGATCGTCTCGTGAGTCGAGTGGGTCGACAGCGTCTGTTGGTCGGTTGCCGCGACCAGCACTTGTCAGATGTTCTGTCTGCGCGAAGAGCCCACTTGAAGTGAGGTCCGTGCTAGTAATGCGGTGCAAGTCTCGTGCACGATCGACTTCTTCGGCTGGGAGGCTCGCGGCGCGCACACCGAAGAGGTCGGGCTCGTCATCAGGTAAATTGCGGTGTTGCTGGGCGACTGAGCTTGAGCGACGATTGTAGTTCCATGCTCGCGACGAAGGTGGAATGTCCATGCCGAGCGCACCGTCCTCGCCCTCGCTTTGCTCTTCTACGTTTGCTTGCTCACGATCGCGCATAGTGCGACCACCTCGACTTCGACTGCGGTGAGGCTGATCATACTCAATGATACTATTTGCGCTTAATCGAGACGGAATCGCAGGAGTGTGAGGAGTGTGGGGCGAGATTGGTTTTCCAGGCGACGAGGCAGTTGAAATTGATGTGCCATGAATCATTGCCGGCACGCTCGATAGCTGCCGACTTGAGGACGAGGAAGATCGATGCAGCATAGTAGAAGACGTGACCGAGTCTGACAAGACTGCATGTGAATCCTTCATGCGCTGATACTTCCCCAGTTGCGCCGTAGTTTTTCGCATACTAGCGTCGCGTGCAGCGTTATCGCTCCGGGTAAAGCTTCGAAGGTCTTTCTTCGATTCAAGGAGCTTGAGGAAGTCACCGATAGTTTCATCCTCGGTCTTGACTTCTCCAGAGCTTGCACCGTCCCCATCAATCGTGCCAGAATTCCGTTGGACAGATGAAGTAGCGCTTCCTTTGCCGCTGCTCAGATTGTCCTCTTCAGTCTTGCTTGTACCCCCCGACGAGAACTTGCTCCGCCTATGCCCGAAACTGCTGCTATATCGAGCTATTGGTGCTGGCTTTGGCGAGCTTGAGGCAGAGGAAGCAATGGCAGTCTCGTTGGGAAGCGATGGAGCTCGGAGCGCTGCTTGGGGGAGCGCGTTCAAAGATGTCCTATTGCGAGGCTGAGTCAAGCTGCTAGGAACCACGTTTCTGCCTAGTGAGCTACTAGGCCGACCAAAAGAACCACTAGGTGATGGAGGTACAGCCAGGCCATGACCAGGTGAGGACGATAGTGACCCAGCTTTGAAAGGCTGGAAGGACACTGAGGTTCGACGCTGGTACGCCGGGGTATCGATAGACCGTAGAGACGATTTGGAACCTTGAGCTTTACGGTGATTTGGTGGAAGCTTTTGAGGCGGAGACTCGGTGGATGATGAAGCAGGCATGTCGCGAGCGGCACGGAGTGCTGATATGGGACTGGTTCCGGTCGGAGGGCCTACTTGATGGAATGTTGATAGGCTTCCGTATGCCTGCCCTACGTCGGGCGTTGCTTGCGCATTCAGCTTGTTCACAGGAAGCGATCCGGGGATCTGACCTGCTGCTCGTGACGTTTGTTCGAAGTAGGTGTCATCCAGACCCATGAATTGAGAGCTAAGTAGAGACTCCGAATCGTCGACAGTAAATTCGCATGAGGAACGATACTCGATCGACACACATAACGGACCTATTGGGGAATTCGTTGAGCCGATGTGTAGCGATTGCGTGACAGGATCCTTGTCCTTGGAAGGGAATAGAGGCAGACCCAGAGTGTCCTGATGCGGACTCCTGAAGTCATCTTCCACGATGCGGTAATTAAGTTTCAGCGAAGGGTTGTTCGCAGGCTGCTTGGCGATGCTCTTGTTGTACTTGAACGCTGGGAGCAAACGCAGGTGAGAGTAAAGCGACCTGAAAAGGACCACGGCTTTCTTGTACACGTTGGGAAGCGGCTCGCTCAGGTCTGACGGATACACAGAGTTCTGGTCCCCAACGTATATTTTCCAGCGCTCGAGTATAACCTGTGTAGGCCTTACAGTGCGACTCGTGGTCCGAGATGCAGGCTCAGCCTGGTTCAAAACCGCGGCAACGTCCCACCTCTTGCCTTCTTCATCGTGTATGACGAGGGTCTGCTTGTGTCCGAGGCTGGAGATGTCTAGGTAAATCTCGATGCAGAGAGGCGGATGTGAGCCGGCCATGGCGTCCATGGTCTTCCATTTGGTGAGGCGCTGCTGCAGCTCGTCGCTTTCGTCGAGGATGACATTGAACTGGAGGATGTCAGCACTGTGTGTGAGGAGGTTGGAACGTGCATACCCATTTGTTCTGGCGCAGATCGCCGTTCTTGTTAAAGCTGGGTGGTAATGTAACTCGAGATGAGACAATGCTGAGAGCCGATTTGGTGTAAAAGTTCTGGTGGTGTCAGCATCTACAGTGGAACCCTTGAATTAGTGAGAGGCGCACCTGAATGACCTGGTTGATCTTCTGGTACTGCCGCTGGTCGGTCTCGGCCATTTGCTCCCCACGAGACGCCATCTCGTCGTCTCCTTCCTCGGTCCGTCGGTCGCCGTATGGAGCCGCATCGAATTGTGGGCTGCGTTCGGCGCTGTGCCGTTGGTTGTTGGTGCGTGCAGGGTTGGTTTGGAGGTTGCTAGCCGGCGAGGCTGCGCGCGGTGAGGGTCGTTGGTACGGATTCATGGTGGGTGACCTCCTGCAGGTACGGATACAGGGACAGGTGCGGCGACGGGGTGGGATGGGGCAGGCTGAAGGGCGATTGCGTGAAGAGCGATTATCGTTGCGGCGGAACCAGGCGAGTCCAAGAAGTAGCCATCACGCGTGCAGCCGGGGTCAAGGGTGGGTTGTAACAGTCAGAAAGGTCTCGCAGAAGACGTGCCCACGCGGGAGGGGTATGATCAGGGACTGCGGCTCAGGCAACAGCCATGGTTGCGTGCTGCGTGAAGGCGAAGAGGTGTCGAAGTGCCTGAGGCGGATGGCGGAGATAAGCTCCCACTGGTGAGCACCCTACTGAGGCCTGCAGTCTACGGGGAGATGGGACGGGCCCTGGGATGCAGAGGAGAGGTAGGGGAAGTATTGGTGAGGATGAATAGCTGGGGAGAGTCAAAGAGTGTTGAGATGCATGGGATCCGTAGAGTCACGAGCCGACTTCAGATGACGCTTCTGGCGCGATAGGAAAGATGACCAAAGCTCCAGACAAGGGCCCGGCAGGATAGTCGACGGCGAGCGCCCGCGCAGGAAAGTTTCGGGTGATATGGCGATGCCGCAAGCTGCAGGTGGGAACGGTTGTATGGTGTAGGGCGTCGTCTTTCTACTTGCTGATAATCTGGGGAACTTGAAGCGCGTCTTCATTCGGTGAAGCTTGACGTCTCGCGCTAGATCTCGCTTGGCGTTTTGTGGAGGACCAGCATCCATGATGCATCTCCTCTCTCGTCTCGATAGCGGGCGAGCTGATATCATCCATCACCTATCCTGGAGCCTGTCTACATGCCGAGCTCGCTCTGTTCGCGACTGCGCAGTCTTTTAGGACAATCGTCAACTTCATGTCGTTGTCACGGCATCGCACGCCATTGGCCGGCGCCGTTCAGCCTCGTTTTGCTTCTCCCGCTGTCATAGCCTCAGTTTGACTTGTGAAGCGAGGACTGACTGACCGGAAGTCCAAGATCCTCCAATTCGCAGGCGCCGGTCAACTCGTACTTTTGTTGGAGACTCGACAGCTCGCCCCCAGAAAAGGGCTGTCGTTGTACTGCATGGAGAACAACTCCTAGCAAGCAGGGACATGCTCTCATCCGACTGGGTACTTGCATCATCGCTTCGACAGGACAACTGCCTTGGCCTGGACCGTTGCAGTGTATCTCGAGCACGACTATGCGCACTTGCGCCTTCTGCTGCCTGCGTCACGAAGGCATGCTGGGTGGCTGCGCTTCCGATTGGACCTGTTCGCCAGATCAAGCAACTGCTGCGCAACCATATCATCGGCAAATCGGTACAGGAATTATCGTACCGGTATCTAAAGGATGTACGTTCAATCTGAAAGATACAGTCGACTCAAGTACGGTCACACTCATGACGGCGACACGCATGCATTGGGTGCCCCAGGTATTGATTGACGACTCGAACCTTGGGCGCTTCAGCCTACATATTACAGAGTCAATTCAGACTTGACTCAGCTTCGATCTACTACTCAATTACTCACGTATGCTCTCACTTGATCAAATACACAAGGTGCTACTTTTGCTGCCCGTAAGCAGTAGTTAATACATTGATAGTTTGCATGTGATTGTGAGGACACCACTCAGTCGAAGGCCACTGACGACCTCGCTCAACTACTGTCACGTCTTTCATCTGCGCGACGCAATTCACGTCGAGCTTAGCTACAGGACTAATATTGGTACCTGCCAAGCTACAGCTTTGTTACGTGTTTGGTGCTCACCGCTTTGTGGACCTACCGTGCATTATATAGTAGGGCGATCCCCAAATACAACACTGGTCTTGCCTCAAAGCTCTTCCTCGGGGTACAGCCGGTTCTACTCTGTTCCCATGACCGAGAATTACCGTCATCTCATATAGCGCTCGCACCGGAATGGTGATGTCGACCTTCAGGAAGCGAAGAACGAGCCCGTGGAGAGCAGACCCCGCAGTGATTGGCTGTACTGCGACATCGAGTAGTTGACATCCCCCACAATCAAAGCGTATTACCTCCAATTCTCAAGCCGGCAAGCACATAAAGTGACTCCGCTCTCTCATCGATTGCAAGCTTGCATACTGACAGCTGTTCCACTCTGACTCACATTAACTCCGCGACAAACAGACACAGACACGACTTCCACCGCACTATCGCCTCCCTTTCGTCATCGATACCACCCGCACACCCGGCGAAGACACCACCTGTTCGCCTTCGCGCCTTCCTACGATAGTACCGTGCCTACAGCTCGACACCTTTGGAGATACACGCCGCTCGTCACAAGCCGACCACCTTTCGCGCCACAAATCCCCGACCGCGACCCGCCTCGATCTCTCTCACGCCACCCACTCACTCAGCGCGCGCACTCTCACGCCAAAATACACCTGCCAACCTCGACTTCTGCAAGAACCAGCCCAAACAACATTGAAGTACATCTTCGCAGACAAAACGTGTCTGGCGATCCTTCCCCCGGAATCTTCTTCAGCTTCACAGCCAGCACCTTTAAACACGCTTCCGCCCTGAGAGGTTGAGGCGAGGTGTTCCCTGTAGAAGTTTAGGATCACTCTTCTTCACTCTCGGCACATGAGCGGATATCTCTGGAAATATTACCTCGAAGATGATGTCGACAACTTCCGGCATGTTCTCTCGACCACCACGCATACAGGCCGTGGGTCAACACAGAAAGGTCTTGCTAGCCGGCAGGGTGGAGCGCAAAGTGCCGCGCTGAACAGCAGCCCGGGTAGCTATGGTGCTTCACCTATGCTGAGCAGCAAAGGGCGCAAGACAGGGTTGGCCGCAACTGCATCCATCAGTCGCGCAGACATCAACAGTCGCGATGCGGCTGGCTTGACCATCCTACACCACGCTGCATCGTCCACAGCTGAAAGCTCTGTAGAATTTGCGCAGGCGCTTCTTGAGCAACCTTGGGCAGACTTGTACATACAGGATGTAGAGAACGGCTGGACTCCGCTTCACAGAGCCTTCTATTTCGGCAACATCGCCATCGCCCGCCTCATTTTGAATCGCGACACGCAGGACATACTAGGCCACGGCTCAGGAGGATTCAATCAGCATGCTCGTGGACTTGTGAAGATAAAGGACAAGGAAGGCTACGGTCCACTTGACCTGTTTTCGATGACCATCAAGGACCGCACATTGCGACCAGAGGAGTCACCTCTACCTGATGTAGACTCTGATGATGAGCTGGCGCATGGCGATAGCGGAGACAACGACGATGAGATGCGGAAACGGCTAATCACACCTCCAGTGTTACTCAACGGCGACGAAGTGTATACATTCGGAAGTAACAAGAACGTCACCCTCGGTTTCGGTGACCAGGATGACCGCCAATTTCCTGAGCGCATCGTCTTAAGGCGGCCAGATCACCTTCTACAAAGGTTCTATCGAGAACACAGGGAGCGTCGGAATCAGCATTGGGCCTCTATGGGACTGCCACTTCAGGATCCGGGTGCGTTGCTACCTAAGGGCGTTGTGGAATTGCCGACTCACATCCGCAATACACCAATCGTGATCCAAGATGTGCAGATGTCCAAGTTACACACCGCCATACTGACGACTGACCCCATCTCAAACCTGTACATGTGCGGTCATGGCCCGGGCGGTCGTCTAGGAACCGGCAGCGAAACCACTTGGTATCAGTTCACTTGTATCGAAAGCGGCGGACTCGGCCAACGAAAAGTAGTGGCTGTCGCCTTGGGCCAAAACCACACCTTGGCTATCACGGATGACGGCGAGATCTACTCATGGGGTAACAACGCCTTTGGTCAGCTTGGCTACGCCCTACCTAGACCTGCTCTCAAGGATGACGATCCCATATCTACGATTCCTCGGCAGATATTTGGGCCACTGAAACGAGAAGCCGTTGCTGGTATCGCTGCGTCGCGAGTACATTCGGTGGTTCATACAACCACTTCGCTTTATACATTCGGAAAAAATGAAGGTCAGCTGGGCATCGTAGACTCCGATGCACGCTCCCTAGAGATGCAAGTTACCCCACGCAAGATTGCTGCGTCACTGTTCTCGAGCCCCATCCTTTCGGTGTCTGCCATAGATGGCGCGTCGATCTGCCTTCTAGAGAATCGCGAGGTCTGGGTCTTTGCCAACTACGGCTATGCCAAGCTCAGCTTCGATCTCGACGGCTTCACAAGCAACTTCCTCAAGGAGAGCTGGCTGACCACTAGGTACGATACTACTCCGAACAAGATCAAGAAGATCACTTCTGGAGGTGACACCATCTGTGCCCTGTCGACATCTGGACAAGTGTTCACAGTCGCTGTCAGCCGACGCATCGAGAGCTCCCAGGACGCTGGCACTTCGACGACCAACCCCAAGCAGATCCGAGGAGCACTTTCGACTCCGTACCGCATATGGGCCTCACAGAAAAGCCATATGGCAGCGAGAGATGTCGATGTCGATCAGGATGGTTCTATCATCCTCACTACAGAAGTTGGTAGCGTTTGGAGACGTACGAAGAGAGCTACGATCCAGAACGCCAACGTCACAGGCGCAGCTGAAATCAAGCCAAAAGACTATAAGTTTCAACGTGTTCCAGGTCTTACTCGCGTCATCGCCGTTCGAGCGTCAGCGTTTGGAGCCTACGCAGCCGTCCGCAAAGACTGCGATGTCACCAGGACCCAGATCGGGGTTGATGAGCTCGGCCTGTGGGATGATCTTTCGCCCTTGCTTTCTTTCCACGACATGACAAACTTCGAAGAAAACTCTGACGACGAAGAGCCGACACCACGGTTCTGGACTCGACCTTCAGAGAGTCAAGCGCTCCGCAAACGCGTGTTGAAGTCTAAAGACCTAGAGGCAGAGGTATCACAGGTCTTGCAGCAGTCCTCAAAGGCAACAGAGAGAACCTACGATACTTTGTTGGGTACCACGACCTCTGACGTTTATCTCCCTCTTCACGAGTTCGTGCTTGCTGGTCGTAGTCGCATCCTCCGGGAGGCTTTGCTAGACTTTCGACGAAGCAAGACTGAGGTTGTACTACCTGAGTTACTGACCATCAAGAGCCACGGGAAGAGCAGACTGGTGCTTTTCCATGGCTTGGACTTTTTGACGATTTTCGACTTTGTGCTTTACGTGTATACCGACTCACTCGTCGACTTCTGGAACGTTACCCGCCATTACCCTACCTTGGCATACAGGTACCGATCTGTCCGAACGGAACTGATGAAGGTTGCGTCTCGTCTGGACATGAAGCAGCTCGAGCCAGCTGTGCGCCAGATGGTCAATCCACGAAGATCTCTGCATATGGACATGGAAGTGGCTATCAAAGACGCTTCGTTGTTCGAAAGCGGCGACGTCATCGTCGATCTCGCGGACGGCCAAATGACTCTTCATTCAGACATCATCTGTCAACGCTGCCCATTTTTCGAAGGTCTTTTCAGAGGAATGGCTGGAGGCCAGTGGCTTGCTGGACGGCGCACGGAAAATTCATCGCTCGTTCATGTCGACTTAACGCACGTCGAATCCTATCTGTTCGAAATTGTCGTCCGCCATCTTTACACCGACGCGGGAGAGGAGATTTTCGACATAATCACGAGTGAGGACCTCAATGACCTACTGGCACTTGATGAACTGTTGGACCATGTGATGGACGTGATGTCGGTGGCCAATGAGTTGATGCTCGATCGTCTCACGCAGATCTGTCAGAGGTTGATCGGACGCTATGGTGAGTTCTACCACTTTGGTGCACCATCAAAACTAACGTGCTGTCAGTCAATGCGCGAAACGTCTGTTCGTTGCTTATGGCAGTCGCACCAAGCTCAGTTGCAGAGTTCAAGGACGCGGCACTGGAATATGTCTGCCTGAGCTTGGAGTCTGTGATGCAGAATGGGTACGTGCCATTCAGCTCATGACACTGAGCATTGTTTAACATTGTCTAGGTCCCTAGACGAGCTCGACGATGACCTCCTCCTGGAGCTTAACCAAGTCGCCCACGATAACCAGCTAGCATACCTTCCGTTTGCTAGGAGTGGCCGTGCAGAAGCAATTCTCTTTGACCGCTATCCAGAACTCGCAGAGAAGATCGAGCGCTCCAGACGGGCTAAGATCGACGCGATCGTGCTGTCCAACAAGTATGCTGATTCCGAAGGCCTTTCCACGTCTTTCCGAGCCCAAAGCCTTGAAGAAGTGGCAGCCTCTCCCCTTCGCCAAAGGACAAAGAGGAGAGCCTCGAAAGATGCTAGGAGCCCCAAGCTCCCACCTTTACTGAAGGGGAAGAGCTCCGTCCAAGACCTGATGTTCGAGATGTCAGATGGGGAAGACGACGACGTTTCCTTAGGCAAGATCAAGCCTCCACGGTTTACTGAGGAGACAAAGTATGAGCACGAGCATGAGACGCCACTTGGATCTCCCGAAGCACCCTGGGCAAATCGCGGAAGCCAACCTCGAGCCTCGTCTAGCTTTCTTGGCAAAGATAACGACATCCCTCTTCAGTCTGTCAGTCCACTACCGCCTCCAGTAGTGCAGGCTCCGCGTCTACCAGGCCAGCCTTGGGGTTCAGCTCCTCTGTCAGGCGCCAAGCTTGATCTCAGAGATATCATGGCACAGTCTACACCATCCACACCATCCAACTTGAGTCTTGGCCTGTCAAGGAGGGAGAGCGACCAGAAAGCTTCGGCATCTCATGCTAAGCTGTCACAAAAAGAACGTAAGCGATTGCAGCAGGCTCAACAGCTCGGCACGCCAATCGAGAAACCTCAGCCAGCGCCACCAGCTGTCTCGCCATGGCAAGCAAGTGCTCATCGCAAGCCAAGTACTGGTCCTGTTGTTACACCAGCTCCACAGCCTTCGCCCAAGCCATCACCACAGCCCTCCAGAGTAACAAGCACACCCCATCTTACCATGCGACAAACTATCGCCAACCACGGCGCGTCCTCTAAGCAGAAGGAGAGACGAACAAGTTCGCAAGCGACACCAGATACAGCAGGTCCAGCTTCACCCAAGCGTCCGGCTGCTAATGAGAGAGGCATGTCCGTTTCCACGGACCCAATCCCCACGCCACGCTCAGTTCGCCACTTACCGCTGCCACAGCACGATCCCACCTCGCCAAGCCAGCACCTCAGTATGATGGAGATCCTGTCGCTGCAAGAAGCCGAGAAGTCGTCGATACGCGACGCAGCCGCGAAGCGCAGTCTCCAGGAAATCCAGCAAGAGCAGGAATTCCAGGCTTGGTGGGACGAGGAAAGTAAACGCGCCATTCAAGAGGAGGAACAGCAAAAGCGCGCAGATGAACGAGCTATACGGAACGCTACACGTGCAAGAGGTAAGCCGCGTGGCGGAAGGGGAGGAAAGAATAAAGTATCTGATGAAGGGGATCGCGGCAAGCAGAGCCGTGATGTGAGTCAGAGCCCGAATGCACCTGGCAACGCCTCATCTAAGCCGGCGCCGAAACATGATGGTGCTGATAGAGGCAGAGGGCGCGGACGAGGGCATCGTGGAGGCAGAGGTGGGCCACGGGGTGGCAGGCTGCAAGGTAGGAGAGGAGAAAACGCAACGAAGGAGCCGACGAGTGCGCCGGCAACTTCTTGAGCGGTTTGAGGGTTTGGATGTGTATATTATAGCGGCATTTGAGATAATGTACCAGTGGAAATCCATACTTCATTGACTCACGTCATTTACCCCCCATCACCTTGCCATCCCGCTAGCATTGTCGGCTCTTTGTGCCATACACATGCCACTCCTCATTTCCACCTCCATCATCATCTACATCAATTCTCAGTGCCCAGACTACCCCCTCCATGCTTGTTCTGTCAAAGTGCTTTGTAGCAGCTAGCTCACCATCTCCTGAACCCATGCGGCAATCCAGGATGGATGTTAACTCTTGTGGGCACACTTTAACTCTATTGGTTCAAACATGCTACAATTTCCAGGAATGACTTACCCAACACCTTCCAATCTCTTTGCGAATGTCAAACCATCATCTCTCAACGGATCCATACCCACAACCAAGAACGCCGTCTTCGGGCATGTGAAATCTATCCCGCCAGACATCAAATCATCCCTTCTCGAAGGAAGAATGTACGCTACCGATGAAGGAACCGCGTGCCGTGATTTGACACAGCCTGTCTATTCGCACTTCAACACCTCGCTACAACGCCCATCCCACATGCCATTCAAGCTACACGTCAACCCTGATACATCAACCTGCCTAGAACTCAGGACCGACATACTAAAGAACCCCAATTAACAGCTTGTTTTGAGGTCCAGCGACAAGAGCGTAAACCCAAGGTCCTGACACATAGCTCTTCACAGGTCATACGCACCGCTAAAGCTACCTACCATGTTAGTAGAAATAAAAACACCAATCCTTCCAGACCCATTCTTCAAAGAAATGTTGAATGTAACTGACAGTGACACGAACCGTCCTTTACGCTGGTACATCTGCGTTATGATCACAGTATCATCCGTCAACTACCCGGACATTATTCCCCAAGTCTACGCAGTACGCACACCTCGACAGCCACGTGCTCACAAGCGCGAGCCTGGCAAGTCCATATCTTCCCCGCCAAAAGAGTTGCGGAAGTCACTTTACAATGTACCTCCCCGTTCTCAGCCAGATATAAGCTACCAACTTGCTACATTCTCCTTGCTTGCTTGCTTGCCTGCTTGAGTGCGCAAAACACTTGTTATAAGAACCTGGGTACATATCCACCAGCTTCCCCACACCCCCTTTGCTCCAAACAGCACAAGCCAGCAACCCATTGCATACCCATAGCACTTCCACACATGATTCAAGCCGCACTCCACAGCCTGATCGCCCCAAACTCGCTCTACACACTATCATTCAACGACGAAACATCCAAACTATCTCTCGCGTCTCGCTGCAGATATTTGGGTTCCGGAAAGTAGCTCCTGGCAAGTCCATACTACTACGAGCGCGATACTGCACGACGAGAAGTGTGGGCGTGGCGGATGGAGTGGGTTTGATGGTGAGGTGGTGGCACTGAGGTTGTGTTTGTTGGAGGTTTGGAGGTTAGGTGGGGAAATGGTGCTGTTGGTGGATTGGGGGCACGAGAGATATGAGAGTGGGTGTGGATGGACCAAAGGGGGTAAGAGACAGCGAATGTAGTTGTAAATGAATCGAGGTCGATAGCACAGATCAACGATGGTGGTCAAGGTTCAATAAAAGTCTTCGTCCTGATCAATTACACTCCCTCTTCCCTCTACTCACACATCTCAATAAATATACACAAAACAGTCGAATCGAAGGAAGAACCAATTGCGCCAGAACACAGAACCCACTTTTCCAACCCCCTTTTCACACCACCACTTCCACCAAAACATTGTCTTCCTCCTCCTCCTCACTCCCACTCTCCCACTCCACACCCATAAGCAAGCCCAATTCCTTCCACTCCCGCAAATTCTACCTGCTCGCCATAAGACTGCGATAATACCCCGAGCTAAGCGCGCACGCGTGCTTGAGGCGCAAGTCTTCTGTGAGTGGGAGGCGTAGGACAGCTGCGCGATCTCTGCTCTGTATCATCGTTAGATAGGTATTCATTCGCGCGGAGAGGCCAAGGAGAACTTACCTGCGACTTAGCAACGTGTCCGGCAACCGTGCCTGCGATTTCCATGAGCGCGACACGCTCTTCGAGACCACAGCCATCTAGGCGTTCCTTAGCGGCGGTTTCCAGTGCTTTCTGCAGCCTAGCTAGCAAGGTTTGTATCCGCTTGTTCAGCTCCTCGTCCACCCGATAGCTCGTGCGCTGGCCGGTCAAGTCAATGAGTTCGATGTAATCGAAGTAGATTTGGCCGCCCTGCGCCCAACCCTGCACAGGCTCCTTGCGGCGCGGCGCATCGGGCTGGAAGTGGCCCAGGAGGTCGCGTAGTGGGTCGAAGTCCCGCGAGATAATGGCTTCAGGACCAACTTTCCGACAGAGCACTTCGTGCGCTTCGTCGAGTTCGTGGGCGTGGATGAGATGCGTTGCTTGCGAAAGGGCATCGCCATCTGTCTTTGCACGCAAGGCAGCGGCGGCGTGGAGCCATGTCTCGGGCACGCGGAGCTTGTCGGTGAGGTAGACGTAGATTGGGTCGTCGGCTTCGCGGTCGAGCGAGTACGTGTGCGAGAACTGGTTGATGAACACTTTCATATAGTGCTCGCGCATCGCTGTGGAAGACAGATGGCTGTAAACCCATATGGCCGTCGTCCAGTGCTGAGGCGTGTGCAGTGAGGCCGCATATGTGAGCGTGATCTTATCACCTAGCTCGACAAGCGGATCCTCTGCTTGCTCATCTTTGTCGAAATGCGAGGCAGTCGACGACATGAACGACGATCGGTGTCCAGTTTCGCCGGAGCCCCGGTTTGTGGGCATGTGAACCTTGCGCGCGTCCACCTCCTGCGTATCATCCTTCCGTGACTTAAAGAGTTGGAAGAGCTGAAACGACAATCGGGCATTGAGTGGATTGCCAGAGACATTCTCGGGTGCTAGGACATCCTCGATGTTGGCAGGCAAGTCAAGCTTCGAGCACGCATAGAGCTTCAGAATACCCCAAAGCAAGTCTTCGCGATGCTCAGACTCTGGATCATTCCAGCCCATGTCGACCTCGCCCTCGATGAACCACGGTACCGGCTTGACGTCCTCTAGGCCATCCCTAATAGCGTCGGCGAACTGGGCGACAGCCATCTGTATCGGCTCGTCGTTAGTGATGCCGTACCAGAGACGGAGGCCGAACGCCCGGCGCCAATCAAGATTGAATCGGCTGCAGATGCCAAAAGTAGCGGCCTTGTTCTCGCGACTAGACACATTCTTGCCTTCAGACCGTGCGCAATTACCAGCAAGCAGCTCGTAGATAGCCCGGTAAGAGTCGTCCATCTCGGAAAGCACATCCATACGTCGCCACTCGTCGATCTGAGCTGACAAGCTCTGACGCATTGCAGCATCGCCACCAATTTGTGCTACCATAGTCGCTAACTTCAGGTCCATGCCTTCGAGCAGAGCTTCGCAGGCATCGGCAATGTTGTTGCAGCTGAGGTAAGCAATAGCCTTCTCCTCAGGAGACGCAGCGTCTCGAACATGCCTTTGTGCGTCGTCCCACACCAGTTGCTTCCAGAACTCAGATAGCACCTCTTTCTTGTACTGGTTGGCGTGTTCAGCTTCTACACCATGTGGAAGACTATCGGGATCGTCAAAGAGTAAGGACAGCAACTGCCAGGCCTGCTGTTCGTGTGCGCCAGCTGGCGTGTCGATTGTCACTGCCTTGGCCATGGAAGAGAATTCTAGGGACCCAGGCTCGGTGGTCAAGCGCACCAAAGGCACGCTATTCACTGTTGTGACATTCGTGTGCTCCTTGTGTACGGTAACTGTCGCCGGAACGATCTAAAAATGTCAGTATCACAGAACGCATGGGAGCCAGCATGAACCTACATTCTCGAACGAAGGCATCTTCGTGAACCGGATGTCTTTTGTGGCACCGATGAGCGGTTCTTGAACGGTTGAATAAACGCCGCCTTCGAGTGTAGCTGAACCTTTGTTGCCATAGATCAGGGTTCCAGTCTCGCTAAAGTGAGGCTTGCTGCAGCTGTAGAAGGCTTTGTCGGAGTCGCTTAGTTGAGAAAGATCGTCTGCAGTTTTGGGTCGCTTCGAGTAAGGTAACTAGAGACCAGAGTTTCAGCAATCTTGTCCATTTCATTTGTGACTACATACATGGGTGGCAACCGTCAATCTATGTATGAGAACCGTAGAGGAAACCCAACCATGACTGCGCCAATACCCAAAAATCGCTGATAAGGAAGGGGAAGTCAAACCTCTATGCCATGTCCCGTACGCTTGGGAACCTTCTGCTTCTCCGTCTCGCCAAAAAGAGACGCCATCAAGTCCATAGCGGACGTCAAGTTGCGGCCGTTGCTAGGCTGCGACAGCCTCGTAGCGGTCTCGTCGTGCTCTCGTAGCGCGTGGCCCTGGCTCTCGCGTAGAGCGTGTCGGTCTTGCTTCCTCGGGCTGATCGTGCGCTGCAGCTGATTCGCCCAGTCGTCGTCGAAGATGGTCTGATGGGCCTTGGAAGGCGTTCCGTTTGTCGGCCTCAAGAGCTGGCTCGCCTTCAATATCGATTTTGGCTTGTTTGCTTGCTTGAGGAAATCAACGTCCTTGGCAGGTACAAGCTCCGTGGTTTGAACTGGTGATGCAGGCTCTGCCATGTCCTGATCTTGATCCAGTCCCGATTCGCCGTCGTCAGAATAGTCACCATCACGATGACCATCAAGCGAACCCACGGAGCGCCGCCCTAAAAAAGACTGGCCGCGTGTGTCTTCCATCTCTTCCTCGACCGTATGGGCAACATCATCGTCGAATCCACCCGGCACCGAAGCTCGGCCGCGGAAGCCCTTCTTGAAGTCGAAGGTGTCATCAGGGCTAGACTGGGACGGGCTAGCGAATGAGCCTTCTTGAGGCGTGCTGCTCATCTGGCTCGATCGCAGCTGGGACTGTGCAGGTGTGTCAGGCACAGGGCTCAGCTCACTCGACTCGTCATCCTCATCATCACTATAGTCATCGTAATCGAGACCATAGGAGGAGAAGTGAGGTACTTCGAAGGTCCACTCGCCACTGTTTGCGTTGTACTTGATGAACTTCGTACCGACAACACGCTTGAGTCGCTCCAGGTGCTTGACGTCCTTCTTACCAGCCCGATTGCGAGGCCAAGAGTTGCCCAGCGTGATCGTAGATGGGCGGTTTAGAGCGCTACCTAGAGGAGGCTTTGGCAGACATGTGCATTCCGGGCCGTAGACGGTGGCGTTGCGAGGGGTGAGTATGGCAATGTCTCCGAAGAGCTTGTCCAGGTTGACGTTCGACAGGTCTACAGGCTCGCCGTTATTGAAGTTAATCTGTCCAACGCCATCGCGTCCCAAAATGAAGTTGGGGACGCTGCGAAGCTCCTGCTTGCTCATCTTCTTCAGTTGATCCAGAGAAGGCTCACACCAGTACCTGCCAGGCTTGAGCTCCTGTCCAGGCTGGATGTTGACAGAAGATGAGGACTTGGGAGTGAGCACCGAGTCTTCTGGCAAACGTGCCAATTGGCTGCCGCCTACCTGCTCCATAGCTGGACGAGGGGTCTCGTTGCTGCCATCGCCGTTGACAGCCCGTGGAGTCGCGTCCTCCTCATCCTGTCGCACAACAAGTGCAGTCTCACCGTTGGGAGCGCCTGTAGATGTGTTGCTCTCTCCGGCAGAAGCGAAGCTGACGCGCTTCTGTGGTGGCTCATCAAACAAGGGAATACGGGTGTTGAGGTTGCGGTTGACGTTCAGCTTCTTCAGACTGCCTCCATAGCCACGGTTAGTGACGGAGAAGGCGCCGGGAGAGAGAATGCTGCTAGACTCTGCCATGTAGCTGTTGCGGAGGTTGCTGGTTGACAGGCTCTTCCCAAGGGAGCGAGAAAGGCTGCTGCCGCCAGCAAACAAGCTACCGCCAAAGCCTGGGCTGCTATTGCTAGAGACACTGTTGGGAGTACCGTAGGTCGAGTAGCTGAAGCCATAACCACGACCCGTGCTCTTGCCTTGCGGTGTGACTAGGCGCAGGTTTGCTGCTGGGTTCAGCTGTGACTGAGACAGGATGCTGGGCTTCTTCTGCCGCTGGCTGCTAGAGAGTGGGGTAGCAAGCGGGCCAGGGCTCTGAGTAGGAGTTGCAAGCCCAGCGAAGAGGGAGTCGTTGCCGTATGGGTTCTGGTTCATAGATGTGTTCAGTAGACCACTACCAGATGCACCAAATAGGCTGTTCTGAGGCTGCTGGTTCTGCTGCTGATTGTTCTGGCTGGAAAATAACGAGCCACCAAGATTGGGCTGCTGCTGCTGGTTGTTCTGACCCATGCTGCCGCCGAAAAGACCACCACCTGTGTTTGTGTTCTGTTGTGAGCCGCCAAAGAGGCCCCCTGTCTTGGGCTGATTGTTCTGGCCACCGAAAAGGCCCCCAGTGTTCTGCTGAGTGTTCTGTGTACCGAGGTTGCCGAAAAGTCCGCCAGACTGCTGTGCAGTGTTGGTCTGTGGCTGGCCAAAGAGACCGCCTGCGGGGGCAGCGGGCTTCTGGCCGAAGAGGCCTCCACCAGCATTGTTGTTCGTAGAGTTTCCGAAAAGACCGCCAGACGGCTGCGCGGTGTTGTTCTGCTGCTGGCCAAAGAGACCGCCACCAGTGTTGCCGGTTGTGCTTGCGCCTCCTCCGAAAAGACCGCCTGGCTTCTGCTGGTTCTGCTGGTTGTTCTGTTGGCCAAAACCACCACCACCAAACAGGCCTCCAGTAGCCGGCTGGTTCTGCGCCTGAGTTTGGTTGTTCTGGCCGAAAGCACCACCGGTGTTGCCGAACAGACCACCACCAGTATTGGATGCCGCCGCGTTCCCACCGAATGCAGGCGTGGACGACGCAGCGTTGTTGTTCTGACCGAACAGACCTCCACCGGTATTAGATTGGCCGAAGGTATTGCCAGTGTTGGTAGCGCCGCCACCAAAGCCCGTCGATGGCGTGGTCGTGCTTCCAAACAGTCCTCCTGCGGGCTTCTGCTGGTTCTGGTTGTTGCCGAAGAGGCCGCCACCGCCAGTCGTGTTCGTAGAACCGAAGGCACCGCCGCTCCCGAATCCTCCTGTCGTTCCGGTGTTGGTCGCGCCGCCACCGAAGAGTCCTCCCGTATTGGCTGCAGGTGTTGTGTTGGAAGAACCGAACAGACCGCCTGTCGCAGGCTTGTTTGCGCCGAACAGGCCACCAGAAGCGTTGTTGTTGTTGTTGTTGCTGCCGAACGCAGAGCCCGTGTTCTGTCCGAATGCAGACGTGGTGTTGTTATTGTTCGCACCGCCGCCGAAAAGACCTCCACCCGCGTTGTTGTTTGAACCGAATGCAGACGTGGTATTGGCCTGCTGAGTGTTGTTCCCAAACCCGCCGAACCCAGTGCTCTGACCGAATGCGCCGGCCTGTCCGTTCTGGTTGCCGTATCGTCGACCCTGGTTGTAGTCGACTACACGCAGCTCTTCCAGCGAGTAGTTCTGGTACGGCTGCATGAAGGTGATGGTCTGGTACTGCTGGGTTGCGGTGGTAGAAGTGCCGTCCTTTTCGCTGAAGGCGGAGAAGGGCGTGGTGCCAGTGCCGTTGTTGGGCGGGGCGGCTGCCGCAGCGCCGAATCCGCTGCCCGTCGAGCCAAAGGCGCCAGTGTTTGTGTTGTTGTTCGTGTTGCTGCCGAACCCGCCTCCACCAAACATGCCTCCGCCCGTGTTCGTCGACGACGCGCCGAATCCGGTCTTAGCAGCGCCACCTCCGAAGAGACTACCAGTGTTGTTGTTGCTAGCACCAAACGCGGGCGTGCTGGATGAGGCGTTGTTGTTCGAACCGAAGCCACCGCTGCCAAAACCGCCGCCCGTAGAGCTGCCGCCGCCGAAGAGACCGCCGCCTGTCGTTGTGCTGCCGAACGGTTTCGAGCCAAAGGCTGTGTTGTTGTTCGTGTTCGCGCCGAAGCCGCCTAGTGATGAATGTTAGCATATCGCTCGCGCAATGGATGACATGGTTCCGCGCAGCAATCGTTCGAGATGCATTACGAGAAGTGACGCGGGTCCAAAACAAGATGGCAGGCGATGCCACTTTCGCGATAACCGGAATGACCACGCGCATGCGATTCGACATACCTCCTCCGCCTCCAAAGGGCGAGCTCGTATTGCCGCCACCAAACATGTTGCTGCCGGTGGTGTTGTTGTTTGAACCGCCGCCGAACATGCTGCTGCCCGTGTTCGCGTTGGAGCCAAAGCCTGTCGTCGCGGCGAATTAGACACGGTCTTCGGAACCGGGGGCGCAAATCGACGCAATCACGTCGTCGACAGTCGCACGCATGGGAGTTGCCAGAAAATGAAAACAAGAGTGTATACATACCGCCTGTGGTGTTATTATTGTTGCTCGCACCAAAACCGCCGCCAAAGCCGCTGCTCTGGTTGTTGTTATTGTTGGAGCCGAAGCCCCCGAAGCCACCACCGAAAGACATGATGCCTTGTGTGCGGCAGTCGCGCGCGTATAGATGCTATGTCGACTAGCAATGCGCAGAGAAATGTCGCGTTGGGAGTGGGGGCTTGATGCGGCTGGGTAAGAGGTCGGAGGTGCAGAAGAGGAAGGCGCTGGTGAGGTGCGAGGAAAACGCGCCAAGATTCAAGCAATCGCGGGGCGCTTGCTGCGCGGGAAAAGAGAGGGCTAAAGAGCGAGAAGGGCTCACAGAGAGAGCGGATTAAGTAGAGAAATGGCCGTCATGAAAAGAGAGAGAGACGGAGACGAGTTGGCTTGTATGCGCAGTGACCAGACGTGAAGTGCGAGACTACGGGGCACATTAGAATTGCGCTAAGACGTCACGTGACCCTGACCACGGCAATTCCTGCTCGCCTGGGCACACTCTTTCTCGCGATGACAAAGACGGAGAGCAATGGACGAATGATATGACACGTAAGGCAGGTGTCGGATTTGCCTGTAGATGCCTGCGTTGGTTCCTAATGCTACCTACGGCTGCCTGCAGACTGAGGGCTGCTCCGCCTCAATAATTGCTCTGACGCACTGCCGCTGAAACACTTTGCATTGTATAGACCGGCCTAGCCCAAGATAGCGGTGTATTGACATCTTACAAAGTCAACTGTACGCGCAGAATCGCCTCCTTCAGAGCCTACGATACAGCAGGACTTCATCACGATCACGATGATCACAGTCATGTGGACTCATGGACGGGAACAATGCACTTCCTCTCCCCTTTGAACTTGAGCTCATCCTCTTCGCATCCCACGATGTCAATATCAAGTTCCAACCGACATGATAGAGGGGCAATGTAGGTACAAGTCCAGTCCAGCTGACCACACCTCACCCCTGTCACTTCGCCATCGCTCTGATTGGCTGCCGCTTTGGAAGTCGCGCTAGGCTTTCTCACGTCGCGTCGTCTACGCCAAAAACATGCGTAACTGAACACCACCGCCAAACAAAGAGACAACGGTCCCTCAAGACAAGTCGCATTTTCGCACCCCACAAGCGCGGACCTTTGCTTTTACCGCATGCAGATCGCGAGGAACTGAACACCCGCGACAACTGCGACTTCCACCCCACTACACGGCGCAACCCACACCCACACCCAACGACCACACCCTCAACAACAACCCCAAGAAACCCCCCATGGCAACCTCCTCCACCCAACCCCCCATGGGCCCGCGCTACGCCCTAAATCGCACCACCGGCCCACCCCCGACCCAAAACCCCTACTCCCATCCCCAACCCGCCCAACGCCTCGAATCCGAACGCCTCGAAACAACCCGCCGCGCCCGCGAAGAAGCCACACGCATGGAATCCGCCTTAGCCGAACTCTCCGAAGAACAACGCGAAGAAATCGGCGAAGCATTCAATTTATTCGACCTCGATAAAGACGGGTACATTGACTATCATGAGTTGAAAGTCGCGATGAAGGCGCTGGGCTTCGATTTGCCCAAGCAGGAAATACTCCAGATATTAAACCAGCACGGCACGGTTCAATCGCAGCAAGGCAAGAACAACAACATCAATACTTCGACAGCGCAGCCCAGACGGCTTCTGAGTTTCGCGACGTTCCAGAACTTAACGGCTGCGCGCATCGTGACGCGTAATCCTGAGGACGAAATTAATCGCGCGTTCGAGCTGTTTGATGAGGGGGGAAAGGGGCGCATTACGTTGCAGGATTTGACGCGTGTGGCGAGGGAGTTGGGGGAGGGGCTGAGTCATGATGAGCTTGTGGCGATGATTGAGGAGTTTGATATGGATGGTGATGGGGCGATTGGGAGGGAGGAGTTTGTGGGGATTTGTTTGGGTTGAAGGGTAGGGGAGGTTGCTGGAAGGATTGGGATGGCTGGGGAAAGGAGGTGGGTGAAGACTGGAGTGGGAGAGGTTTTGTGGCCTACGAGGTGTTTCTGGCGTTATCAGGCGCTTGGGGCTATTGAGCACTCTTGTATGATGGAAATACCAATTTGAACTCATTCTCAGCACATCGAATACATCCACAAACAAGCTCTCGGACATCATAAAGCTAACTCGCATTGAACACTATATACATCCACTCACACGCTCACACAAAACAAAAGAAAAACATCTACTGCCCAGGACTAATCAACAACCCCTTCTTCTGCGCATCATGCGCCCACCCACCCGCAAGCGCCTGCCCACCCTCCCTCTCCGCGTATCCCTTTATCCTCGCCTCCAACTCCGGCCTGAAATGCCTAATGAGGCCCTGCAACGGCCACGCAAACGCCTCACCAAGAGCGCAAATTGTGTGCCCCTCCACCTGCTTCGTGAGTTCCTGCAACATGTCGATCTCGCGCTCGCGCGCCTGGCCCTTGCTAAAGCGGTCCATGATCTGGTGCGTCCACTTGGAGCCCTCGCGGCACGGCGTGCATTGTCCACAGGATTCGTGGTGGTAGAATTTCGCGAGGCGGGTGATGGCGCGCACGACGTCTGTGGACTTGTCCATTACGATGACGGCTGCGGTGCCGAATCCGGATTGGGAGTCCTTTAGAGCATCGAAGTCCATGAGTTGGTCCTCGCAGACGTGCTTGGGCAGAATGGGTGTGGATGAACCGCCGGGGATGACAGCCTTGAGATTGTCCCAGCCGCCAATGACCCCGCCGCAGTGCTTGTCGATGAGCTCGCGGAGTGGGATGGACATCTCCTCCTCGACGGTGCAGGGATGGTTGACGTGACCTGAGATGGCAAACAGCTTGGTGCCCTGGTTGCGCTCACGACCGAATGAAGCGAACCATGAGCCACCGCGACGGACGATGGTAGGTGCGACGGCGATGGTCTCGACGTTTGCGACGGTCGATGGGCATCCGAAGAGACCGACGGCAGCGGGGAACGGGGGCTTGAGACGCGGCTTTCCGGGCTTGCCTTCGAGCGACTCGATCAAGGAGGTCTCCTCGCCGCAGACGTAGGCGCCCATGCCACGGTGGACATAGACGTCGAAATCGTAGCCGGAGCCGCACGCGTTCTTGCCGATTAAGCCCGCCTTGTACGCCTCCTGGATGGCGCGCTCAAGAACGGCGGCCTCGTGGTAGAACTCTCCACGGATGTAGATGTAGGCGGCGGTGGCGTTCATGGCGCGACCAGCGACAAGACAGCCCTCGATGAGCTTGTGGGGGTCCTTGCGCATGATCTCGCGGTCCTTGCATGTTCCAGGCTCACCCTCGTCGGCGTTGACGACGAGGTATCGTGGCTTGGTATCCTTGTCCCAGTCCTTGAAGTTCATGAATGACTTGGTGATGTTAGTACGGTATGTATATGAGTAAAGGTGTCTCGACATACCCATTTCAGGCCAGAGGGGAAACCAGCACCACCTCGGCCACGCAGTCCAGACGCCTTGATTTCTGAGATGATCTGTGCCTATCAGCCAGATCCACATATAGTGCCATTCGACATGCATACCCACTCGTGGCCCTTCAGCAGAATCTCCTTCGTCTTGTGCCAGTCGCCGTACTTCATGGCGCTCTTCAGATCCGCGCCGTGGTGTCCGTACAGATTCTGGAAGATCCTGTCCTGGTCCTTCAAGCCTCCGTACACCCTCTTTGGTGGCGCATCGTTCACTGTCGCAAGTGTCCGCTTCTGTGTCCGTGACGGGGCTGCGGCGGTCGAAAGGCGAGATGCAGCGGAGGTCGCGGGCAGGGCTCGCTGGGCGGCGACGCTGAGCGACGACGGGGCGGGGGCGTGTCGAGCGAGCATTGTGTGAGCTGTGATTGTACTGACGGTCGCAATTGATGCTCGTGCTGCCGGCGAGCGGTCGTTGTCGTTGTCGATGCGAGTGTGGCGGTCGTGAGTTCGATGATGACCCTAGCTTTTCGTGGGTGGTGTGATTGGCCGAGCCGACATCGTTGACATCAAGTCCGTTTTGGCGCGGGCCGACTTCACCCTACTTCACCTCATCACAAGCTGCAGCCACCATCCACAACTCATACTTCGAGATGACCCCTGATCGATATAGCCAGTGGATGCATATATGCAGCTATAAAATTTGCCTGAGCTACGACGGCAGTGTGCTGAGCATGTTTATATGCAGTGATTTGGAGTAACATCTGATTGGGTTTTGCGGCCACTTCGACATGTGAGCTACATGTTATAGTACGCGAGATCTAGCAAAGCTAGGATGACATACATTTCCTTTGTCCTTGCGCTTGCGGCTTGCTGAGTTCAACACAAAATGTCCTATCTGGACATTATAAAGTCAAGCCTGTCCAAAGTAGAGGCAAGCCCCTTCATCGTTATCAGGTATCAGGCCCAGCGACGACGGAATGGAACATTGAAAGCCTTCGCAGATATCAGCCGATATCGGCGTGATCTCCTTTTTTGGCGCTAAAAACATCGCCTGGTAGGTAAAGGTGAAAGAGCTACTAGCGCTCCTGCCCGTGTTTAGACGAGTACTTATTCACCTCCATCCGTCTTTCTGCTTCTACCTCTGCCTCCAATTCTATCTCCTTGGCTTGCGCAACACCATTACAGCTTCTACTCCACAAATAAACTCTCGTAGACTCTAACGGTGGTAGTATTGCTCAGCTACACTGCATCACACAGGTCGGTCCTGCACTTTCGGCGTCACTCAATCAGTACCTTCCTTACAGCAGCCGGCACGTGCGTATGAATCAACATCCGTCCTCCGACGAGTGCGCTTGTTTCTACTACACACCGGCTGTGTGCAAGGCAGCTGAACATCACGTCATCTAATAAAGACGACCTCAACACAGATCGCGACACTTTCTTGGTCTTCATCTCTCGGTCCACACTCTTCTCGAACCAATTCACCTTGGATCAAAAGCTTCACATCACGCCAAATCGATCGTTTCCACGGCATAACGTCTAGTGAGCACACAGCACTTCACCTGACTCCATCTTCGCATCCTTCAAACGACAAAATGCCTATCAAAGCCGGCACGCTTGCCGCCTCTGCACCAGGCAAGCAGACTTCGCAAATCTTCGACGGCAAGCGCATGCGCGTTGTGTGGACAGAAGGCGATGGTAACGGAGAACCAAGCGAACATCTCGTAGAGCGCACCCTCACAACGCAGAAAGGCCATCCGACCTGGAAGATTTTCTGTGGCGATGTGTCATTTCCGCTTGAGCGTGGCCCGTCCGAGCCTCCTCGCCATGTCTACCTAGAAGACCTAGCGTGCTACGCCATTTGGTCCTCAAACCTTTACTCCAAGGAAGAGCTGAGGCAGTTCTGGCCCTTCGAGTTCGACAACACAGGCAAGATCAAGACAGGTAGACCGAACCGTGGCCGTCCTGCTTATTCCGACGAATCCTCTTTTGAGTATGCAAAAGGCGTCGTACGCACCAAGAACAAGATGTACGAGTTCTGCGGCGGCCCAACCGAGGCACCTCTTCCGACCAAGAAGCAGAAGAAGAAGGGTGACACAGACATCAAATCCGAAGACGAAACCCCCACTCCACCCCGAAAGCCCTCGCAAACCGTCCTCCCTCTGAGCTTCCCTCTCTCGCCCATCACCAAGTCCTCTCGCAATCCCTACGCCGAGCCAGTTCCCGAGCTGGGCAACGGCCGCGTCAAATGGGAGCCCGCCGAGGAGAAGCGCTACGTCTCCGGCCCCCTCGACGGCAGTCTCCTCCCACTCGGCATGGCGCAGAAAGCCATACAAGGCTCTCCGTACTTCGACGACCCTGCAGCAAACCACCGCACGCACCCCAGGCCCAGGGCTGGCGACATGGCTGCTGCGTCAGGCATCGACACCTCGAAGCGCAAGAGGGCGGAGTTCGAGGTCCCGGAGAAGATCAAGGAGTTGGCGAGGGTAGAGATGGCGAGGCAGAAGAGGAGGAAGTATGTCAAGGTTGAGAGGGAGGTGCAGGCGAAGAAGGAGCGTGCTGGGAGTGAGGAGTGGAGTGGGGACTTGGAGAGGCGGTTCAAGTAAGTGGGAAGAACACCTCGGATAATGAAGGAAGGGTTTAAAAGGTTTAATGACGGTGAGTTCATTGCGACTTTGTTTTTTGGCTTGGGATTCGGCTTCTATGCGCCGCTGTAGCGGCTGCATGTGCTTGTTTTTCTCTGCTTTCCTGCTTCTTGTCTTTTTTGGTCGTGATTTTACGAATTTCCCTGGGGAAGGTCGAAGTGACAGTAATTGCTGGAGTATATAGCTAGGACCATCACATGCGGAGGGCAAAGAATCACTAGGGTCTTTGATGAACTATCTAGTACTAATCAAGAAACCGATTATTGCAAATCCATCCGCGGTGCTTCGAACATGTCGTTATTTTAACGTACTGTGATGTCTGCAGCATCTGTGAGCGGGTTGAAGCATCGATACGCCAATGAACGGGCCTGCTGTATACAAGGCAACTCACACTGTCGAATCTCCCAGCAGAATATAAGGCTGATAAGAAACGACTCACTATTGTTGCTTCACCTCGCTTATCTCGAGTGCCAACCGGGAGACAACTTGCAACACTGCTCAAGCATGACGTACATGTCGAAGAGCAATCTGAGCGGAGCTGTAACGAGAAGTAGTAAGTCTATGCTAGGCACTGGATGTACGATAGATCGGGAGCTAGAAAAATTTAACGTATTTCGCGAACGCGGCAGGCATGCAAGCTCCGAACCCATTTCACAATCTATAGCTTGCACAGCCGAAACCGCTTACACTCCTTCCCCACTGCCTCCAATTCATCCCAACCGAAACACATTCCCCATTCCACCCATACGCTCTCCCAAGCCGTCTCCCATACCTCCGCGCCCACAAGAACGGAATCTTACTACTCGGATGCGGCTCATGAAACTGAATGCTCCTCTCGATTCCCACGCCTAGCGCCCTTGGCACAAAATTCCACGCCGAGCCGTGCAACTTTTCCGCTGCAAAACCGACGGAGACCATGGCGTGCAGAAAGTCTGTCCAGGGGATTTCGCCGGGCGTGTCGGGGTTGTGTGGCGAGTGGAAGAGGGTGCGGAAAACTTTGTGGGCGTGCTTGTCGAGGATGAAGGTGTGTGGGGGTTGGGTGGAGGTGTGGGGGATTGTGCTGGGTTGTGGTTGTGGTTGTGTTTGTGTGGAGGGTGGATGTGGGGCTGGGGTGCCGCGGGTTTTTTGCTTGGGAGGTTTGGTGGATAGGGATGCGTGGTTGGAGGGGCCGGTGATTTGCTTTGTGGGGTCGTGGAAGGTGGTGGAGAAGGGCTGGTATATGTACTCGTCTTTTTTCGAGGGCGTCGGGGATTCGTCGTTGGGCTCGGCCCATTCTGGCGTTCTTCGGATCGCGCAATCGCTGCGGAAGAGGTGGGATACGAGGTCGTGCTGGGATGTGCCGATTGATCGAGACTTGTAGTGTTGATCAATTACGTTCCAAAATGCATCGAGGTTTGCTTCGTCTTTGCGTAGAGTGGCGATGTTTTGCTTGTTGCGTCGCCGGTGCACGGGGTAGTTGAACTTTCCGTCCGACGGGTCTGCATGCTGATAGACCTTGTAGCCTTCGAATATTAGGCCCAGGACGGGGATCCAATCTTTAAATAGAGCCTTGTAGGTGTTCCGCATTGTGCTGTCGTTGATCTCCATGTCGTCCTCGATCTTCCGTGACCAGGGCTTGGAGAGGTGCAGTTGATGCAAACACTCGGAAATCACAGCCAGTGACGAAAGTTGTCTGGCGACCCATGGCGAGATGAGAGCATTGACAGCGTCGCTGCTTTGCATCAGACGTCCTATCTCGTCTGTCACTGTGTGCAGACCATACAGTCGGAGTGGTCTTCCTTGAAGAGAATGTCAAAAAAGTTATAATGTGCTTAACAGCATGGTCCTGGCGTGGCGGCTTATACATCGATCGGATCATGGATGTTCGCGGGTCCTGAGGTTCGCGGGAACAGAACTGTCGAAATGGCGGTGACGCGAACAGGCCCATTCGCAAAGACGTAATCAGATCATCCTTCGCAGCACCCAAAAGAAATCGAAGGTTCTGGAAGGCCGTGAACAGCTCCAACGGTAGACTGGCTTCTGGCCTGATTGATTCATGATGTTTGACGTGCAGAGCCGCCAGATATTGGTGGTTTGTCGAACAATCTCATCAAATGCAGCGAACCCAAAGTAGCTTTCGACAACGACAGCGCCGAGAACACGGTTCCAGAATAATGGACGCCCGGGCTCCTTCAGAGTTGGGTTCTGCTGACCTTTGGTGTCAAGCAGACGCTCCTGACGGTGCTCAGACACCTCTTCCATAGCGTCGGCAAAGTAGCTGGGATCCTCGCGGAGAGCCCAAAGATGATCTTCTCGCGCATTACGCCGGCCGACGCTATAGCCTGCAAGCGAGCGAGATCTAGATGGGCGGGTATACGGTATGGAGCCTTGAGGGCAATGATCTGTAGCGACGTGATATCCGCCAAAGCTGTTGGTGGGCCGGAATTGGCAAGGATATCGCTTTCGGTCAATGGAGGTACGTCTTGGAGTAAACCTCGAGACCACTTGACGAGGAAAGTATAGATGCGTTGCTGGATCTCCAAAGCTTGTAGACCGTGCCCGGGATGCATGCCGACCTCGTTGGTCATGTTCTCGAACGCATCTTCGTCGTCGTCCCAGGACACCAATTCGCCATATGTATTGGCCGTTTCGCCCCTGTGGAAATACATGGTGTACTCGTTCAGGAATGCTGGCATAGTAGTGCCGCTAGTCTCGCCCAGTGCTGCTTGCTCGACATCTGAATGAACAAACTCCTTCGGGTGATATCTCCCGCGGAAGTGAAGCAGAAGCAACATTGTCTCAGACTTGATGAGGTCTTCCAGGTTGATATACGGTCACAGAAAAGCCTCCCTTGACTTTGATCGCTGGCGCCTTGCCTCGACATCTGGTCGGTGGGCGGCCGACATGTTCGGCCACGCCTCCAGTAGCAGCTTCTTCTTCTGCGGATTCGACTTCTTGCTCCACCTTGCGCGAATCGTTTCCTCGTGGCGTTAGACAGTCTTCTGTAACATCGCGTAGTCTTCCAGCAGTTTGGCTGATAATCGACGTGAATCTTTGCGTACCTCCTTCGGCGATGGAAATGAGCCTGGCATGGTCACACCCCCATGCATGCCCTGGAATAGACTGAACATATCCATAGTGTGGAACTAAGGAGCTTGAAGTGATGTGTATCTGTGCTATGCTGACCACAACATGGTAGATGGAGATTCGATGAGCTTGTGCTGACAGATTGACCGGCTTCGAGCGATTGTTTGCTGCTGAAGCTGAATAAAGCTTGAGCGGTGAAACGACAAGAAGCGGGGCGACATCTGAACTACTGCGTGTTAGTGCACGCGACGAAAACCTACGGCAATGCTTAGAAAAACACATGAACTTGTTGGTCCAAAACTTGTAGTAACGTCTTCAACTTCTTGTCATGCTCCTACCATCAGTAACCGGCTGGACGGATCAGTATAGCGACCATTAGCAAATCAAATCAACGGCAGTCATAAAATTTGCCCGTTGCAGTATTTGCCATTCGCCATACTTTCAGAAAATAGACAAAAGGAATTTGCTGAGTGAAGCTCATGCGAAGCGGGTGGTTGCAGTAGCCCAGGCCAAAGCGCATGTCTTCGGAACATGCTCCTTCTTTCTGTTGACGAACACAAACGTTTGTCACAGTCGATATCAAGCATCTGAAAGCAGTTTGTACGCAAAGGCGATTGTGCCAATCTAAAACTATCCGGTCTTGCTTTGCTTGACGCGCAAGTTGCTTGTTCGACTTCATATATAATAACAGCCCACCCATCCCATCGTCTTCAGACACCACCATCCCAGACCTCCACCATGACTTCAACACCGTCACTCTACGCCGACCCCGTTACAGTTATAACCTGGGCCGTCAACAGCTGGAGTCCATTACACTTCTATCTCGACCGACTGGGCTTGCCACAAGCAACGCGATCAAGTATTAGAGGCAAAATTACGTTTGAAGGACCAGCTGCTGCGGACTGCGCCAGGCTGGAAAATGCAAGCAATACAGCCGCTAATCGACTTTTGAGACGCTTCAGCATCAAGGACGACTTGCGTCAAGTGCCGTTGGACTTTCACAAGAGATTGTCGACCGAGATTACTACACCTACACTGGACATGTATGGGCCGATTCTTTGGGTTACAGGGAACCCTGTGACGTATATGAGTCCAAAGGATTGTCGGCGGCATTTGCAGTATGAGAATGCGAGTGATCGCAATAGGTGCGTTGTATTCCTTGCAGTAAATCCTCGACGCTAACGTGCGATGGTAAAGAATTAAGCTCTATGTGTACTGCTGGATCACATCCCGCGTCGTCAGAAGATTACCACAGAATCTGATTGCTGCGAGCGATGTCTCACCGAAGGCATACAAACGCCCAAGATCAGAGTCCCGAGAAACCGAATCGCCATCCGGATCTGGGAACAGTCATGGAGATACAACGGAAATGGAGCAGGATGAGGACTACAACGACGAGAGTGAACATAGTTGCCCCATCATTGCTTATGCTTGTTCACCGGCTCCATCTAGCTCGTTGATCCCAGCCCAAGCGGCATCCAAATCTCCCTTAACCCAAGAAATGCGGTTTACGTCGTTGAGCCAGCCATCGAATAACATCTTCGGAATTACCGATTTGGATGGGTTACCACAAGACCAAGGCCATAAGAACGAGACCGAGCGAGACTCTGCTGATGAATTCCAAGCCCAGGCAGCTAAACACAAGCGACAATTGTCCACACCACTACATACAGACACTTACAATGCACCGTATCCCCCGCGAATGTACAGCAGATACGCCAATTCAGCAACGCATCGTACCTCAAGCCCCTGCCCTCAATCAAGATTGTACAAACTTCCAAGGGCGAGCAAATCTACGCAAGTTGCCGGAGCTGGGCTACTCGACGATGAGTCCACTATCGATGCGGATCTCAATTCGGACTCTGAGCAAAGACGTACTGACGCATCCACTGGGCAAGCTGGGGCAAGCTGCGCCTACGACTCAAGGGCAACCTAGTTTAGCTGAGCTCATGGGCATGGCATCTCACTCACAAGATATCGAGCCCTCACGCAAGCAACTCGCATCTACGATACTGGCTGTCTTGGCCGACGATATGCAGCGTCCAGATACCAAATTCTTATCAGAAGTCGTAAGTCTACTCGACGAAATCTGGGACAACGACCACGGACGCTTCAACAGGATCTTCGACACGAACTCCTATAAGTACGAAGAAATTAAGACCCGCTGGACCTACTGTATCTCGGGCCTAGTTTATTTCTGCGCCCTCGCGGGATACACCGACCAAGAATCCAATTTAACAGACTTGCTCGGTGATGTCGACACCGACTTACCACTACCAGTAATTACGAGGTTCACGCACGTACGAGGCGTGATATCAGAGTGGAAATTGGAGGATAGCTGGGATGATGAGCGCTTTGCGAGGGATGTGACTTTTGTACTGTTTCACTCAGCCTCGTGGCATCCGCGGATGATGAGTTTGGGGAAGATGGAGGGGTTGGTGGGGAAGTTTGTCGAGGAGCTAATGGCGTGGTTTGAGTAGTGATTTGGGATGTGAGATTTGTCTTTGTTGTGGTTGCTTGAAGTTGTTTGAGTGTCTTGCGTACTGTGTTGTTTGGGGGTGTTGTATAGCAAAGTGGTAGAAAGGGAGAGATTAGTGGAGAATTTCTGATCTTTCACCTGGCGGTACTGAACGAGCCGCAACTATTTAGCGCCGCATACGTTCTTTACTTTAGCCCCAATGTTCCTTTGAAAAAGTCCTAGACATAATCCTGACCTTGCACGCGGAGGCGACAGAGTCGTTGTCCAGAATAAGTGCACCCACAAAGAGCTTATGGTCGGCTTCGAGTCACTCTATAGATGGTACATCTTTAACGGTCGTGGCGACTTTCCATCGTATCTTTCCACATGTGATTGGTGCTATATGGCCTACCTAAGTTAGTCGTGCGTCCCTCCCATTTGATTCGTATGTCGATTGGGGCAGCCTGGGGTGCTAGGGAAGGGCGCACTGCTTTGCAAGCTTGTTCTGCAAGCGAACAATTACGCTTCACCCAAAAACATAACGCAATCTGCACATGCTCATAACGACAGTAGTTTATGAGGTGTCAATTCAATACAGGAGTTGTCACACATCAGACAGAACAGACGATGAAGTATGAGCCTTCAATTAATCCAATTGGACGGTCGCAATGACCTGTCCGATGCAGTACTATATGTGGCACAAAGCCTTGTGGTATCAAATCATCTGTCCAAACAACACAGTATCCAAACGCTTATGCCTTCTCGTTGACAGGCACAGCAGCGCTAGCACGCCTCTCAGTCGCGACGCTAGTGCGACGCTCAAGATCCTCCATCTGCCTTCCGGTACCAACGTGTCCAGTAGGAAGCGCGTTGAGCTGCTCCTCCTGCTGGTCCATGGTGCGGTAAACGAAGTGAAAGACGATACCAGTGACGAACGCAATGATGGCGACAGCACCGTAGTTCCACACAAGGTGGGGGTCGAGTGTAAGGGGTGTGAAAGCCTGTGCGATGGCGGCGGAGAAGGCAGTGGTGAAGAGCTGGACGGACATGACAAGCGAGCGCATGTTTTTGGGTGCCTTGGTGAAAGCGTACTCAAGGGTCGTGACGGATGCGAAGATCTCGGAAGTGGCGATCAGGACGTACACACCTGTGACTGCCCACACGGAGATGTCTGACTTGTATTTCAGATCGCCAGTCTCGTAGAAGCCCGAGGTCTTGTAGATATAATGCTGGAGGACAGCAGCCCAGACCATGGAGAAAGAGCCGAGGATGAAACCAGCGGTGATCTTCTTGATCGGCGTGAAGCGGATACCCTTGCGGCGGAGGAACGGGTAGACAAAGCTGTCCATGATAGGGACGATGATGATGATGGCGATGGGGTCGAGGTTGGAAAGAATGTCGTTGGGCACACCTCCCAGCTTCATAGTAGCGCACATGGCGGTCAAGTTAGAGTCCATCTGGCGGTAAGCGAGCCAGAAGATGGGCACCCAGAAGAAGACGGAGCAAGCACCCAGACCACGAGCGACCTCGTCGACCCACGCATCATCAAAGTTGTATTTTGCGTACCAGGCTGGGGCGGACGAGCCGAGAGTCGAGGGCTTCACGGCGTGCCACATGTTGCCACTCTGCCAGTACCTCCAGGTAGTGAGCGGATTACCCGACATGCCGTTACCGAGAGCCTTAAAGAAGAGCTTGAAAGCAGGTGCCATGACGCTACCAGAAGGTGGCGCCAGAACGTAGTGCTTCTTGCACATCCAAAGGACCGGTAGACAGATGAGGAAGAAGACGGTGGGAATCATATAGGACAGCCAGAAACCTGATTCCACCGAGGTCAGTGTTTGTCTCACGTGCAGTTCGTACATTAATTACTGACCGACGTAACGTTCTGCGTACACCATGCTGATTTGGCCAACAAGGGCTCCAACATTGACTAGCGAAAATTAGAACCTATACAGCTCAAAGCTTGTTGCAAACTTACTGAAGAAGTAAAAGTAGTTGTAAACGCGGGTGATAGTAGCCGCTGGGTCCACGATGACTCGCTCTCCTTTGCGTTCTTCAACGCGCATCTTCTCAATGGGAACTTGCTCGGCGATCAATGGCGAAATGTTAGGCTTAAAGGTACCAGTTCCAAGACCCATGATGAGAACACCGAGGACGAAGACACCGAGCGCAGTGGAGGGCTTGTCAAGCACCGCTGGCGCAGACGAAGCAACGAGGATGAGGTGACCAATTTCAGCGATGATGACAGAGTAGACGATGGTCTTGAAGCGACCGAGGTAGGTATCGGCGATCCATGCACCGAGCAGAGGACAGCAGTACACCCAGAAGGCGTTGAAAGTGGTCAAGGAGAAAGCGACCTGTTTACCCTTGTCAAGGGCACCAGGCACGCACTCATCGCTGTTGGGGTCTACGCATGCACCAGTAGCTGTTGGGCGCGGCTTGGAGATGAAGTTCGAGTAGACGGCAATGGTACCGTAGTACGACATACGCTCCACGAGCTCGACGAAGGCAATGGTGTAGATCTTCCATGGAATAGGCGCAGACACTCTGCGTAGAGTAGCGATCTCCTCGTCCGTGGGAAAGTCGCTAGGCTCACTAGCATCGTCGCTAACGTAGGTGTCCTGCATGCCAGCCTTGCCCTCCGAGACCAAGTAGTCCGGTGGGCCGGTCTGGTGAGCTGTCGGGTTCTTACGGTGCGGGTCACCAGAGGCGTCGACCATGGCGTGGTCAAGGCCGACAACGGCCTGATTGGGAATGAACGTCAGCACTCATTCGTGTAATGTGTAATATACAGGCAGATTCGCGATGGAGGAAGAAGACGATTACTCACGACGGCGTCGGTTTCTCCTAGAGGCATGATGGAAGCACTCCTTGTGGTATTGTCGAGATGAGGTAAAGTGGGTGGGCTACGGGCAAACACAGCTGAAGACAAGCATACGAGGGAGAAGCAGTTTAATACTACCCATGATCGACTGCTGCGGGCCTTAGTCTATCAAGGTTAATTGATTGTCTACTTGGGAGGGGTCCTGTGGTGCTCGCAGCCCGGGTGCGCTGAACACGGAAGAGGAAGGAGCTCGTAACACCGGCAGACATTCATGGTTGACTGGGTGCAGCGGGACATGGATAGTAGCTTGCCACAACGGCTCTATCCCCCAATTCACCCAGGCGTCTATCCTAAAGCGCAATTCGCCGCCGAGATTCGATGTCGCGGACAAGCCTCGACAAGTTGCTAACCAAGCGGAAGTCAAGCTGCCAATCGTAGCGGGGCAGGAAAGCTTACGCCCTTGGGCTTGGCCACACTTGGCGGAGCGACGGCGTGATTTCTTATTCGACCGCCACCAACGTTTCTCGTTGCTCCTGCCTCTTCCGGGTTGCTAATTGAACGCTGCAAGCAAATCCATGAGATAACGCGAACAGCGAATCTTGGCGTTATGGGACGAGGCGTTCGAGAACAATAGCCGAAGCTTCTCCTGCGTTGCTGATTGGCCCGGTGGTGGCCTAGCTAGGAGCGGACTGAATCCGTCGCGCTGGTGCACTGTCGCTGTCGCTGGTGCATCCCACGATGCAGTCGGGACACGCGACCGCTGACCAGGAAATGGCGATTATGGACCGTACAGACTCCAACATCGCTTACATGCGGCAGTGTACTAACGACTCGCGCTAGAATCCTCATTCTTGAGAAAGGATTGTGAGGACGGTGCGTATCAAGACTCCGTTGAATCTTATCTCCATGCAATCCTACCTTGCCGAGGTTCCGTGAGACAATTTGATCACGCCCCACCCTTCTCTTCCAGAGCGCGATTTCGACAGCGGGCAGCCATCTGAGTGGTGCCCTTGACTTGATACCGCTATGTATTTCTGTGGGTCGCCAGAAGTAGCTTCTTCCATGGGCAAGGCGCTGGCACGAGCTTAGCCATGCTTTGGCGCATGCGGCACGCCTTGATAAATGCTTGCACAGAAGAGGAAGGAATGTGTAAAGGATGCTTGGCATATGTGCCAAGCCATGCAATTGATTGTCCCGCTCATCATCAGCCAAGTGTCGAGCAAGGAGGCAAATATGGTCGCTGTGCTGATGGGAATCGTTTCCTCACTGGCACAAAGTCTGCAGCGCGGCACGATAGCATGACGACACGCCCATCGCCGTTAGTACCAATCAGTGTAGTACGTTGAGATAGAGGAAAGGGTTGCAGTGGTGGCGCGTGGCTGCGAGCTTCTGCGCTTCGGATCGAGCTACCGGCACGCCATCAGCGTCCAAGCTTGAAGCCACCTGCGCAACCCTTCTGAAACAGTCCCTCGGGGTCGTATCGCCGGCTCACTTCTCCCATGAACTTGAGATTGTCTTGTCCGTAGCCGTCGAATGGCTTTTGCCAACTACCACAGTAATTGATGTAGCGATAGCAATGCCCAGTGTTGTGGGCTTCAGCATATGCGTCGATCTGCTCAATTGCGGCACGGGTGATGCGCTGCACTGTCGAGTCGTCTTGTGACAACTTCCAGTTCACGGTAAAGCTCACGTTGACAAGGGCGCGGGTTGATTCGCCATCGGAGAGCCCTAGCACATTGGAATCGCCCTTACGTGTCCATTCCGGAAGCATGGGCTGTAGAACCAATGTCCACGACATGTTCTGGATGTTGTGTTTCCGGATCTCGCCAATAGCATCGCGATATGCTCTGTGAGCCACTGCCAAAGTCGGCTGATCATTCTTGATGGTTGTTGTTGCAAACTCCTGGCGACGACCAGGTGGATTCAAGACGCTCATCTCGTCGGATGCTGCTGCAAGGCTCTTAACACTGCAGGTACTCCAGAAGCGCCAAAGCTTCGAAAACCCTGAAGTTTGCCAACATCTCGGCCATTTCTTATCATTCTTAGGAAGCTTGGTGTGTGTGATCGCCACTGCAACCGCTTGGATACCCAGCTGCTGCAGGTAAGTGAAGCAGACAATCGGGCCGGCGGCGAAGTCGTCGTACGTCTTCCCTTCATCGCCGGTCAAGGTCCTGTCAAGGAAGTCATGAAAGGATGAAAGAACCTTTGGAGCCTGCGATGAATGCAGGTAAATGAACCCGCTCCAGAGTTTCGGCGAAGGAAAAGCCCTCACTTCGAAACGCGATACCACGCCAAAATTGTTAGCTCCACCTTTCAGTGCGCGCCAAAGGTCGGAATGCGACTCAGCTGTAGCTTGGACGACTGACCCATCTGCGAGGACAATCTCGTACTGAATAATGTTCGAGCACACAAATCCGAAGCGTGGTGAGAAGAATGAAAGCCCTCCTCCGAGACTGAGGCCACCGACACCGACGGCTGCGTTGCGCCCTCCAGCAACTCCAAGTCCTTTCGACTCGAGGGCCTTGTAGACATCACCCCATTTGCAGCCAGACCCAATGATGACGCTCCTCTCGTCATGGGAGATCGATACTTCATCGAAGAGACCCAGGTCGATGAGAGCACCACCTTGAATGCTTGAGGCTCGCGCGACTGGAGAATGCCCGCCACTTCGGGTAGCGAAAATGTTTCTGTCATCATTGTCGCTTGAAATGTCTTCAGTGCGCCGGTCGAACTCGCACTTCAAGATCTTGATAGCCTGCGACAGCTCCTCGACATCGCGAGGTCGAACAACACAACTAGGCACGGTCTCGCATGCTTGTTGCGCCCAGTATTGCTTCACCGATTCTTCGAATTTCGCAGCGTTCTCTGGCGTGACAACGCTATCCGGAAGAGCTGCGACCAATTTGGCACGCAGTTGACGCGCTGCATCTGTGAAGCTTGCGTCCAGATTCATGTCTAGGGATTCCTCTGACTCTGCATCGCGTCGTGTAGACGATGAACGAATGTGCAAACGCTGGAAAAGGAAGAGAAAAAGAACGAACAAAGCGAAATTAGCCGCTGTGAAAAGCTTTACTGTAGCCATGGTGAGGTACTCCGTAGTGACGTGGGAGAAGAGATGGAGAGCCAGTTCGTTTGTTAAGGCTGCAGCTGTATCTTCACTTTTTCTCGAGCCATTATTCGAACAATACTATTTTCGTACAGCGCGTTTGAAGGTATTGTGCATAGTATGGTGCAGTCGGGTAGCTGTAACAAAGAGCCGTTGCGAGTGCGAGGTGGCGAGGTACTTAAGGCAGACGCCGAAGCTGATTATGTAACCACCGCTAGAACAGGCCGTCGCTTACCTCCTGAAGCCCGCGCCCTGCTGCCCTCAAACCTCACTTTCTGCAGTAGAGTATGTTTTCCAACGGGGAATTGACGGCGATGCAGCAAGCAACCGCCATATGGCAATGATGGACGCGCTGTACCAGACAGCTCCGGCAGCGACGTAAGACAGCAGCGCACGCGCTGCATACCACTGATTCTGACTGGCTAATTGATCGAAGCAAACAAACAGAAGCAAGCTCGAACGATTCTGTCCTCGATGTCTCGCCTTTTCTATTCGCGACAACAGATCTTCTTCCCTAAGATTCTGCCACTCGATGCAAGCGGGCAGCACGCGGGACACACTGCTTTCGATCTTGAACATAACCAGTCAGCCATGAAATTCCGGCACTATTACCATCGAATCCATATCGCTGTCCGGCACACCCACATTGCACAATGACATGCGAATCATAGGAACGTGTCATATCTCTTGCCCGTGAGCGAACCTGTGGCACGGCACGGACTCTATGTCGATATCGGAATGCGGCGATGAAAACTCAAGTTTTGGAATGACGAACCAAGTCAATCTCCGGCTAACGCAATAATGTACATGACTCATGAGTTCCAACTTGCAGAATCCAGGTGAAAGAAACCGTCGCCCGTTGATGGGTGTTCTGTGGTTGATCATCGCATAGCAGCCCCACCGTACCCGCCTGTCAAATTCAGGAGCCGCCGAGCCGCTCCGCTGCACGTCACATCCGAGGCACTTGCATCGCGAGGATCTGTGCCTGACCTCTCACTGTTTCCTAATGTTGACGGTAGTATGGATGGCTGGGCGTTTCAGACAAGCTTGGTGATTGGGTCAATCAGATTTTCAGGTCGCACAAGGTTGTGTTCTCTGGAACCAGTGTCATCAGGGTTACAACTCCGCGCACGTGGCCATGCTTCGATGGCTGTGTGAAACCACATTCAGCATATTGCACTAGCCACAAGAAGACAGTTGCACAGTCTAGACAAACATTTCTCGGCAACTTGTAGAACCGTGGCCAGGGAATGGTAACGCCCTCTCCGTATGTGGGTCCAGACAAGAAAGGTATCAACCACACATCCGTCACCAACGCACACAACCAAACGAAGATAGCGACGTGTGGACGTGTCTTCAAGCCTCGCATGACACCTCCCCACTTTCATGGTAATATTCAACCTACCATATTCACTCACATAAGTGTAACCTGATCGTGAAAATTGCAGTGACCTGCATGAAATGAAGAGAAATGCTACGGGCCTTCATCGGATCATTTGAGCAATATTTTCCGACACATCCAGCCAATCAGGGACCGCATTCGGTGCAATGTCTTGGTTTGTGGAGTAGTTTCATGCCTGTCAAGAACGGGATCGGCCCGATGGAGTACGTCGCCCAGACATTTTAATTCATCCCATACAACTTACCCGGACGCGCAACGCTTTGCATGCCTTGGGCGGTGACGGCAGACCCTTCTCGGTGCTTGGACAACGTGTTGTAATCAGTGATGATTATTGCAAGGGGAAGGTGCTCCACGCACGACGAAACGAAACTTCTTTTGGCCCAGGAACCTGGATGACGACCTACATGGCTAGCGTACGTGCGCGGTAGACTATATGTATGTAGGTGGTGTGCGATCATTCACACTTGCTTTACATTGCGCGTCTGTTGGTCACTCCTTTTTGTCGTACTTGTCGATCTTTCTCCTCGTCTTACAAAATGCGCTTCGCAGCTCTTGCATTGGCTTCCGTTGCCCTTGCGGCACGGCCTTTCGAGAATGAGCCAGATACAGGCATCGAACAGCAACTCGGTGCGTTCGCTGCCAACAACTCGCTTCCACCTCTCAGGACTCTTGCCGGACTACCCGACTTCGACTGGGCGGCACGCAACTACATGAACCTGTCCTCCTACACCTACTACCGCAATGGTGCAGCTGGCGAATGGAGTTACAGGAACAATCTTGAGGTCTTCCAGCGCTACCGTCTGCGACCGCGTGTTCTTGTGGATATCACCAATATCGACGCGTCTATCCCCACTACGATTCTTGGCTACAACTTTTCGGCTCCATTCTTCATCTCGCCGTGCGCTCGCGGCGGATATGCGCATCCAGACGGCGAATTAGGTCTCGTCAAAGGCGCAGCCAAGAGCGACATTCTGTACATGATTTCGCTGTATTCTTCCATACCCAGGAACGACATCTATGCTGCCGCCAACTCATCGCAAGTCCTGTTCCAGCAAGTCTATCTTGACGACCCAAGCATCAACGCAACAGCCAAGTTGTTCAAAGACATCGAGAAGAATGGAGCCAAGGCTATCATACTGACCGTAGACTCTCCCGGTGACGGCGTTCGGCATCGCGCCGCGCGTTCAGGCGTCGGTAGCGCAAACACTGGATACAGCTTCTTCACTTGGGACTACTACAAGACGCTCCAGAACCTGACGTCCCTTCCCGTCATTCCCAAGGGCATTCAAACCGTGGAGGATGCCAAATTGGCTATCAAGAACGGTGCACCCGCAATCTTTCTCTCGAACCACGGCGGTCGGCAGATTGACGGCGCTCCATCCACGCTCGAGATCGCGCTTGAGATTCACGAGGAAGCGCCTGAGATCTTCAAGCAGGTTGAGGTCTACGCTGACGGAGGTGTGCGCTACGGTACCGATGCATTGAAGCTCCTCGCGCTGGGTGTGCGCGCTGTTGGCGTTGGAAGGCCCTTCATGTATGCGAATACGTATGGTGCGGATGGTGTTGCGAGGGCAGCAGAGATGCTGAAGTATGAGCTTGCAAATGATGCAGCCAACCTGGGCGTAGGTGATTTGAAGAAGATCGGACCCGAGTTCGTGAACTGGAAGGTGAACAACTGGTACTCGTAGATACTATGAGAAAGGCAGGAGGAGCAGGTATAAATTTCTTGTGTATATCCAATTTCTAGCAAGGCGAAAATCTTGAGAATTTGAAACATGTCCAAGGGACCCAATTGTACCCTCGCAAAATGTTCGATCATTCTTTTGCAGCCGACAGCTGCGGTTTTGCAGCATCCTTCTCCTCAGCGCATGCTGGCGCCTCGTGCAACCACCGTTTGACAGCGTATGACTGGCCCTTGCCCCCAGATCTTTCTTGAGTGCTTTCCATACCATTACCAGCTGTTTGACTTCGTCTCCCAAGCGCAGCTCGTACCAAATGAAGAATCCACCACTCTCTCCATCCGTATATCTGTAGCATCCAAATACCAACTGCCTTCGCCATCGCCCACCACATCACAACGCTCATCATGGCATAAACCCAGGCTCCCAGCTTCACATCTTCGCCATTCTTTTCTACATCTGCAAGCCGTGTTAAGCCACTCGCACACATCCACATGACCAGGAGCTCTATGGTGGGCTGTCGGTCGAGAACAGCGCGCAGAACAGTAGGGAAGCCATAATGATGGTATGTCCATGCCCCGTATAGATTGAGGGCAATAGAAACCGCAAGCTATGAGCATCAGATGAGTTGGTAGTATATATAAGGTGAGGAGAAGACCCACACCGTAGAGCCCCTTGCCGAGCGATTCGTGGCTACGGTGGCTGAGGGCATAGGCCAAGATAAGTGCTACAAAAGATGTGAGGCCGGCCGCAGCATGTAACGTCACAGCGACGATGGATCTGAGGGACATCGTTGATGCATAGGCATGAAAGTGGTGAATGTTGGTGGATGTGAGATGCGGGGCAGGTAAGTTTTATCTTATATATCAGACGTCTGTAGAGATGGTCAAATACTGTATTTGAGTTGAAGACTCTGTATTTACATGTATTTACAAAACACTAACAAATAGCCTGTATTCACAGCTCAAACTTCCCTAGGTAGTGATAGATTTGAAGGTAGAGGCTAAAAAACAGATTTAGCTTAAATAGCTACGGTAGTTAACCAAGTCAAGGAGCTTCAGGCAGCTAACGAGGCCGCCTCACGCCGTAAAGCGCGCAAGAAAAAGCGTATACAGGCTGAGGGGACCCTTACGGCTAAAGAGGGCGTGCGCCTAACTACCTTGAAGGAATTCAGGGCGCGTAGTGATAGGAAGAAGGGGACGAAGAGGATGCGCATTGAGGCAGGTGAGCCTAGCCAACGACGCTGTGGACGCTGCGGCGAGGCAGGGCATAATGCGCGCACATGTAGGCAAGAAGCAGCGAGAGAT